>JGI20208J14878_1000305_pt1 | contig 11279 bp, 12 predicted proteins | sample NGESurF53shallow_FD_14878 | JGI IMG/M metagenome (IMG submission 14878)
CGGCGTGCTGTGGGGCCGTCGCGATCTACTTGACGAGTTCCCGCCATTCCTCGGTGGTGGCGAGATGATCGAGACCGTCACGATGCAGGGCTCGACGTACGCGGGGCTCCCGCACAAGTACGAAGCGGGCACGCCGCCTATCGCCCAAGCTGTCGGGCTCGGCGCGGCCGTCGACTACCTGAGCAGCATCGGCATGGACGCTGTGGCGGCGCACGAGAAGCAGATCACGACGTACGCGCTCGACGCTTTGAGCGCGGTCTCGGGATTGCGGATTCTTGGGCCGACGAACGCGACCGACCGTGGCGGGGCCATCTCGTTTACGCTCGGCGATGTGCATCCGCACGACGTCGCACAGATTCTCGACGGGCACGGCATCGCCGTCCGTGCCGGGCATCACTGCGGCCGGCCGATTCACCAGCGGTTCGGCGTGAGTGCATCGACCCGCGCGTCGTTCTACCTGTACACCACGCCGTCCGAGATTGACGCCTTGGTCGTCGGCCTTGAGAAGGCGAAGAGGTTCTTCGGCTGATGCAACTCGAATCGATGTACCAGGAGATCATCCTCGACCACTACCGCACGCCTCACCACAAGGGACTGCGCGAGCCGTACGACGTTGAGGTGCACCACGTCAACCCGACGTGTGGTGACGAAATAACGTTGCGCGTCAAGCTCGACGGCGACACCGTTACCGATGTGTCGTATGACAGCGCTGGCTGTTCCATCAGCCAGGCGAGCGCCTCGGTGCTGACCGATCTCGTCATCGGCCGTGACATCGAGACGGGGCTTGTCGCGCATCGCGAGTTCGTCGCCTTGATGCAGAGCAAGGGTGTGGCAACGCCCGATGAAGAGATCCTCGAAGATGCTGTCGCGTTCACCGGTGTTTCGAAGTACCCCGCCAGGGTGAAGTGCGCGTTGCTCTCCTGGATGGCCTGGAAGGACGCGACCGCACAAGCACGCGAGAACAGGCTTGAACCGGCGGCTGGGATTTCCCCGGCAACCGCCTCGACCCGGGAAGGCAGCAACTCATGACCGCGACTGTTGATGACGTCAAGGAAGCTCTCTATGACGTGGTCGACCCCGAGTTGGGCATCAACGTGGTCGACCTCGGGCTCATCTACGACCTCGCCCTCGACGATCAGGGCGTGGCGACCATCGACATGACGCTGACCTCGGCGGCCTGCCCACTCACCGACGTGATCGAAGACCAGACCCGCAGTGCCCTCGATGGGCTGGTGACGGACTTCAAAATCAATTGGGTCTGGATGCCACCGTGGGGCCCGGAGAAGATCACCGACGACGGCCGGGAGCAGTTGCGCGCCATCGGATTCAACGTCTGATCGTTGTTTTCGTGGTCGGCAACTGCACGCTATCGAAGGGTATGTTTTCGTGATCACCGCCACCGACGTCGAGATCAGCGTCGGCTCTCGGGTGTTGCTCGACGCCGTGACCTTCCGGGTCGCGCCGGGCGACCGTATCGGTCTCGTTGGGCGCAATGGCGCCGGCAAGACCACCTTGACCAAAGTGCTCGCCGGCGAACTGCTGCCTGCCGCCGGATCAGTGACGAACACCGGTGAGATCGGCTACCTCCCGCAGGATCCGCGTACCGGCGACCTCGACGTCCTGGCTCGCGACCGCATCTTGTCCGCGCGCGGCCTCGACGTCGTGGTCCGCGATATGCGTGCGGCCGAAACGAGCATGGGCAGTTCTGACGACGGGGTGCGCGACGCTGCCGTTCGCAAGTACAGCCGGATCGAAGACCACTTCCATGTTTTGGGTGGATACGCCGCAGAGTCTGAGGCCGCATCCATCGCGGCCAGTCTCGGGCTACCTGACCGGGTGCTCGGACAGCCGCTCGGAACGTTGTCGGGCGGGCAGCGACGTCGCGTCGAACTGGCACGCATCTTGTTCTCGGGCGCAGAAACGTTGCTGCTCGACGAACCGACCAACCACCTCGACGCTGATTCGATCGCCTGGCTAAGGGAATTCCTGCGCTCGCACAAGGGCGGGTTGGTTCTCATTAGCCACGACGTCACGTTGTTAGAGACAACGGTGAACCGGGTCCTGCATCTCGACGCGACGCGCGCAGTACTTGACGTGTACAACGTCGGCTGGAAGACGTACCTCGAGCAACGCGAAGCCGACGAGCGACGCCGCAAACGCGAGCGCGCAAACGCCGAACGCAAAGCAACGACCTTGCAGGCCCAAGCTGACCGCATGCGTTACAAGGCGACCAAGGCTACGGCTGCGCAGAACATGGAGAAGCGAGCCCACAAATTGCTTGCCGGCCTGGAAGAAGTGCGCAAACACGACCGGGTCGCCAAGCTGCGGTTCCCCGAACCTGCGCCGTGTGGCAAGGTGCCGCTGTCGGCAACCGGTTTGTCTAAGTCGTACGGATCGCTCGAGGTTTTCACCGATGTCGACCTTGCGATCGACAGAGGCAGCCGGGTCGTGATCCTCGGCCTCAACGGCGCCGGCAAGACGACACTGCTCCGGACACTCGCTGGCGTCGAGCCTGCCGACACCGGCGAAGTACTCGCGGGCCACGGGCTGAAACTCGGCTACTACGCGCAGGAGCACGAGACACTCGATCCCGACGCGACCGTGCTCGAGACGATGCGGTCGTCCTCGCCAGATCTGGCGGACGTCGAGTTGCGACGGGTTCTCGGTAGTTTCTTGTTCTCCGGCGATACGGTGGAACAACCGACCCGCACGTTGTCGGGTGGTGAGAAGACGCGTCTTGCGCTGGCTCGACTAGTGGTGTCGAGTGCGAACGTGTTGCTGCTCGACGAGCCGACGAACAACCTCGACCCCGCCAGCCGCGAAGAGGTTTTGGGCGCATTGCGTGGCTACCGCGGCGCGATCGTGCTGGTCACACACGACGAGGGCGCCGTCGAGGCGCTGTCGCCCGAACGCGTGCTGCTGCTGCCAGACGGCGTTGAGGACATTTGGAGTGAAGAGCTCTCTGACCTGGTCGCGCTCGCCTGAGCGGGTGATGACTTGATCTCGTCGGCCCCTCGGGTGGCCGATGGGCGGTTCATGGGTGATCATGGCTAGAGAGGGCTCCCATGCACACAATCCGAGCTAGAGAGGGAGAAACCGTGGCCGACACTCTCAAGAAGGGCAGCCGGGTCACCGGCGGCGACCGCGACCGGCTGGCAGGCGACCTCAAAAGGAAGTACGACGGGGGTGCGAGCATTCGCTCGCTGGCTGACGCGACCGGACGGTCCTACGGATTCGTCCACCGCATCCTGACCGAGTCGGGCGCGACCTTGCGCGGGCGTGGCGGAGCCACGCGAGGCAAGCCAACGAGAGCCTGACCCGACCCTCGCCGGGGCCCTCGAGGGAGCCGGCGAGGCGATGCTTGCGGCCCAGTGGCCGTGATGTCCTGAGCACTCGGTTTAGGGTCGGTAGCGTGCCCATCGAGCAGGTCGTCACCGTGTTGTTGCCTGGCACCGGCGCGGCCGCGCTGTGGGACGCGCTCAGCGCCGCTGGGCGCGGCCTGACTGGGGCTACCCAGGTGGTGGTACTGCGCGAGGATGGTGCCGACGCCGTGGAGGGCGGTGCCGCGGATAATTCCCCCGGCGAGCCGCCCGGCGCTGCCATCGAATGGCTACGCCGTCCTGACCTGATCACCATCGCGGCGTTGAGCGGGCTCGTGACCGGTGCCGTGCTCGATGCCGCATTGGCCTGTGACTTGCGAATGGTCGCGGACGACGCGCAGCTCGCGCCGTCCCGCTCCGTCAGCGGTGTCGGGCGGCTCGGCGAGCTCATGGGGTATTCGCGGGCGCTGGAGTTCGCCGTCACCGGCGCGACGATCTCGGGTCGGCTGGCAGTCACGGTCGGCTTGGCGAATCTGTCAGTGGCGCGGGAGATGCTGGACGCGACGGTGGCGCAGGTGGTCGCAACCGTTCTTCGAACGCCACGGGAGGTCGCGACGCTGGCCAAAGCGGTGCTCCGCGAGTCGGTTGTCGACCGACAGCGCCTTGCCGACAACCTTGCCGCGGGGATTGCGCTCGCGGCGAACGAAGCCTGATCACGGTCGACGCCGGGAAGCCGCGACGGCCACGAGGCGTTGGGTGCGGTGGGAGAATGGGCTGCGCTGACGAAATCGACGTGGCGGGCAGTGGTGGGAGACGATGAGCGGGTGAGGTTGCAGTGAGCATGGGCCAAGGCATGGCCACGTGGCATGCGATGCGCAGCTTTACCCAAGATTCCTCGGTGACCAAGCGGAAGCTGGCGCCGGGCACGGTCAAACGGATCATCAAGTTCGCCGCGCCCTACAAACGGTTGGTCGCACTGTTGCTGGTGCTACTCGTTGTCGATGCTGCTCTCGGCGCGATCACGCCATTGTTGATTCGCGAGATCCTCAACAAGGGCATCGGGAACAAGGGCGTTGGCTCGCACCCGCATCTGGTGATCGTGCTGGCGGTACTGATCGGGCTGATCGCGATTGTCGACGCCGGGCTGGGACTCATCGAGCGGTACCAGACGTCGCGGATCGGTGAGGGTCTGATCTTCGACATGCGGGCCAAGATCTTCAGCCACATTCAGCAGATGCCGATCGCGTTCTTCACGCGCACGCAGACCGGCGCACTTATCAGCCGTTTGAACAACGACGTCCTCGGTGCACAACAGGCGTTCACCAGCACGCTGTCAAGCGTCGTGACCAACGTACTGACCGTGACCTTCACGCTGTCGGTGATGTTCGTGTTGTCGTGGCCGATCACGCTTGCCGCGCTCGCCTTGCTGCCGCTGTTCGTGTTGCCGGCTCGCTGGTTTGGTCGCAAGCTGCAGACGATTACCCGCGAGAGCTACAACCTGAACGCGGCCATGAACAACACCATGACCGAGCGGTTCAATGTGGCCGGAGCGCTGCTGGTCAAGCTATTCGGCCGCCCGCGTGAGGAAGATGCCGCTTTCAAGGCGAAGGCCGGCCGAGTGCGCGACATTGGCGTCACCCAGTCGATGTACGGCGGCGTGTTCTTCGCGTCGCTTATGTTGGTTGCGTCGCTCGGCGTCGCGCTCGTCTACGGATGGGGCGGTTGGCTCGCCGCGAAGCGCGAGCTCGACGTCGGTACCGTCGTCGCGCTCGGCGCTTACCTGACCAGGCTGTACGGCCCGCTCACGGCCCTGTCGAACGTCAACGTCTCGGTCATGACTGCGCTCGTGTCGTTTGAGCGGGTGTTCGAGGTTCTCGACCTACCGCCGATGATCGATGACGCGTCGGACGCGGTCGACCTGCCTTCCGGTGCCAACACGATCGAGTTCGACCATGTCGAGTTCGGCTACCCGGCGGCGTCCGATGTGTCCCTGGCTTCGCTTGAATCGGTAGCCGTGCTTGACACATCGTCGAATCCGCAGGTGTTGCACAACGTCTCGTTCAAGGCCGACGCGGGCCAGCTCGTGGCGCTTGTCGGTCCGTCTGGCGCGGGCAAGACGACGATCTCTGCGCTGGTGTCGCGCCTGTACGACGTCACCGGGGGAGCGGTGCTGATCGGCGGGGCTGACGTGCGGCAGGTGACGCAAGCGTCGCTGCGTGAGACGGTCGGTGTGGTGACCCAAGACAGTCACATGTTCCACGACACGATCCGGGCCAACCTGATCTACGCGAAGCCCGACGCCACCGAGGCTGAGCTCATCGAGGCGTGCAAGGCGGCGCAGATATGGGATCTCGTTGATTCGTTGAACGACGGCCTCGACACGCTCGTCGGCGAACGCGGCTACCGGTTGTCTGGCGGTGAGAAGCAGCGGCTCGCGATTGCCCGGCTGCTGCTCAAGGCGCCGGCAATCGTGGTGCTTGACGAGGCGACCGCACACCTCGACTCCGAATCGGAGGCGGCCGTGCAGCGGGCGCTGAAGATCGCGCTTGCCGGCCGGACGTCGCTCGTCATCGCCCACCGGCTGTCCACGATCCGCGATGCCGACCAGATTCTTGTCATCGACGACGGTCGGGTGGTTGAGCGTGGCCACCACGACGTGTTGTTCGCCGCGGGTGGGCTTTACGCCGAGCTCTACCGCACCCAGTTCGAACGACAGGCCACGACTGAGCTCGGCGATCTCGACCTTGCCGAGGTCACACCCGAACCGTCGGCCTAGGGGAGTCGCCGCACTGCGCCTTCGACGAGATCCAGTACCGCGTCGAGGTCGTCGTCTGGCACTCCCATGGCTCTGTGCAGGACCAAGCCGTCGAGAACTAGCTCCAAGAACGCCGCGATGGTGTCGACCGGCACATCGGTGCGCAGAGTGCCGCGATCAACGCCGCGTTGCAGGCGCTCACGCGCGGCTCGGCTGATCGTGTCGGAGCGTGCCGCCCAGCGGCCTCGAAAGTCGGTGTCGGTCCGCAGCCGGCGTGACAACTCCAGCTGCACCCCGAGCCAGCCCGCGTCGCGGTGGCGCAGATCACGCATGAGCTGGACCAAGCCGTGTTCGGCGACCACTTGTGCCATCTCGGCGGCGTCGTCCTGCGCCACCGCGAAGAACAACGATTCCTTGTCGCCGAAGTGATGGAAGATGGCGCCCCTCGAGAGGCCAATCTCGGCTTCGAGTCGCCGCACCGTCGCGCCTTCGTAGCCGTCGCGCGCGAAAGACCGGCGGGCGCCGTCGATGATCGTGCGACGGCGGGCCTCGAGGTTGTCCGCGGTGAGCCGGGGCACGATCAGCAGACTACCGAGGACGTCGATAGCCTGGCTCGATGCGACATGCTACTGGCCGTCGACGCGTGCTCGCGGCGGGCACTGCGACTATCGGCTTGCTGTGCGCGCTGGCGGGGTGCAGGCAGACGTCCGGTCTGTCGAAGCAGGAGATCGTCGTCCATTTCACGACCAATGCGACGCAGGCCGACCACGCGCGGGTCTGGGCGCTGTGTCAGCACATCCCTAATGTCGTCCCCGAGCCTTTGGACACTACGAGCAAGTACAAGGCGACGCTGCTCTACAACGTCCGGTACCGGGTCGATAACGCCACCAACCTCCAGCTGCAGCAGCTCTTCGACTGCTTGAAGCAAGACGCAACGGTGGCTGGTTACGACAACGGTGATAGCGCCGACAACTAGCTCTCCACCTGCCCGGTCACTCGCCGCCGCGCGACGGCGACCCGATTTCGATCATGCGCTCAACGGAGTGCCGTGCGCGTGCGGCTACCGCCTCGTCGACGTCGACTTCGAACACGCTCTCCCGCAGCGATCGCAACAGCTTGGCCGGCGTGATCATCTTCATGTAGGGGCACACCGCGCGCGGTGAGACCGGCATGAAGTCGGTGGTCGAGTTGAGCTTGTGCAGCTGGTGCAAAATGCCGGTCTCGGTAGCGACCAGCACCCGCGGCGCCTTCGTGGACTTCGCGTATTCGACCATGCCGCCGGTCGACAAGATGCGCGTGCGATCCGCCGGTAGGTCACCGGTGCTCGTGAGGTAGAGCGCCGTTGTGGTGCAGCCGCATTCGGGATGCACGAGCAGGTCGGCTTCCGGGTTGGCGTCGAGCGTCGCACGCAGATCGGACGGCGAGATCTCAGCGTGCACGTGACATTCGCCCGCCCACACATCCATGTCGCGTCCGGTCACCCTGCGCACGTGTGCGCCGAGGAATTGGTCAGGGAGAAAGAAAATCTCCTTGCCTTCAGGGATCGATCGCACAACATCGGCGGCGTTTGACGAGGTGCAGCACACATCGACCTCGGCTTTGATGGCGGCGGACGTGTTCACGTAGGCAACGACGACTCCGTCGGGGTGATCGGCTTTCCACGCGAGAACATCGGCGACGTCGATGCTGGCCGCCAATGAACACCCGGCGTCGAGATCCGGAATCAATACGGTCTTGCTCGGCGCGAGGATCTTTGCTGTCTCCGCCATGAAATGAACGCCGCAGAACACGATGGTGTCGGCGTCGCTCGCCGCGGCGATCCGCGACAGCGCTAACGAGTCGCCGACGTGGTCGGCGACATCTTGGATGTCGGGCAGCATGTAGTTGTGCGCGAGGATCACCGCGTTGCGCGAAGCCGCGAGCGAACGAATCTCCTCCGCCCACCCGTCAGGGGGTGGGCTCTGCGGCAAGACCGGCGTGGGGTAAAGGTCCGCTGTCACGGTGTCTGTTCCTTGGTGTAGGGCTGTTCCTTGGTGTAGAGGCCCTCAGTGGAGTGGCCAATCTGGGTAACCGGCGGGCCGTCGATCCCGATCCGGTCCGTCGAGACGAACTCCGGTTGCGCTCCGTCGCCGACCGGACCCGCGTTCGCCATCACGACGGCGATCCACGGCAGCACGACCGCGGCCGCAATGCCGACGACGCGTAGCCACCCGGTGAACAAGAAGATCGCCAATACCAAGAAGACCACCCGGACCGTCATCGAGATGAGATAACGCCGAAGCCGGCCAGACATTTCCTGGGAGTGACCGGGCTGGGCTGCCGTAACCAGATAGACCGGTGAATCGTCGTCCTGCGCGCGGTCCCGCACCCGTCTTGCCACCCCTCTACCGTACGCCGCGATGATGAGGGAACAGCTGATGACTACTCAGGTTGCAAACAGGAGGTTCCCATGAGCGATCGCACCTACCGAGTCACTGAAATCGTCGGGACGTCGGGCGAAAGCGTTCAACACGCCGTCCGCAACGGCGTCCACCGAGCATCACAGACCATTCGGCATCTGGATTGGTTCGAGGTGACCGGCATCCGCGGTCACATCGTCGACGGCGATGTCGAGCACTTCCAGGTCACCATGAAGGTCGGGTTCCGCCTCGAGGACGTCTAATGGGTTAGGACGCTTTGCTCACTGTGCTCATGTTGAAGTCCGGAATACGTACCGCCGGCATCGCCGTCCGGCTGAAATAGTCATTCCATTCACGACACAAGCACACCTGCGTCGAGCCAACCTCGGTCATGCGATCCAGCAGATCGACCGGGCTCTCGTTGAACCGGAAGTTGTTGACAGCACCGACGACCTCGCCGCCCTCGACGAGGTAGACGCCGTCGCGAGTCAGGCCGGTGAGCAGCAGTGTTTGCGGGTCGACGGACCGGATGTACCACAAGCACGTCAACAACAGCCCGCGCTCGGTGCTCCGAATCATGTCGTCGAGGCTTGCGGTCGCTCCGTCCTGCTCAAAGATGAGGTTGTCGATCGCGGGGGTCACGGGCAGGCCGGTCAATGCCGCTGTGTGGCGTGTTTGGATCAGAGAGTTCAAGCGTCCCTTGTCGATCCAGGAGGTCGGCGACAAGTCGAGACCGTTGTCGAAAACCGAACTCTCTGCACTCGATGCATGAGCAACGACGAATGGAATGCAAGCAAGGCCAGGTGCGCTCGGGTCGCTGCGTAACGTCAACGGCAGGCTGCTCAACGACTCACCGACGCGGGTGGCGCCAGCGGGCTTGGAGAATACGGTGCGGCCGTCGTGGGCGTCGCGTGCCCCGGCCGACCAGTACATGTAGATCAACAAGTCCGCGAGTGCACCGGGCGGCACGATGGTTTCGTATCGCGCAGCCGGGAGGTCGATACGTCGAGTCGCCCACTTGAGGCGCTGCGCAAGCGCGTCAGCGTCGCGCCCGATGTCGATGTCGGTGAAGTCGCGGGTGGCTGCTCCCGACCAGGCCGAACGTGTCAGATCGCTCGACTTGGCGTTCATCTCGAGCTTGCCGGTGGGTTGATCGTGACGAAGCCGCAGGTCAGTTGAACTGCCCATGAAGCTGGAGTTCACCACGTGCTCGGCGAAGCCGAACAACAGCCGGTCCTGTGCCGCCGCCTTCGTCAGCGCCGCCCCGAGATCGCCGACGAATCCCTCGAAGACTGCGGCGGACGTTTCCTGAGGTTGCTCGTGCCACGTCGGGTCGGCAGGCCGGCTCGGCTCGACGAGCGCGCCTGCGTCCTCGGCCGGGGTGTTCTCGCTCGCGGCGGCTACGGCGGCCCGGACGAGATCGTCGAGATCAGCGGTACGCACCGAGCTACGCGACACGACGCCCGCTGCCACGCCGTCCGCTCCCTTGACTGAGGCGATCACGGTCAACCGGCGGCCACGTGTCACGCCGTTGGTCGTGAGCGTGTTATTCGCCCAACGCACATTGGCGCTGCTCGACTCGTCGGCGAGCACCACGCAGCCATCGACATCCTTGATTCCTGCGGCGATCGCGAGAGCGCGCTCGACGGTCTCCTGCGGCGTCTGGTCGCTCATCTAGCGGCCACCTTCCTGGACGGTGTTCAGGATCTTGACACCACGAAACACCGCTGACGGGCAGCCGTGGCTGACGGGGGCGACTTGTCCCGGCTGCGCCTTGCCGCAGTTGAACGCCCCACCGAGCACATAGGTCTGGGGCCCGCCGACGGCGTCCATCGATCCCCAGAAATCCGTAGTGGTGGCCTGGTAAGCGATGTCGCGCAGCTGGCCGCTGAGGCGTCCTGAGCGGATCTCGTAGAAGCGCTGGCCGGTGAACTGGAAGTTATAGCGCTGCATGTCGATCGACCAGCTCTTGTCGCCAACCACGTAGATGCCACGTTCGACGCCGGCGATGAGCTCTTCGGTCGACGGCCCGTTCGCGGCGGGCTGCAGCGAGACGTTCGCCATGCGCTGCACCGGCACGCGGTCTGGCGCATCGGCGAACGCGCAACCGTTCGAGCGACCGAGGCCCTTGAGCTTCGCCATCCGCCTGTCGAGCTGGTAGCCCACCAAGATGCCGTCGCGGATCAGATCCCACTGCTGACCGGCCACCCCGTCGTCGTCGTAACCGATTGTCGACAGGCCGTACTCGGCCGTGCGATCGCCCGTGACGTGCATGTGCGGCGAGCCGTAGACGAGCGAACCCAGCTTGTCGAAGGTGGCGAAACTAGTGCCCGCGTACGCCGCCTCGTAGCCAAGTGCGCGGTCGAGCTCGGTCGCGTGTCCGATCGACTCGTGGATGGTCAGCCACAGGTTCGACGGATCGATCACTAAGTCGTAGTTGCCGGCATCCACCGAGGGGGCCTTCATCTTCTCGGCGAGCAGAACGGGGATGTCGGCGATCTCTTGATCCCAATCCCAGCCGGTGCCCGTCACAAACTCCCAGCCCCGACCGACTGGCGGCGCCAGGCTTTCCATCGTCTCGAACCGCCCTGTATCGGCATCGACGCACACGGCGGTCAAGCTCGGCATCAAGCGCACTCGCTGTTGGCGGGTCGTCGTACCCGCCAAGTCGGCGTAGAACTTGTGCTCCAGCACCTGCGCGACCGCCGCGTCGACGTGGTCGATGCCGTCCGACGCGAGCAACCGGGCAGAGCGTTCGGCGAGTAGCGCGACCTTCTCGCTGTCGGGGACGTCGAACGGGTTGAT
>JGI20208J14878_1000314_pt1 | contig 11046 bp, 9 predicted proteins | sample NGESurF53shallow_FD_14878 | JGI IMG/M metagenome (IMG submission 14878)
TCTTTTTGCAAAACTAATTTGTTTTATTGTTCAGAATCAGTGTCATTACAGAACATTAAAAATTTGTTCCTTCGCTTTTTCAAGATCATCTTTCATCAGTACAACACATTTTTGAATATCAGAATCATAGGCTTTTGATCCCGTGGTATTAATTTCACGTCCAATTTCCTGAATTACAAAAGCAAGCTTTTTGCCTTTGGCTTCTTCATTATCAATCAATATTGTTTTAAAATATTCGCAATGATTTTTTAGTCGTACCTGTTCTTCTCTAATGTCAATTTTTTCAATGTAAAATATAAGTTCCTGTTCCATCCGGTTGGCATCATAATTTTCCTTGCCCACATTTTCTTCCAGTAGCTGAATGAGTTCAGCTTTCATTCTTTGTTTTCTTTTTGGTTCCAGTTTTAGTATCTCTTCTTCCTGGTCGTTAATGTTTTTAATGCGCAACATCAATTCTTTTTCTAATGATAAACCTTCGTCTATGCGATGAAGATTCAATTCTTTTAATGCGGCTTCAATTACTTTCTTTAATTCCGCCCAATCATTTTCTCCCAGTACTTCATTACTCGGTGTTACTACTTCGGGTAAACGCAGTAAGGCACTTAAAACAGAATTAGTATCAATTTTTAAATCGGCTGCCAGCTCTTCAATTTGCTTATAGTACGCTTTTATAAGATCTGTATTTATAACCACCGGCTTTGCGCTTCCGTTTTGCTTAATAATTATAAAGCACTCTATGGTGCCTCTCAATAAATTTTCCTGCAAAAGGCTGCGTATGTCAAATTCATACGCTTTTAACAGGGGTGGGATTTTTAAATTTATTTCGAATTGCTTTCCGTTGAGCGATTTAATTTCGACCAGGTAAGTTTTATCGTTTACGGTTTGTTCTGCTCTGCCAAAGCCCGTCATTGATTTTAACATAAGGATTATCTTTTTTTAATTTGCAGCAAGTTATACAATTCTGTGTGAGATAACATTTTCATTTCTCCCGGTTGCAAATCCTCTATGGTAATTTTTTCTATACGATAGCGAATTAAACGCAGCGTAGGGAAACCTGCATGCGCAGTCATCTTACGGACCTGACGGTTTTTACCCTCTGTTAAAATTAATTTCAGCCAGCTTTCAGGAATATTTTTCCTATATCGAATCGGCGGATTTCTTTCTGCAATTTTTTCAGGCTGCAATATTTTTTCAGCAAAACATTTCTTTGTGTGATACATCTTTCCATTAACTTGTATCATAACGCCCTTCTCCATTTGTGCAATCGCTTCGTCCGTAATGCTTCCTTCAACCTGCACCCAATATTCTCTTTCATGATTGTGTAAAGGACTCAAAAGATAGTTGTTTAAAAATGTATCGTTAGTAAGGATGAGCAATCCTTCACTATCATAATCGAGACGGCCAACAGGATATACATTTAGAGGAACATCAAAAAAATCTTTTAAAGTTTTCTTTCCCTCTTGTGAAGTAAACTGTGAAAGAACATGAAAGGGTTTATGAACAACAAAATACTTATACAATAAAATGCATTTAAGGAATACAATAAAAAATTAAACAAGTGAATTAACAAAAATAATAAAGCCCGTCATTTCTGCACGGGCCTTGTTATATGGATGGGTTAGTAAGTACAGGAACAAAATTCCTTACACAATATTAAAAATAATTTTTTCTTTAAGGAAAAATTTTATTGTTTTTTTTATCAACATTTAAAAATGACTTGTGGATAAGGGTCATCAATTTTGCTTGTTAAATTTCATTTCGATTTCATTTCTCATCATCCCGAAAAAAAATAAATACAAAATTGAAATCATCTCTATCTCACACAAATCAGTCTGCATCATCTTTTGCAAAGAATGATAAATTATAAATTTAAATTCTTCGCTCTGTTAATAACGCAACTTTTATTTTTTTATTTCCTCTTATCAAAAAAAAATTCTTTTGACAATCACTTCAAAAAAAAATCTTTCATTTTTTATATTCTGCGTCTAAAACAAACAAAAACTACATTTCGCATAAAATTTACAAGCTCTATCTTTGATGATTAAAAAAATATTTATGCAATTTCCTTCTCCAGTTTCAGCAAAATGGATAGCCGGTTTTATCAATGCAGAAATTGCCGGTAACGAAAATTCTTTTGCAACCGGCATCAATGAAATTCATAAAGTAAATGATGGCGATATTGTTTTTGTTGATCATCCAAAGTATTATAATACCTGCCTTAACAGTAATGCAACATTTATAATCATCAATAAAAAAACGGCAATACCTGATGGTAAAACTTTATTCATAACGGATGACCCCTTTGAGGCATACTCGAAAATTGTAGGACATTTTCGTCCCTTTACCACATCTGATAAAATGATTAGTAACTCAGCGGTAACAGGAAAAAATACAACCATAATGCCAAATGTTTTTTTAGGAAATCATGTTTTTGTCGGCGACAATTGTATCATCCATTCTAATGTTTCAATATATGATTATACCGTTATTGGAAATAATGTTGAAATACATTCCGGTACTGTTATAGGAAGTGATGCCTTTTACTTAAACACTAAAAAAAACCGCAAGGCATGGTATAAAAAAATGCCCTCATGCGGTAATGTTATAATTGAGGACGATGTTGAAATAGGTGCCAATTGTACTATTGACAGGGGTGTGAGTGATGCAACAAAAATTGGAATGGGAACCAGGCTTGATAACCTGGTACATATAGGCCATGAAGTAGTGATTGGCAAAAATTGCATTCTCGCCGCACAGGTGGGCATTGCTGGCGGTACTACTTTAGGAGATGGCGTAATTTTGTGGGGGCAGGTAGGTGTAAATAAAACAATTAACATTGGCGATAATGCGGTAGTAATGGGACAAGCCGGCATTACATCAAGCATTGAAGGAAATAAAACTTATTGGGGAACACCTATACAAGAATTTTTCAGCAAAAGAAAAGAGCTCGTCCTGATAAAACGCCTTCCTGAAATTTGGGAAAAAGTGAGAGGGCTAAAATAATGTTTGATGTACGATGTTTGATGTACGATGTAAAGAAGTAATTCTCAATTTAGGTTCAAATAATAATCTAAAAAGTTGATGATGCTTTAATATGCAAGCATTTATTGCAGAATATTCATCTACATCTTTGCATCAGTTTTGAAAAGATTGGAAACAAACTTCGTACATCAAACATCGTATATCGCACATAGGGAAATATTATTCCGGCACATAATCATACGGCAACATGTCTCCAATTTTTTTATAAGCAAGATAACCGTTAGTTGTAATATCAGTCTGGTCGTAGTAATACCCGTTTTGTTCTATATCGATTGGCTCACCAGGAGCAAAAAGCAAAGTTGATAACTGAAAGTCTTTTTTAATAGTTGGGTCTGTATCAAGATAAGCCTGCTCAGGTTTGGCATTATCATAAATTACAGCAACTTCATTTTGGTTGGGCATAAATTCTACCGTATTGGTACTATCATCCTTATCATAGTTTAATGCTGCATATAAATTTTCTAACGGTATAGGAAATTCTTTTTGCAGCATAGAACCTTTATAAGCGATGTTTCTGTTTTCTTTCCAGGTTTGCTGTTGCTCAGGCGTTCCCTGCATTTCTTCAAAAAGAGGATAGCCGATAAATAAATTTGTATTGGTATTGTATTCGTTGGTAAATGAATCGATAGCAAATTTCAAATTATATCCCAAAGCAAAATTATTTACTATCAACGGCTCATTTGCCAAAACCTTTAAACGGTTTCTTTTTTTACTGAAATAAAAATGCAATACTTCAGGATTTTTAATAACACATTGTTTTGCAAATTTTGATTGCCCAATAAAATTTTGCGTAAAAAACTCTCCATATTTTTTCCAGCCATCTTTAACTTCGGTGCTGATGGCAATAGTAACTTCTTCCAACGATTTCTCTTTAGGACTTAATTCAAAACTAAGGCTATCATTTTGCTGAGAAGTATTGCTGATACGAACACTACCGGTTTCATATCCTGTAAAGGTTACAATGAGCGAATAACCTCCGCCCGGAATTTTTAGGGTAAAATAACCGTCGGAATTAGTTGCTTCACCAAAAGTTGTGTTTTGTGCAAATACTGATGCTCCGGCAAGAGGCGCTCTTGTATTTTTATCGATTACTCTTCCTTTAACGGTATAATAAGTTACCTGCGAAAAGATAGAAGTATTAAAAGTAAAAATGCAGGCAATACAAAAGAGCGCTGGTAAAAAAAGTTTTTTTATCATAGGTTTTTTTTAGCTGGATAATTAAAGGTTATATTTTTCTTTCAGGTTTTTACAAGTCCAACTTATAGTGTCAGCAATTGGTATAAATTGAAACGAAGGAAAGGCCTCTAAAATTTTACTGCTATCATATTTTACGGAGGCCATCGATGTATGTGCAGTTTCTTTTGTAAGCAAATGTTTCTTCCCGGTTATAGCGCCTTTTATTGCTTCCAGCCTCCAAACAATTTCTGCAAGGAAAGGAGTTACATTTTTTTGCGGCGGTTTTTTACCAAAACATTTTGCCATTGAGAAAAATATTTCTTTGTAAGATAGATTTTCAGAATTTAAAATAAAACGCTGGCTGGATATTTTACTGTTCATTAACAAAATCATGGCTCTTGCAACGTCTCTTACGTCAACGAAACCGTTAATTCCTTCAGTATAATATTTAAACTCGTTATAAGCAGATTTAAACAATGCGGTAGAGCCATTATCCCAGTTATCGCCACCAAGGATCGTAGATGGATTTACTATTGCCGCCTGCAGGCCTTCTCCAATACCACGCCATACTTCAAGTTCTGCCAGGTATTTTGACTTACCATAATTACTATTGCTTGTTTCTTCTGTCCAGTTCATTCGCTCTGTTACAGTTTCTCCATTTCTTATTCTGCCCAAAGCTGATACCGAACTAACATGAATCAGTTTTTGCACATTGGCGTTAATACATGCGTTAACCACATTCTCTGTGCCTTCAATATTAATTTTAAAAAGTCTGCTTTTATCTTTTGGTTCAAATGAAATTATTGCTGCGCAATGATAAACATGCGTTACATTCTCCATAATTTCTTCGAGTGAAGATGTATCAAGAATATCGCATTGCTTAATAATTAAATTTGGATGAGATATGGTAAGAGGAGTTGAATGATAAATNGCNGTTACTTTATAACCATTATCAAGCAGTTGTTTTGTCACCTCGCTTCCTACGAGGCCTGCTGCCCCTGTTACCAAAATATTTTTACCAGTAATTATTTCTTCGGGTAAATTTCTTTCGTCTTGCATCAATAAAGTTTCGGAATTTCTTTCAACATAAAAAACTAAATGAGGAAATATATTTACGTACCGTTAGTTTGAATAATCATAAAAACCCTTTCCTGTTTTTTTACCAAGTTCTCCCTTTCTTACTTTTTCAACCTGTATTGCTGAAGGTTCAAAACGCTTCGCTTCTTTAAATGCATGATACATACTTTGCGAAACGGTAAGATTAATATCCATGCCAATAAGATCCATTAATTTAAATGGTCCCATTTTAAATCCTGTTGCTTCCAGAATAGCATCCACTTCATTAAAAGATGCAATACCTTCTTCAACAATCTTCAACGATTCCAAATAATAATGGCGTGCAATGCGGTTTACAATAAACCCGGGTGCGTCTTTACATATCACGGGTTCTTTGCCCATCTGTTTGCATACATCGAAAATGATATTAGCTATTTCATCCCCCGTCTGATTTCCTTTTACAACTTCTACCAGTTTCATAATGTAGGCAGGATTAAAAAAATGCATGCCTACAACTCTTTGGGGAAAAGTTATTTTTTCCTGGATAGCAGAAACCGAAAGTGAAGAAGTATTGGTTGCAAAAATTACTTCTTCGTTATTATATTTTGCCAGTTCATTAAACAACAAAACTTTTGCTTCTTCAATTTCTACAATCGCTTCTATAATTATTTCGCCCGTACATTCTTTTATATCTGTAATAAAATGAATGCGGCTATAAATTTCATTTTTTTCAGAAGGAGAAATTTTTGATTTATCGGCTAAGTATTGAAGGTTTTTTTCGATGAAGATTTTTGCTTTATCAATAGCGGCAATATTTACATCGAATAAAATAGTATTAAAGCCGCCTTGAGCAGCCACCTGCGCAATACCGCTTCCCATGGTTCCGGCTCCGCAAATGCAAATGGTGATTGTCATAATTTATTTTAGGAAAATTATCTATACAGCACTTGTAAACTGCTTTAAAAATCTCAAATCGTTTTCACTAAAAAGCCGAAGGTCTTTTATATTGTATTTGAGCATGGTAATCCTTTCAATACCCATTCCAAATGCAAACCCTGAATATTTGTTACTATCTATGCCGCAATTTTCAAGCACTTTTGGATGAACCATTCCGCTGCCTAAAATCTCTACCCAGCCTGTATGTTTGCATACATTGCAACCAGCGCCACCACAAATGAGGCAACTAATATCCATCTCTGCGCTTGGTTCAGTAAAAGGAAAATAAGAAGGCCGAAAGCGAACCTTAAAGTTTTCGCCAAACATTTCCTGCACAAAAAAATACAGTGTTTGCTTAAGGTCTGCAAACGAAACATCATTTGCAATATATAAACCTTCAACCTGGTGAAAAAAACAATGCGCCCGGGCACTAATGGTTTCGTTTCGATAAACACGACCAGGGCAGATAATTCGTATGGGCAGTTTCCCTTTTTCCATTTCACGTACCTGCACACTGCTCGTGTGCGTACGCAACATCCAGTCAGGATTTTGAGATACATAAAAAGTATCCTGCATATCCCTGGCCGGATGATTTTCCGGTAAGTTAAGCGCTGTAAAATTATGCCAGTCATCTTCAATTTCGGGACCCTCTGCAACGGCAAAGCCTAAACGCTGAAATATAGAAACAATCTTATTTCTTACAATACTTATCGGATGCCGGCTTCCCAGCGGGAGAGCCTCTCCCGGTAAAGAAAGGTCAAGGTGACTTTCAATTTCCTGCTGACCGTTTTCGCTTGCCGCTTTTAATTCCTCGTATTTATTTTCAGCAAATAACTTCAGGTCATTTAATACCTGCCCCATTTCTCTTCGGTTGTCCGAAGGAACATTTTTCATTTCACTCATCAAAGATTTTATCAATCCTTTACTACCTAAAAATTGAATACGAAAAACCTCAGCGGGATTTTTATCTGATGTTGAAAATTTCTTTATTTCTTCTTTTGAATGCTCTATTTCTTGCAACAAATTATCCATAGGTACAAAAATAAGCCAATCTGTTATTTAAATTTATACAGGCATTTCTCAAAAAAACGAATGCCATTTTCTGATTATGCATTTTATCTTTTAGGTTTGCTCAAAATAAAAAGTATGTACGATCTCCATGAATTTTTAAACCCTGTCAACAAAGCTTTTTTAAATGATGATAAAAGTTATAATGAAAGCCAACTGGCAGGTTGCATAAAAGTTTATGAAGATGAAATGCCTGATCTGGCAAATGTTGATATTGTAATAGCAGGTATAAATGAGTTTCGCGGCGACGGATATACTGGTTGCGAAGATACCGCAGATGCAGTGCGGAGGCAATTATATCAATTGTACTACTGGCATAAAGATATTGCCATTGCCGATGTTGGAAACATAAAATGCGGCGCTACCCTTGCTGACACGTATGCTGCAATAAAAACCGTTGTGCGTGAATTATTACAACTGAATAAGACGGTAATTATTATCGGAGGTTCGCACGATAATACGCTTGCTCAATATTATGCTTACAAAGATCTCAAAAAGGTTATTGAGGCAACTGTGATCGACGCAACAATTGATCTTAAAAGTGAGTCCACTATAAGAAGTCAGAACTTCTTAATGGAAATGCTTACCAGCGAACCTAATATGATTAAACACTATAATCATATTGGTTTTCAAAGTTATTTTGTGCACCCGCGTATGCTTGAAACTATGGATAAACTGCATTTTGATTGTTACCGGTTGGGCAAAGCCAGGGAACAGATTGATGAAATGGAGCCCGTATTACGAAACTCCAACATGGTAAGTTTTGACATTGCTGCCATAAAACACAGTGATGCTCCCGCTTCAAGTTGTAGCTCCAACGGATTTAGCGGGGAAGAAGCGTGTACTCTTTTCCGTTATGCTGGTTTAAGTCCCAATTTATCTTCTCTTGGCATTTACGGTTATAATCCCAAAAAAGACATAAATAATTTAACAGCCCTGCAAATAGCCCAAATGATCTGGTATTTTATTGATGGCAAGAGCCGCAGTATGCAGGAAACGGAATTAAATGAAAGACACAACTTTAATGAGTATCATACTGCTTTTGCGGAAGTGGATACCATTTTTATTCAAAGTAAAAAAACAGGAAGATGGTGGATGGAATTGCCCAACAAAAAGCTGATTGCCTGTAGTTATAATGATTACCTGTTTGCCAGTAATAACAATATCCCTGAACGCTGGCTCAGGGCACAGGAAAGAGAAGCTTAATGGAATTTAGAAAGAATAATTAACAAAGAAAAACGTTTAAAAGAGATTAACTAATGTCATTTTTAACACTTTCTCATACGCAATCATTAATAATTTAGCAGCGTTATAATGATACATTTTCAATACGCTCCATATCTTTTATCACTTGCGGCAATTCCCGTAATGATATTGTTGTATATATTATTGGTGCGATGGAAAAAAAATGCAAATAAAAAAATTGGTGATCCCTTACTCGTTCAACAATTAACCAAAGGATTTTCTGCAAAAAAATTTAAGCTAAAACTTATTGTATTTATAACCGGCTTTGCATTATGCGGTTTTGCAGTTGCAGGCCTTGTGGAACCCGACGGAACTCAAAAGATAAACCGTAAAGGCATTGATATAATGATAGCGCTTGATGTTAGCAAGAGTATGCTGGCGCAGGACATACAACCTTCAAGGTTAGAGCGTGCCAAACAGGTGATATCAAAAATTATTGACAATGCACCCGAAGATAAAATTGGGTTGGTAATTTTTGCCGGCCGGGCTTATCTTCAAATGCCAATGACGGTAGATCATGAAGCCGCTAAAATGTACTTATCAACGGCTTCGCCTGATGATGTTCCTACGCAAGGCACGGTTATTAGTGATGCTTTAAAAATGTGTTATTCAGCTTTCAATCCTAAAGAAAAAACATATAAAACCATTATTTTAATCAGCGACGGAGAAGATCATGATGATGATGCATTAAAGATTGCCAAACAGTTGGGAAAGGAGGGAATTATGCTAAATACCATTGGTATTGGTTCTCCACAAGGCGCACCCATTATGGATCCCGAAACAAATAGTTACAAAACTGATGATAAAGGCAATACTGTTATTACCAAACTAAACCAGGAGGAATTAAGCGACCTTGCTAAAAATGGCAACGGTTTGTACCAGCTATATTCCACTACAAACGAAGTGGCCAATAATATTAAAAATCAACTATCGGGGATAGGCAAAGAAGCAACAATAAGCGATAGTTCCTATAAAGCTTTCAAACAGTATTTTCAATATTTTTTAGCGGCCGCTTTATTTTTATTAACAATAGAATTCTTTATTTCAGAAAGAAAGAGATTGAATAAAAAAGCCGCCGCTGCCCTTATAATTTTCTTTTTCATAAGCAGTACCACGTTTGCCCAAAATGCAAAAAATGAAATTATAAAAGGCAATGAAGCTTATAAAAAGAATAATTATAATGAGGCTGAGAATTCATATCGTGATGCACTTAAAATTGCAGATAATAATCCTACCGCCGCATTTAATTTGGGAAACACATTGTATAGAAAAGATAATACAGATGAAGCCGTGGAAGCTTTTGATAATACGATAAAAAACAGCAGCGATAATGTAACCAAAGAAAATGCTTATTACAATAAAGGAGTGGCTTATCAGAAAGCAAAAAAGCTTCCTGAATGTATTGATGCATATAAAAGTGCTTTAATGCTGAATCCAAATGATGAAGATGCCAGGCAAAATCTGGAACGTGCATTAAAGGAGCAAAAGCAGCAACAACAACAGCAACAGCAAAATCAGAAAGACAAAAAACAACAACCTAAGCCGGATCAAAAAAAACAAGATCAGCAAAATAAGCAGGATCAGCAAAAGCAAAATGATGAGCCCAAACCTAAGCCATCAAAAATGTCCAAACAGGATGCAGAAGAAAAATTGAAATCCCTCCTGGAAAATGAAAAGCAATTGCAGGATAAATTACACAAAATAAAAGGAGCTGCTTCTCCCGATAAACCTGAAAAAGACTGGTAAAATCCTAACTCTCATTTAGTCGTATTTTTGCAAATCATAAATTGATATTGTATGGACCTATATGCGGCATCTTTAACTGAATATAAAAGACTGGCAACACTCGAAGTAAAAGTTGGCGATTTGCTACTGGGGAACCCCGATGGCTATCGGGGTCATCCTATTCGCATACAAACCATGACGACAACCGATACCATGAATACAAAAGCTACTGTTGAGCAAAGTATTCGTTGCATTGAAGCGGGAGCAGAGTTGGTGCGTATTACAGCGCCATCAAAAAATGAGGCTGAGAATTTACTAAATATAAAAAATGAGTTAAGAAAACGCGGCTATACTACACCGTTAGTTGCAGATATTCACTTTACTCCGAATGCAGCAGAAATAGCTGCACGCATTGTTGAGAAGGTAAGAGTGAACCCGGGTAATTATGTTGATAAGAAAAAGTTTGAGTTAATAGAATATTCTGATGCAGATTACCAGGAAGAAATTGAGCGTATAAGAAATCGCTTTACGCCACTGGTAAAAATTTGTAAAGAGTATGGAACTGCTATGCGTATTGGCACCAATCATGGATCCTTAAGCGACCGCATTATGAGCCGTTACGGCGATACACCAATTGGTATGGTTGAAAGTGCTATGGAATTTTTGCGCATTGCTGAAAGTGAAAATTATTACAACATTGTTTTAAGTATGAAGAGCAGCAACCCGCAGGTAATGGTACAGGCTTATAGATTGCTTATTGAAAATATGCATGGGGAATTAGGACATTGCTATCCTTTG
>JGI20208J14878_1000320_pt1 | contig 10907 bp, 13 predicted proteins | sample NGESurF53shallow_FD_14878 | JGI IMG/M metagenome (IMG submission 14878)
AACCTCCCTGCAATCAGCAGGGTGAATCACTGTTCGCCCTTCTTGGGAATCCCCCCCGAGTCACTTTCAGGGGCGATTGGTATTAGAGTCGGCATGAGCATTCGCGACCATGAAGGAGCGCGGGCGTCCCGCCCGCGAAACCCTCTTGCCCCAACCCTCGAATGGCATTCCCGCGGCCGCCTGCCGCACTGGGAGGCGGGCGAGGCGGCGCAGTCGATCACCTTCCGCCTCGCCGATTCGCTGCCGCGCGCGGCCATCGAACGGAAGATGGCGGACGAGACGTCCGCCCTCCGGCGGGAACGTTTCGAAGCTTTGCTGGACGCTGGTCATGGGGAGGGGTTGTTGGCGCGGCCGGAGGTCGGGGCGCTGGTCGAAAGGGCGCTGCTGCATTTCGACACCGAGCGCTACGTCCTTCACGCTTGGTGCGTCATGCCCAACCATGTGCACGTGCTCGCCACGCCACGTGAGGGCGTATCGCTCTCCAGGCTGGTTCACGGATGGAAATCGTTCAGCGCCCACGCCATCAACGCCGCGCTCGGACGGTCGGGGCGGATATGGTTCGGGGAGTATTTTGACCGGGCGATTCGCGACGGGGCGCATTTCGAGGCGGTGAAAGCTTACATCGAGGACAATCCGGTCAAGGCCGCTCTTTGCGCCGCAGCGGTTGACTGGACATTTTCGAGCGCGTCCAGGGTCGGGGCATAAAGAGGCGGACGGGACGTCCGCCCTCCGGAGCGCGGGCGTCCCGCCCGCGACTTTAGTAGCTGACGCGTACGTAGGAGCCCGGCGCCGGTTCCCCCGCGCCCACCTCGCGGGCGGCGACCCGCTTGGCCCCCCGGCCGGCGAGCCAGGATTCCCATTCCGGCCACCAGGAGCCCGGCTTGTTGGACGCGCGCGCCAGCCACGCCTCGGCCGAATCCGACCGGGCCTCGCCGATCCAGTAGCCGTGCTTGTTCGCCGCCGGCGGATTGATCATGCCGGCGTTGTGGCCCGAGCCGCCGAGCAGGAAGCGGGTCTCGCCGCCGAACAGGGCCATGCCGGCGAAGCTTTTCTCCCAGGCCGCCACGTGGTCGTCCTTGAAGGCCACCATGAAGACCGGGGTCTCGATGGCGCCAAGATCGATGGAGACGCCGTCGATGACGATGCCGCCGGCTTGGCGCAGGCGGTTCTGGTGCAGCATCAGCGTGCCGTAGTCGCGCAGCACGCCGGCCGGGATGCGCGCCGCGTCGTCGAACCACCACAAAAGGTCCGAGGGCCTCGCCTCTTCGCCGAGCAGATAGTGGGTCACCACCGCCGACCAGATGAGGTCGTTGGCGCGCACGGCGCTGAACAGCTTGGCGAGGTCGTGCGCCTCCACATAGCCCTTGTCGTCGAGATAGGCATCGAAGGTCGCCAGTTCGTCCTCGCCGACGAAAACGGCCCATTCCCCCATGTCCGCGAAGTCGACCAGGGTGGCGATGAGGGTGGCCGTGGCGACGCGCTCGCTCTGGCCCTTGGCGGCCAGCCAGGCCAGGGCGATGGCGACGAGGACGCCGCCCAGGCAGTAGGACACCACATCGATCCCGGTCTCCCCGGTCGCCGCCTCCACCGCCGCCAGGGCGGCCAGCACACCGTCGCGCACATAGTCGGTCAGATCCTTGGCCGCGTGCCGGCCGTCCGGATTGACCCAGGAGATCACGAAGACGGTATGCCCTTCGTCGACCAGCCATTTCAGGAAGCTCGCCTTCGGCGTCAGGTCGAACAGATAGTATTTGTTGACCAGCGGCGGCACGAAGAGGAGCGGCTTTCTGTGCACGGTCGCGGTGGCCGGCGCGTACTGGATGAGCTGCATCAGCTCGTTCTGGAAGACCACGGCGCCAGGGGTGGCGGCGATGTTGACGCCCAATTCGAACGTGGCGGGCGCGCGGCGGCGGACCAGTCCTCTGCCGTCGGCCACATCTTCCAGGAGATTTCCCAGGCCGGTCAGCAGATTGAGGCCGCCCGTTTCCACCGTCTTCTTCAGCACCTGGGGATTGGTGAGGGCGAAGTTGGAAGGGGCCAGGGCGTTCAGCATCTGACGGGTGAAGAAATCGACCTGGACGCGGGTGCGCTCGTCGAGATCGGCCCCGGCGACCAGGTCGCGCACCTGGCCCTCGGCCAGCAGAAAGGCCTGCTTGAGAGCGTCGAACACCGGCTGGTTCGACCAGTCCGCGGCCGCGAAGCGGCGGTCGCCCTTGGCGGGCGCCGCGGCGGCGGGCGCGTCGATCCCGGCCAGGCGCGCGCCGGCGGACATTGAAAGGGCGGTGAAATCGCGCCAGGCGCGGGCCTGGGCGGCCATCCAGCGTTCGGGATGCGACCACAGGGCGAAGGTGAAGTCCGCCATGGCGCCCAGCGACTTGGCGCTGTCGTAGGCGGGCGTGTCCGGCCGGCGCGCCGCCGACGCCTGAAGCACCGCGGCGGCGTTTTCGGCCACCCGCGCCAGCGCGGCGCTCACCGCGAGGGGATCGGGCAAGGAAGGCCTGACGGCGAGGATCGAATCGCCCGGCGCGCTCGGCATGCGCCCTTACCCTTCGTCGTCGATGAGAGTGTCCAGGGCCGCGCAGGGGCGCGGCGCGATGAAAAGCCACGCCAGCAGGCGGCCCTGGTCGGCGGTCGCCCAAGCCGGATCGGGATCGGGCAGCGGACCCATGAGGCGGTCGGCCAAGCGTTGGGCCGCGGACGGCGCCTGGGCGGCGTCATGGGTGAATTCGGCGTCGAAGGGCATCTGGAAAGAACTCCGGGAAGGCGTCTGGCCTTCTTTCCCATGGCGCGGCGCGGCGGAGTATAGGAAAGTTCACCAAACGGTTGGGCGGAAATCCACATACCGGTGATGGCCGAATTCGACTGGAACGCGCTCAAGAGCTTCCTGGCGGTGGCGCGCACCGGGCGCCTGACCGCGGCGGCCGGCCGTCTGGGGGCCGACCACACCACCGTCGGGCGCCGGATCGACGCGCTCGAGCACGCCCTGGGGGCGAAGCTGTTCTGGCGCAGTCCGAACGGCTACGCTCTGACCGGCCAGGGCGAGCGGCTTCTGGCCACCGCCGAGGGCATGGAAAGCCTGGTGCTCCAGGCCAGGACTGAGGTCGGAGACGCCGCGCTGAGCGTCAGCGGAGCGGTGCGGCTGGGCGCCCCGGAGGGCTTCGGCAGCTACTTCCTGGCCCGGCGCATGGCCGCCCTCGGCCAGCGGCACCCCGAACTGGAAGTCCAGCTTGTCGCCATGCCGGCCATCCTCAGCCTCTCGAAGCGCGAGGCCGATCTGGCCATCACCCTAAGGTGCCCCCCCAAGGGGCGGCTGGTGGCGCGCAAGCTCACCGACTACCGTCTGCGTCTCTACGGCGCTCCCGCCTACCTCGACGGGCGATCGCCGATCGCCCATCGCGGCGACCTCGCCGGCCACCGCTTCATCGGCTATATCGAGGATCTTCTGTATGCGGAGGAATTGGACTATCTCGAAGTTCTGGGCGCCAAGATCGAGGTCGGCCTGAAGAGCTCCAACCTCATCGCCCAGCTCCAGGCGACCCTGGCTGGGGCCGGCCTGTGCATCCTGCCCGATTTCATCGGCCTCACCGAGCCGGGGCTGGTTCCCGTATTGGGCGAGAGCGTGACCCTCACCCGCGCCTTCTGGCTGGTCACCCACCCCGATCTGGCCAGCCTCGCCCGCGTTCGCGCGGTGTCGGATTTCGTGGTGGAAGAGGTCAAGGGGGCGAAGGCGCTTTTTCTGGGGGCGTAGCCTCCACCGCGAACGCCCGCACCGCCTCCACCAATCCCGCCGCCGCCAGCTTGACCAGTTCGCCGCCCTTTTCCGGCGTCGCCTGGCCGGGATCGGAGCCCATGCGGCCGTCGGGGAAGCGGGCGCGGAAGTCGGCGGCTTCGCGGATCGGGCCGGTGGGGGCGATCTTCGGCGCGTAATCGGCCGTCTTGATGTGGTCGCGATAGGCCCACTGGGTGACGGCGATCTCCGAGGGGGTGGCGTGGCTGCCGTGGCCGGCGGGAAACTGCTGGCGGGCCAGGCGCATGACGCCGGCCAGCTCCCACCAGTTCTTCAGCCTGCAGGCGAAGCCGGCGGGGCGGCCGGCGAAGCTCGCTTCGGCGTAGAGTTCCGAGAACGCCGCCTCGAGACTGGCCACATTGCCGCCGTGGCCGTTCAGGAAGAAGAGGCGGGTGAAGCCGTGGTGGGCGAGCGAGCGGACCCAGTCGCCGATCGCCGCCATGAAGGTGGAGGGCCGCAGCGCGATGGTGCCGGGGAAGTCCAGGTGATGCTGGGCCATGCCGACGGCGAAGGTCGGGGCGACCAGGATGTCGGCGCTCTTCTGGGCCTCGCGGGCGATGATCTCGGCGCACAGCCAGTCCGTGCCCAGCAGCCCCGTCGGCCCATGCTGCTCGTTGGAGCCGATGGGGATGACGATGGCGGTGGAGCGCGTGAGGTAGGCCTCGATCTCCGGCCAGGTCGAGAGGTGCAGCAGCATGGCGAGCATCCGATTCTTCGGCTAGGACGAAGGCATGTTCTATTGGATCTACGACCTGCCGACCTGGGCGCTGGGCGCGCTCATTTCGCTGGGCTTTGTCGCGATCGCCTGGACGGGAACCATCGCCTTTCGAGCCACGGTTCACAAGCGGTTGCGCTCCGAACGCCGCGCCAATGACCTGATCGGCTTCATGCTTTCCAGCTTTTCGGTGATCTACGGCGTCCTGCTGGGGCTGATCGCGGTGGCGGCCTACCAGTCCTACGCCAACACCGAGGACACGGTCAGCCGCGAGGCCGCCAGTCTGGCGTCGATGTACCACATGGTCGCCAACTATCCGCCGCCGGCGCGGCAGGCGCTGGAGCTGGCGGTCGGCCAGTACACCCTCCAGACCATCAGGGTCGATTGGCCGCAGCAACAGCGCGGCGTCACGCCCACCGAAGGTTCGCGGCGGATCACCAGCCTCTATTCGGTCCTGCTGGCGTTTCAGCCGCGCGACAGCGCCCAGATCATATTGCACACCGCGACACTGGACGAACTAAACCGCTACGTGGAGCTTCGCCGAGCGCGCCTGGCCAGCGTCGAAGCGGGGATTCCCGCCGTCCTGTGGTTCGTGGTCATGGTCGGAGCGCTGCTCAACATCATTCTGATCTGGCTGCTCGACATGGAGCTCCACGTGCATCTGATCCTGGGCGGCATGCTGGCCTTCTTCATCGGCCTGGTGGTCTTCATCATCGCCGCCATGGACCATCCGTTGCGCGGCACGGTCAGCATATCCTCCGGCGCGCTCCAGAGCGTCTATGATTCCCTGATGAAGGAGCCAGCCGGGTGAGCGACGGCCAGGTCTTTCCCGTTCCCGAGGCGTGGGCCAGGCGGGCCCACATGGACGCCGCCGGCTACGACGCCGCGCTGGCGCGGGTGGAGCGCGATCCCGACGGCTTCTGGCGCGAGGTGGCGGGGCGGCTGGACTGGATAGAGCCGTTCAGGGTGGTCAAGGACGTCTCTTTCGACGTCAAGGATTTCCGCATCCGCTGGTTCGCGGACGGGGTGCTGAACGTGTGCGCCAACTGCCTGGACCGCCATCTGCCGGCGCGGGCCGGCGACGTGGCGATCATCTGGGAGGGGGACGATCCGGGCGAGAGCCGAACGATCACCTTCGGCGAGGCCCACGGCGAGGTCTGCCGGATGGCCAATGTCCTGAAGGCCCATGGCGTGGCCAAGGGCGATCGGGTGACCGTCTACCTGCCGATGATTCCCGAGGCCGCCTACGCCATGCTGGCCTGCGCGCGAATCGGGGCGGTGCATTCGGTGATCTTCGGCGGCTTTTCGCCCGACGCCATCGCCGGGCGCGTTCAGGACTGCCAATCGCGGATCGTCATCACCGCCGACGAGGGCCTGCGGGGTGGCAAGAAGGCGCCATTGAAGGCCAATGTCGACGAGGCCCTGAAATCCTGCCCGGACGTGGGCCGCGTGCTGGTCGTGCGGCGCACCGGCGCCGACGTTCCCATGAAGCCGGGCCGCGATTTCGCCTATGAAGACGAAGCCGCCAAGTTCTCCGCCGACTGCCCCGCCGAGCCGATGGGCGCCGAGGACCCCTTGTTCATCCTCTACACCTCCGGCTCGACCGGCAAGCCCAAGGGGGTGCTGCACACCACCGGCGGCTATCTGGCCTGGGCGGCGTGGACGCACGAGATGGTGTTCGACTATCGGCCAGGCGAGGTCTTCTGGTGCACCGCCGACGTGGGCTGGGTGACCGGGCACAGCTACATCGTCTATGGGCCGCTCGCCAACGGCGCGACCACCCTGATCTTCGAGGGTGTCCCGAATTACCCAACCGTCAGCCGGTTCTGGGAGGTGATCGACAAACACCAGGTGGAGATCTTCTACACCGCCCCCACCGCGCTTCGCGCCCTGATGCGCGAGGGCGACGCGCCGGTGACGCGCGCGTCGCGCAAGTCCCTGCGGCTGCTGGGCACGGTCGGCGAGCCGATCAATCCGGAGGCGTGGCTGTGGTACCACCGGGTGGTCGGCGAAGGCCGCTGCCCGATCGTCGACACCTGGTGGCAGACCGAGACGGGCGCGGCCTTGATCGCCCCCCTGCCGGGCGCGACGCCGCTGAAGCCCGGCTCGGCGACCAAGCCCCTGCCGGGGGTGAAGCTGGCGCTGGTCGATGCGGATGGCGCGGTGGTGGAAGGCGCGGCGAGCGGCAATCTCTGCCTCACCGACTCATGGCCCGGCCAGATGCGCACCGTCTATGGCGACCACGCCCGCTTCATCGCCACCTATTTCACCACCTATCCCGGCAAGTATTTCACCGGCGACGGCTGCCGGCGCGATGAGGGCGGCTACTACTGGATCACCGGGCGGGTGGACGATGTGATCAACGTCTCGGGCCATCGGCTCGGCACGGCCGAGATCGAAAGCGCCCTGGTCGCCCACCACACGGTCGCCGAGGCCGCCGTGGTCGGCTTTCCGCACGACATCAAGGGCCAGGGCATTTACGCCTACGTGACCTTGAAAGCCGAACACGCGCCGCACGACGATCTTCGCGCCGAACTGGTGAAATGGGTCCGCCGCGAGATCGGCCCCTTCGCCACCCCCGACGCCATCCAGTGGGCCCCCGGCCTGCCCAAGACCCGCTCGGGCAAGATCATGCGGCGTATTTTGCGCAAGGTGGCGGAGGGGGATGTGTCGAATTTGGGGGACACAACCACCCTGGCCGATCCAGGGGTGGTGGAGGATTTGGTGAAGAACAGGGTGGGGCGATGAACGGCTTGCATTTGTAGCCCAGTTGCGCTACATGCGGGCGTCCCTGTGGAGGAAGTGGCGATGTCCGTGAATGCAGTTGTCCGCGCCCGAGTGAGCGAGGCTGTGAAAGGTCGCGCGTCCGCCGTACTGGCCGACCTGGGTCTGACCGTGTCCGACGTGGTGCGGATCACCCTCACTCGCGTGGCAAACGACGGCGTCCTGCCCTTCGAACTGGCGCCGAACAGGCTCACCATCGAAACGCTGGCGAAGAGCGAACGAGGCGAGGATCTGCATAAAGCCAAGGACGCCGAGGACCTGTTCGACCAACTCGGCGTCTGATGCGCCGGCCCGTCTATTCCGGCCAGTTCAAACGGGACATCAGGCGCGCCGACAAGCGCGGCAAGGCGATGGACAAGTTCAAGAATCTGGCCCGCCTGCTGCTCGCTGGCGACCCCTTACCGGAACGCTACAGGGACCATCCGCTGAAAGGCGCCTGGGCGAGCTTTCGCGACGCCCATATCGAGCCAGATTGGCTGCTGATCTACAAGATCGCCGGTGAAGAAGTCCGCTTCGAGCGCACGGGGACACATGCCGATTTGTTCGATGAATAGGGAGAGCGCCGAGGGAGCGGCTCCTCATGGCCCTTTGGAGACCATCCAATGAGTCCCCAGCCCTGGATCGGCAGGGTTGGCGCGCATCCCGTTGGCGCGTAGAAGCGCGCCTCAATGACTTCCAGCATCTTCCTGATCGGCGCGGACAACGCCCTATTGGAACTGACTCGCACACCCTACGATTCGGAGGATTTGCTTCAGCGCCTGATTGCTGAACATCCGACGCTCCTTGGCTCAGCGATGGGCGCAGACGGTGGTCTTCTTCTTGTCGAACGGGAGTACGCAGTCCCCGACAGCGCGGGAGGGTCGGGAAGGTGGTCGATCGATCACCTCTTTCTCGACCGGGAAGGCGTGCCAGTGCTGGTTGAGGTCAAACGCGCCACGGATACGAGGGCGCGGCGCGAGGTCGTCGCTCAGATGCTCGACTACGCCGCCAACGGCGTGGCCTTCTGGCCGGTGGAAACCATCGTCGAAGGCTACCGCAGGGGAGCAATGTTGGCCGGGGCGGACCCCGACCAGAGGCTGGCGGAATTCCTCGGTGAAGGCGAGTCGGACGCCTTCTGGAAGGCGGTTGAAGCAAATCTCGGGTCCGGCCGTATCCGGATGGTTTTTCTGGCCGACGAGATTGCTAAGGAACTGCGCCGTATAGTCGAGTTTCTCAACGAACAGATGCGCCCAGCCGAGGTCCTTGCGGTCGAAGTAGTGCAATACCTCAATCCCAGCGGCGTCCGGACTTTGGTGCCTAGCCTCGTGGGCGCCACGGAACGGGCTCAGGCCGCCAAGGCCATCGGCCCGGTCAGGAAACCGATCGACGAACCCGAATGGCTGGCGTCCCTAGCCGAGATGAAGGGTGACAGCGCGCGCAAAGGCGCTGAGAGAGTTCTTGAGTTAATGCGCGAAGCCGATCTCACAATGGAGGTCGCCTCCGCTCAAGATTCGATTTCCGGCTCTGCTCGCTTGACGGGCGGCAGGTTCATTAAGCCCTTCTATGTGCGCCGAAGCACAGGGCGGTTTGAAATCTCCCTGTCAAGCTTGAAGAACGTCCCCGCTTTCGCCACGGACGAAGCGCGGCTTGCACTACTCAATGAAGTAAAAGCCCGGTTTCCTCGCGCGAGAATAACGGCCGTGAAGGCGACGGGGTGGCCCTCACTTCCCCTGGATTTATTGCTGGAGGAAGAAAATTGGGTTAAGTTCAGAGCGATGTTGGAAGGTATTTTGGAGAACATCTTCAACTCAGCTTCTGGTGGGAATGACGCTAGCCTGGTGTGAATCCGATTCCTGGGGAAAGCTTGGCCATTCAACGCAATCCATGGACCGCTCACGCGGGCGACCGCACCAAGGCTCGCGATCTAAAAGACCCATTGCTACTCGAAAATCGTCATGACCCTCGCCAGCACCTCGTCCATAATCTCAGGCGGCAACGTATCCGCCTTTCGGCCGCCACGCGCCTCTATATCGAGCACGCGGGGCTGGTCGCAGCGCACCACGCCGGTCGTCTTGACGCCCGCGGTGGGCACGGCGAAGCCCAGGCGGCGGGCGAAGGCGCCGCCGGTGGTGATCGGCAGCACCACCGGCGCCCCGATCGCTTCGTTGAACGGCGCCGGCGAAACGATGAGGACGGGGCGACGCCCGAGCTGCTCACGTCCCTTTGTCGGATCGAGGGTCACCAGATAGATGTCCCCCCGCTTCATAGGATCTCGCGGCCCACGGCGGGCGCATCGACCCATTCGCGTTCTTCGGGGGGCGCGGACTCGCCGTAGTCGGAGGCGGCCAGCAGTTCGGCGAGGGTGTAGCGGGGCCGCGCTCTGGGTTCCACCACCAGACGACCGCCATCGACGGCGACGCCCACCGCGGCCCCGGCCCGCAAATGCAGCAGATCGAGGATGGCGGGAGGCACGGCCAGCATGACCGAACCGCCGACCTTGCGCAGATTGGTGATGTGCATGGTGGATTTTCCGGGTTGAGTTATATTCGCATATAACTTATGCCCCGCGCTTCGCAAGACTCTGCCCCCGCACACTACGAGATTCACACATCTTGCCGCCGCCCGACGCCCCCTCCGTCGCGGCGCAATCAAGAGCGCCGCGCCACCTTGTTTGTCGAAAGGCTGATAGCGTGGCCTGGTTCCGGGACATCCGCCTGGCGGTGACACGCCAGGCGGATGGCCGGCGGAGGGATCGTGCGCACACCTGAGCCTTTTTGGGCCGTGGGGGAGCTGGATCACCGTCGGCGTTTCACTGGCCCGGATGGTTGCAGGGACGATTGGGTCCGAAGCCACAAGGATGGGTCGATGAAACAGGGTAAGTATAACACGAAGATCGCCGGAATCGATGTGGGTAAGCGTCAGCTCGATATCGCGGTTCACGGTGGGGAGATGAGCCAGGTCGCCAACGACAAGGCGGGGATCGGCGCGCTGATCGCGTGGCTGGAGGCTCGGGGGGTCGTCCGGGTGGGTCTGGAGCCCTCCGGAGGCTACGAGCGGGCGGTGCGCGAGGCCTTGGCGGCGGCGGGGTTCGAGGTGGTGATGCATCACGCCAGCGAGGTACGGCTGTTCGCGCGCTTCAAGCGGATCAAGATCAAGAACGACCGCGCCGACGCGGTGCTGATAGCCGTGGCGACGGCGCAGGTGGACACGGTGAAGGCGAGCGCCGATCCCAGGTTCGCGGAGTTGGCGGAGCGGCTGACGGCCTATGAGCAGGTAACCGAGCGCCTGGCCCAGATGAAGACCGGCCTGGAGCATGTGACGCTGAAGGATCTGGCCAAGGCCCTGAGGGCGGAGATCCGCGCCACGGAACTCTTGAAAGCCAAGTTGATCGGCAAGGTTGTCGCGTTCATCAAGACCCATGCCGATCTGGCGGCGCGGCTGAAGCTTCTGCGCAGCCTGCCGGGCTTTGGTCCGGTGGTGGCCGTCGGCGCGCTGGTGCGCATGCCCGAACTGGGGGCCATGGCGCGCGGCCAGGCCGCCTGGGAGTGTCCGAAATTCTGTGTAAGCGCCGCCGTGGGTCATGTTTCGCTCTCAGCTAGCTGAGAGCGAAAAACGGTCGCCGAACAGGACGGCAAACTGCCC
>JGI20208J14878_1000325_pt1 | contig 10827 bp, 9 predicted proteins | sample NGESurF53shallow_FD_14878 | JGI IMG/M metagenome (IMG submission 14878)
CGGCGCCCTCGCCGCCCGCCAGGCAGCGCACGAGCCGGCGCGGCGACCGGCCAACGCCGTGCAGGAACTCCGCCAGAGTTGGGCGGACCGCGTCGCTACGGCGTGTGTTCCCGGCTACCCAGCACCATCGGCGCGGGCCAGGCACACGGCACGGCCCGATTCCTGACCGGCGTCGCGCAGGGCACCATCCTGCCATTCGGTCCCAGCACAAGAGATGAGGAAGCGATGACATCGACAACAGGACGCAAGATCGCGGTCGTGACCGGCGGAACCGGCGGGGTAGGGCGGGCCACCGTGCAAGCCCTCGCCGCCGCTGGCTATGACGTCGCGGCACTCGCCCGCGGCCAGGCCGGGCTCGACGGAGCCGTCAAGGATGTGGCTGCCGCGGGCGGCCGCGGCCTCGGAATCGCGGCCGACGTGGCCGACTACGACGCCGTGCAGCGGGCTGCCGCGCAGGTCGAGTCTGAACTCGGGGAGATAGACGTATGGGTCAACGTCGCGTTCAGCGGCTCGCTGGCCTACTCCTGGGACACCTCCAGCGAGGAATTCCGCCGGATGACCGAGGTCACCTACTACGGCCAGGTGTACGGCACCCAGACCGCGCTGCAGCACATGCGCCCGCGCGACCGCGGCGTCATCGTGAACGTCGGGTCGGCGCTGGCCTACCGCTCGATCCCGCTGCAGTCGGCCTACTGCGGAGCCAAGCACGCGGTCGTCGGCTACACCCAGTCGGTGGTGACTGAGCTGGCCAGCGAGAAGAGCCACGTCAAGCTGTGCACCGTCCAGCTGCCCGGACTGAACACTCCCCAGTTCAACTGGAACCTCAGCAAGATGGCCGGCCACCCGATGCCGGTAGCGCCGATCTTCCAGCCGGAACTGCCCGCGAAGGCGATCGTCTACCTGGCCGAGCACCCCCGCCGCAACATGTGGGTAGGGATCTCCACCGCATACACCATCCTGGGTGAGCGGGTCGCACCCAAACTGCTCGACCTCTACCTCGGCCGCACCGGCATCAAGTCCCAGCAGAGCGGTAAGGAGCTGCCCCGGTGGGGATCGAACGTCTTCGGCCCTCAGGACGCTGACACTGACCGCGGCGCCCACGGCGCCTTCGACGGACAGGCGCATTCGCATGACCCGTGGCTGTGGGCCTCGATGCACCGCGCACCACTGCTCGGCACTGTGCTCGCCGCGGCCGCCGTCCTCGCCGGGCTGCGCGGCGCCCGCCGCCGGTAGCGGGCGGCCCCGTCAGCCGGGCCAGCCCAGCTTCCATGCGTTCCCTGCCGGTGCCTCGCCGGCGGCCAGGCCGAAGGTCCGCATCGCGGAGGCCAGGGCGCGGCGACGGGTCGCCGGTACCTGCTCGAGCACCGCGGCGACGGCACGACGGCGGCGCTGCACCATCGCACTGACTAGCTGCTGCCCGTCATCGGTGAGGCCCAGGACCAGGTTGCGCCGGTCGACCGAGGACTCGAGCCGGCGCAGCAGGCCCGCCGCCACCAGGCGATCACATGCCCGGGTGGCGTTGGATGGGTGGATGCCCATCGCCATCGCCAGCGCGTGGAGATTCAGCGGGCCACGGCCGGCGACCAGCACGAGCACGCGCAGCTGCGGCAGGGTGACCAGATCCTCGACCTCGGCCACCGACTGCGCGGTCACGCCGACCAGCGCCTGGGCCGCAAGCATGATCGCATCGATCTGCTCCTCGGTAACCGGGACCAGGGCCGCATCCTGATTCTCTGTGGACATGGTCAGAGTATCGACCCGATAGTTGCCTTCCCGCAACCGTTGCGCGTATGATTGCTTTAGCGCAATCAATTGGCAGCTCGGTGACTCTCTGGCCGTGCCGGCCGCGCTGAGAACGCCGACACTCCTGCAATGCCAGCTCACGCGAGTGGAAGGACTGCACATGACAGCCGTCACGGACTCCGCCATCGCCGAACCGGCGGTGCTGGGCATCGACCGGATGGTGCGCAACATCCAGACCGGCCGCTTCGAGCGCAGCCTGGCCGCGCTGACCGCCGCCGGTGCGCTGGTGACCGCGGCCGAGATCTACTTCGAGCACGACAGTGCCAGCTTCGGCAACAAGATGATGTGGCTGCCGGTGGTGATGGGACCGGTCGGAGCTGTCGCCGGCGTGGCCGGCTTCTTCAGCCGCCGGATGGCCAAGACCGCGCTGCCGATCGCGTCGGCGGCGATCGTCGCCAACGGCCTGCAGGGCACCTACCTGCACGCCCGCGGGATCGCGCAGAAACCCGGCGGCTGGCGCAACGCCCGCTACAACCTGGAGATGGGACCGCCGCTGCTGGCCCCGCTGCTGGTCACCATGGTCGGCGGGATGGGCCTGCTGGCCGCGATCCTGCGGCGTGAGCAGTGAGCCGCCACCCCGCCAGGCCGACCGCGTCTGATGAGCCCACGACACCGGGCGGCGGACCCGGGCGGTTTCCCGGCTTTGACGTTCTGGCCCAGCGCCGCCATTGGGATCCGGTGACCACCGGGGTCGTGCTGTCCCGGGTCGGGATGGCACCTGACATCCGCTTCTTCACCCCTGCCGAGCAGGCCGCCGCCACCGCCCTGTGCGGCCAGCTGCTCGACCAGCACGGCGATGCGAAGGTCCCCGTGGTCAACCTGATCGACGCACGCCTCGCCGAGAGGCAGACTGACGGCTGGCACTACCACGACATGCCCGAGGACAGCCAGGCCTGGCGCGACACGCTGGCCGCGCTCGACTCCGACGCCAAGGACCGCCACGGCACTGGATTCGCGGCCTGCACCGACAAGGAGCAGGCGACGCTGATCCAGGCGGTCCAGGATCTTGGCGCAGGCACCTGGCACGGCCTGCCTGCCAAACAGGTGTGGAGCCTGTGGACCCGCTACGCCTGCACCGCGTTCTACTCCCACCCCCGGGCCTGGAACGAGATGGGCTTCCCCGGGCCGGCCTATCCACGCGGCTACAAGAACCCCGGCGTCGACGCCCGCGAGCCGTTCGAGGTCCGCGACGCCCGCCCTGCCGCCGACCCGGCGAGGGGGCAGCAATGAGCAGCGTCCGGAACCGGAACGAATCGGCGTGGCTGCTGCCCAACGACGGCACCCGCACCAACCACGCACTGCGCCGCGACATGCGCCGCTTCGACGACCGCGATGAACTCGACCTGCTCGTTGTCGGGTGCGGGGCCGGCGGGTCGGTCCTGCTGCAGCGCCTGGCCCGCGCCGGATGGAAGGTCGCGGCCCTCGACGCCGGCCCGTTCTGGGACCCGGACACCGACTGGGTCAGCGATGAAGCCGGCTCGCACCACCTGTACTGGACCGAGCCGCGGGTGATCTCCGGGTCAGATCCGGTGCCGCTCGGCTCGAACAACTCCGGCCGCGGCGTTGGCGGATCGATGATCCACTATGCCGGCTACACCCCCCGCTTTCACCCCAGCGACTTCCGCACCTTCACCCAGAACGGGGTCGGCGCGGACTGGCCGATCGGCTACGGCGACCTGCGCAGCTACTACCAGGAGATCGAGGAAGAACTCCCCGTCGCGGGGGAGAAGTGGCCGTGGGGTGACCCGCACACCTATCCCTACCGCCCGCACCCAGTCGGCGGCAACGGGGAGCTGTTCCTGCGCGGCGCAGACAAGCTCGGCATCACCGCGAAAGTAGGCCCAGTCGCCATCGTCAACGGCCGCTTCGGTAACCGGCCACACTGCATCTACCGCGGATTCTGCCTGCAGGGCTGCAAGGTCAACGCCAAAGCCTCGCCGCTGATCACCCACATCCCCGACGCCCTCGCCCACGGTGCCGAGGTCCGCCCAGACTGCATGGTCACCTACATCGAGGTCGACGAGCGCACCGGCCGGGCCACTGGCGTGCACTACGTCCGCGACGGCGTGCCGCGGTTCCAGAAGGCCCGGATGGTCGCGATCGCCGGCTACTCCATCGAGACACCGCGGCTGCTCCTCAATTCCGCCTCCAAGCGCTTCCCAGATGGGTTGTGCAACGACTTCGACCAGGTCGGGCGGTACCTGATGGTGCAGGGCGCACCGCAGACCGCGGGCCGGTTCGACGCCGAGGTGCGGATGTACAAGTCACCGCCGCCCGAGGTCAGCAGCGAGGACTTCTACGAAACCGACCCCGCCAAGCCGTACCAGCGCGGGTTCTCCATCCAGACCGTCTCCCCGCTGCCGATCACCTGGGCCGAACACATCGCCGCCCAGGGTCACTGGGGAGCAGCGCTGCGCGAGTACATGAGCGACTACGTGCACTGGTCCTGCCTCGGGGCGCTGTGCGAGTTCCTGCCCCAGCCCGGCAACCGCGTCACCCTCGCCGAGGAGACCGACCGGCACGGCCTGCCCGTGGCCAACTTCTCCTACTCCCAGTGCGAGAACGACACCAGGCTGATGAAGGCCGCGCAGTCCGTCATGGAAGACATCCTGCACGCCGCGGGAGCCGACGAAGTGATCACCATCGGCCGCTACGCCCACCTCGTCGGGGGCGCCCGGATGGCCGCCGACGACAAGCACGGCGTCGTCGACGCCAACTGCCGCACCTTCGCCGTGCCCAACCTCTACATCACCGACGGCAGTGTCCTGCCTACCCAGGGCAGTGCCAACCCGGCGCTGACCATCATGGCCGTCACCGCCCGGGCCGCAGACCAGCTGACCGGCTGACCGGCCGCACATCCACTGAGACCAGACCTGACCGCGAACCCAAGGAGGCACCACCGATGGCCAAACCGACTGTCGCCGACTACCTGCTCGAGCGACTGCGCGACTGGGGCGTGGACAAGGTCTTCGCCTTCCCGGGCGACGGGATCAACGGGACCCTTGCCGCCTGGGACCGCGCCGGGGACAACCCGATGTTCATCCAGTCCCGGCACGAGGAAATGAGCGCGTTCGAAGCGGTCGGCTACGCGAAGTTCACCGGCCGCTTCGGGGTATGCATGGCCACCTCCGGTCCCGGCGCGATCCACCTGCTCAACGGCCTCTACGACGCCAAGCTGGACCACGTGCCGGTGGTCGCGATCGTCGGGCAGACTAACCGCTCGGCCATGGGCGGCTCCTACCAGCAGGAAGTCGACCTGCTCACCCTGTTCAAGGACGTGGCCAGCGAATACGTGCAGATGGTCACCGTCCCCGAGCAGCTGCCCAACGTGCTGGACCGGGCCATCCGCGTCGCGCTGGCCGAACGCGCGCCGACCGCGGTCATCATCCCCTCCGACGTGCAGGAACTCGAGTACTCCCCACCCACGCACGAGTTCAAGATGGTGCCCTCCAGCATCGGCGTCGACTGGCCCACCCCGTCCCCCGACGACGACGCGCTGGCCCGCGCCGCCGAGGTCATCAACGCCGGCAGCAAGGTCGCAATCCTGGCCGGCTCCGGTGCCCGCGGTGCCCGCGAGCAGGTCATGCAGGTCGCCGACCTACTCGGTGCCGGCGTCGCCAAACCACTGCTGGGCAAGGACGTCCTGTCCGACGACCTGCCCTACGTCACCGGCTCGATCGGGCTGCTGGGAACCCGGCCCAGCTACGAGATGATGATGGACTGCGACACCCTGCTCACCGTCGGCTCCAGCTTCCCCTACACCCAGTTCCTGCCCGCCTTCGGCCAGGCCCGCGCCGTCCAGATCGACATCGACGGCAAGTACATCGGCATGCGCTACCCCTATGAGGTGAATCTGGTCGGCGACGCCGCCGCGACACTGCGCGCCCTCATCCCGCACCTCACACACAAGGACGACCGGGCCTGGCGCGAAACGATCGAGACCAACGTCAAGCGCTGGTGGCAGGTGATGGACGCCGAGGCCATGGTCGAGGCCGACCCGGTCAACCCGATGCGGCTGTTCCACGAACTGTCTTCACGGCTGCCCGAGAACGCGATCGTGACCGCCGACTCCGGCTCCTCGGCCAACTGGTACGCCCGGCAGCTGAAATTCCGCGGCGACATGCGCGGCTCGCTGTCGGGAAACCTGGCCACCATGGGCCCCGGCGTCCCGTACGGGATCGGGGCGAAGTTCGGCAACCCCGACCGTCCCGTGATCGTGTTCGCCGGCGACGGCGCGATGCAGATGAACGGCATGGCCGAGCTCATCACCATCAAGCACTACTGGCAGCANTGGGCCGACCCCCGCCTGATCATCGCCGTGCTGCACAACAACGACCTCAACCAGGTCACCTGGGAANTGCGGGCGATGGAAGGCTCCCCGAAGTTCACCAAATCCCAGACACTGCCCGACGTCGACTTCGCCAACTTCGCCGCCAGCCTCGGCCTGCAGGCGATCACCGTCACCAGCCCCGACGAGGTAGGCCCGGCCTGGGACCGGGCGCTTGCCGCGGACCGGCCCACCCTGCTTGACGTGCACACCGACCCGAACGTGCCGCCCATCCCGCCCCACGCCACCTTCGAGCAGATGAAAGACGCCGCCGAGGCGATGCTCAAGGGCGACGAGGACAGGTGGGGCGTGATCAAGGAGGGCGTGAAGACCAAGGTCCAGGAGTTCCTGCCCCACAAGGACAGCTGACCCATGGGCACCGCGAGGGCCACCGACACTAGCGCGCTCGCCCGGCAACTGCGCGCGCACATCCACAGCCAGGTACGCATCGATGCCGGCGCGCGGGCGCTGTATGCCACCGACCGGCGTCGGCCGGCCCACACGCAAAGGACGACTCATGACTGACACTCCGGTGAAGTCCGTGGACGTCATGGTCTACACCGTGCCCACCGACGCCCCGGAAGCCGACGGCACCCTCAGCTGGGATTCCACCACCATGGTGCTGGTCCAGGCGCGCAGCGGCGACACCGTCGGTACCGGCTGGACCTACGGGGCTACCGCCTGCGCCACCGTGATCTGCGACAAGCTGGCCAACATCGTCACCGGGCGGGACGCGATGGACGTCGGCGGCTCGTTCGACACCATGGTCAAGGCTGTCCGCAACGCCGGCCGCCCCGGCGCCGTCGGCTACGCCATCTCCGCTGTTGATGTGGCGCTGTGGGACCTCAAGGCCCGGCTGCTGAACCTGCCGCTACACCGCCTTCTCGGCGCGGTACGCGAGGAGGTGCCGGTCTATGGCAGCGGCGGGTTCACCAGCTATGACGAGCGGCAACTTCGTGAGCAGCTTGGCCACTGGGCCGGTGAGCAGCGCATCCCCCGGGTAAAGATCAAGATCGGCGAGTCGTGGGGCACCGACCCAGCCCGCGATCTTGACCGTATGCGCCAGGCCCGCATGGTCCTCGGCGAGGACGTGGAACTGTTCGTGGACGCCAACGGCGGTTACGGCCGCAAGCAGGCCATCCGCATCATGCGCGCGGCGGCCGACCTGGACGTGCGCTGGTACGAGGAACCGGTCAGCTCCGATGATCTCGATGGCCTGCGCGAGACCCGCGACGCGGTGCACCCGGACGTCACCGCCGGGGAGTACGGCTATGACCTGTACTACTTCCGGCGGATGTGCGCCGCCGGCGCGGTGGACTGCCTTCAGGCCGACGTCTCACGCTGCGGCGGCATCACCGAGTGGCTACGGGTCGCCGCCGTCGCCGCCTCCTTCGGGTTGGACATCTCCGGGCACTGCGGGCCGCACCTGCATGCCCACGTCGCCGCCGCCACCCCCAACCTGCGGCACCTGGAATGGTTCCACGACCACGTCCGGATCGAATCGATGCTTTTCGACGGCACCCTCGACCCGGCCGGCGGAGTCATCCGCCCCGACCCGTCCACGCCCGGCAACGGGCTCACTCTGCGCACCGCCGACGCCGAGCCCTTCCGTGTCCGCTAGCGCGCGCAGTGCCCGCCTGCCTGAGGTCCGGGCACCGCGTGCACCGTTACGCGAAGGAACCGTTCAGTCCTGGCGCGGCGGCTAGCGGCGCGCCGGTAGAGCCGCTCGCCACGCACTGGCCACTGCCCGCCGGATCAGCGCGCGGATCCTGGACGTCCACGCCGTAACGGGCAAGCACCTGCGCGCGTTGCCCGTCCGGGCTGCCCGGCTCAGACGTTCCGGGAGCAGGTCCGGGTGTGCTGGACTGTGCGTGCCGAAAACCCGTCCACGTTATGCGACCAGGTGATACTCGTTGATCAGGCCACTGACGCCAGGCCGTCTTCGTACGCTGTGCCGCGCAAGATCGGCAGGCTTGGGTAGCGGTTTCAGTGGCGCGGCACCGTGCAGGGAGCGGTGTGGGCGGTGCTGATCGTGGTGGCCTCGTAGTCGTCCAGGATTCGCCGAAGATGTGCCTGATTCCAGACGAGGAGTCCGGTCCAGAAGCTCGCGTCGGCATCCGCCGGTCCAGCGTTCGGTAATCGCGTTCACGCGGGGCGTCTGGATGTTGCAAAGTATGGTCTGGATGCCGCATCGGCGAGGACGGCGTCGAACAGGGCGGTGAAGTTTGACCCGTGGTCGCGGATCATGAACTTGACTCGGTCAGCGCTGGTCGGCCGATCCTGGCGCGCGCGGACCTGGCCGCCCAGCAGCGGCGGACGATGTCACGGTGCCAGCGCACGACCGTGTCCGGGCTAACCAGCAGCCGCAGTCCTTGGCGGCGCGCTTTGGGTATCACGGCGAGCAGAGCCGCGAGCAAAGCACGGTCTGCCCAGTTCAGCCGCAGGCGACATGGGCGCCGCCGTTGCAGGACGGCGAGCTGATGGCGAAGGATCAGGATCTCCACGGTCTTCTGCGCACCCTCACGCTAGGACAGCCGCAACCACGCTGTGACCCGTGTGATCAGGAGGAACACAACCGCAGGCACATGATCGGTGATCATCTCGACCGGACGGCCCAGAGAGCAACCCCGCTGGTCACAGCCGTGGACGACCTTCTCGGCACGCACAACATGAGGAACCGAGATGGCTTAGTACGGGGCACCGATCTTGCGCCACTTGCGCCCTGTGGGGTGCCAGAACTCGGCCACCGTCTGTGACCAGGGCTTCTAGTCAGCCCGCTCGTGCGCGTTGATGAGGCCGCCAGGACGCCCGGCACCTGATCCCGTCCCGGGAAGGCCGGCGATAGGACAGCCGGCCGCGGCGGCCGGAGCTGGCGGCCCCGGCGCTGGCCTGTGCCCGCTCGCCGGGGCAGGTCTCCGCGAGGTCGATGCCAGGTACATCGGAGGTACCTCGCCGGTCGATGTGGGTCAGTAGCTTGTCGGCAGGCCATGGCCGGGCAGGCTCAGCGGGTACGCGGCAGTTGACGCCGGCGCCGCCAGCCCGGCCAGGAACGCTTAGCAGAGGTTTCGGATACCCGTCACGCCAGGTGAGTGATCAGCCGGGAGCTGCCCGGGCGCCGCTCGCATAAGGCCGAATAGGTACTAGGTTCAGCACACGCCGCAGGCCAAGTCCTGCGTCGTTATGTCTGGCTGAGGCCGTGGGGACCCGGAGTTCAGGGGAGGGCGGTGCGGCTGTCGTGTCTTTCTTGATGACCGGCGGGTCCTGGAGTGCTGGTGCCGGGTGCGGTGAGGCGGAAGGCCCGGCGGTATCGGTCTGGTGTGATTCCCCGCGCCTGGGTGAAGTGGCGCCGCAGGGTGTCGGGACTGCCGAATCCGCTGCGGGTCGATACTGAGGCGATGGTGTCGTTGCCGCGTTCGAGGAGGCGTGCGGCCAGCAGGACGCGTTGCCGGTTTACCCACGAGGCGGGGGTGGCGCCGGTGCGCTGGCGGAAGCGGCGGGCGAAGGTGCGCGGGGACATGGATGCGCGGGCTGCGAGGGCGTCGACGGTCAGCGGCTGGTCGAGGTGCAGCAGTGTCCATTGCAGGACTCCGGCTAGTTCGTCTGCGGTATCCAGTTCGGGGACGGGCATCTCGATGTATTGCGATTGCCCGCCGTCGCGGTGCGGCGGGACAACCATGTGCCGGGCGATGCGGTTGGTGATTTCCGCGCCGTGCTCGCGGCGCATCAGGTGCAGGCACAGGTCGATAACGGCGGCCGACCCGGCGCTGGTGATAATGGGCCCGTCTTCGATGTAGAGCTGATCGGCCTCGACCGTCACCTGGGGGTAGAGGCTGGCGAGCAGCGGCGCGTGCAGCCAGTGGGTGGTGGCCCGGTGGCCGTCCAGCAGGCCGGCGGCGGCCAGCACGAACGCGCCGGTGCAGGCGCTGGCGATGGTGGCGCCGCGCGCTACGGCGTCGTGCAGCTGCCGCACCAGCGCGGCCGGCGGCGGCGGTGTCGGCGGCGCCGCGCCCAAGACGATGATCAGGTCCGCCTCGGCGAGTCGGCTTAGGTCGTGCCCGGGCAGCACCGCGAAGCCGGACGTCGTGGGCACCGGCGTGACCTGCTCGCCGCAGACGGCGAAGTCGTAGGCGGGCAGCCCCGGCGGAGCGCGGTCCAGGCCGAACGCTTCGCAGACCACGCCGAGCTCGAAGGCCGGAACCGGCGCCAGGACCGGGACGGCGATATTGCGCAGCACCGTCTCAGTCTGGCAGAAACTGCGGCACCTATGACTGTCCTGCCATGCAGCTGTGGCCGGTGCGGCCTGGGAGGCTGAATGACGTGGGATCACCACCGGGGAAGCTCTCCAGTATGTCCACGCCATCGGTGACGCCGCGCGGCGCCGTGGCCGCGGCCCTGACCATCGTCTACATAACGTGGGGCTCGACGTTCGTAGCGATGCGGGTCGCTGTCCGCAGCCTGCCGCCGCTGACGATGAGCGGTATGCGGTTCCTGGCCGCCGGTCTCCTGCTCTACGGCTGGTGCCTGTGGCAGCGTCATCGGCACCCGGAAGCGGGCTGGCGCGCTCCGACCCGCCGCGAATGGCGCGCCAGTGCCATCCTCGGCATCGCTCTGCCCGCGGCCGGCACGGGCGGCGCCGCCTGGGCGGAGCAGAAGATCCCGGCCGGTACCGCCGCGCTGCTGCTGGCCACCGTTCCCGT
>JGI20208J14878_1000327_pt1 | contig 10810 bp, 7 predicted proteins | sample NGESurF53shallow_FD_14878 | JGI IMG/M metagenome (IMG submission 14878)
TATGAACGGCTCCGCTACATGGCCGCCTTCCAGTACATGGATATGGGACGGAAGCTGCGCCAACAGGGCCAGTTGAACGCCGCCCTGACGGATTTTCTGCGCGCACTCGAGGTCGATCCCAGCAATGAGGCCGCACAGCAGGAAGTGGAGCGGACCCGCGCCCAGATCAAAGGCGTTCCTCACGTCGCCCAACCCGACGACTTCGCCTATACCTCCAAGCGGGACCGCGAGGAGTTGCAGTCGCTGGGCGGCCCACTGCACCTGAAGCCGCTCTCGGATACCCCGATCACCATCCATGCCGTCGAAGACACCAAGGCCATTTACCAGACCATCGGCAAGCTGGCCGGCATCAACGTCCTGTTCGATCCCGACTACACCTCCAAGCGCATTCCCATCGACCTGCAGCATGTCACCCTGTTCGACGCCCTGCGCGCGGTCTCCTTCGTGTCCCAGACCTTCTGGCGCCCGATCACCTCGGACACCATTTTTGTCGCGGCCAACACCCGGCAAAAGCGGACGGAGCTGGAAGAGCAGGCGGTGCAGACCTTTTACCTGGGCAACGTGTCGACCGCCAACGACCTGAATGAAATCCTGAACGCAGTCCGCAACCTGATGGACACCACGGTCAAAATGCAGGCTGTGCCCAGCGAAAACGCCATCGTCATGCGCGGCACGCCGGACCAGTTGCTGCTGGCCCAGAAGATCATCGACGACCTCGACAAGGCCAAGCCGGAAGTCGTCGTCGACATCGCGGTGCTGGAGGTGAACAAGGACCTGCTGCGCAACATCGGCCTGCAACTGCCGGGATCGATCGGGTTGCAACTGCAATCCTCGACCGCCGCCTCCACCGCTTCGACCACCGGCACCACTGGCACCACCGGCACCTCCACCACCGCCAGCGGTCTGACGCTGAACGATCTTGGCAACCTGAACGCCACCAATTTCGGCATCACCATCGGGGCGGCCACGCTGAACATGCTGCTGACCGACTCCGACACCCGCGTGCTGCAGAACCCGCAGATCCGCTGTATCGACGGCGAAAAGGCCTCGCTGAAGATCGGCTCCAAAGTCCCCATCGCCACCGGATCGTTTTCTCCCGGCGCCGGCATCGCGGCGGCCGGCATCAGCCCGCTGGTCAGCACCCAGTTCTCCTATATCGATGTCGGCGTGCAGATCACCATGCAGCCCACGATCCATTACGACGGCGATGTCTCGATGAAGCTGCACATCATCGTGTCGAATATCACCAGCTACAGCAATCTGGGCGGCATCGAGCAGCCGGTCATTGGTCAGCAGGACCTGGAGCAGAACATCCGCATGAAGGAAGGCACCGCCAACCTGCTGGGCGGAATCCTGCAGCACACCAAGAGCCTCACCGTCGGCGGCACGCCCGGACTGGGAGAAATTCCCCTGCTCAAGTACCTGTTCAGCTCGCAGGAGACCCAAACCACCAACGACGAGATCGTCTTCGTGCTGATACCGCACCTGGTGCGCCGCATTGACCTGACTCCGCTCAACCTGCGCACCATCGACACCGGCACCGGCACCAACATCAGCCTGAATATGAACCGGCCCCTGGGCGTCTCGGACGGTGCCATCACCCGCAATGGCCGGCTGCCCATGACCTTTGAACCGAGCGGCGTACCGGCGGCGCCGGCGGCTGCCAGCCAGGCCGCGAACCAGATGGAGCAGAGCGTCCGCAACGCCGGTATCAACCCGCCGCCCGCCGCGGCCGGGTCCACCACCTCGCCGCCCGTGGCCTCCTCTGCCTACAATGCGCCGCTCCAATTGACATTGGCCGCGCCACCCGGACTGCAAAAGGTTGGCAGCACCTTCAAGATGGCGGTCAATCTATCCGGCGGGCACGACGTGTTCTCCGTCCCCATGCAGTTGCACTACAACCCGAAGGTACTCAGCCTGGTGAACGTCGATACCGGCAATCTGCTGGCCAAGGACGGACAGACCACCGCCCTGGTCCACCGCGACGACGGCGACGGCAATGTGACCATCAGCACCTCCCGGCCTCCGGGAGCAGCCGGCATCACCGGCAACGGCACCGTCTGCGTGCTCACGTTCCAGGCCAAGGCGCCCGGCGATACCACGGTGCAGGTGGTAAAATCCGCCGCCCGCAACAGCCATCAGGCAATTCTGCCGGTGCTTGCCGGGACCCCGGCCACGATCCACGTGCAGTAACCTGAAGGGTGCAGGGAGCGCAGTTTTAATGAATTGGACTCAAACGGTGGGCGGACTCGCGCGACCCGCGGTTTCCCGCCGCCGACGCCAGCACGGTCTTTCTCTGATCGAGTTGATCGTTACGGTGGCCATTCTTGCGATTCTGGCGTCGGTCGCCTTCCCGATCGCCCGCTTCCAGATTCAGCGGCGCAAGGAGCAGGTGCTGCGCGATGATCTTTGGACCATGCGGCACGCTATCGACGAATACAAGGACGCGGCGGACCGGGGCGCCATTCGCACCTCGATCGACAGCTTCGGATATCCGCCCGATCTGGATACGCTGGTCAACGGAGTGAACATCCAGGAACATAAAGTGAAGTTTCTGCGCAAGATTCCCATCGATCCCATGACCGGGAAAACGGATTGGGTGCTGCGCTCCATGCAGGATGACCCGGACAGCGACTCCTGGGGCGGGCAGAACGTTTTCGACGTGCATTCCGCATCCGATGGCACGGCATTGAACGGGACAAAATACTCAACATGGTAACGGTTAAACAAATCGTGGGGAGAATAAACGGCTGCCGCCGCGCTCGCCAGTCCGGCTTCACGCTGGTGGAGCTGATGGTGGTCATGCTCATCATCTCCATCCTGCTGGCGGTCGCCGTGCCCAGCTTTATCTCCGCCATCCGCAGTGCGCGCGAGGCGGCCCTGCGCCAGGACCTGCACACCATGCGCGACGCCATCGAGCAATATACCGAGGACAAGCAGGAGGCGCCGCAGTCCCTCGACGATCTGGTGACCGCCGGCTACCTGAGAACAGTTCCTGTCGATCCCATGACCCATAGCAACACCACCTGGGTAACCGACCAGTCGGACAGCTATACCAACATCAACGAGTCGCAGACCGGAATCGACGACGTCCACAGCGGCTCCGGCCTGGTCGGCAGCAATGGCAAAGCCTACTCCGAGTGGTGAGGGACCGGGCGGCCGGGACGCCACCGGGTTGCGGCAGTCCGCCGTCTACCGCCAATACCTCGAGCTCCAATCGATCGCCGCGGAGCGGTTTTCCGGCGCGCTGGCCGGCCGTCTGCTGCTGTGCGCTGCCGGTTTTGATCTGCGCGGCGCGGAGCTGGCGCTGGCGACCACCCTCGCCGGCGGCGCGTTCCTCGGCATCGATCCGGACCCGGAGCGTCTGAAGACCGCCGTCCGCAACGGCTCCTGCGATTTCATGGTCAACACCCTGGACGAGGCCCTGCGGGTGCTCAAAAACGAGCTGCGCAAGCATGCTCCTCTCTCGACCGGACTGCTCGGAGACCCGGCCGACATTCTTCCGGCAATGGTCGCCCGCGGGGTCCAGCCCGATCTGATCGCCCCGGCCCCCGACGAAGGGTATCGCCGCTCACTGGACACTCTCAGCGAGCGCGGAGCGCACATCCTGACACCGCCAAACACGGAAACACCCGCGCCGGAAGAGGTCTCGTGGAGCGCAGCCACTCCGCGCGACATGCGCCACCTGGACCGGATCGCCCTCGATCTGCTTCCGCCCGAGGACACCGTGCGACGCCGCTGGCTGGAGCAGGCGCCGGGCATCTTCCATCGCCAAAAGCCGCTCGAACGGATCCTCGATCTCCACCCCGCCGAGCGCGCGCGTTTTCTCGATCAAATCCATGCCGCGCCTCTGGAGTCCGCCGCAACCCTGCGCTGGAAAGATTTAAGCGGCGTCGAACAATCCGTTGAACTCTGAGCCTGGACTAGAATTCTGTCATCCCGACCGAAGTCCGCGAAGCCGGGGCCCCCGGCGACAGGTCTTCGTCGCTGGGGTGGGGAGCGGACGTAGCGGAGGGACCTGCGGTTTTCCCGCGCCGCGAAAATCTCAGGTGTGTCGCGCTTCCTCGGCAACTGCGTGCATTGCGCTCCACAGCGCCCCGATCCCGCGCCCATCTTTAGCCGAGCAGACCAGAATCTCCTCGACCCCCAGGGCCGCGCGCAGCGCCTTCACCGCCGTCGTCCGCCCGTTGCCGGAAAGCTTGTCGGACTTGGTGCCGACCACGATCCTTTGCCGGCCGATGCTGTCCAGATACTCGGCCAGGATGGCATCGCCGGGCTGCGGCGGCACGTTCATGTCCACCAGGCAGACGCAGGCCGCCAGCGACTCCCTGGTCGCCAGATAGGGGTTGATGAACGACGGCCACTCGGCGCTGATGGAGCGGGAAATTTTGGCGTATCCATAGCCGGGGAGGTCGGCCAGCACGATCTCCGGCACCACCCGTGACGGCAGATGCAAGGCGAAGAAATTGATGGCGCGGGTGCGGCCCGGAGTCTGGGAAACCCGCGCCGCCGGTTCCCCCAGCAGGGCATTGATCAGACTCGATTTCCCAACGTTCGAGCGGCCCAGAAAGGCAATCTCCGGCGCGGTCGGCGCGGGAAACTGGTCGGCGGCGGTGGCGGAGAGCAGAAATTTCGTCTGATAGCGGGGCATGTTTGAAAAAGGAGCGAGCGACTATGACCGGAGCGAAAAAGGACCGGAGCGAAAAAGCGGCTGTCGTCCCGAGCGAAGTCCCTGCCAGGCAAGGACGCAGTCGAGGGACCCGCGGTTCCCACCCCGCTCACGCTTTACTCTACCGGATCGAACATGGGCGCGGCCATACCCGCCGCGCACTCGGCCATCACGCAATCGCGCCCGGCCTGCTTGGCCGCATACAACGCGCGATCGGCCGCCTCGACCAGCCCATCGGCGCGGTTGCGCTTCTCCGGCACCTGCGCCGCCACCCCCACACTGACGGTCAGCGCCAGCGAGCAGCCGGTTCCCGCCTCAAACGTCTGTTGGCGGACCCGCAGGCACAGCATGTCGGCGATTCCGGTCGCGGCGGCCAGGTCGGTGTCCGGCAGCAGCACGGCGAATTCCTCCCCGCCGTAGCGCGCGATCAGATCCCCGGGGCGGCGGCCCGACTTGCGCAGGACGGCAGCCAGGGCCTGCAGACACTGGTCTCCGGCACGATGCCCGTAGGTATCGTTCACATCTTTGAAGGAGTCGATATCGACCATCAGCAGCGCCAGCGGGCTGCCGGTGCGGCGTCCCCGACGCCATTCCCGTTCCAACGCCTCGTCGAAGCTTCTGCGGTTGGCCAGCTGCGTCAGGCTGTCCCGCTGCGCCTGCTGCTGGACATACTCGTGCGCCTCGGACAGCTTCCGCTCCGCCTCGACGCGCTCGGAGATGTCGCGGATATTGGCCACAAACGCGGACGGCTTGCCGGTGGTCTCATCGGGCAGGGTGCGGACGTTGGCCTCCATCCAGACGTACTCGCCCTTCTTGTGCCGGGTACGGTAGCGGATGGCGCGCCGCTCCGCTCCTCGCCGCAGATCTTTCAGCATCCGCCGAAAGGTCGCAAGGTCGTCGCGATGCATAAAGTCCGCGGCATCCTGGTTGGCCCATTCCGCCTGCGTCCATCCCAGCACGTCGTACACTGCCGGGGAAACATACAGGCGGCGACCTTCCAGGCTGGCCAGCACTACAATGTCGCGGGAGTTTTCGGCCAGCAGCCGGTAGCGCCGCATCTGTTGGTGCAGCCCCTCGCGCAGCCGGCGTTGTCGCTCGAGCGTGGCGGCAAAGGGCATCATCCAGGTCACCACCAGCAGGCTTGCCAACTGCAGCAGCAGGACGCTGCTGCGCAGGGTGGCGCCGTCTCCCACCCAGAACGGTCCTCTGCCGTCCAGGGTGAACAGCGTGGCCACCAGCACACTTTCAAACAGCACCAGGGCGCTGCCCACCACGCGGACCTCAAACACCGCCAGCATCAACAGCGGTACCAGCAGAAACAGCAGAGAGTACCGCGTCTCCTGAAAAACCGCGGCCGTCAACAACAAAACCCCCAGCAGAACGCCGGCAGTCGGCAGAATGCGCCCGCGGGAAAACAGTTCCTTCAGTTCAGGGTCGCGCAGAGCGAGGCTGAATGGGACCATCAGCGCCATGCCCAGCGCATAGGGCGGGTACCAGTGGGTAAAGATCGTCCACAAACCCCCGCCGCCCGCCAGGTGGGAGCAGACCGACGCCAGCATCCCGGTCGCCGCCGGCGCCAACACGATGCCGTACAGCAGGAAGCGCAGCATGATCGCCGGCGAAGCCAGGTCGCGGTTGCGCGCCAGCGCCCGCCGCATCCACCCGGCCGCCAGCCATGACTCCAGCACATTGCACAGGGAAATACTGGCGATCAGCCAAGGCGCGTAGCCCAGCACCACCTGCATGGAAACGGCGTCTCCCAGCCAGGCCCCGGCCAGCATCATCCACCAGTACCGCATCGGCCGCCGCAGCAGAACCACCATCAGCACGCCGTCGGCGGCGCAGAAGGTGAAAATGTGGTGATTGCTCTCCGACAGCATCCGCCCGCCGGCGGATAGCAGGCCAAACCCCACCGCGACGGCAATCGCGGTTGCAATCTGCTTGCGCCAGCTCCAGCGTTCCTCCTGGAACTCCAGCGGCCAGATTGGCTCCGCCTCCGCATCGGCCTGTGAAAACATCTCCCGCAATGCCCGCTCCACAACTGCGTCCGGCAGTCCGGCACACGAAGAACCGGCAGGAGAAGACAGACGCTCCCCTGCGCGGTTTTCCCGCTTATGTCTCTTTTCGGCAAAAGGCTTGGTGGCTTCAGCTTAATTCATACGGAAGCGGCAGCGCAGCAAAGAAATGTTCCGTCGAGCGGGCAGGGATTCCGATCGGTACCGGGACCGGGAAACGGAGGCTGGGTCTTTTTCTGGAACGATTTACGGCTCGATGGACGTTCTAGGCCAGCAGCCGTGGGTCAACTCGAGCGCCGGTCCTTGCGCACCCAGGACGCATGGGAGGGATCTGCGGGTTCCCGTCGCTCTGCGGCTAGGCCGGCTCGTGCGCCCGCAGCTCGGCGACAATCTCCGCCGCCGCCTGCCGCGCCCGGTCGTCCTCTTCCCGGGGAAAGGAAATCGCCCCCACCCGGGCGTGGCCGCCCCCGCCGTAGCGCTCGCAAATCGTCGCCAGATTCAGCATCGTCTCCGGCGCCACTTTCGTCCACGGATTCGAGCCCACGGCGATCTTGGTGCGGAAGCTCGACCGGCTCACGCCCACGCTGTAGGTGGCCTGGGGATGCAGGTAATAGGGGATGAATTTGTTGTACCCCTCGACGGGATGGTCGGTGATGTCGAAGTAGATTGTGCCTCGCTCGCAGCTCGACCGCTGGCGGATCAGCTCCAGCGCCTTGTGGTGGCGCTCCAGCAGCCCCGGCAGCAGGTCGCGCACGAACGGCTGGTCGAGAATCTCGGCGAAGCTCTTCTCCGTCAGCAGCGGAATCAGCCGCCGCATGAAGCCCGGCGCCTCCGTCGACTCGATCGCCATGGTCAGCTTCATCGCCGGCTCCGCCATCTCGACCGCGCTCTCCGGGCTCTCATAAAGCGCGCCATCGACGATATCGGCCCAGCGAATCAGCTCCGCCAAGGGCCCGGTATCGAACCCGAAATGCGTCGAAGCGATGTAGGCCAGAAAACTGGTGCAGGAAACGTAGTCGGGATCGTAGAACTGGCGCTCGCGCACTTTCGCGTCCTTTGCCCGCATGGCCAGGAAGTGGGCGTGGTCCTCCGGCGTCAGAAAGGCGCTCAGATGATGATCGAACCACCAGGTAATCGCCGGGGAGGGAGAATATTTGAAGTCGACGATGGCGTTTTCGTCGCCGGTAAAATCCTTCTCGTTGAACAGCGCGCCGGCGCGATGCACCAGCCCGCAGAATTCATACTCCGCGCCCGTGGCGATGCATTCGCGATGAAACCTGGCGAACAGCGACGCCGAACAGGCGCCGTCAAAACACTTATCGTGATAGAAAACGCGAACCTTCACTGGGGACCGTTGACTCCGTAGGAACTTTTCCTGTTGGCTGAAACAATTAGGATTGCTGGCCGCGGGCGTTGTGTCAAGCGCCGCGCTCTTCCGGGGCGCCGTCTGGAATCTTTTTCCCAACCATCCCGCCGCGCTGCAAGTACCATGGGCAAGGAAGTTACGCGAACGCTTTACTGAATGAGGATAGAGATGGATACTCTTCCAACGGAAACCCCTGGAACCCCACCCACGCAGCTCAAGCCGATGCGATCTCCCATCCTTTTTGGCCCCAACGGAATGCGCGCCGGCTGGAGCATTCTGATTTTCGTCGCGGTCACGATCGGGCTCCTGCTCCTGTTCAGCCTTGAACTGCGCTGGTTTGGCCGCCACACCCACCAGTCGCTGCCCGGGCGCGCGGGCGGAGAGGTTCACCCGGCGATCGCGATGGTTGTGGAGGCCATGACGCTGCTGGCCGTCGTGCTGGCGACCGCGCTCATGGCCTGGTTTGAGCGCCGCCGGGTCGCCTTCTACGGACTCGTCGGCAGCGATCGCCTGCGGCAGTTTTTCCTCGGCCTGGTGGCCGGATTTGCGTTGCTCTCGCTGCTGGTCGGTATCCTCGCGGCCACCCACCATTTGCAACTCACCCACGCCGCGCTGCCGGTCGGCACGCTTGCCCGCTATGCGGCAGCGTGGGCCCTTTTCTTTTTTCTTGTCGGCGTTACTGAGGAATTCATGCTGCGCGGCTACCTGTTGTTCACCCTCGCGCGCGGCATCCGCTTCTGGCCGGCAGCCTTTATTCTGGCGGCGGCCTTTGGCCTGCTGCACACGGGCAATCACGGCGAAAGCCCCTTCGGCCTGGCCGCCGCCGCGCTGATCGCGCTGGTGTTTTCGCTCAGCCTGTGGCGACTCGGGCATCTGTGGTGGGCCATCGGCTTCCATGCCAGTTGGGACTGGGCGGAGTCGTACTTTTACGGCACCCCAGACAGCGGCACGGTCTCCGCCGGGCGACTGATGCACGCGCATCCGGCGGGCTCGGTGCTTTTAAGCGGCGGCGCCACCGGGCCGGAAGGCAGTGCATGGGTCTTGCTGATCGTTGTGCTGGCGGCGTTGCTGGTGTGGTTCACACAGCCGCACTACGGCATCCGTCTGGCAAAGAACACAAGCGTTCCGACTGGCGGCGATGTCGGAGCCGGCATCCAACCGTAGCAGAGGTGGCGCGTTTTTCCCCCTGCTAGACTGAATCTGGCATGGCGGAAAGCGCATCCCAGCCCTTACGGCCCTCCACCGCCCGCCGCTGGCCCGCGCGTACCGTGCTGGCCGTTGTGGCGTTTCTGGTGCTGGCCGCATTTCTCTTCTGCTGGGGATGGACGCTGTGGCTGAAACACGCCATGCGCGCCTCCCTGCCGCAACTGGACGGCCGGCTTCATGTAGCGGGACTGTCGCAGCCGGTGACAGTTCGCCGCGATGCTCACGGTATTCCGCATATCGTCGCCGCGAACATGGACGATCTGATCGTCGCCGAGGGCTATGTAACAGCGCAGGACCGGCTGTGGCAGATGGATATGTTGCGCCGCTACGCCGCCGGCGATCTGGCGGAAATTCTGGGCCCGAAAGCAGTCCGCCATGACCGCGCCCAACGCATTCTTGAAATCCGCAACACCGCCGCCGCCGCCCTGCAAGCCCTGCCGCCCCAGCAGCGGCATTTCCTCCAAGACTATGCCCGCGGCGTGAACGCCTACATCGCGGCAACGCGCGGCCATCTTCCCGCCGAATTTCGTATGCTCGATTACAAGCCCCAGCCCTGGCAGCCGCTCGACTCCGCGCTGGTGGCCCTGAACATGGCCGAAACCCTGAGCATGGATTTCCCCACCAAGCTGGCGCGGGAAAAAGTGGTCGAGCGCCTGCATTGGCCCATTCTGATTCACGATTTGTACCCGGTGGGGTCGTGGCGCGACCATCCGCCGGTGTCGAGCCAGCCGCCCATCACCGCGCCACAGCCGATTCCGCAGGTACCGCTCGACGCGTCGCAGACCAGCGTCGAAAAGAGCGTTCGCGATCTTCTGCGCCTGGAAAAACTGCTGCCCTCGGCGCGTGTTCCAGGCTGCCCTGCCTGCGCGCCGGGCTCGAACGACTGGGTGGTCTCCGGCGCGCACAGCACTACGGGAAAACCGCTGCTGTCGAACGATATGCATCTCGACCACACCATCCCCAACACCTGGTATGAGGCGCAATTGACCGCCGGAAATTTCAACGTCGCAGGGGTGACGCTGCCAGGGCTGCCGTTCGTGATCGTCGGGCACAATGCGCGCATCGCTTGGGGATTTACGCTGCTCTACGCCGATGTACAGGACGTGTATGTGGAGCAGCGGCGCGGCGACGAGTACAAAACGCCCCAGGGCTGGAAGCCGTTTGTCCACGACCGCGAAACGATTGAGGTGCGCGGCGGCCTCAACGTAAAGCTTGATGTCCTGCGCACCGATCACGGCCCGGTGATTACGCCGCTGCTGCCCCACGAAGACCGCACGCTGGCGCTGCGCTGGACCATCTACGATCCCGCATCGGTGACCCTGCCGTTCGATCAAGTGGACAGCGCGCAAAACTGGGACCAGTTTCGTGCCGCCTTTGCGCAGTTCGGCGGTCCGCCGGAGAATGCCGTCTATGGCGACGTCGATGGAAACATCGGGTACCAGGCTGTCGGGATGGTCCCCTACCGGCCCGGTGGACTCATGGGCGTGCCGATCACCGACGACAGCCATGAGTGGCAGGGATATATTCCGTTCGATAAGCTGCCGTCGGTCTACA
>JGI20208J14878_1000329_pt1 | contig 10799 bp, 10 predicted proteins | sample NGESurF53shallow_FD_14878 | JGI IMG/M metagenome (IMG submission 14878)
CCCGCCGCTACGCGGGCACTCGATCGAATTCCGGATTAACGGCGAAGATCCGGGGCGCGGATTCTTTCCGGCTCCCGGCCGGGTGACGGTCTGGCGACCGCCTACCGGCCCAGGCGTGCGGCTCGACTCCGGTGTCTCGGCGGGCACCGTCGTGCCACAGGCGTTCGACTCGTTGCTAGCGAAGCTGATCGTGACCGGCGCATCTCGCACGGAAGCACTCGCCCGAGCCCGTCGCGCGCTTGCCGAGTTCGAGATCGAGGGCATGGCGACTGCGCTGCCGTTCCACCGTGCGGTCGTCGACGATCCCGCGTTCGCTCCTTTGGACCCCGAGACGCCTTTCACGGTACACACCCGGTGGATCGAGACCAAGTTCGTCAACACGATCGCGCCATACGTTTCGACCACCGACGGCTCGGACGACGCACCAGCACGAGAGAGCATCACCGTCGAAGTAGGCGGCAAGCGGCTCGAGGTCGTGTTGCCGGCAGAGTTGCAACGCGGTGCTAGCTCGCCTGTTCGTCGACGGCGTGGCGCCGCATCGCACGCGGCCGGCGCGCACAGCAGCGACCAACTCACCGCCCCGATGCAGGGCACCATCGTGAAGGTGGCGGTCAGCAACGGCGACGCTGTCGAGGTCGGCGATCTGATCGTCGTCCTCGAAGCGATGAAGATGGAGCAGCCGTTGACCGCACATCGCGCCGGCACCATCGCCGAGTTGGCCGCCGAACCAGGTCAGACGGTGTCCGGCGGCAACGTCATCTGCGAAATTCGCTAGAGCCAGCCGTTGTCTTCGGCTACCCGCAGCGCCTCGACGCGATTGCGGGTGCCGGTCTTCGAGATCGACGACGACAGGTAGTTGCGCACGGTTCCTTCGCTCAGGAACAACCGCTTTGCGATGTCGGCAATAGTCGCGCCGTCGCGCGCGGCCGCCAGTGAGTCGCGTTCGCGGGCAGTCAACGGGCTGGTACCACCAGCCAACGTCGCGGCGGCCAGTGTCGGGTCGACGACGCGTTCGCCGCGCGCGACCCGACGCACCGCATCAGCAAGCTGCTCCGCGGGCGCGTCCTTCACCACGAACCCGAGCGCACCCGACTCCATGGCGCGACGCAGGTAACCGGCCCGCCCGAAGGTCGTCACGATCAGCACTCGGCAACTCGGGAGTTGTGACACGAGCGCGGCAGCAGCAGCGAGTCCGTCGAGACCTGGCATCTCGACGTCCAGCACTGCAACATCAGGCCGGACGTCGAGGGCGGCTGCGACTACCTCGTCGCCGCGTCCCACCTGGGCGACGACCTCGAGGTCGGGCTCGAGGTTGAGCAACGCGGCCAACGCACCCCGCACGAGGTGCTGGTCGTCTGCCATCAACACGCGGATCACGTGGCTGTCCGCCATCGCTAGGCCGGCACTTCGACGCGCAACCGGAAGCCAGTCGCGCTGCCGTCGACCGGACCGGCGACCAACCGACCGCCTAGCGCGTCGGCTCGTTCGGCGAGTCCGGCGAGACCGTTGCCCGCATGTGTCGTCGCGACTTCGCCGGCCTTGCGCGCACAGCCGGATCCGTCGTCAAGGATCTCGATGCCGGTGGCGTCGAGGGTGATCCGTACTGATTTCGCCTTGCTGTGCCGCACGACGTTTGTCACACCTTCGCGAACCACCCAGCCGAAGAGTCCGCCCACCTCGGGAGACATGCCCTCGACCGCGCCGGGCAACTGGGCGTCGATCCCGGCCGCCTCGAGAACCTCGCGGGCCGTCGCGAGTTCGGTCGCCAGCCGTACTTCGCGGTAGCCCGCAACGGCCGCGCGCACATCGGCGAGACTTTCACGCGCCAGCACCTCGACCTCGGCGATCTCGTGTCGTGCCCGCACCGGATCCTGATCGAACAGCCGTGCAGCCAGCGCAGCCTTGACGGTGACGGTCGTGAGCGAATGGCCAAGCAGGTCGTGCAGGTCGCGGGCAATGCGCATCCGCTCACGTTCGGCCGCGAGTGTTGCGACCTCTTCGCGCATGGCGGCAAGCTCCGCGTTCGCCCTGATGAGGCGAGAGAAACCGAACACGGCGAGCGAGGCAAGTGCGACGCTCGCGCCCATGTTCCACTGCACGCCCTTGATGTGCCACGGCCCGATGACCTGTGGCATCACAGCCGACGTGACTACGAAGGCAGCGACAATGCTCAGCGCCACGCGTGACGGCAGCAAGATGATTGTTGCCGCCGCCACGAAGATCAGCATCCATAGGCCGTTCAACCCGATGTCCGCCGTTCCAGCGGCGGTCACAAGGAGAAGTTCGCCGACGATCAGGTAGCTGTACCGGGCACCGCGCGCGCCCCACCAACCGAGAGGTACCAGGAACAGGTACGACCACGCGAACGCCAGCAACAACACAGTGCCGACAATGCTCGCGGCAAGTTGATGATGAGACCATGCGGCGGTCAGCGGGATCGCGAGATAGACGAGCCAAAAGCCGCCGCCCCGCCGCCACCGTGTTGGCCCGTGCTTGCGATCGTTTGCCTCTCCCGGAGCAAACCAGCGCAGTTGGCGACGTGTGGTGGCACCCAGCTCTCGCCCGACCCCTGCGGCCTCCCACGTCGCGCGCGGCTCGACGTCCAGCGAAGTCAAGGAACGGTCGTCAGGCATCAGACGCGCGCAGTGTCACGACGGAAGGCCCGCGCGGCGAGGACTGCAAGAACTACCGCCCAGGCGCCCACGGTGATCCAGCCCTGCGTCGACCACGTCTGCCCGCCTGCCAATGTGTGACCCGCCTGCACCAGCCAGTATGTCGGCGTCACCTGCGAGATCACGTGCAGCGCACCATGCGTCCCGCCGACTGGTCCGTACGCTCCGCCGAGGAACGCCAAGACTGAGACGCCGCCGCCGATGAACGGACCAATCGAATCCGGCGTGAACAGATGGCCGATCAAGATTCCAAGCGCGGCAAAGGGAATGAGTCCGATCAGCACAAGTTCGGTCATGTGCAGCACGTTCGTCGGTGTCAAATGGACACCGAGCGTCGCTCCCGCAATGAAGAGCAGGATGATCGTGATGAGTGCAGTGAGGTAGCCGGTAAGCACCTTCGCCCGCATGTACGCACGCGTGCTCAGCGGCGTGAGTCTCAACTGACGATTCCAGCCGGCCTGCCTCTCGGCGGCGATCCGCGCACCGACCGAGGTCATGGCAACCATCGTGCCGAACGACGCCATGCCCGCGAGGTAGTACGTCGGGAACGGAATGCCGTCGAGCGTGATGTGCCGGTTGGCACCGGCTATGACGTAGAACAGCAGGAGCGGGAACGCGAGCGAGAAGATAAACGCCCGCTTGTTCCGCACGCTGCGAATCAGTTCGTAGCGAAGGTATGTGAGGTTCATGAGAGCTCCTCGGACTTCTCGTCCCCGGTCAATAACAGGAAGGCCTCTTCGAGCCCGGCGCCGGCGATCTCGATGTCGCTAGCAGCCGGGAAATCCCTTAGCAGCGCGCGGATCGCAGCGTCGGAGTTGGTGCAGTGCAAGACGACAGCTTCACCGCGCAGCTCGGCGCTTTGCACACCTTCGAGTCGCGTGAGAACCTCGATGGGCACCCCTGGCAATGTCGCCTTGATGGTGCGCAGGCCGACTGTTGCTTTGATCTCGGTCGCCGGGCCGTCTGCCACGATGCGGCCACGTGCCATCAAGACGATCCGGTCAGCGTACGCGTCTGCCTCTTCCAGATAATGCGTGGCAAACACCACGGTCTTGCCGCGGGACGCGAACTCGCGCATCGAAGTCCAGAACTCGCGACGTACTTCGACGTCCATCGCCACTGTCGGTTCGTCCAGGATCAACAGGTCGGGGTTCGAGACCAATGCGATCGCGGATCGCACGCGCTGCGTCTGGCCCCCCGATAGCTTCTGGGTCTTGCGGTCGGCAATGTCCTCGATGCCCGTGACGCTCATGACTTCGTCGACACCCATCGGGTTCGGATACAGCGGCGCCATCATGTCGATCAACTCGCGCACGGTCAGGTCACGCAGTAATTGACCGGTCTGCAGCATCGCGCCGATCGCGCCTCGGGCAATCGCCTCCGCCGGCGTCATGCCGAACACCTGCACCGATCCGGTGTCAGGCTTGGCCAAGCCCAGGATCATGTCGATCGTCGTCGATTTGCCAGCGCCGTTCGGGCCAAGCAGGGCCACCGTCTCACCAGGTGCGATCAGCAGATCGATTCCGTCAACAGCGAGCACCTGGCCGTAACTCTTGCTCAAGGACGCGAGGCGGATGCCCGCTCTCGTGGTCTTGAGGTCAGTAGCAGTCGTCATGCCATTGATATTGCACGGTTCGCCGCGGCTGCGCCCAGTGCAACCCGTCGTCCATCTGGCATGACATGCGTCACCTGCAGTTGGGCTGCTCTTGGGCGGTGCGTCAGTGGCTGTTCACGTACTGGGTATTGCAGTGACTGATCGCGGCCGCCAGCCAAAATGATGCCGAGCACGAGTGCCAGCCCGAGCCTCGCGGCCCTGAGTGCACGTGCAAGCGTCGGAATTGGCACATCCAGGGCGACGGAGGCTTCGGATCGGGGCCGGCGAAGTCGAAGATGGAGCATGAGCCGGACGCCGAGGGCAACCGTCGCAGCAGCCGTGATCGCCGGTCTCGCCGCGCTCACCGCAGCGTGCGCAGGCGGTCATCACCATCAAGCGGCGCCTGACGCGACGCCGTCACGTGCGTTGAGCGGCGCAAGCGGCGTGGCCTCCTCAGCCGGGCCAGCCGTTTCCAGCCCAGCCTCGAGCGCTCCAGTCTCCAAAGCTGCGGCTTCGAGCGAGGGCTCATCGAGCGACGCGCCCGCGACGACCGCAGCGCCGATCAAGGCGTCAGTCACGCCGACGCCGAGCAAGTGGGCCAGCGCGAAGCCAACCGCGAAGTCTGCTCCTAAGCCGACCGCGGTCACGCCAACACCGGTCCGGCCGCCTCCCCCAGCAGGTGGTGCATCCGGCTCAGACGTCCTCGCCGGCACGAACTGCCAGATCTTCCCGGCCGACAACTACTGGCACGCCGACATCGCGTCGCTGCCCGTCGACCCGCGAAGCGCAGCATGGCTTAACGCGATGGGAGCATCGACGCGCAAACTGCACCCCGACTTCGGACCATCGGGCGACCCGAAGAACCCGTACGGGATCCCGGTCACGATCGTGCCGGCTGGCCAGACGCCGGTGCCGGTGAAGTTCACCTACGCCGACGAGAGCGACAAGGGCCCGTACCCTCTCGGGCCGAACACGCTGATTGAAGGCGGCGCGGGTTCAGGCGGCGACATGCACGCAATCATGGTGACCGCCGACTGCCAACTTTTCGAAACGTGGGACACCCTCGACACGTCCTCTGGTTGGACTGCCGGCTCGGGTGCGCATTGGTCGTTGTCCAGCGATGCCTTACGGCCAACTACATGGACGTCAGCGGACGCCGCGGGGTTGCCGATTCTGCCGGGCCTGCTGCGCTACGACGAAGTGAAGTCCGGCCACGTCGACCACGCGATCAGGTTCACCACGAACGTCACCTCCGACAGCTACCTGTGGCCAGCGCGCCACGAGGCGGGGTCGCAGCCGAACGAGAATCTTTACCCTCCGATGGGTGCGCGGTTTCGCCTGAAGGCCAGCTTCAATCTCGGCGGTTACTCGGCGCAGGCGCAGACAGTGCTGAAGGCCATGCAGACCTACGGTTTGGTACTGGCTGACAATGGCTCGCCCTGGTACTTCCAAGGCACTGCCGACAACGCGTGGCCCGACGCGTTGATCGCAGCGCTGAAGACGATTCCGGCGAGCGCGTTCGAAGCCGTCAACACCAGTGGCCTCGAGATCAACGCCAACAGCGGCGCCGCCCGCTAAGTTCTGCGTCGACTGAAGGAATTGCGTCGCTGGTACGGCCGCGCGCCGACTACGGTCGACGCATGACCCGAATTCCGGGCGACCCTGGACCATGGCGCTGGCTGCTGTTTGCGGTCGGCCTGCGACTGTCGCCGGAAAATCGCGAGTGGGTGCGCCACGAACTCACCGACGCAGGTTGGCGTAGTCGCGCCGCGCTTCGCCAGCTCGTGCTCGTCGTTCCGGTCGCGGCCGCGTTTGCCGCTCTGCCAGGGCCGTGGTCGTTGAAGGTCACGCTGATGGTTCTCGTGCTGGTCGGCGGCTTGCTGATCTCGCTCATGTACGCCGACAGTGTTCGCGCGTCGCGTCTTCGTCAACACGATCTGCCAGTGCCAGACGACCGCGATCTGGGTCGCCCAACCGATTCGCTGTAACTCAACCTTCGATCGCCACGACATCGCCGAGGGCCACCCGGCCGGGTGCCACTATCGATCCGTACACCCCAAGGCATGCTTGTCGGTCCCCACCAAGTGCGCGCAGCACCGCCGGGTTCCGCTCGGTCGTCTTCGGGTCGACGTTGATCATCACGCAACGCTGATCTCTCTTGTCGACACGCATCCGTAGCTCGCCGATGCGCAGCACGAAACCGACCCATGCCTCCTCGGGGAAGGGCGTGTCGCCGGTCGGCTCGACCACGACGTTGGGACGGAAGCGCATTGGGTCGAGAACCGCGCCAACGGTCGCACCTAGGTCTGTGACAGTTCGGGTACTGATGAGAGACAACGGAAACGCGTCGAAGATGCCACGTTCCTGCTTGATGACCCGCACGCCTGGGCCGAGTTCGGCTGCCAACGTCGGGTCGACGACGTCGAGCTCGGCGCCCGTAGGTGTACGCACGACGGTCGGCGACTTGTCGGGTCGCGACGGATCCACGAACGATGGTCGGTACGTCCACATGGCAGGAAGTTCGCGAACCGTTAGCCACGGGAAATCGCTGCTCTGGTGGCCGTCTTGGATGAACGCCCAACGGCGATCGCCCACGAAGCCTTGCCATGACACGTCGACGTCATTGAGCACTTGGGCACCCATCGACTTGACCGGGTACCGGAACAAAGACACGACGCGGCCGACGACTGTCTCGGTGGCCATGCGGGCCAGCATACGGCCGCACCCCTCGACGTCCGGACCATAATCGGTGAGTCGCACCCGTCGTCGACGACAAGGACCACACGTGACCGAGTTCCCCGATTTCTCTCTCGCCGGCAAGGTCGCCCTCGTGACGGCAAGTGGCCGTGGCTTAGGGCGCGCCATCGCAATCGCGTTGGCGCACGCAGGCGCCGACATTGCCCTGGGTTTGCGCGACCGCGAGTCGGCGGGCGACGTCGCAGAAATCATTACTGCGATGGGACGCCGAGCAGCGCCGCTTCAGATGAACATGACCAGTCTGCCGGAGATCCGCCAGGCGATCGCGGACGCGCACGCAGCCTTCGGGCGGCTCGACATCCTGGTGAACAACGCAGGGATCGCACCAGGCGCGCCCGCATCGTCGGTGACCGAGGAGAACTTCGATGCCACGCTCCAGGTCAATCTGAAGGGCACGTTCTTCGCGAGTCAGACAGCGGCGAACATCATGAGCGCCCAGGGAAATGGGCGCATCATCAACATCGGCTCGCAGGCCGGCTTAGTCGCGTTGCCTGGTGAGTCGATCTACTGCATGACGAAGGCGGCGATCGCGCACCTGACCAAGTGCCTGGCAGTCGAGTGGGGCGTTCTCGGCATCACCGTCAACTGCGTGGCGCCAACCTTCATCGAGACTCCCGGTACCGAACCTGCGTTGTCCGACCCCGTGTTTCGCGCGGACGTGATCGAGCGCATCGCGGCGTTGCACCGAATCGGTCAGCCCGTCGATGTGACGGGAGCTGTCGTGTTCTTGGCCTCCGATGCTGCGTCGTTCGTCACCGGCACGACGATCCCGGTCGACGGCGGTTGGACCGCACGCTGACGCGGTCGCGAGTCGGGGACGAAGTGTCGGAGATCCGAAACGTGCGAAGGTGGGCGCGTGAGCTTCGAGACTGTGAGCCGCGAGATATTGCGGCATAACCCGCTGAACGCAGTAACAGCAGTCGTCGAGCGAGTGACGGACGCCGCTGGGGACACCTTGATCCGGAAGGAGCTGCGTCGACCTGACCCCTCTTCAACAGGGGGGACGTCGGTAGCGTGGGCCGCATCAACGGATCCTCGGCATTGGAACTACTGGCGGCGCGAAGCGGACGCCTACCTCTCCGAACCGTTGCGCGACGGACTGAAGGTCGCTGGCCTCGACATCGCAGACGCTTATGTCGAGGAGACGGACACCGGCGCCGTCCTGTGGTTGGAGGACGTTGCAGGCACATCGGGCACCGAGTTCTCGCTCGACGATCACGCTGCCCTGGCCGCCGCCCTTGGACGCTGGCAAGCCCAAGGGCCGCTCAGCCAAACATGGGCGTCCCATCGGTTCCTGCGGGACTACTCAGCAAGCAAACCGGCGCACTACGAGGTCGTCGAAGATGCCGCCGCGTGGCAGCAGCCCCTCATCGCGAAATGCTGGCCCGCTGAGTTGCGCGACGGGTGGCGCCGGCTGCTCGCCAACCGCGAGAAGCTACTGCGGATCATGGAGTCGTTGCCGCGAACCCAATCGCACCTCGACGTGTGGGTGAGCAACGAAATTCGCCGTCCCAACGGCCCGATCGTGCTGCTCGACTGGGCGTTCGCCGGGGACGGTGCCGTCGGAGAAGACCTCGGCAACCACATACCCGACGCCGTCTTCGACTTGTTCTGGCCAGCCGAACGCATCGCCGAACTCGACGACACGTGCGTCGACGCATACATCCATGGGCTTCACGAAGCCGGCTGGCACGGGGACGAACGCGAGGTGCGTCTCGGAGTTAGGGCATCGTGCGTGAAGTACGCATGGCTGCTGCCGCGCCTTTTGGAAAGCGCGAACGCCACGAGCCATCAGGCCTACCACCACACCACCGATAGCGAGTACCTCTATCAGCAACGCGGCGCGGCGCTCATGCACCTCGTGACTTGGTGCGACGAGGCGCTGCTGCTCGCCATGGCCTGACAACCTTCAACGCGCCTGCGGCGTTTCCAGGGGTATCAGGTGTGGGAATGGTTTGGGTACGCGCAAGTAAGGACGGGGAAAAAATCGTGCGTCGTTCGAAGATCGGACTCATCGCTGCAGGGACGCTCGCGACGGTACTTGTCGGCACAGCCGGAGCAGTGCCGTGGCGCGCCGCCAGCGCGGCCACGCCCACACCAGCGTGGAGCGTTTCCCCGACGACCACCAGTCCGCCGAACCTTCAGGGCTCGGGCGAGTCCACGGCATTCGATCCGGCGACCGGCCAGCTGATCTCTATCGATAGCCAACCGGGCCCTTGTCCGTCAAAAACCTGGACCTGGGACGGCAGCGCTTGGGCGACGCACAGCCAGCCGAACGGGCCGGGCGCCAGAAGCGCGCCAGAGATGGGCTACGACGCGGCGACGAAGCAGCTGGTGATGTACGGCGGGTTCGGCAGTTACTCATGCCCGAACGGCCTCTATTGGGGAACCCTGAACGACACGTGGACCTGGAACGGGTCTATCTGGACAGCACAAACGCCTGCGACCGCGCCGCCGCCGATCACGGGCGGCTGTGCCGCCGATGACCCCGCGTCAGGGCATCTGATCATGTTCGGCGGCAACAACGTCATTCCCACCGCGGGCGGAGAGGCGTTCAACGACACGTGGCAATGGACCGGCACCAACTGGATGAAGCTCGCGCCCGCGTCGAGCCCACCGGCGAACGGGCAGTGCGTCATGACGGACGACGAGGCGCGCGGCGAGGTCGTGATGCTTATGTACTCCGGCAACACCAGCGGGCAGGCGAACGTCCAGACCTGGATATGGAAGGGCGGCACCTGGAGCCAGGCCGCCGATTTTCCGGTACCTGATGGCCTGAACCCGATCTCCTACGACGCGCAATCCGGAGATGCTCTGGTCTACGTCGGCGAGACCGGTCCGTGCACGATGACCAGCCCGACAACGTCGTCGTGCCCGGAGGTCGATCAGCTATGGGCTTTCGACGGTACGACGTGGACGAAGGTCTCCTCCAACGGTCCGGCGATCGGTTCCGGCTGGGCTGCGTCGGCTGATGCCGCGACACACCAACTGGTCATGACCTCCGGTGAACGCTCCGCGCCGAGCGGCTTCGTGCTGAAACAACAAGACCTGGGTCTATGCGTCACCCGGCTCGTCGTCGGCAGTTCCGGTACGACTCTCGGGCGCAAATCGGCAGGCGACAGCAGTTGCAGCGTCAAAGGCGCAATTCGTGGCCAGCGGATCGGCGTCCGCCGTCGTTCTCGCACGTGCCGATGTGTTCGCCGATGCACTCGCCGGTGGTCCGCTAGCCGCTGCGAAGCATGCGCCGCTGCTACTTACGTCGTCGGGCTCGTTGGATGACGTGACCAAAGCCGAGATCCAACGAGTGTTACCGAGCGGCGGAACCGTGTATCTACTCGGGGGCACGAGTGCACTGTCGGAGGACGTCGCGACAGCAGTGACGGCGATGGGCGATGTGCCGACGCGGATTTCGGGTACCGACCGGTTCGCGACGGCGGTGGCGATCGCCGACGCGATGGGTGACCCGACGACCGCTTTCGAGGCGAGCGGAGCAGACTTCCCCGACGCGTTGTCGGCGGTGCCCGCCGCGATCAAGGAGCATGCCGCAATCTTGCTGACGAACGGATCAGTGCAAGCGCCAGCGACTGCCAGCTACCTGGCGGCGCATGCGACGACGCGCTATTCAGTCGGCGGACCGGCGGCGTGGGCAGATCCGTCGGCGATCGCGCTGGCCGGCGCCACTCGCTACGACACCTCGCAAGCTGTCGCGTTGGCCTTCTTCCCCGACGCGACCGGTATCGATCTGGCGTCCGCGCTGACGTTTCCCGATGCGCTGG
>JGI20208J14878_1000335_pt1 | contig 10728 bp, 9 predicted proteins | sample NGESurF53shallow_FD_14878 | JGI IMG/M metagenome (IMG submission 14878)
TTTCTATGTTTTTAAACGTACAAAATCCAAATTATTTATGCAGTCTTACAAATGGGGAGTTATCAGGCCCGGGAACAATTGCTGGTAATTTCGCCAATTACCTTCTGATATCTTTTTACGGGCAGCACTTGCGTCATTCCGGGCTGATGCGTAATCTTCTTATGTTCTTTACTACGGTATTCAACCCTTTTATGGACTAAATTTTTTCAAACTCCCGCGATTCTTCGTTTGTATTCCTCCAGGGCTTCATCTAANCGCTCTTTCGAATCGACCGCTCCGGGTGCATTATGCGAAGGATGAATAAATAATTTGACACCCCTGTCCACAAGAATTTCGGCTACAGTGGTAATCGTCATCCAAACGCATGTAATGAATGCCATTGTAGAAACGGGGCCTATTTTATCAACATGATTTTTTAAAGTTACTGATGCGTCTTCAATGGGAGCGCATGTGTCCACAACTATATCCGCTATTTCAAAAATATTTTTTCCTGATGAATGACGGGTCTTTTTTCCTTCAGCCGCTGCTGCAGAGCCAAAAACTACTACTTTCATTCCTTTCCTTTTTGCTTCAAGTGCCACATCGATATTTACATTGTTGATTCCCGAATGCGAAAAGAGCCACATCGTATCCCGTGGATCAAAATTATATCCTTTCATTATTTCCACACCATATCCTTCTACTCTTTCTAAAAAAATAAACTGGTGTACACCCATTTGACCGGTTATGTTGGTAAAAAAAGTAAGCGGTAATTCCACGATGGGATGAAAGCCAACAAAACCACCAATCCTTGGATACATTTCTTCAATGGGCAGAGTGGCATGGCCACATCCAAACGTATGCACCCAGCGTCCGCTTTCAATTGAATCGGCCATTAGGTGAGCCGCCTTCAACATATTATCCATTTGTGTTTCTTCAATACTTGTCATAATCTGGCGGGTATTTTTAAGCCATTCTTTTGCTAACATAATTTTGTTTTTAATTTTTATTCGTCTTATTTATTTTTTTTAAGATCGCTATACATAAAATTGTCATTATAATAAATTCAATAAATCCAACGGTTGTCAAATGCCTGACTCCATAATTTTGGACAATGAATCCCATGCTATAATTTATAATCATATTGCCGATAAGCGCTATTACTAAAGCAATACTAAAAGCAGTACCTGAAAGATCTTTGAACCTTTCTCCTACAAAACCTAACATGATTGGGAAACCAGCTGCCAGACCAGCGCCTATTAAAATTAAACCTGTAACCGCAGGATAAAATGATTTTCCCTGAGCTAAAAAAATCAAACCCAACAGGAGCAGTGACAAAGAAATGGTCCATATTTTTTTTACACTAGTATTTCTGAAAATACTACCCAATAACAAACGCATTATGGTCATTCCTACTACTGACAAGGAGAGTGCATACAAGGCTTTGCCGGGCAGAATATGGCGATATCCTGTAAGATAGGTGGTAGTCCAGTTGTTGATGATTCCTTCGAATGCGCTTTGAAAGAAAAGGAAAAATGCAATCAATAACAATACACCGTCGTTCAGCAGGGAAAGGCTTTTTGCAACAGGCAATCCACCTGCATGTTTCGGTGGCGGAAACTTTACCAGAAGAAAAAATGCTCCCATGATAAAAGTAGCGATACCTATAATAGAAAGGATAATTTCATAACTAAGAACATTTTCGAGAACGCCAAGCACGAAAGGCATTCCGAGAGCACCAATGGCAAAGAAGACTCCAAGTAAACTCAGGTTAGCACCTTTTTCCTTTTCACTGATATCAGAAACAAGTGCGTTAGTAGCACCGTTGATAGCGCCCCCGCCAAGGCCGAATAAAAAAACACATATCTTTAAGATAAAGAGTGATGACGCATAGGCTATCCCTTCAAAACCTATAAACATACTGAGGCAGGTAAGTGCCAATAGTAGTCTATAACCATACCTGTCGCAAAATGGTCCGAAAAACAATGATCCCATTAAAATGCCAAAGGGTAAAATGGAAAATAATGTGCCGGCAGAAATGTCATCAAGATGAAACCTGATTCTTAACTGTGGCACGACAGATCCTAAAGTAGTAAGAGCCATTCCAAAAAAAAGTATCCCGATACAGGCTGCCCAAAAAACCAATCGTTTTTTATACATTATAATTATTTAAATTATGCATTAGTATTTTTGAGTGCCAGGAATCCTGCACCGTAAACACCTGCATCTGGGCCTAATGCTGAACTTTCGAAAGCAACTTGCTTAATACCGATTGGTTGCGCCCATTTGGTAGCTTCTTCCTTAATAGCCGAAATTAAATTTATGGCCGGTCCAAAAACACCTCCTCCAAAAATGATCTTTTCAGGATTAAATAAACTGACCAGGTTAGCCGCAGCCATTCCCCAAAATTGGATGCATTCGGCTATTACTTTTGAAGCGAGGGGTTCGTTGTTTTCGTAAGCAGAAAAAACATGTCGCGCAGTTATTTTTATGGCACTTTTTAATTCTCCGTTATATTCAGGATCGTCTTTTAAATATTTTCTGGCCAGTTTTACGATTCCTTCGCCGGAAGCGTAAGTTTCAAAGCAACCACAATGTATGTACTCATCATCAAAAGGCTTTGTCAAAGCCATCCAACCGATTGCACCTGCAATATCATTAGAACCCCGCAATACATTCCCATTGATTAAAATACCAGCGCCAATACCGGTTCCTACTGCAAGATAAATTGCGTCTAAGCATCCACGTGAATTTCCCTGCCACGATTCCCCCAAAATATAACAAGCTCTGTCACTATCTATCGTCACAGGAATTTTTCCGCTTACGTTTTGTATTTCCTGCAACAATGGATAATCGTCCCAGCCAGAAATATTGGGCGCCCATACTTTTCCAGTTTTTATATAATAAATCCCAGGTACAGAAATACCAATTGATTGAACAGGATTGGTATCGGAATGTATTAATCTGAGAATACTTGTTGTTATAAGATTTCCAACTTCGATGCCTTTCCTGTTTTCCAGCGGAATTGTTTCTTTATGTAAAATTTTGCCTGTTTCGCTAAAGACAGCAAACGCAAGTTTAGTACCACCAAGGTCGATTCCTAATAAAGCCATTTAATATTTATTTATGCAAAGTGAAAAAAAGAGTCAACATTCGTCTGCATGTATATGCCTGTTTGAAACTGAAAATTATATAAAATTGCATAAACACGCAAATAAAAATTAATTTTATCAAGCCTGATATTTGAAAGATGGCTTAGGGCACCGTTAAGTGTTGTACTATTATCTCAAAATTTAACGGGTTTTGTTTTAAGATACAGACTAAAATATTTTATCTATAATCCTTAACTTGGCGATGGAAAATAGCAATCTTACAATTTGTTTAAAATAAAAATATGGAAGCTTCAGTAAGTGGGATGTTTAAAAATGAAAGACATGCTTGTATCATAAAGCAAATAAATCTGCATAATAAGGTTTTATCTTCCGAACTAAGTGTGCAGTTACAAGTTTCTGAAGATACAATAAGACGCGATTTGGCTGAATTGGCAGATGCGGGAGAAATAATAAAAGTCCATGGAGGCGCGCTTTCAAAATCCTATCATTATCCTGTTCAAAATAATTCTGTATATGCACAGGATTCTAAAAAGGAAATCGCGAAGAAAGCCATAAAACTAATTCAACCAGGCATGACGATATTAACTGAGGCCGGAACTACGATGTTAGAAATGGTACGAATGATACCAGATGATCTCGAGGCTACCTTTTTTACGGTTAGCCCGTTAATTGCTTTAGAACTGGCAGACCATCCACTCTTAACCGTTATTATGATCGGCGGTCAGATAGATATGTCATCGCAAATAAATATAGGAGCAAAGCCAGTTAGTGAGCTTGCAGATATCAGCGTAGATCTTTGTTTCCTCGGCGCTCACGGGCTTGATTCAAAGGCCGGTTTATCCGAAGTAGAATGGCAAGTAGCGCAGGTGAAAAAAGCAATGATCAAATGTTCTTCAAAGCTAGCCGTGATTACTATATCAGAAAAATTGAATTCAATTCTTAAAATGAAACTTTGCAGTCCAAACCAGATAGATTATTTAATAACAGAATTGAGCCCGGATAATAAACGCCTAAAGCCTTACAAAAAAAACATTCAAATTCTATGATAAAATAACGCTGAAAAGAATTTATTTCAAATGGCTTTTTGCCCACATAATAATGAGTTCATTCCTGTTTGAATTCCACGCTTTTTTATAAAGTTCTCTCACTACTTCAAGCCATTTTTGTTTTCGGTCATCTATATTTCCTACGTCTTCTTTGCCTCCGGCACTTTCATAATCTTCGCGCCTGGTACTGCTAATTCTTGCATACTGGCCGGTTTGCACTTTCAAATCATCATTGGTAATGCGCAAATAAAAATTCAATTCTTCAGGTGTGCACGTTTTGTCTTTTGGCCACATGGTAGTGTCTTTTATATAAACCGTAACTCCATCTTTGAAAACATAAGGCTCTTGAAAATCCTTTGTGTATTGATCTTCATAAACAACACCTTTTACAGGAAATTGCGAATTGGATTGCCCGTCAATCCATTTCAAAAGTGAATCGGTATATTTAGAATCAACACTTTGTTTTACCTCCCAGCAGGTAGTGGCTACCCACATTGCTAATTTTTCTGGTGAAGGGTTTAACAGATAAACTTCGCCTGTTTTTGGTTTCCCTGTATATAGATCGTTTCCTGTTTGATATTCATACAATTTAACCGGAAAGCCTTCCCAGCCTGGTATTGTATCGGTAACTCCTATAAGTTTTTGAACCATATAAGCATGGCTCAAAACTACTGTTGCTTTCTTAACTAAAGAAGGCATACTATCTTGAATTGCCTGGTTAGGGATGTCGCTTATTTGTGCTTTTATTGCAAAAGAAAAACTGTACGTTACAAAGAAAATGAAAAACTTTTTCATGTGGTTCTATTATTTTGATTCTGATTTATGAACTGTGATATCGTCCTATTTTGTTTTACTTCAGCAATTCATTTATCCTTACAAACTGATACCCTCGGGCTTTTAATTCGTTTATTAATTCAGGCAAATGACGATATAATTTATCATTGGCCGTGCGCCTCGAATCTGTGCCCAGGTGTATGAGTAAAATAAACCCGTTTAATCCATTCGTTGATTTTATTTCATATTGCAAAATCGAATGCATTAATGTATCAGCACTCAAATATTTCTTTCCCATTTCAGGATAAGTATAATCTGCATTGCTCCTGGTACCAGGNGTGAAATCCACTAATTGCAATCCCATNTCCTTCGTCCATNAGGNAATAGAATCATTATACCATTCATAAGGAGGCAAGAAATAATGCGCCTGTTCTTTGTCGATTCCCCATTTTTTTAATTCTTTGTAACCGTTAAGCAAATCGTCAGTAAACTCTTTGTGTGTTACAAACAGGCTATCTCTTTTATCCCAATCGCAATACAACAAGTGTTTGTCCGAGTGAGAACCTAAATAATTTCCACCGTCTTTTAATTTTTTAATAGTTCCACTAAATTTTTTATTGCGGTAAAAATTTCCTGTAAGAAAAAACGAGCCATGAATATGTTGTTCTTTCAAAACCTTTGCAAAGAAATTTCCGCCGTCAGCAAATCCATCACCGGTAGAAACCAAAGCTATTTTTTTTACAGTAGTATCTCCACGTATAATCCCACCTTCCGAAACAATTTCATTCGGATTTCTGAAAACTTTTTCCGATTCATTTTCTTTTGCAGCTAATAAATAAATGAGAGACGCGGTGCCATCCATTGTTGGTTCATTGGTACTGTAATCTCCGGCATCATCATGATACACTGCAAGGTCTGACTGGAAGGCTGCGTAAGGGTCTGGGTGTGATAATTTTAATCCACGTAAATTATGAAAAACACTTCCGTAAATCGGGCCATCTACCAAGCCACCGCTAAGCGGGTAATGATCTAAGAAGGACAATGATGAATGTGGATCTGTAGGAGTATCGCCATTTGCCGGTAATCCATATACAAAACTGGTGCCCCATGGATTACATCCAAAAAGCCAATCGAAACAAGATTGTTCCAGTTCTGCAAACTGCTGATCGCCGCTTAATTGGCGGTACAAATAACATTGTATAGCAAAGCAGGCGGTATAATTATCAGAGCACCAGATATAAGGAGTTCCGCGCAAGAATGCATTTTCCTTTGCTTTGTTCAAGACCTTTTCTATGCCTTCTTTATAATAAGAAATTAATTCAGCTTTTGTTTTTGGATCTGCTTTTTTCGCAATCTCATAATGGCCAAAATTTACGAACGGATACCATTGATAATGATTGGCGGTATCTGCGCCGAGCCATGGAGTTATCTTTTCATCTGAACTAAAGTTGAGTGATTGGTTTAAAAACTTTTTGTTATCTGTAATTTGATATAATGCCGCTGCGCCCAATTCCATATCATCTACCCAATTATCTTCTTCATAATAATAAGGTTCGCGGTTTGGTGCTGTCTGGCAAACGCCTGGTTTATCTAATCCTAACTGGTAAGCTGACAAAGATTTTTCAAAAAATAATTTTGCCAATGCCGGATCCGTTTTTTGATAAACATATGATCCAAGCGCAAATGCACTTGCAAATTTTCCGGCGGTAGAAGCTACTCCTGTAGAATGGTTTTTGTATTGCCCCAGTCCTTGTGGTTTGCCTGTTGCAAAATAAACCGGGCGGCCCAGGCCGGGGCCTAACCCATAGTTGACGCTATCTTTATCCGGCAACCGAAATCCAGCATGGTCGCGGTCATCAGCCAATTGATTGAACAACCAATCTTTTTGGGGATGCATTTTTAATAACCAATCCAGCCCCCACGTAGCTTCATCCAGAACATCTGCCTTACCATTGCTTCCATCGAGTCCGTTGGCCAAATGTTTATCTGTAAAAACGGTAGGAAAATCGCGGTAGGCCGCCAATAATTGGTAAGTAGCCGTTGCTGAAGTGGTAACATATTGAAGATAATCTGTAGCGTCATGCCATCCGCCCCACACGTTTATAAGAGTCGTATCGGGCATGGGGCCATACATCGTGTAACCATCATGGGTATGGCACGAATCTTTTAAAAAAGGATTGAAACCACTTTGTTGTTGCCGCATATAAAAAAGACAAAAGTCAGCAGCTCCTTTATATACATCCTGGTTAATTTTAAAGACAGGTGATACAGCGTTCCCTGCCTTTAAATAATAAATTCCCGGCGTTTTACAAGAAGAAAAATCGAGACGGTAAGTATTCGTAAAAGGGCCATAATTTCCAAATGATTTGCCTGCATTTTGTGTCAAAACTATTTTGCCTGTGGCAGAATCAATAAGTGTAAAAGTATTGATAGGAGATTCGTCTTTGCTGCACCAAACGGCCACTTTTATCCCACCCGGCGTATATCCCAGTTGATTGATTCTTATCCATTGAGTTGCTTTTTCTTTTGGTGAGAAAGAAAAAATAAATCCTACGCATAGAAAAAGTAAAAAGATTTTCACCCGGTTTATTTTGAATGAATGTTCGTAAAATATTTTATTCATCTTGTTTCCTTTTATTTTATGGCCTTTAAATCATCAAATAGAAATCTATTTTAATTGTTTTTTTACTACATAAAGAATGGTCTATTTAATTTTGTGAAATAGAAATTACTTTGCCATTTAATACTGTATATTTCGGTTGAAAATCCTTTGAAAAAATAGTGAGATTTGCTTTTAACCCTTCTTCGATTTTTCCGCGATCTGGTAATTTCATTACTTGCGCAGGATACGTGGAAGCCATGCGCAACGATTCATCTAAAGGAATTTCTGCATGTTCTACACAATTCTGCACGGCTTTTAAAAGGGTTAGTTTGGAACCGGACAATGTTCCGTCAGGCAAAGTGAATCGGTCTTCTTTTTTTACATGAATATAAGCACCTTCTTTAACTTCTTCAACAGCATCTGTTATAAGAAATAGTCTTTCTTTCATCATTCTTTTGCTGATCATTAAAGTATGGTAATCCACATGAATTCCATCTGCAATAATACTTGCGTAAACGTCTTTAGAAAGGTAAACCGCACCGGGAAGACCAGTATTACGGTGATGCATAGCCGACATTGCATTAAATAAATGTGTGGTAGTGGTAATGCCATTTTCGTAGCCCTTTACTGCTTCGTCAAAAGTGGCATTGCTGTGGCCTGCTGAAATCACAACGCCATTGTCTATTAAAAGTTTTATGATTTCTTTATCCACCAATTCAGGTGCAAGCGTTATTATTTTTAAAACTCCATCCGCAGCCTTTAATAATTCTTCCACTTCTTTTCTTTCAGGCTTTTTAATGTATTTTAATATATGAGCGCCCCGTTTTAGTGGATTCAAATAAGGCCCTTCAAAATGCAAACCTAAAACCGCAGGATGTGGATTTTCTTTCACCACCTTTATGGCTTCATGAAAAATCTGCATTGAATTGGTTGCAATAGTAACGTAAAAGCCTGTTGTGCCAACACTGAGCAGGCTCTCAGCCATGGATCTTAAAGCGGGAGCCGATGGGTTGTTTGAAAATAAATAACCACCTCCGCCATATATTTGCAAATCAATCAATCCGGGTGCTATAACCAGATTTTTGCAGTCAATAATTTTTGCATTTCCGGGAATCAGCTCGTTTTCTATAATTTCTTTTATTTTATCATCTTCTACCAGGATTGCTTTTCCTGTCAGCTTTTCTTTAGAGGTATAAATTGTGGCATTAATAAAGGCACTAATCATAATTGAATATAAAAATGAAGAGTTAATGAGAGGAAATTACATCAATTATACTGACTCCCTGCCCCAAATAAAAATCAAATAATACAATAAATACCAGACAGCTAATTTTCTTTTAAAAACATTCAGTTCACTTTTAGCTTTTATCCTTTTACTGATGCTTATTTCATATTTTAAATTAAAAAACTAAATTAGGTAAATAATGCATAAAAACGCAAACTATTTTTTATTTTTATTAACATGCTATTTTTACCTTATTAAATTATTTCTTTTAATTATAGTACTTGTATTAATAAAAAATTTAAAATATTTAAAGTTTTTAATGCTGTTTTATGCGACTTTATATATGCAATTATAAAAATATTGCATAAACACTTAACGACAAACTGCAATTGAAACAGTTGAAATAAAAATATAAAAACAATAAAGGTTCCTTTAATAAAATACAGTTCTTACATGCCTGCATTTCCTATTTATTCGGACACTATACATTTTCCGTTCTACCAAATATTAAAATCCTATTTTAAGTTGGCACCTTCACACCCCTAATGACCTCTCTCATTTCTTCTCTTGACCAATGTCATAATAATTCAATACGCCCTTAATTATTTTTGAACGCAGGGAACGTAATTCATTACTACACCGTACTAAGATTTTTAAGGCTATGCAAAACATTCTTATTCTAAACTCAATAAAACCAACTGGTATGGATTTACAGAAACGCGGGCAGCTACAACATGAATGCAAAACACTCAGGCGCTTGCTGGCGTTTTTAAAGGAAGAGAACGTCTTGTTGAAAAACCGCTTGTCTGATATTCTTAAAGACTCCTTCGATAAAAATTTACTGGGAGAAGCAGAGCGTTTTCACAATGCCTCTATAAGGGAAGATGAACGGATGCATTTATTACGAAACGATCTTGCCTCACTGGAAAGCGTTCTTGCAACAACGGTACATGGAAAAGAAAATATAAATGGCGAAATAGACGCTATGCTGCGGGAACTGCGCAACAATATCAACATAGCAGAAAATCAGTTTCTAAAAATGCAGTCAGATTTCAATAAATATTTTTATGAGAAAATGTAGCAGAGCAGGAAATCGTCCCTCACTCATAATTTTTAATTAACCAATCCTTCCAGTTTTTTTCTGTTGCTGATGGTAATATTTCCATTGTTAATCTCTATCAGCCGCTCACTTTTAAAATCACTTAATGTTCTTATAAGCGATTCCGTTGCAGTACCTGCAATACTCGCAAGGTTTTCACGGCTGATGTCGATTGAAAAATTTTCCTTATCGCTTTGCTGGTATTTTTTTTGAAGCATTATTAAAGCTTCTGCTACTTTTTTACGCAACGAATTGTACGCAAGCGCCAGCAGCATTTCTTCTTTAGCAGAAATATTTTTTGCCAGTAACCGGATAAATTGTTTTGATACTTCCGGATTTTTATTAAGTAAATCTTCAAAATCTTTTTTAGGTATGATGGACAATTCTGTTGGCTCAAGCGCTTCAGCGCTGTCCTTATAAATAGAGTTCTCCAGTAAAGGAACAAAGCCCATAAAATCACCGGATACATACAGTTCAGTTACCAGTTCTTTACCAGCATCATTGGTTTTGAATGTTTTTACTTTTCCACTTAATACATAATAAAGACTGTGTGGATGATTTCCTTCACTATAAATTATTTCCTTCTTCCGGTAAGCGTTTGTATCGCTGTCCTGCGTTAAGGAATGCAAAGCATTTTTCCCGAGCGAAATATCAGCGAGCTGTTCCAGCCCTTTCATACCGGGCACCAAGTCCTTTCTCAGTAAATCAATTTTTTTAAGCCGGCTGTCAACTGCATTCAGCAATTCAGTTCCTTCAAAAGGTTTGGTAATGTAATCATCAGCTCCCAGTTCCATGCCCTTCCTAAAATCATTGCGTTCTGTTTTAGCAGTTAAAAATATGAACGGAGTATTTTTAATCGCATCATTTTTATGCACTGCGTGAAGTACTCC
>JGI20208J14878_1000338_pt1 | contig 10655 bp, 7 predicted proteins | sample NGESurF53shallow_FD_14878 | JGI IMG/M metagenome (IMG submission 14878)
CCGCAGCTCCCCCTCCGCATCCAGGACAGGTCGACACATCGAGACCTCCTGGGAATGCGACCAGGTCACCATATGCGGTCAGCGCGTCTGCTGCTGCCTGGGCCGCGATAGCAGATGTAACTGCGGTTCCCTCCGTGGGGCATGCAACTGTAGGAGGTGGAGGAGCAGTGTCAATAGTTCCGTTTACTTGACCTATATTGAGTGGCGTCTCCGTATAAATACATCCGGGCCCGTTATCATTGAACCCGGTTATCAAAGTGGAAACGCCAGTGGTCCCGATATCTCCATTGATCACAGTGGAAATCTCCTGGTTGGTGATTCCCGCACTTCCGCCAAATCCCCCAAAAACGGAGGCCGTTCCCAAAGGCACGGGCGGCGGAACGACCACTGTACCTGTGGTAAAGGTCCAGGGGTTCGGCGCAACACCGGATCCAAGTGGATTGCCTGCCAGGTCCGTTGCTCCAGCCGTGACCGTCGCAATATAGGTGGTGCTGCCCGTGAGAGAAGCCGAGGGCGTAAGAGTGGCAATGAAATTCGTCGGATCATAGGCCACCGCTCCTGTCACCAAATTTCCTCCTGGCCCCGTAAGCTGGAAGATCCCTGAGGTGATCGTCAATGGGTTCATCGACTCACTGAACGTTGCACTGATAGTCTGATTGATAGGCACGCCAGTAGCATTGTTCACAGGATTCGTAGAAATTACTGTGGGTGGAGTGGTATCGGGAGCTGCACCTGTAGTGAAAGTCCAGATATAGCTACTGGTTAGTGCGTTGCCGGCTAGATCCATAGCCCCGGTAGTGATCGTGGCCGTGAATAGGGTGCTGGGGGCCAAAGTTGCTGCGGGTGTAAAGATTGCAGTATTGCCAATGGCAGCGTAGGTAACGGTTCCCGCTACACCGACTCCGCCAGTCCCTGTCACCGTAAAGGTTGTCGCGTTGACAGTTGCAGGGTCCATCGCCTTGCTGAAGGTCGCACTGAGGACTTGGTTGGTGGGCACACCCATAGTCCCGTTGGCGGGGATTGTCGAAATCACCGTTGGTTTGGTGGTGTCGGGAGCCGCACCGGTAGTAAAAGTCCACACGTAGTTCGCCGCCAGCGTAGTGTCCGCCAGACTCGCTGCACCGATTGTGACTGTGGCCGTAAATAAAGTGCTAGGGGTCAAAGTCGTCGCCGGAGTAAAGGTTGCGACTGAGCCAGCAGCAACATAGGTGACGGTTCCTGTTACTGCAACTCCGCCGGGCCCTGTCGCCGTAAAGGTTGTCGCGTTGATAGTTGCAGGGTCCATCGCCTCGCTGAAGGTCGCGGCGATTTTTTGGTTGATGGGCGCACCGGTAGCATTGCTTGCAGGGTTGGTGGTAGAAATCACTGTGGGCGCGAGGGCGCCGGACGCTGCACCGGTGGTAAAAGTCCAGATATAGTTACTGGCTAATGCGTTGCCAGTTGGGTCGGTTGCCGCGGTTGTGATCTTGGCAGTGAATTGGGTGCTAGGGGCAAGAGCAACTGTTGATGAGAAGGTTGCATCGGTGCCCGTACAGTCGACTGTTCCTGCTATCGGAGTCCCGCCTGGACTTGTGACGGTAAATGTCGTCGCCGGAGATTCGAGAGTGGCACAGTCCATCGCCTCACTGAAAGTTGCGCTAATGATCTGGTCGATGGGCACACCTGTGGCGTCGTTGACGGGAGTCGTCGAAATCACTTTAGGTGTGGGAGTGCCGGAACTAGCTCCGGTGGCTAGCGGACTGGCACACGATCTGCTAATTCAAGGTGCGACAACTCCTGAAGTGGAGAGCTTTCTTTCGGGTCTTCATGTGAGTGACCCGTGAGCCTTCTTTTCAGCTGCCACATCCACCGGCGATAAGGTGCTTCAGGCTGTACAGATTTCCAAACTATTAAAAAACGGGCCGGCCGAGAGAGGCGCGATCCTAGATTCCGAGCCACAATTCCAACTTCACGTCCTCAAAGAATCGCGGAGGGTTTGGCGATGGGAATTCCAATTGGAAACCCATCTGGAAAACTCGAATGCGGCGACAGCTACAAAATTGACGATACCGGTGTAGCGCGAAAAAGCAGATGCCTGACCGGAATGGGCCGCATCTCATGAATCTTCAATGAGTTGGATTGGTCGGGGCGGAGGGATTCGAAGACTAACCCCCACGATCCGTTATGTATTTGAATTCACGGCACGTCTGTCACAATTCGCTGAAACTAAGCGATTTCCCTAAACTCTTTGGCGTTCCCTGTCGTCTATAGGTTCTACTCTGAGGAACCAATTTCCACAAAAATAGGTACCCACGGTATCCACATGTTTTCGTTGGGCAATTTGTGCGAAGCAATGACTGGCGAAGATGAAGGGGGACCGATGGTTTCATCGTTGTGTGCGGCAGCAGAATACTCAATCCTCGATTTGATATCTCACCTTACGAGGTGAAGCGATTCACCAGCTCCTCAGGGATCGGACCGGCGACTATACCTACAAGAGAGGCAGGAATAGATACTCTTCTTCTTCCAATGCCTGAAGCGGTGGTACAACCGGAATCGATGGCATGTGCTGAGCAAGTTCGCGTTTGAGATCCGCCCAGACGGCATCGGCTGACTCCCCGACACGCCCCCGCTCGACCAGCTCACGCGCCATGGCACTCATCATGTCATCGTCGCTCTCGAGAGAATGAATGCCTCCTCCCGAAAACTGGTATTCGCGCTACAGATTGTCGAATCCCACGGCGGCAGCGTGACCCTGACCAACCGAACCGACACGCAGGGCTGCTGCGCAGAGGGTCGATTGCCGGTGGCAGCCGGATAGCGCCCGATCCGCCCGGGCATGAGGTGCCACCGATTCGTTCCCGGTTCCAAAGCGCGCGGTGGCGCGAAAATATCGGATCGGTTGGTTTCGCAGGCTCTGATAACGAAACGTGAGGGTTAAACTTTTTAAGAGATGCAGTGCAGACACATTCGTCGTGGGAAGAGAAAGCTAAGGCTGTTGGCGACGGCTGGCTTGACCAGGCATGGCAAGAAGGTGCTCAACTGGAATTTTCTTGCAGGCGTTATTCTCACTCTTCTGGTTTCGCCGTGCCGCTTCGCAGTGCCTCTCCGGCCACAATCGTCAAATCCGCCACAAGCAATTACTCACGGAGACCAAGTCCGATTCGCGAAGGCCATGCACGAAATGGACGAAGGCAACGATTCTGACGCGGAAAGACTCCTCCAACGGTTGCATTCACGCATTGCGCGAAATTTTGAAATCGACGAATCTCTTGGCCTGCTTTACGCCCAACAGGGGAAACTCGCGAAGGCTCTTCCATTTCTAAGAGAAGGCGTGCAGGATCACCCTGGAGATGACGTTGCCCATGCAAATCTAGGGACGGCATATTTCAAACTGCACCACTTGCATGCTGCGCTTCAGGAATTCGATCGCGCCGTAAAAATTAATCCTTCAAACGCAGGGACTCAGGCGGATTTAGGCCAGACGCTGATTTTGCTGAAGCGGCCCGATCGCGCGGCTATCGCGTTCGAAGCGGCATTATGGGAGAATCCCTCGAATCCGGACCTGCTGTACGATGCGGCGCTGGCGAGATTTCAAAACGATCAGCCAACTCAAGCGGCAGTTCTCCTTCAGCGTATCCCCAACATCGCATCCTCTGCTTCCGCACAATCGCTTTATGGAGATGTAGAGGAACGGCTGGGACACTATCTGCAGGCCGCGAAATACTATTCCGCCGCCGTTCGTCTCAACCCCACAGAGGCCGACATCTACGCCCTTGGGGTCGAATTTTTGCGCCACTGGACCTTCGATGCCGCTATCAAAGAGTTTGCGGCGGGAGTGCAACGGTTCCCTAAAAGTCAGCGGATGCGGTTGGGTTTGGGAATCGCATACTATGGAAAAGGGGAATACAACCACGCAATCTCCGCATTTTCCGATCTACTGACAACGGACCCAAACAACAAATTAGCTGCCCGTCTCTTCGGACGAACTTGTGCCGTGCTGACAGAAGGAATAAACCCTCGCTGCGCGTCTCTAGTCGAGTTTGCGAAACTCCATCCGCACAATGCGGCTCTTGCGACCTATGCAGCCATCAGCATCCTTCATAAGACGTCCACTCCGTCAGGGTTGAACTCGGCGAGATCTCTTTTACTTTCCGCCACCACCGCCGATCCCAGGCTGCCGGAAGCGCAGTTGGAAACTGGGGCGCTGCTGCAAATGCAATCTAAATGGAAGCAAAGCATCCCAGCGCTAGAGAATGCGATTCGTCTTCAGCCGAGCTTGGCCCAGGCCCATTATCGTTTGGCCCGCGCATATGCACGTGTCGGCAAGCACAAGCAGGCACAAACACAAATTGATCTATTCAAGCGATACAGCGAGCAGCAGGAGAAGACTCTCGACGCCCGGATGAAGGAAATTACCACGTTGGTGGTTAAAATCCAATGACAGAAAGCTTCGGATTCGGCATGAAACGCCTTGCCGGCGATGGCTGCCTCGACGGTGATGGCGCCGAAAGCGAAGCAATGCAGTTCGCAGTTATCGAGCTGGTTGCGCGACTTTCAAGAAGTCTTTACCTGGGGGATCGTAGACACCCTTTATAATTCCCTTTCCTTCTCGAATCGTAAAGTAGCGATCCACACTCGGCACCTTGACCTCCTCCACCGCCCGGTCCGGCCAGTGAATCTCCAACTGATTGACCGTGGTGCTCTTCCCCAGGCCAAAATGCACGCGTGGATCATTGTTGGAGGCGAAGCTGCCTCCACTGAGGACGTCGCCTCGCTGGCGAGTTCCGCCCGCAGTCAAGTACACCGTGGCGCCGGTTGCGTCGCACGGACTCTTCGGACCGCCGATCAACTGGAAACCCACCCAATGGTTGCCATTGTGCGTCACGTTGCGGAGAAGCACCGGAACCCCGTCCAGCTGGTTGATGACCACATCGATCGTTCCGTTATTGAACAAGTCACCGAAGGCCACGCCGCGCGCGGTATAGGTGGCGGCCAGCCCGGTTCCACTTACCGCAGGGACCAGTTCAAACTTCTTTCCGCCAATATTATGAAACAGCAAAGGCCGCTGTGCGTAGCTGGTACCCCAGTTTTGCTGATCGACCTGCGGATAGATGTGGCCATTCCCCACAAAAATGTCCTTCCATCCATCGTTGTCGTAATCTAAAAATCCATCTCCCCAGCCGAGGAATGGAATAGTGATATCGGCAATCCCCAACTGGTAACTGACGTCGGTAAAGTTCGCGCCACCGTCGTTCCGGTAGAGAGGGTTGTAATCGTCAGAAAATACCGTGTTATAGATGTCCAGTAGTCCGTTGTTCCGATAGTCTCCGATGGCTATTCCCATGGAAGCGGTTTTGCTGCCACTTTCATTCACAGCGTAGCCGGAGAGATAGCTGTCGTCCTCGAACGTACCGTCCCCCTTATTTATGTATAGATAATTGGGTGTCGAGTCATCTGCGACAACCAGGTCCACCTTGCCATCGTTATTGACATCGGCGAATACCGAGCTCAGCCCGTAGTAATGATTCGGGTCACTCACACCCGCTTTTACGCTCACGTCGGTGAATGTGCCATTACCGTTGTTGTGAAACAGGTGGTCGGCTTCTCCCGGCAGACCGCGAGGTCCGCACGACACTTGAATGCCGCGGAACCGGCACGAGTCCATGTTCGGAGGATGTGCAATGTCATAGTGGACGTATCCGGGGACAAACAGATCCAATCGGCCGTCTCCGTCATAGTCCCCGAATGTCGCGCCCGTGGACCAGTTGCCCAGGGCCACGACCGCTCTTTCGGCAACATCGGTAAAAGTGCCGTCGTGATTGTTGCGGTACAAGCGATTCTTTCCGAAGTTGGTAACGTAGAGATCGGGCCAACCGTCATTGTTAAAGTCTCCCACGGCCACGCCCTCCCCCCAGCGGTCATTTCTAACTCCGGCTTTTAGCGCAACATTGGTAAATGTTCCATCGTGGTTGTTATGAAACAGCGCCGCATGGGGCGGAGTGGTTTTGCCGTTCATCGCATCGTAGGTGGAGCCATTCACCAGATAAATATCGAGCCACCCATCGTCGTCGTAATCCAACAACGCAACGCCGGCACCGATTGTGCCCAGAATGAACTTTTTCTCCGGCGTCCCGGTCTGTTCCCGCCATTTTGTCAGGCCAGCTTTCTTCGCGACATTCTCAAAGATGATGGGGCCGTAGTCTACATAGCCTCCGGCCGTGATGGGACGCTTTTCAGCATCGAGGACCGGTGCGTACGTTCCTCCGGTCGCCATGCCGGTTTCGCCTGATTGAGGGGATCTTGCCTGCGGTGAGCTCTGTTGCCGGACCACTGCAAAAGAGAATTGAGCCATACCCAAACAGCACAACAATATGCCTGTTAGGCCCGCCTTGAGAAATAAAAAGCTTTGCATCCCTGACATCTATCTAGAAATTGTAATCGATCTGGTGTGACATGGATTGCTGCGTGAGGTCGAAGGCGGATTCGCTACGGCGCTTTCACCCACGCCGATTGAGCTGAAAGTAAATTCTGACGGCTACGGCACAAAGTTCGTAGCAGGCTCCGGGGTCGAAGAGTCAAAGCACACACTTTCCGAAAAGGCGGCTGCATACGATCATCGAAATATGTTGAACCTAGATACAGCTATCAGGTTATTGAGCCAGACTGCCAAGCTCGTATAGTGAATTTCTCTTATAACGTCTTGCGAACCTACGATTAGGATCGAGCGCATCCCTGACGACGCTGCCTGTACCAAATAGGTTCGAAACCGGCGAACACCCTATTCCGCTGTCAGGCGCTCTTTTATCTTTCTGCCTGCAGGAGGAGTGCCCAGTCGTATAGGCCTGGAACATCCGGCGACGTCCACACCGGTCCTGTCAAGTTAGGTAGCGGAATCTGCTGGCCGGTCAATGCGCTGAACCAATGGGCGCGATACCGACCCGGTTGCAGATGGATCGTAACGTTGCCGCCGTGCGGGAGATAAACCGCGTATATTTTTCCGGGCTCTGCCAAACAATAGTTTTCGTTATTTACCAATTCATCATGGGGATTGGTCTTCCACCAATCGAAGCTGGTCATGAAGTCCACCATGTGGCCATAGCCGAGGAACATGGTCATCGTGTCGTCGCCGCGCCCGTTCATCCAGCCTCCGCCCGTGTCTGGCCAGATGTTGGTGCCCCGCTGCGCGGTCTCGCCCGCTGTCTGATAGGCACCCGCCATCACAATGCCCCAGGCCGTGCGACGCAGCACATCCGCAGAATCGGAGCCAGGAATCGCCCACAGCGGGTAATGATCTTGATAGCCGTACTCCTCATTCGTCTGAGGAATGATGCGGCCGGTTTGTTCCTGCAGTTTGCGCGACTCCAGCATTAAAGCGTGCTGGTGGCGTGACCAGTCCTGATAGGAGGTGAAACCAAACCAATTCGACGCGCGATCCTGGTGTGTCATACTCCGCGCCGGATGGCTCGTCGCCAAATGATGGTAAGGGTCCCACTTCTCCACCAACAACGTACCCGTATCATGGGTCCATTTCGGGCTGCGATAGGAATCAAGGTCATCCCCGAGATCCCAGGTGATATTGGAGAAGGCGGCGAAGCGATCAACGGCATACTTAAAGAAACGATATTCATCAGGACTGCCAGCCGCAGGATGGCTCCCACTATCGTTCATATCGAAGACAATCGAGATGTTCATGTTCTCGGCCCGCGCAAAGCGGAGCATGCGATCCCATTTTTTCCAATAGGCCACATTGAAGCGAGAATAATCGAATCCCGGGCGCCGAAAATCATTCGTGTCTTTTGCGGGCCATGGAGTTAGATCGACGGTCCAGTTCTTGCCGATCATGACGGGTTCGCCATAGAACTTGTCGGTTCGTCCCGCAAGGGTTACGCGAATGCGGTTGATTCTTAAGCGGTGCAGTCTCGAAATGCTGTAATCGATGGTGCGATCGTCCTTCCAACCCATCAGCCAAAAAGCTGTGGTTCCGTTGAAGAAGAAATGCTTTCCAGTGCCTTCCCAGATAAAGCTCCACGGATATTTCTGATCGTCTCTGAGAATGCCGGCCAGGTACCCATCCACCACCCGAAAGGTTCCGGTGGAACTTTTTTGAAATGCGCCCTGGCGATAGGTGACGGAATACTTGTACTCTCCCGCGCGCGGGGGCATGAACCGGATTCGAAACACGGTGCCGTCCATGGAATCACAGAATCCATTTACGTTCCAGTGCCCGCTTCCATCCTCAGCCTGAAACGAGCCCGTCAAGCTGGCGTCCTCGAAGGGATTGGCGGCGTCGGGAGACGCGATGTTCGCGGTGATCTCAACAAAATCGTAAGCTCTTACCGGAGTGGGTGAAGTGGCGTAGGACACACTTGCCGGCGCCGCAAATGCGGCGATTGGCAGGATTGCAAGGGCGAAGACAATAATCAATCCGAAAGCGCGCTTCGCCGAAACATAACATAACGCAAGCGAAATCAAGTTCATTTTTTCCACCTTCAGGTTGCAGTTGGATCGCGTTTACCGTGTAAACCGTGCGATGAATCCCCCGCCGCTTGGCATGTCCAAATCGAGATGGTCGGACCGGTTCATTGTCGAGTTGCGAATGTTCACCGCCGCGGGATTGCCCTTCACATCGCCAACCAATTGCGCCTGATACTCGCCACTACCGAGGAAAGACAAGCTGATCTGAATCTTGCGGGCAGTTGTCCCATTATCGACCGCGACAAACCATGTTTTGCGTTTGCGACGCGCAAATACGACGATCTGGCCGATCGCGGAGGGTGGCAGAACGAGGGTCTCATCCCATGTGCTTGGGATGGCGCGGATGACCGCCAATGCGGGATTGTTGAGGATCGTCTTTGGATTGGCGGCGAAGGTCAGCAGCGGAGAGGTCATGATCGCCGCCGATGCAATCTGGTTTGCCCAGGTGGTTCCGTTCAAACCCTTGTCGAAGATCATCGGGGTGTAATCCGCCGGACCGGCCAGCAGTCGCGTAAATGGAATTGTCACCGCGTGTTTTGCCCGCGGAGCATCCGGTCTCCCTGTGTAGGTGCAGCAGTACTCCATTCCTTCCACGGCCTCGCGCGTCAGCTCGTTCGGGAAGGTCCGCTGCTCCCCGGTCGGCTTGTTTGAACCGTGGAAGTTGACCAGCAGATGGTGTGCGGCGGTCTCCCGTAGCAGCGTCCAGTACAGATCAATTACCTGCTTCGCCTCGGAGTCGAAGAAATCGATCTTTACGCCTACCACCCCGGTACGGTTGCAAAGGTCGAAGAACGCCTGCCGCTGCGCCTCGGTCGCCAGCGAACGCCGATTTGCCCAGAGCCATATCGCAACGCCCTGCTTGCGCGAGGAATCGACCAATTCCTTGATCTGGGGCTCGCTCCAGTGCCGCCAATAGCCCTCGACTTCCTGATACTGGAACCCAAGTTCTCCAGCCATCCGCGACATCTTCTCGGAGCCCTTTAGCGTGGTCGCCCCTCCGTCCAGATAGTTCCAGACCGCGCGGCCGGGCTTGATCCACGGGGTGTGCAGGCCCTCCGGAAAAATCCTTGGATTGGGCGGGGCGGAGACGTCGCTGACAATGTCGTTGTTGACCAGGCTGTTCAGATTGCGCGCCATCATGACGATTCGCCATGGCGTAACGATCGTTCCTGATATTTTCGCGGGGATTGCCAGCCGCTTCGCCGTCTCCGCGCCCTGGAAGTAGACCAGCGCTTTGTCGGGCGGCACCTCGTTTCCCGGCCGCGCAAAGAAGGTTCCCTCGCCGTCGGATTGTAGAACCATGCCGGGATAGTTCACCAGTCGGCCCTCCGTGATCGCCAGATAGGCCGTGTCTCCGGGCAGTTCGATCACCACCGGGGGCGCCATAAAACGCCCCTTCGGAATCTCTGTGGGCCGGTGCTCCTTATAGACACCCTCGTACTGCGCAATGGAGGGATCGAAGGACCACACTTCGCTTCCCGCCACGGGGCGAAATCCAGCAGTCTCGACCGGCACCCGCGGTTGACTGCCCGACAGCGTCATGCGGAAGCCCACGCCATTGTTGTAGGCGCGCGCCTCCAGCGTAAATGCCGTTGTTCCGTCCGCGCCCAGCAGCGGAACGCGCAAACCTGTACCGTGTTCTTCCGCAACAGAGTGAACGCCATACCAGGGATATTTATCGTCGATGCGATAGCGGTCGGCTTTGCCGAAGTGGATCGGACCGGCGGTCGTGTCGCCCTGAGCATGGATGTCCAGCGGTTCTTTCTGCAGCATCGTGTGCCCGTCCATCAACGCCCGCCAGAAAAGATGTCCGCCATTGACCGAGAGCAGCATCTTGATGTGCCCGTCCGGACTCTTCAACTTCAATGTCTTTCTGCTGGCATGGGCACGCATCGCGCCCCATCCCAGAATGCACGCGCACAGCACCACCAACCGCAGCTTCACCGGGTCTCCTCCATCAGCGTGAAGGTATGCGGTTTCGGCTGCGCATCCTTGTATTCCGCATCGATCATCTTCTGGTCCAGGGTATTCAGCACGCGCACCGCAGCCGCGTTGCCGGGAATCTTAGCGCCTTCAGAAAGCAGATCGAAGCGCGTTCCACTCAGCTTCGAACGATCTTCCGCCGTCCAGCCGATGCTCCTCGCCTGCCGCTCCATTGGCGTTTGATACAGCGCCAGGTTGATGCCGCTCGCCAACTC
>JGI20208J14878_1000342_pt1 | contig 10587 bp, 10 predicted proteins | sample NGESurF53shallow_FD_14878 | JGI IMG/M metagenome (IMG submission 14878)
TAGGGGCCCGCCGCAACGGCTGGCTCCTCGCCCCCCTGATCGCCAAGGCCCTCGTGGACGGCATGATCAATGGACGCACGGGCCCTTGGGAGCGCGCCTTCGATCCGGCCCGGTTCGACCGAGCCGGTGACGGGGTTAGTCGTTGGCCAATCTGAACTGGATGGGAATCCTCACCCGAGCGCCGCCCACCACCTGCCCGTCCTCGATTCTGGGCTTCATGCGGAAATAGCGGCTCAACGCCAGGGCGGCCTTGCCGAAGCCCCAGCCAATAGGCGACTCGTCGGTCACCTCGCAGCCGGTTACCGACCCGGCGGCCGAAACCCCGCAGTTCAAGGTCACCCCGCCGCCCAGGCCCCGGCGCTCGGCGTCTGGAGGATAGGCTCGCGACACCTGCGCCGCGTCCGGCCGCGAAAGCCAGGTGGGATCGGAGATCGTCTTAGGCGCGGGCGGCGACTTGGCGATTTCCTTATCCGCGCCGTTCCCAGCCAAGGAAAACGGCGGGACGATGAGCGGCGCCTCGACCGGCTTGGCGACGATCACGGGCAGGGAATCGACGCTCCGCGGCGCGGACGCGGGCGGGGCGTGCAATGCGCTCGGAGCCGGCGAGGCGGCCTTCTGCGGGGCGGTGGGCGGCGGCTTTTCGAGGGTGATCGTGCGCGCCTCGATGGGCGGGCTCGCGTCCTGCGTCGCGGCGAGCGGACTGGCCTGGAAGCTCGATCTGTAGAGATAGAAACCGACCGCCAGATGGGTGACGATCGAGGCGGCGATGGCGATGGTCAGAGCCGGGGATTTCCGCTTGCGCCCGCCGTTCGCCGCCGCGCGGGGGAACGGCGCGGGAATGGGCAATACCTGGCCGACGACCATGGCGAACCTCCTGGGTACCGGTTGTGACTTCCGCAGCGTCAACCTGAACGATCGAGCTGTCAAGGGGACGATATTCCCGATCTTCGACGGGTGTTCTTCCCGATCGGCGCCCCTTGCCCCCATCCCGCTGCCCGGCGCACTCTGGCGCCATGATCCAAGACCCAGCGACCGTCCCCATCCTCGGCGCCGCCACCATCCTTCTGGTGCGTGACGAGCCGGCCTTCGAGGTGCTGATGGTCAAGCGTCATCATCAGATTGATTTCGCGGCCGGCGCGCTGGTGTTTCCCGGCGGCAAGACTCATGGCGGCGATCACGACCCGGCCTGGGAGGGGCAGGCGCTGGGATGGGAGACGTCGGCGTCGGACGAGCGCGCGCCGCGCATCGCCGCGGTGCGGGAGGCGTTCGAGGAGACCGGCGTCCTGCTGTGCCGCCACCGTGACGGCTCGCCATTCTCCGGCGATGGGCGCGCCGCCGCCGCCCGCGACGAAATCGCCACCGGCCGCCGCGCCTTCCTGGAACTCACAATGGAACTCGATCTCCAGATCGACCTGGGCGCCCTGACCGCGTTCGCGCGATGGGTCACGCCCGCCTTCATGCCCAGGCGCTTCGACACCTGGTTCTATATCGCCCTCGCTCCGCTGGATCAGCTGGCCGCGTGCGACGGCTGGGAGACGGTGGACGCCGAATGGATCGGGCCGGCCGAGGCGCTGCGGCTAGCCGACGTGGGCGCGCGCAAGGTGATCTTCCCGACCCGGATGAATCTGAAACTCTTGGCCGAAGCATCGGGAGCGAAGGACGCCACCGAGCGTGCCAAGGCGCGCCCCGTAATCACCGTCGAGCCCAGGCTGATCGAACGTCCCGACGGAAGCCGGCTCGTCATTCCCGCCGACGCCGGCTACGGGGAGGCGTCGGAACTGCTGTCGAAGGCGCTGTAAACGGCGCCTCTACGCGGTCACCACTCCCGGCCTGGCCAGCATCGCCGGGTGCGGCCGCCACCGCTCATGCCCCAGGCTCATCGACCCGCCGCCGCCGACGCCCAGGCTGGCCGCCGCGGCGACGAAGCGGTGGATGGTCGCGGTCGGGGCCGCCACCGTCGGATCGACGACGATCGTTCCGCCGTGGCCGTCGCTGCTGGCGGTGAAGGTCGAGGCGCGATAGTCGCCGGCAAGAACGATGTGGGCGGTGTGGGTTCCATCGGTGACGGTGAGCACGCCCCCGCTGGCCGTTCCGGCGAACGTCGCCTCGGTCGAACTGACAAAGCCGATGTCGCCCAGGTCCAGGGCCGTCCCGCCGGTGGTGGAAAAGCCGACCACCGTGCCGCCGTAGCCTTGCGACTGGGCCAGTTCGAGAACGCCGCTGGCGCCGCGGAACACCACCTTCTGGTTGAAGCTGGACGTGAAATCGAGCGTCCCGGCGGAGATCACGCCGGCTCCCGTCCCACTGACCGCGCCTTCCACGGTCATCACCCCGGTCTCCACCTCCAGCAGCCCGCCGTTCTCGACCGCGCTCTTGATGATCAGCCCGCCCGCCCCGTCGGCGACGATCCGGCCGGCGTTGACGATGGTGTTGGCCCCGGTGTCGATGGTGAGCGCGATGGCGTGCGAGCCGACGATCAGGCCCGCGGCCTCATTGATCAGCGTCAACGACCCCAGGCCCAGCTGTCCGGCCCCGGTGAAGGTGTTGTCGACGTTGGTGAGGGTGGCCGCCCCGCTGGAGCCGGTGACGATGTTGTCGGCGTGGTCGTTGAGGATCACCTGTCCGCCGCCCGACAGCGTCGCCCCCGCCGCGCCCACCACGACGCGCGTATCGCCGCCGAAGCCGTCCAGGCCGATCTGGTTGCTGTTGACGATCGCCCCCTGAAGGGTCAGCGCGGTGCTGTTATGCAAAATGAGCCGGGCCTGATTGGTGACGGCGCAGATCCGGCCGTCCAGCTGGTTGGCGCCCAGGTAGGTCCATATCAGCCCGCTTCCGGTCGATCGCAGCGTCCCGCCGATCAGGTCGGCGCCCTGCAGGGCGACGTGCGATCCATTCCCCGCCGCGATGATCCCGCCGCTCGAACCGTCGATGCTCGAGCCCCGGAGGATCAGGCCGCCGGCCCCCGTGGCCTCCATGAGGCCGGCGTTCTCCATCGTGTTCGACCCCAGGGCGATCACCAGGCCGGCCTGGCCGCTCGCATCGATGACGCCGCTCGCGCCGTTGGCGAGCGCCAAGCCGCCGCCGATCTCGCCGGCCCCGGCGATGGTGTTGTCGACGTTGGTCAAGGTGGCCCCGGGCGCCCCCGCGACGATCCGGTTGGTGGCGTTGTCGCTGAGCGTGATCGAGCCGGCGCCGATCAAGGCGCCCCCCGATCCGCCGACGCTCAGGGTGGTGGCGTGGCCGGCGCCCTCCAGCTCGATCGAACCGATGTTGGCCAGCGTGCCGCCAAACGCGAAGGCCGCCCCGTCGCCCACCACGATCGTCCCGCCGTTGGAGCCCCCTCCCGTCCCCAGCGGCGCGGTGAAGGTCCCGGCGGCGATGTCGAGGGTGGCGTTGGCGGCGGTCTGCACGCTGTTGACGCTCTTGCTGTTGGACGCCGTCACCGTGAACGCCGCCCCGCGCGGCTCCAGAAGCGCGTCGTTGGCCGCGCCGGGAACCACCCCGCCGCTCCACTCGCTCGCCGTCGCGAAATCGCCGCTAACCGCGCTGGCCCAGCGGATCGGCGTGCTCGCCGACACCGTATCGACGATGGTTCCTTCGAGGCGGGCGCCATCCAGGGAATGGTCGGAGGTAACCTGCATCACGAGCGTATTCCATCCGGCCACAAAATCGCCAGCGCCGCTGGAGAGCGCGTGAAAGGTCGTCCAGCCACCGTTCGGCGACGAGCCCAGTTCGTGCCCGTTGAGGGTGACGGTGCCCAGGTCGTCGATGGAAAACTCTCCCCCCGAGAGGGTCGCGTCGGCGGGGTTCCAGCCGGTGAGGTCGAACTTGAAGGTGAAGATCATGTTGCCGTTGTCGACGGCGTTTGGGTCGGCCGCGATCCACGAAGACGCGGGTCCGTTGGCTTGCCACCCCCCGCTGCCGCCCCAGTCGGCGTCCCCCGGCGCAACGGTGTAGGCGATGGGGGCGTTCTTGTAGTTGTCGGCGTGGGTCACCGTCCAGTTGGCGTCCGGAAGGTCGCCGGCCGTCTGGATATTGCCAAAGGCGTCCTGGCCGGTCGCCACGTTGAGGCTGAATCCGCCGGCCGACTGTTCGACGATCGCGCCCTCGAGCCGGGCAGCCTCGTCGATCTTGTCGGCGTTGGTGATCTGGACCACCAGGGTGTTCACCCCGGCCACGAAGTCGCCCGCCCCGGTGGACAGCGGATGCAGGACCTCCCAGTTTCGGGAGGCATCCGCCCCGATCTGGTGGCCATTGAGATAGACCGCGCCATTGTCGTCGGCGGCGAACTGGCCGCCTGAAAGGATGACGTCGGCGGGGTTGTAGCCGGTCAGGTCGAACTTCAGGGTGAAGGTCATGTCGCCGTTGTCGCCCGCGTTGGGGTCGGCGGCGATCCAAGAGGAATTGGGTCCGTCGGCCAGCCAGTAGGGGCTCCAGTCGGCCTCTCCGGGGGCCACGGTGTAGGCGATGGGGGCGTGCTGGTAGTTGTCGGCCCCGGTCACCGTCCAGTTGGCGTCGGGCAGGTCGCCGGCCGTCTGGATGGCGCCCGACGCGTTCTGACCGGTCGCCAGTTTAATGTCGAGGCCGCCGCCCGCGTCCGGCGCCGCCGCCAGCGCGCCGACGTTCCAGACGTTGGTGAAATGGCCGTCGATGCCGGCCGACCGATCGATCCCGCTCATGTATCGCCTCGCACGTCGATGGCCGCCGCCGTCGGGCGGCGGGGCTCCTCGAACTTATACGCTTCAACTCGGTCGCCGCCAGAGGCTTCAGGCCAAGCCGCCTCCCGTCCAAAAACCGCCGTGATCGGGCCGCATGGACTTGGCGATGGTGTCGGCGCCCAGGGCCTTCGGCGGGGGAATGGTCATCGCCGCGGCGCTGGTCGCGGCCAGCGTAGCCGGATTCGCCGGCCCCGCCGGCGCGACGCCCGCCTGGGTCAAGAAGGCCCTCACCCTCGGCCAGTCTGGCGATCGCCAGATCGCCGCGCCGACCACCGCGCGCTATGTGAGCGACGAGGGCGGGGGTTTCATCCTCGATCGCAGCGGCCGGCGCACCCTGCTCAAGTTCGACGACAACCCGGAGGTCTGGGTGCTTTCCGTCGCGCGCGGCCCGCGCGGCGATCTGATCTACACCAACGATCTGGGCGAGACGCTCCTTCGCGCCACCAAGCTGGGCGGCATGACCGTATTCACCGCCCGCCGGCCCGACGGCGCTCCGGTGGCCCTGCTGGGACCGTGCGGCCCGCTGCGCCTCTCGTCCCTGGGGCCGGTGGCTCTCTATCAGCGCCTGGTCCAGGACAGTGTGCGCTCCACCCGCGCCGCCCAGCATCTGATCGGCTACGAGGCGGAGGGCGCCGACATCACCTCCGACGGGCTGATCGCCGACGCCGCCGGGGTGGCGATGGAGGCCATGGTCGCCCTGTCGGCCCGCCCCGGCGGAAGAGCCATGCTGGCCCGGGTCGGCAAGGTCTCCTTCGCCTCCGGCCCCGAGCCGGCGGTCAGCGTCTATGCCGGCGTGGTCGCCATCACCATCGTTCCCAGCCGGGGCATCGCCGGCCGGCCCTCCTCGGAACGCATCCTGCGGGCCCTGGGGGCGAGGTAGGGCCGTCGCCTTAACCTTCAACCCCTGAAGGCGTCCTTGGCGGCGCGCAGGGCGCCGAACGCCTCGAAATCCGGCGCGCCCGCCTTGCCCACCCTGCCGGCCAGGCGGGGGGCGCGCAGGAAGGGGTTGGTCGCCTTCTCGAGCCCGATGCTGGTGGGGACGGTCGCCTCGCCCCGCGCGCGGGCCGCGAAGATCGATTGGGCGCGGGCGGCGAGGGCCGGATCGTCGTCCACGCTGAGGGCGAAGCGAGCGTTGGCGGCGGTGTATTCATGGGCGCAATAGACGCGGGTTTCGTCGGGAAGGGCGACCAGCCGCTGAAGGCTCGCCCACATCTGCTCGGGCGTGCCTTCGAACAACCGCCCGCAGCCGAGCGCGAAGAGGGTGTCGCCGACGAAGGCGACCTGATCCACGGCGTCGAAATAGGCGATGTGGCCGAGCGTATGGCCGCCGCTCTCGATCACCTGAAAGCGGGTCTCGCCCAGATCGACCACGTCGCCGCCCGCCACGGTCCTGTCGAGGCTGGCGATGCGGGCGACCTCGGCCGGCCCGACCACGATGGCCCCGGTGGCCGCCTTGACCGCCGCGTTGCCGCCAGCATGATCGGGATGCCAATGGGTGTTGAAGATGAAGTCCAGCCCCCAGCCAGCGGCGCGCAACTCAGCCAGGATGGCGTCGGCGTCGGGCGTGTCGATGCAGGCGACAGCCCCGCTGGCCTCGTCACGGACGAGGAAGGCATAGTTGTCGGAAAGGCAGGCAAACTGACGTACGGCGAGGGTCATCGGGAGGTCCTTCGAGAGGCGGGACAAGTCGCGCCGGCCATCCTACATGGATGGGACCATGAACCGGAGCGCCAATGCGCCAGGGCGTCCTTGATCTTCGAGCCTTTTACGCCTCGCCCCTGGGGCGGGTCGCGCGGCGAATGATCGCGCGCAAGGTCCAGGAGGCTTGGGGCGGGACCGGCGGACTGGATGTGCTCGCCCTGGGCTACGCCACCCCCTTTCTCGACCGGGTCGGCCAGACGGCGCGCCGGATGGTGGCCGCCATGCCGGCCGCCCAGGGCGTCGAGGCGTGGCCGGCGGAGGGGCGCAACCTCGCCTGCCTGACGCTGGAGAGCGCCCTGCCGGCGCCCAACGCCCTGTTCGATCGGGTGCTCGCGGTTCACGCCCTGGAGGAAAGCGACAATCCCCTGGCGGTGCTGCGCGAGGTGCGCCGGGTGCTCGCGCCGTCGGGGCGGGCGATCCTGGTGGTGACCGCCCGCCACGGCCTGTGGGCCGAGGCCGAAGACACCCCCTTCGGCCACGGCCGCCCATTCAGCCGCCGCCAGATCGAAGCCCTGGTGCGCGAAGCCGAACTCGAACCGGTGGGCTGGACCCGCACCCTCCATGCGCCGCCCGTGCCATGGGCGTGGCGATGGGCCGATGGCTTCGAGGCGGTAGGGGCGCGGTTGTGGCCGCCCTTCGCCGGGGTGATTTTGGTCGAGGCCGTCAAGCAGACGTTCGCCGTTCGTCCGCAGGGCATGCGAGCCCGAGTTCCCGCCCGGCCGCGCTACCAGCCCGTGCCGGCCGGCCGCGAGATAGCCGTCAAGGCCCTTCCCGCCGGCTCAGCAGGAACAGCGCCGCCTCGGCGCGCCAGGTCTCCAGAGGGCTGAGGGGATCGACGGGCCGGGCGGCCCTGCCGCCCGCCAGCGCCGCGCAGGCCTCGATGGTCAGGTCGAGTTCGGCGCACAGGCCCGTGAAATCGCGCAGGGTACATAGATGGATGTTGGGGGTGGCCCACCAGGGTTGCGGCAGGGCGTCGGTCACCGGCATGCGGCCGTGGATCAGCAGGTCCAGCCTGACCCGCCAATGGCCGAAATTGGGCAGGGTGACGATGGCCCGCTCGCCGATCCGCAGCAGTTCGCCCAGAACATGGCGCGGATCGAGCACCGCCTGCAGGGTCTGGGAGAGGATGACATAGTCGAACGCCCCGGCCAGGAAGTCGTCGAGATCGCGGTCGGCGTCGCCCTGCACCACCGCCAAGCCGCGCGCCAGGCAGGTGGAAACCCCCTCGGGGCTGATCTCGATGCCCCGCCCGTCGATGGCCTTCTCCCGGGCGAGCAGCTCCAGCAGGTCGCCCTCGCCGCAGCCGACATCGAGCACCCGCGCGCCCGGCCGCACCAGGCGGGCGATCTCCCTGAAATCCTCGCGAAGAGCCTCGGCGGTCAACGGGGCGCCGGCGCCTGGGCCGCCGAGTCCAGAAAACCGCCGAGGGCGGCGCGCAGGACCGGCTCGTCGAGCAGAAAGGCGTCGTGGCCCTTGTCGGTGTCGATCTCCAGGAAACTCACCCGCGCGCCGGCGGCGTTGAGGGCGCGCACGACGGCGCGGCTCTCCGGCGTCGGGTAGAGCCAGTCGGAGGTGAATGAAAAGATGCAGAAGCAGACCTCCCGCGCGCCCGCGAACGCGGCGGCCAGGCCGCCCGGTTGCGACGCGGCCAGGTCGAAATAGTCCATGGCCCGGGTGATGTAGAGGTAGGAATTGGCGTCGAAGCGATCGACGAAACTCGCCCCCTGATGGCGCAGGTAGCTCTCCACCTGGAAGTCGGCGTCGAAGCCCCAGGACAGGCCGTCGCGCTGAAGCTGGCGACCGAACTTACGCTGCAGGGCGCCTTGCGAGAGATAGGTGATGTGGGCGGCCATGCGCGCCACCGCCAGGCCCTTTTCGGGCCGCACGCCCAATGCCGCGTAGTCGCCGCCGCGCCAGTTCGGATCGGCCATGATCGCCTGGCGGCCGACCTCGTGGAAGGCGATGTTCTGGGCCGAGTGGCGGGCCGCGCCGGCGATAACGACCGACGCGCCGACGCGCCCTGGATAGTCGGCCGCCCATTGCAGCGCCTGCATGGCGCCCATGGAGCCGCCGACCACGGCCAGCAGCCGCTCGATGCCCAGCGACTCCACCAGCATCGCCTGGGCGCGGACCATGTCGGCGATGGTGATCATCGGAAAGGAGAGGCCCCAGGCCGCGCCCGATGGCCCCGGCGAGGAAGGGCCGGTGCTGCCCATGCAGCCGCCGACCACGTTGGAGCAGACGATGAAATGACGGTCCGGATCGATCGGCAGGCCGGGGCCCACCAGGCTCGTCCACCATCCAGGTCGGCCGGTCGCGGGATGGCGCCCGGCCACATGCTGGTCGCCGGTGAGGGCGTGACAGATCAGGATGGCGTTGGATCGCCCGGCGTTCAGCGCGCCCCAGGTCCGGTAGGCGATCCGCGGGGCCTCGATCCGCGCCCCGCAGTCGAGCCGGAGCGGCGCATCGGCGGCGAAGACCATCGAGCCGCCGTCATTTTCGCCTCCCGCGGGACTGAGATCGCCTTGGCGCATGGCGCGGTAGGATCGCCAAAGCGGCGCCCTGTCAACTTGGCCTTGGGTTCCGGCCCCGGCCGCGAGGCGCTATGGAGGGCGACGGAAAGGCCCTCGTCCATGCGCCGACTGATCTTGTTTCGACACGCCAAGGCGGAGGCTCGGGCGCCGGGGGGTCAGGACATCGATCGCGCCCTGACCTCGCGGGGGGCGCGCGACGCGGCGATCATGGGCGCCGTGCTGGCGGGGGCCGGGTTGGCGCCCGATCTGGGGCTGGTCTCGCCGGCGCTTCGGGCGCGCCAGACATGGGATGGCGCCAAGGACGCCCTTCCGGTCGCCGCCACGCGGGTGCGCGAGGGCCTGTTCAACGCCACGCCCGAGGAGGTGGCGGCCGAACTGGAGGTGGGAACGGCGAACGCCGACACGGTGATCGTGGTCGGCCACAATCCGAGCCTGCAGGAACTGGCGGTGAACCTGATCATCGACGGCGGCGGCGCGGCCGGCGATGTCGAGCGAGTGTCGGCCAGGTTCGCCACCGCCACCGCCGCGCACTTCCTCATCGACCCGGCCGGGCGCGCCACCCTCGTCGACCTGTTCCACGCCCGTGACCATGGCGGAGAGGGCGAGTAGGGCGCGATGAGCGGAGGCGCGCGGTGACCCGAATCTACAAGATACTCGGCCGCGACGCGTGGGACGCCGCCCTCGCGCGCGGTCGGTTCGAGGGCTCGGCGGTCGACCGGGCCGACGGATTCATCCATTTCTCCACCGCCGGCCAGCTCCGCGAAACCGCGCGGCGACACTTCGGCGGCCAGAGCGACCTGATGGTCCTGGCCGCGGACGCCGAGGCGCTGGGTCCCTCGTTGAGGTGGGAGCCGTCGCGGGGCGGGGCGCTCTTTCCCCATCTTTACGGCCCCCTGGCGGTCGCCTCGGTGCTGGAGGCGCGGCCCGCGCCCCTGGCGGCCGACGGCGCGCCCGATCTGGGCGATCTGATTCCGTGAGCCCCCTCCATGACCTGGCCGCCGGCGCCCTGCGGCTGCTGGACCCGGAGGAGGCCCATGGTCTGACGCTCGCCGCTCTCAAGGCGGGCCTGGGTCCCCGGGCGCGTCCCGCCGATCCGATTCTGGCCACCACTCTGGCCGGCATGACCCTCGCCAATCCGATCGGTCTGGCGGCCGGCTTCGACAAGAACGCCGAGGTCGCCGCCCCAATGCTCGCCGCCGGTTTCGGCTTCGTGGAGTGCGGGACCGTCACGCCTCGGCCGCAGGCGGGCAATCCTCGGCCCCGGCTGTTCCGGCTCACCCAGGACCGCGCCGCGATCAATCGCCTGGGCTTCAACAACCGCGGCCTCGAGGCCTTCGCGGCCGGCCTGACTGCCCGCCCCGCCGGGCCCAGGGCCGGCATCGTAGGGGCCAATATCGGCGCGAACAGGGATTCCGCCGACCGCGTCGCCGATTATGTCGCCGGCCTCGAACGGCTCTGGGGGCTGTGCGACTATTTCGCCCTCAACGTTTCCTCGCCCAATACGCCCGGCCTGCGGAGCTTGCAGGGCGCCGGCGCGCTCGACGAACTGCTGGACGCCGTGGCCAGGGCGCGAGCGGCTCGGGCGAGGCGGGGAACCGCGCCGGTCTTCCTCAAGGTGGCGCCGGACCTCGGGG
>JGI20208J14878_1000352_pt1 | contig 10351 bp, 7 predicted proteins | sample NGESurF53shallow_FD_14878 | JGI IMG/M metagenome (IMG submission 14878)
CGTTAAGTTTTGAACTAATCAGGGAATGAAAAAAGTAATTAAAATTTCTCATAAAAGCTAATATAGCCCCTTTCCTGTTTCTACAGGAAGGGCCTCTATATCTTGTTTGAGAATATTAATTAATTGGTATAAAAAATAAAATGATCAATCGGGTAAAAGGGAAATACACTCAGGTAAATGAAAATATTTAAAAACCATCGTTAAGTTTTGAACTAATCAGGGAATGAAAAAAGTAATTAAAATTTCTCATAAAAGCTAATATAGCCCCTTTCCTGTTTCTACAGGAAGGGCCTCTATATTTTTTGAAATTGTTACTTCTTTTATATCGGAAAGGATCAAATAATAAAAAAAGAAAAAAATGAAAATAATTGAAGCCGGTCACGATGATGAAAGAAATCATTTTATGAGCTGTTTCACTATTAACTGGCTGCCGGTAAACTTATAAAATTAAAAAATCAGACTGTAAACAATACCTATTTATATATATATTAAATCTTACTCAATGCCATACATACCATTAGAAAGCCATTTGCCGGGAATCACCGGATTATTAGAATACCGGAAAGATTCAGGCCAGCCTATTCGTGAACTTACACAGGTTTTGATGCGTGGAACTTCTACGCTGACAGAAGGTGAGCGGGAGTTGATAGCTTCAGTCGTTTCCAGTGGCAATCAATGTGCTTTTTGCTCAGCAGCTCATTCGGCGACTGCCGATCTTTTGCTTGGCAATCATGAAACTTCACAAAAAGTAAAACAAAATATAGATACAGCTCCTGTGAGTGAGAAAATGAAAGCGCTTCTTACCATTGCTTCTTTGACAAGAGAGAATGGTAAAAAAGTAACGAATGCAGCAATCGAAAAAGCAAGATCGGCGGGCGCTACAGACATCGAGATCCATGATACCGTACTCATTGCAGCACTGTTTTGTTTATACAACCGCTATGTGGATGGAATGGCAACAGCGCTTCCCGCAGATGTCAGTTATTACAATGTGTTAGCTGAAAGACTTGTCAATCATGGATATACACGTTTGCCCCAGGGATACGATCATTTAAAAAGCAAACAGTAGAATAATGGATGTTATAACAATAAATAAAAATCAAGCGTCAAAGCGTTCGTCAGTTGTTGCTTCACCCGCAAAGTATCGCCTCAGTATTGCGTTTATTATATGCTTTATAAGCATCATGTTCAGTGGTATTGCCTCCATGCTCATGTCAGTTTATCTGCCTGTGGCAGTAAAAGATCTTTTGGGAAATGTAAGCGAAGAGAAGATGAATAATGTGGGCGCCTATATCAATTCCGTGTTTATTTTCGGAAGTATGTTTGGCGGTTTTGCCTGGGGATTTATTTGTGATAGAACAGGGCGTTCAAAGGCAGTGATACTATCAACAGCTTTATATGGTTTGTTTATGGTGCTTACAGCATTTCCATCTTCCTGGCTGATGGTGGGTATTTACAGATTTATAACGGGTTTTGGAGTTGGTGGTGTAATGGTAACAACCAATATACTGATTGCTGAATTATGGCCCGGGAAAAAGAGAGCAATTGCATTGGGTATTGTTTCGGCAGCCATGCCTGTTGGTTTTATTGCAGCCGGCGCAATGAATAATATACTATCAGATTGGCATCTCGCTTTTTTAACGGGTTTTGTTCCTATAGCTGCTGCCATAATAGCTATATTAATATTACCGGAATCACCAAGTTGGAAAAGTAATAAGCAAAAAACCGGAATCAATCATAGGTTTAGTAACAAGCTATTTGATCCCGGTTATAAGAAAAACCTCGTCTCCGGTTCAGTAATATTTGGCGCTATGCTTATAGGCTTATGGGCCATTTTTTCATGGGCGCCTACATGGATACAAAGTATTACCGGGAACGATGCAAAAGCAAAAGACCTGCGTGGATTAACTATGATGGTAATGGCCATTTCGGGCCTGGGTGGAAGTGTTGTATCTGGTTGGATTGCCAACGCTATCGGACTTCGTAAAACAATGATGATATGCTTCGCAGCCTGTTTTATCATGACGTTTGTTGTCTTTAAATTAAACGTTGCTGTTTCTTCTTCCACATTTATTGAAATGGGAATCCTCGCCTTTTTCTTTGGAATAAGCCAGGGCGCATTATCGGTGTATATACCGCATCTGTTCCCGACTGTCATAAGAGCTTCAGCAACCGGATTCTGTTTTAATATAGGAAGGTTATTTACTGCAACGGTTGTTTTTTTTATAGGTGCGCTGGTTAGCTTTCTTGGTGGATATGGCAATGCTGTTTTTATTTTCTCATTCATTTTTTTAATAGGGCTGGCGACGACTTATTTTTCAAAAGAACAAACGAAAGCAGAAGCGGCAGCATTACATGCAGCTTTTGCTGAGTAATACACATTAACATACAAAACAAAATAAAAATTATGGCTTATATCAATTTACAAAATGATCTTCCGGGCATAAGAGGCCCGATGGCTTATAGCCCCGAAACAGGCAAAGCATTAAATGAGCTTGCAGAGATTTTATTGCATGATGAAAACAATACACTTACCCGTGGTGAGGGGGAATTGATAGGCGCTTATGTATCATCCGAGAATGATTGTTTCTTTTGCCAGAATGTACATGGAGCTATGGCACAGCATTACTTTCAAAGCGATATGCAGTTCATTGATGATATTAAAAAAGATTACTTGTCAACTCCTATTTCAGCCAAATTAAAAGCCTTGCTAACTATTGCCGGAAGTGTACAAAAAGGCGGAAAGTCTGTTACAGCCGGCCAGGTAGAACACGCGCAAAGCCTCGGCGCTACTGATAAAGAGATACATGATACTGTTTTGATAGCCGCAGCCTTTTGTATGTTCAATCGCTATGTAGATGGATTAAATACATGGGCGCCGCAGGACAGGCAAGTGTATGTTGATCGTGCAAAGATGCGTGCTGAAGATGGTTATGCAAATATGAATCTGAATAAATAATTATTTACTAAAAATTTATTTAAAAACATTTTATGAAAATTCAAACAGAACCAAATACCGCCTTTGCAAAAAATAAAATCGCGCATTGAACAAACAAAACGCGCGGAAGAAAAACTTTTAGAAATTATTTATTCATCATAAAAAATAACATAATGCCTCATATTAATGTAGATAAAAACTTACCGGGTATAAGATCCTTAATGGCTTTTAGCCCTGAAACGGCCACACCGATGGGCGAACTGGCAAATTCACTGTTACGCATAAACGAAGGATTAAGCATGGCAGAAAGAGAAATGATTGCATCACATGTTTCTTATCTTAATGATTGTTTTTATTGCCAGCAATCGCATGGCGCTATTGCGGCTTGCTATTTAGACGGAAATAATGAATTGGTTGAGCAGGTAAAAAAAGACTACATACATGCGGACATCCCGGATAAATTAAAAGCTTTATTAGCGATCGCCGGAAGCGTTCAAAAAGGAGGAAAGCATGTAACATCCGAACAGGTAGAATCAGCAAAAATCCTTGGCGCCACCGATAAAGACATACACGATACAGTTCTGATAGCCGCTGTATTCTGCATGTTTAACCGCTATGTTGACGGACTTGCAGCCAATACACCAACCGACCTTTCTACCTATCCTTTAAGAGCAAAACAGATTGCTGAAAAAGGATATGGGAATTATATTTTTTCAACTAAACAACCAGTTTCTGAAAATAAGGAAATATAAGTTTCACTATAAACTTTTTAAACATCAAAACAAAACAATGAGAAAAAGATTGCATTTTTTTACGACTGGGATATTTATGATCCTGTTTCCCTTTATGCTTTCCGCGCAGAACAAAACAGTTACAGGATTGGTAACAGCGGATAACAACAGCCCCGTTCAGGGCGCCACCATAAGCATTAAAAATTCGTCGCGGGCTACTGCAACCGATGCTAATGGAAAGTTTAATATATCTGTTCCGGATAAAACTTTTTTAATTGTTAGCGCTAAAGGTTATAAAACTCAAACCATTAGTACTGTAGGTATTTCGGATTTACAAATTAATTTGGCAGAAGATGTTTCAAAACTTGATGAAGTGATCGTAACGGGCCTGGCAACTTCTGTAAAAAGAAAGAACCTGTCAAATGCTGTAACAGTGATAGGATCCGGGGAACTAAATGGGATTGCGCCTGCCCAGACATTTGATGAAGCGCTTGAAGGGAAGATACCTGGTGCAAATATTAATGCAAACTCCGGTGCACCAGGGGGTGGGGTTTCCGTGAAACTTAGAGGTGTAACTTCCGTATATGGGAATACGCAGCCGTTGTATGTTGTTGATGGTGTTTATGTAGATAACACGGCTACTTCCGGCGGACTAAATGCGGTAACATTGGCCGCACCGGGCGGCGGCCCTACATCTAACCAGGATAATCCCTCCAGCCGCATTGCAGATATACGGCCTGAAGATATAGAGAGCGTTGAGATATTGAAAGGTGCTTCGGCTGCTGCTATATACGGTTCGCGGGCTGCCGGCGGTGTAATAATCATTACTACCAAAAAAGGTGGGCAGGGAAGAACAAATGTCACCATTTCACAGGATATTGGATTTTTGAGGCCGATAAAATTGCTTGGAGTAAGACAATTTACAGCCCAAACTGCTGCTACACTGCCCGGCGATTCAGCAACGCTAACGAACCAATTCCTGGCTGCAAAATCTAACGGGCAGATATATGATTATGAAAAAGAAGTTTATGATCATACACCTCTTACCAGTAATACCCAGGTAAGTATAAACGGTGGCAATGAAAAAACCGGTTTTTATTTTTCGGCCGGACGTGAAGATGACGGCGGTATTGTAGAGCGCACCGGTTATGGTAATACCAGCGTCCGGCTTAATCTCGATCATAAAATCACCGATGGTATAAAGATAGGATTCAGCACTAATTACATCAACTCTTCCGCAGACAGGGGCATATTCGGCAATGATAACTCCGGAACCAGTATAGGGATCGCACTTTCGGCCACACCTGATTTCGCGCAACTGCATCCCGATGCTAACGGCAATTATCCTAACAATCCTTTTGCCGCGTCCAATCCATTGCAAACGATCGCCCTGATGCAAAATAATGAATCAGTAAACAGGTTTATCATGGGAGCCAGCCTCGAAGCGATCCTGCAAAAAAGCGACAAGAGTAGTACTAAATTGATCGGAAGGGGTGGCTTTGACTTTTATAATCTGCAAACCAGCGTTTTATTCCCAGGCGTGTTGCAGTTCGAAGCAGTCAATAAAGGGCAGTCCATACAAGGCTTTACTAAAAATCTGAACACGAATTATATTCTTTCACTGGTAAACACCTTTGTTACTTCAAGTGCTCTTTCGCTGACTACCTCGGCAGGAATTACCGGGGAAACGGGCGATTATAATAACCTGTTGAACGTAGCATCCCAAATCATTGCAGGGCAATCAAACGTTGACCAGGCCGGTGCGCTAAGCGCGACACAAACCCGTAACAAGTTTCTCAACAACGGTATATTTATACAGGAAGAAGCCAAAATTATTAATGCAATTTATCTGACTGCCGGATTACGTTTCGACCAGTCGAGCAATAATGGTGATGTTTCAAAATATTACCTGTACCCGAAAGCCGGTATCTCCTGGAATCTTACTGATATGGGCCTGGTGAAGCAGGGTCTTTTTGAAAATATAAAGTTGCGTGCTGCATACGGGCAGGCAAACAATGTGCCTGCATACGGGAGCAAATTCACGGCGTTTGGTATATCTAATATTTCCGGGTATCCGGGACTGTTAGTTAATTCTGTTGAAGGTAACCCGGACATTAAGCCCGAGCGTCAAACGGAATTCGAGACAGGTATAGATTTCAGCCTGCTCAAAGGACGGTTGGGTTTTGAATTAACGTACTATGCCAAGGATATTAATGATTTTCTTTTGCTGACCACACCACCGCCATCATCAGGCTTTGCGCAGCAATGGATCAATGCGGGCAACCTGACAAATCACGGTGTCGAATTGGGAATGAACGCGAGACCGGTGGAATCAAATAATATAGTGTGGAATACGTCGGTAAACTTCTGGCTTAACCGCTCGAAAGTAACGAAGCTGATCGTTCCTCCTGTTCAACTGGGTTCGACCGGCGGCGTAATGCTGGGTACTTATCAGATTGAACAAGGCAAATCAGCCACTCAAATAGTCGGACTTAACGGGCACGGAGTTGGCCCATTGGGCGATGCGGAACCAAAGTTCCAAATGAGTACCTATAATGACATCACGTTGAATAAAAGATTAAGCCTGCGTTTCTTAATTCATTGGAAATATGGCGGCCAAAATGTTAATGTTACTTCTCTTGAAAACGTATTTGGCAGTACAAGCGCTGACTTTGACAATCCAACCAAATCCGGGCTGCCTTATGGGGTGACTCAAGCGATGCAGATTGGAAGAAATGCACAGCAAACTGTTGAAACTTCTTCTTACTTACGTTTTCGCGAGATCGGGTTGTATTATACCATTAGAAAATCGCCGGTTTCTTTTATAAAAACAATAAATGTCGGTGCGTCGCTTCACAATTTTTTTACCATTACCAAATACAAAGGGTATGATCCTGAGGTGTCTAATTTCGGTACAGGCTTCTCATCGGGTGTGGATCTGGATCCATATCCATCAAGCAAGCAGGCAGCCCTTCACGTATCACTAAGTTTTTAACCCTTTTAACAATAATGATCATGCAACGAAATATTAAAATAAATATATTACTGTTTTCCTGTGCATTACTTCTTTTTACGTCGTGTAAGAAAAACTATGGCGATTTAAATGGTAGCACAATTGGGGATCTGACAAAAAATGCCTCAACGAGCCAATTAAATAACCTGGTAAGCGGTACAGAATCCGGGATGAGAAATTCGCTTAATTTCTACCTCGATGACGTGAGTATTATCGGAAGGGAAGTTTACCGTTTCTCAAACTCAGAGCCGCGGTATGTTTTAGATTTACCGGGCGCTAATGGTTACACACTAAATGGCAGCAACTTTTATATTACTGATCCCTGGGCTGCAAGATATAGTGTAGTAAAAAACTGTAATGTACTTATTGAGGCGGCTACCAATTCTACTGGTATAACAAGTGCGCAAAGGGAAGGCTATATTGGTTTTGCCAGAACAATTAAAGCATACCAGCTTTTAATGAATCTTAACCTTACCGATACAAATGGTATAAGGATAAATGTTGCAGATCCTGATGATCTTGGCCCCTTTGTGAGTTATACTGACGGATTGGCGGCAATTACCTCGCTGCTTGATTCGGCAAAGACTGATTTTAGCAATGCCACAATTTCCTTTTCTTTAGCAGGATTTACGGGTTTCAGCGATGCTGCGGGATTAACGCAGTTTAACCGTGCGCTTGCCGCGAGGATAAGTTTATACCAGGGCAACTGGCAAACAGCGCTTGACGATCTCAATGCATCCTTTTTTGCATTGAATGGCAATTTTAATATGGGTGTTTATCATGAATTTGGAACAGGCTCCGGCGACCAGCTAAATCCCGTTTTCATCCCTCAAAACCAAACAGGAGAAGTCAGGGTAGCGCATCCTTCTTATGCTGCAGATATCGAAGGAGGCGATGACAGGATCAACAAGGCGACCCTTCGTATTTCACCTGCATCACTTAGCGGCCTTACCAGCAACAGAGACGTGTGGGTATATACTTCCAGTACAGCTCCTATAGCCATTATAAGAAATGAAGAATTAATTCTTATTTACGCAGAAGCAAATATTCAATTGAACCATTTACCTGAAGCGGTTACCGCCTTAAATATAATCAGGAACGGTCATGGCCTGCCAAACTATAGCGGAGCAGTTACACAGCCTGCTTTGATTACTGAAATGCTCAAACAACGAAGATATTCTCTGTTTTTTGAAGGCCACAGATGGATTGATCTACGCAGGTATAACCTGTTAAATACTTTGCCTATTGACAGGCCGGGAGACCAGGTATGGACCCAATTTCCTTTACCTGTAACCGAACCATAATTAACCAATGCTAACGTCTTTATTCCAGGTAAGAATACTGGCGTTGGTATTTAATATTTAAATAAATGATCGTGCATAAAAAAGCCTTTTTACTTTGCATAGTAACCATCTGTTGCTTACAATCTATTGGCCAAAAAATTACAGTTAGTTTTACTCCTGCTGCATCGGGAGCAAACTTTTCGGGCAAGGTGTTTTTATATCTTTCCAAAGATTATAGAAGCCCGAAAGACCAAATGATAGGTGTTAACAAATTCCCCTGTTTTTCCATTACAGTAAAAAATGTAAAGCCCAATGACGAAGTGGTGTTTGATGATGCAGCGCTATCTTATGCGGTTCCGCTTTCTGATATTGAAAGAGGAATATATAATGCACAGGTGGTTTGGGACAGAAATGAAGGTGGCCGTTCTATATCGGAAAGCCCTGGCAATATATACAGCGATCCTGTAATAGTATCGATTTCTAAAAATACGAGCGAGGATTTTAATATCGTGTGCGGTGAAGTAATTAAAAAACCATTCTTTACCGAAACCCAATTTGTAAAAGAAATGAAAGCACCTTCAGCACTGTTGACCGCATTTTATAAAAGGCCCACTACTGTAAATGCTGCTGTAATATTACCAAAAGAATATTTTGAACAACCTGAAAGAAAATTTCCGGTGCTGTATTGGATATCCGGCTACGGCGGCGATTACCATGCCTGGTCAGGAAAGAACATGCCAAGCGAACCTATAGATACTACCCCCTGCATCCGTGTTTTTCTTGATGGTAATTGCCCCGGCGGACACTCGGTATATGCCAACAGCGATAACAACGGCCCCTGGGGAGATGCACTTACAAAAGAACTGATTCCTTTAGTAGTCCCTCTATAGGCGCGCCGATGTTTCGCTAAAAACAACTGTAAATAATAGCTTTGCAATGTAATCAAAAAGCTCTTTGCAGTTAGACCATTTTTTTCATTGGAATTTAATTTCAATTAGTAGTCTGGTTCTGTCAGTTCTTTAAGTTTCAAATTAACCGTTAGAGGTTTCGATAGAAGATTAACTTTTGTGAAGCTGCCAGGCAAAGAGCTTTTATTTTGTAAAACATAAAATTAAAAAATTTATGAAAAAGAAAGTAAAAAAAACAGAGAAGCAAAAAGACATTGTAGAGATGTCATTAGTTAATCCGCATGCAGCAGGCATAGATGTCGGTGATACTGAACATGTAGTTGCCGTACCTGAAGGCAGAGATAAAGAACGAGTAAAAAAGTTTGGTACTATGACCTGCGATTTAGAAGCTATCGTGTTATGGCTAAAAACTTGTCTTATTGAAACGGTAGCAATGGAAAGCACCGGAGTTTATTGGAAGCCTTTATTTGCTATGCTTGTCAGAAACGGTTTTGAAGTGTACCTCGTTAATTCAAAACATGTAAAAAATGTAACCGGCAGAAAAACAGACGAAGATGATGCTATGTGGATACAAAAATTACACAGTTGTGGATTATTAAGAAGTTCGTATTTGCCGGGAGATGAGCAAGAGGCATTACGCACATTGGTAAGGTTCCGTAAATCATTAACGCAGGATATGAGCCGCTTTATTAACCGGATGCAAAAATCCTTAGAGTTGATGAACATAAAATTTCATACCGTAATTGATGACATTACAGGAAAAACAGGAACAGCAGTGATTGAAGCTATCATTGCGGGAGAACGTAACGCAGCCAATTTTCTACCATTCATAGATCGTCGAATAAAGGCCAGTCATGAAACTATACAAAAATCATTGCAGGGAAATTGGCGGGATGAACACCTGTTCACTTTAGGACAGAACTATGAACTGTACAAGACTTATAAGCAGCACATTGAAGTTTGCGATTTACAAATAGAAAAACAATTGCAACAATATGAAGCAAGTCGCAATGACGGAATAATAGAATCCGGCAAAGAAAAAAAAGATGAATCAGTTGTAAAGAAAAAGAAAGCAAAAGCTAAGAATCATCCGAAGTTTGATGTAAGAGGATATTTGGAAAGAATACACGGAGTTGATGTCTTAGCAATTTTTGGTTTGAGTGATATAGGTGGACTGGAGTTGCTTGGAGAGGTAGGAACAGATTTAAGCAAATGGGAAGATGAATCGCATTTTACATCATGGTTAAATCTTTGCCCTAATAATAAAATCTCTGGTGGTAAAACCATCAGTAGCAAATTGATGAGAAAGAAACCAGGGGTAGCGAGTCAGGCTTTCCGGCATGCTGCCAATTCAGTTCAAAAAAGTGATCATTGGCTGGGAGATTACTTTAGAAGGAAGAAAGCAAAGGGCGGCAATAAATATGCGGTTGTGGCAACCGCTAACAAAATTGCTACTATTTATTATAAAATGATCCGTT
>JGI20208J14878_1000353_pt1 | contig 10347 bp, 9 predicted proteins | sample NGESurF53shallow_FD_14878 | JGI IMG/M metagenome (IMG submission 14878)
GCACAGCCCGCAGGCAGACCGAACTGTTCGCGGCAGATGAGTATGCACCCCGTGGGGTGATTATATCCATCGTGGGCGCCGAGCATGGCAGTCATGCGGGCGGCTGGGCATCGACAGTTTGCAGGATCGCCCGCACTACCTGACTGAGCGGCATTGTGGTGTCGATCTCGCAGTCTGCGATTGCCCGTAGCCTGGGTTCAATTTCCTGGAGGTCTGCCAGGAATCGGCGGTACTCCCCGGCTGATTTGCCGAACGAGTTGTTCGTTCTGGTGGCCAGCCGTTGCGTGAGGTAACTGGTCAGGTCTATTTGTTTGTGGCATGACTGTGCTGGCCTGAGCCGGCACGCCGGTTCTGCCGGGATGCGTGCGCTGGGTAATCTTTGGCCGTAGTGTCCGGATGTGCCCGGTGATCATGCTGGTTCTGATGATGAGGTGCTGGCTGCCCTGGTGGCCGCGCTGCGCGGTGAGCTGGCTGATTCCCAGGCCGCTTTAGCGCAGGCCGTCGCGGAGCTGGGCAGCGCGCAGGAGCGGATCGCTGAGCTGGAGACCCGGCTGAATCAGACGCCGCGTAATTCCTCGAAGCCGCCGTCGGCGGAGGGGCTGGGCAAGCCGCCGCCGCGGTCGCTGCGGAAGAAGAGCGGCCGCACGCCGGGCGGGCAGGACGGGCATGAGGGCCGGACGTTAGCGCAGGTGGCGAGGCCGGACCGGGAAGTGCCGCATGAGCCGGCCTGCTGCGCCGGGTGCGGGGCGGCCCTGGCTGGGCGGCAGGTCACCGGGGTGGAGCGCCGCCAGGTGTTCGACCTGCCGCTGGTGGCGGTGAGGGTGACCGAGCACCAGCTGATCGAGCGGGAATGCATCTGCGGGCAGCGCACCAAGGGCGCAGGCCCGGCGGGGGCGGACGGGCCGGTGCAGTACGGGCCGCGGATCGCCGCGATCATCATCTACCTCTATGCCGGGCAGTTCCTGTCCAGGCAGCGGACCGCGCAGGCGCTGGCGGAACTGTTCGGCGTCCCCCTGTCAGGGGGAACAGTGGCGGGGATCACCGCCCGGGCCGCCGGGCGGCTGGGCAGCTTCCTGGAACGGGCCCGGGAGGAGATCACTGCCAGTCCCGTGGCCGGGTTCGATGAGACCGGGTTCCGCGTGGAAGGCAGGCTGCACTGGGTGCACTGCGCCCGCACCGCCAGGTACACCCTGCTGATGGTGCACCCCCGGCGCGGCGCGAAGGCCATGGAGGCGATGGGCGTCCTTCCGTCTTTCGCCGGGGTGGCCGTTCATGATGCCTGGGCCCCGTATGACACCTACGCCTCACCTGAGCATCAGCTTTGCTGTGCTCATGCGCTTCGCGAAATGCAGGCCGTCACCGAGGTAGCGCCTGAGGGCCAATGGTGCTGGGCGGCCCAGGCCGCTGAGGCGATCACCGGGATGCAGAAGCTGGTGGCCGAGGCGATCAGCCAGGGCCGGGACGCCGCGGACCCGGCAGCGCTGGCCGCGCAGATCCACAGCTACCGCTCCGCGGCTCTGCTCGGGGCCGCCCAGACCGCGGCACGCTCCGGCGCCCTGATGAAAAAGCACCACGCCCTGGCCCGGCGCCTGACCGACCGCCAGGACGACTACCTGAGATTCACCGGCGACTGGCGGATACCAGCGGACAATAACGGATCCGAGCGCGACATCCGGATGATCAAGCTGAGGCAGAAAGTATCCGGCTGCCTGCGAACACTCACCGGCGCCCGGCAATTCTGCGCGATCCGCAGCTACCTGTCGACCGCCGCCAAACACGGGCTTGGCTTCTTCGACGCCCTTGTCATGCTCACCGAAGGCCAGCCTTGGATACCCGCCGCTGCCTGATCACGCTTGGCCGACCCTGACACCTGACCAGTTACGCGGTAGCTGCCACATTGACCGGCCCGCCAAAACTGGATCCGGCCGGCCAGGCAGGACTGGCCGTGCAGGAAGCCAGCAGAATGAGCGTAGGAGCGGCCGCTGCAAGACTGATGCTCTTGACCATAATTCCCCCAGTTGCCGGGGCCTGAGCGTATACCGCCATGGGGCTGGCTACCCAAGGGACCGCTGGATCAGCGGATGGCCGTCATGCCGTGGCATACCGGCCATCCCGCCGCTGCCCGACGCTATCCTCCGGCGGCTGGCACCTTTATCTAATTGCCGATAACCCTGGACAGGGTGGGCACAATCGCTGTGCCTGTGCGAGCAATTTATGGCGGCGGGGGTGTCGATACGGGCGCGGGCCGCGCCCGTACACGATCATTGTCTCGGAGGCTTCCGCAAAAGGTATCGCAGAACTTCCGGAAGTCCTTTCGGCGGGATAGCGACATTGCTATGAAAGGACCAGTAATGGACGATTTTGATGCCAGCGCGGATGCAGGCACCCCCACGGATGCAGGCGCCCGCGGCGACGCCGGCGGGGGCGGCATCACCCGTGGCGAGCTGCTGAAGGCCGCTGCTGTCGTTGCGCCAGGACTCCTGCTCGGCCGGACGGCCGCCGCCACGGCCTCAACGCGGACGAGCCCATCGAGGCGTCCCGCGCGAACTCGCGGGATCAAGGGCATGAACGTCCTTCTCTTCCTGACCGATCAGCAGCGCGCCATCCAGCATTTCCCGCGGGGATGGAGCAGGCGCAACCTGCCGGGCATGACCCGCCTGCAGGAACACGGCATGCTGTTCGAGAATGCGTTCACGAACGCGTGCATGTGCTCGCCGGCCCGCTCGACGCTGATGTCCGGGTACTTCCCGGCCCAGCACGGCGTCAAGTACACGCTGGAGCAGGACATGCCCGCACCGCAGTACCCGCAGGTCGAGCTGTCCACCAGCCTCAAGAACCTGGCCAGCGTCTCGCTGGCGGCCGGCTACGTGCCGGTCTACAAGGGGAAGTTCCACTGCAACAAGCCCTCGGCTGGATCGGACTGGATCCCCGAGGACGTCAACAAGTACGGCTTCACCCGGTGGAACCCGCCGGATGCGGGCGCCGACCAGAGCATCCCCGAAGAGGGCGGCGGCATCTACGACAACGACGGCCGCTTCATGAACTCAGAAGGCACGGCGCAAGCGGGAACCGAGGGCGCTGTCCAGTACCTGCGCGATACGGCCGCGCAAAGCCAGCCGTTCTTCATGGTCGTCTCGCTGGTCAACCCGCACGACGTGCTCTTCTACCCGTCGAGTTACGTGGCTGGAGGGTACGACGACAACTGGCTGGACGGCGAGATCGGACTGCCCGCCACCGTCAACGAGGACCTGTCGACGAAGCCGACCGTCCAGGCGCAGTTCCTGCGGATATTCAACGCCACCGGGCCGATTCCGACCCCGCAGATGAAACGCAATTACCTGAACTTCTACGGCAACCTGATGAAGGCCTCGGACGAGTACCTGGTCAAGATCCTCGACACGCTGGAGTCGGGCGGCCTGCTGGAGAACACGCTGGTGGTCGCGACGGCCGATCACGGGGAGATGGGCACGGCTCACGGCGGCCTGCGCCAGAAGAACTTCAACTTCTACGAGGAAACGACCCGGATCCCGCTGGTCTACTCCAACCCGCGTCTTTTCCCCCGGCCCGAGACGAACCGCTCCATCGTGTCGCACGTCGATTTCCTGCCCACCCTCGCGAGTCTCCTCGACGTGCCCGCGGACGCCCGGGCCAACTGGCAGGGGGTCGATTACTCCGACCAGATCCTGTGCCACTCAGCCAGGCCACCGCAGACCTACACCGTCTTCACCTACGACGACTGGCAGTCCGGGCAGGCCACCGGCCCGTACCCGCAGCCCCCGAACCACATCGTCAGCATCCGCGAGCACCGCTGGAAGATCGCGCGCTACTACGACGCCAATGGGAAGGTGCCGCCCCAGTGGGAGATGTATGACCTGAAGAACGACCCGCTCGAGCGCACGAACCTGGCGTACAAGGGTTACCGGCGTACTCCAGAACAGGAGCGGGAATACAAGCGCCTCCGGCGCAAGCTCGCCCGCGTCGAGCGGACGCGCCTGCAGCCGCTGAGCTGATCACGCCCGGAGAGCGGCCAGGCCGCTGCCGCGCAGAACGTTGTCCCGGCCAGGAATGGTGTGCGTCCAGGGAAGATCTCTCAGCAACTCCACCAGCGCGGGCAGTTCCGCGCCGTCCAGCCATTTGTGCAACTGGACGCCGGCGTTGCCGCAGCCGCGGTCCCCGCACGAGCACTGCGGCACGCGGGCTAGCCGGATGTCGCCCTCGCCTACGTCGATGACGGCGACGCCGTCGCTCTGCTCTGGCTCGCCGGCCCACGCTTCTGCCCTCAGGTCCTGGTCAATACAGGTCACGAGCAGGTTGAGTCCACGCCGGACGCCGACGAGGGCACTCCAGTCATAGTCGGACCCCTCGGCCGTCTGCATGCGTTCGGCGCGCAGGCCCCAGTCCTGGCCGACGATTCGGCGCGTGCGCGGGTCCGCTCTCACCCCATCGGCCACGGAGCCATCGTAAGGCTGACGGCTACCGAGAGATATGCGCATATTACGGGAGAAACCCCCATTGCCCGGGCGGTTACGGTGCACGATTGGCCCGGGACCACCTCATGACGCAATCCATTGCACGCTGGGGCCGGGGAGCGGGCCGGGCCGCGGCGCACTTCACCCATCCTTGAGAGGTTGTCATGGCCCAGCCTGCTCCCCCGGACAGCAGACCAATCGTCCGGGGCGTGGTCACCGTCTTGCTGCTGGTGGCGATCGGCGGCGCCCTGGTGGTGCCTATCTACGCGCGCTCCAGGCCAAAGCTCGGTGACTTCCCCTTCTTCTACTGGTACCAGCTCGCCTGGGTACCGGTGGTCGCCATTGCGTGCGGACTCTGTTACATCCTGTTGCGAACCAAGCCCGCCCGGGTGGACGCGTCCACGAACGGCGGAGAGGTGCAGCAATGAGTCACGTGAACGCGGTCTCGTTCGCCATCCTCGCCGTCTCGTTCCTGAGCGTGACCCTGATCGGCTTCGCCGCCGCCCGATGGCGCCCGGCGGAGGACCCGATGCAGCTGAACGAGTGGGGCCTCGGCGGCCGGGGGTTCGGCACGTTCATCAGCTGGTTCCTGCTCGGCGGCGACCTCTACACCGCCTACACGTTCATCGCCGTGCCCGCGCTGGTGTACGCGACCGGCGCCGCCGGGTTCTACGCGCTGTCGTACACCATCATGGTCTTCCCGATCGTGTTCCTCTTCGGCCCGCGGCTCTGGTCGGTCGCCCGGGCCCGGGGCTACGTCACCCCCGGCGAATTCGTCCGCGGCAGATATGGCTCGCAGGGCCTCGGGCTCGCCGTGACGCTGACCGGCATCCTGGCCACCATGCCTTACATCGCGCTGCAGCTCGTGGGCATCGAGTCAGTGCTGGCCGTCATGGGGCTGGGCACCAGCTCGGGGAACGCGTTCGTCGCGAACCTGCCGCTGGTCATCGCGTTCGTCATCCTGGCCGGGTACACCTACCTGGCCGGGCTGCGCGCCCCGGCCCTGATCGCGTTCGTCAAGGACGCCTTCATCTACGTGACCGTTATCGTCGCGATCATCTACATCCCCAGCCGGCTAGGCGGCTGGGCGCACATCTTCGGTGCCGCGTCGGCACACCTCAAGAGCGTGAACCCGGCGACGGGCAAGCCGTTCGGCAGCCTCGTCGTGCTCCCTTCCGGCGAATGGGCCTACGCCACGCTCGCGCTGGGCTCCGCGCTGGCACTGTTCATTTACCCGCACGCGGTCACGGGCGTGCTCGCCGCCCGGCGGCGGGACGTGATCAGGCGCAACGCCGCCATGCTGCCCGCCTACACGCTGGTCCTGGGCCTGATCGCGCTGCTCGGTTACATGGCCCGGGCCACCCCGGCCGTGAACGCCGGCGTCGCGGCGGGGGGTGGCGACGCGCAACTGTCCGTCCCGCTGCTGTTCCAGCACATGTTCCCGAGCTGGATGGCGGGGATTGGCTACTCGGCGATCGTCATCGGGGCGCTCGTCCCCGCGGCCATCATGTCGATCGCCGCAGCGAACCTGTTCACCCGCAACATCTACAAAGAGCTCTTCCGGCCCCATGCCACCCAGGCCCAGGAGACGCGGGTAGCGCAGCTGGCCTCGCTGGTCATGAAGGTCGGCGCGCTGGGTTTCGCGCTGGAGCTCAACCGGACGTTCTCGATCAACCTGCAGCTGCTGGGCGGGATCTGGATCCTGCAGACCTTCCCGGCCGTGGTGATCAGCCTGTACACGCGCTGGTTCCACCGCTTCGCGCTGATCATCGGCTGGGCCGTGGGGATGGCGTACGGCACGATCGAGGCGTACCGGACCCCGGGCGGCGGCCAGCAGCACTTCGGTGCCTCCATCGCCCCGGTGTTCGGGCACACCACGTACATCGCCATCACCGCGGTCCTCGTCAACCTGGTCGTCGCGGTTGGCCTCACGCTCGTCTTCCATGCCGTCCGGCTGAGGGACGGGTACGACCACACCCGACCCGCCGACTACTCCGCCGACGCCGCGCCCCCCGTCGTGGCCGCCGCCCGGGGCACGGTCAGCGCGGCCCCATAGTTATCGGGCCGGGCAGGGACGGCACCCGGTCACCGGACCGCGCGGGCGAGCCGCTCGTTAGCGGCCAGCACCTGCTCATGATCGATCTCGAAGCCGAGGTACGAGCAGCCCAGCAGGCGGGCCGCCACGCCGGTGGTGCCTGATCCGCTGAACGGGTCGAGCACGATGACGTCCTCGCCCAGTGTCCCGTAGGCCTCAATGCACCGGCGCGGCAGCTCCTCAGGAAACCGGGAAAAGTGCTTCAGCCCCGGAAGCTTTTCGTTGCTGAATTCCCAGATGGAGCCGACCGGAGGCGCCGTGCGGAACCGGTGGCGCTCCTCGCGGGCGAACAGGTAGATGGTCTCGTGCTGGCGGTGCGGGCGGCGGCACTTTCCTTCCGGCATCGGATTGCGCTTTCGCCAGATCACCTCGCCGCGAAAGAGCCAGCCCGCGTCGCACATCGCGATGGCCAGACGGTAGGGGAGAGCCAGGAGATTCCCGTAGCGCAACCACGGCTCACTGGAGTCCAGGAACGCTTTCCGCTGATGCCTGGGCTTGACGTATGCGGAGTTCGCCGGATCGAGGCCGGTCCGGCCGGGCCCGAGGGTGCTGTAGGAGTAGTCCTCGACGCGCCAGTTCACCGGGGTGTTGTACGCGTCGCCGACGTTGAGCCAGAGCAGGCCGTCTGGCTTCAGCTTAGGCAGCAGCGAGCCGAAAATTGCCGCGAGCTCGGCCAGGTACGCCCGCGGATCGGCCTCGACGCCATTGCCCTCGGACATACGCTGGCCCCAGTACGGGGGGCTGGTGACCACCACATCAATGCAATTATCGGGCAGGTCGGCGATCAGCTTTCCGCAGTCGCCCTCGGTGACCTCATTCAATGGAAACCGTCCCACTGATGAGTTCGTCACATTCGCTCCTGCTCATTACCGGTGGCGATAGCAGGAACTCTATCTAACGGCTTGACCGGCCCCGGGGAACACGCCCAGTATGCACCGGGCCGCGGCCCTGGCTTCAGACCCGGCGCCAGCGGGCCTCGGCCAGCCCGTAGAGGCCGAACGCGATCAGCCCGATCGCCGCGATGATCAGCAGGAACTCCCCGAACGGCTGGTTGCGCAGGGTGTGCAAGGACGTGTCCAGGCCACCCGCCTTGGACGCGTTGGCGGTGATGGCCGCGTCGATCACCAGCACCCCGGCCAGCGCGAACACCAGTCCCCGGGCCACGGTTCCCACCGTGCCGAGCCGCTTCACCATCTTGCGGGTCTGCGCGCTCATCTCGCCGGTGCGCAGGTGCTTCATGAACTTGTGCCGGGCGCCCTCGACCACCAGCGCCAGGCCGACGATCACGATGATCAGCCCGACGATCCCGATCAGGAAGCGGCCGCCGGTGTGCTGCATGACGCTGGCGGTGAAGTCCTTCTGCTGGCCGGCCTGGTTGGTCTTCTTGCCCGCGATGACCTTGAAGGTGAGGAGCGCGAAGCTCGCGTAGACCAGCGCGCGCACCAGCGACTTGAGCCGGGGGCCGGCACCGTTGCCCTCGCCGGACACGCCGAACGCGGCCTCGCTGAGCCGCCACAGCGCGTAGCCGACGAAGCCGATGGCCAGCAGCCACAGCAGGACCAGGCCGAAGGGCTGGGCCGCCAGCAGTTGCAGAGCGCCCTGCTGGTCAGCCTGGTGGCCGCCCTGGCCGATCGCGACCAGGATGGCGACTATGCCGATGAGAATGTAGATCACGCCGCGGGCGGTCAGGCCCGCGCGGGCGAGCAGTTGCGCCGGTCGGCTGTCTGAGGCGCGCCTGGCCTTCATAGATACGCGCGCTGATGATGACGACATCACTGTCTCCGCTCTCGGAAACCGGTCTCGGAACCGGAAGAACCGCCCACCATGTGCCCCTGCGCCGCCTCTTCATGCACGGGTTCTGGCCCGCGTCGCAGGAGGCCAGGTCAGGCCCGGCGGCGAGCGAAAGGCGGGCGGTGATGGCGCTGCCGGAGCAGCAGCCGGATCCGGTGCTCGGCGATCTGGTGCGTGTGGTAGCTGAGCCACAGGCACAGGGCCGCCAGCGGCAGCTCCACCACGCCGCACAGCAGGAACGACTCCCAGCGCTCGTTGGCCGGGGTGGTCATGCAGTCGAACCACGCGTCCACGAGGAGCAGCGTGGCGGTCGCCGAGGCCGCGGTGCTCAGGTACCTCGACCGCCGCAGCGCGAAGTAGGCCGTGCTCGCCAGCCCGGCGAGCAGGAAAACGTCGAACCCGGCCCAGGCGATGTCGTAATTCGGGGACAGCTGGCGGGACGGCAGCGACTCGGCGATGTACCCGATCCACGGCAGCAGGAGCAGCGAGAACAGCACGAACGAAGGGCCGGCCCAGCGCACGAGCCGGGCATCGTCGGTCAGCACCGCGTTCTCCGGCTCGGGGGCCGTGCTGACCAGCTGGTCGAGCCGGGTGAGCGGATCCTGGGCATCCGGGGCTGGTTTCACCGTGCACCTCGTGGTCCTGGCCGGGCATGAGCCCGGCCCGCGTGCTGTTGGTGGTCTTGTATCAGGACTCCTGTACTCCCCGCCAGCAGCAAAGGAACGCTACCGTGACCGTGCACGACATTCCGCTCAGCACCCTGACCGGCCAGCCCGCCTCACTCGGTGACCTGTCGGGCCGCACCCTACTCGTGGTCAACGTCGCGTCCAAGTGCGGCCTGACGCCACAGTACGCGGGGCTGGAGCGGCTCCAGGAGACCTACCGTGACCGCGGGTTCTCGGTCGTCGGCTTCCCATGCAACCAGTTTGGCGGCCAGGAGCCCGGCACAGCCGACGAGATCAGCGAGTTCTGCTCGGCCACCTACGGGGTGAGCTTTCCGCTCTTCGAGAAGATCGAGGTCAACGGGNCCGGGCGGCACCCGGTGTATGAGGAGCTCACCGCGGTGCCCGACGCGGACGGCGAAGCGGGCGACATCCAGTGGAACTTCGAGAAGTTCCTGGTCGGCCCGGACGGGGCGGTCATCGCCCGGTTCCGCCCGCGCACCGACCCCGAGGACCCGGCCGTGATCTCCGCGATCGAGACGAACCTGCCCAGCTGACGGCCATTTTTTTCCGCAACGAGAACCAGTCGCCGGGACCGGGATCCGCGACGATTTCCCGCATCCCCGGCCGGATTGGCGGCCGAATGGCTAATCCCTGGCTCAGCTGACCCGGGCTTGCGACAGCACTGCGTGACGTGGCATGCGCAATGAGTTCACATAATCCAGGCCTACCTGGCCCGATGTGAGCCGGCGGAACGAAAGGGACCGCATTGCCGTACTATTCCCGTGTGTCCCAAAGACACCTGATTACTCACTGTAAGGGAACACCTAGCTCGCTGGGGTCGTCCTCGGGTGCGTGACCTGGCGGCCTGACGTGGTGGCGGCCAGGTGACGGCTGGGGGGCGATGCCATGGTGTGTTTCCTGTTGGCTAACTCTTTCTGTTACGCACACAGTGGTCCCCGCATATCTGGCATGCTTCTGCGGTCCAGGGTCAGCCCGGGATCCCGCCCCGCGACCAGGCCAGGAACGCTCAGTGGAGGCCCGCGTTGCTAAGTGCGCCCGAAATCGTTGCGTTGATGCGCCAGGCGGTGCCGCCGGGACGGGACACTCTGGACGACCCGTCCCTGACACGGCTGCGGGAGCTGACCCGGGCGCTACTGGAGGCTAAGCCCGACGCGCAGCAGGAGTACGCGCGGTTCCTGGCCATCAGCGAGCGGGCGCTGCCGCTCCCGGACGACGAACTGGATGCCTGGCTGTGCGGCAAGACCGTGGTCGTGGTGGGCGGGACCGGCTGCATCGGCTCCAAGCTGATGCACCAAGTCGAGATCCG
>JGI20208J14878_1000354_pt1 | contig 10331 bp, 6 predicted proteins | sample NGESurF53shallow_FD_14878 | JGI IMG/M metagenome (IMG submission 14878)
TGCCCCACAACGAGGAACGAAGTCGTAAGCGCCGCAATCCCCGATCCATTCAGCATTCCAGTACCGATGGCCTGTCCACCATCGAGAAAAGTCACTATGCCGGTGGGCACATTGCAGTTGCCGGTCAGGGCAGCCGTGAACGTCAGTGGACTTCCCCCCGGCGCTGGATTGGCGGAACTCGTCAACGCAATGGGGGGATGCGGCCGCAACTCGTATGCCCCCATATCGATGGTGCCGCAAACGGTACGGGCTTTGTTATCGAGATCGGCAGGCGGGATCATAGGTGCGTTGATATCGCCAGTCGTTACGGTTGGCGAGGTCGTCTGTTCGTGAAAGTCCCCGTTGGCCGGATCGCGGAGTCCTGGGTCCACGGCGATGTTGCCAGATCCCAGCGTGCAACCACTTTCCTCCAGTGTTTCAGTATTGAAGATGTCGTTGTTGCGAATATCGATGGGGGAATTCACCGTGAAAATATCTGCGCAAAATAAGCCTGAGTTTTGCTCCATAAAGCCGACGTTTGTATCGTTGACAAAGATGTTGTTGGCGATCGTCGATGGTCCGAAGTCCAGCAGCATAGATTGGCCGCCGCCATAGATGGTGTTATTGATCTCTGTAAACGTCGGCGGTGTTCCAGTGCCAGGGTACGTACCGTTGATGGCGATCTGGTCCGAGCTTGGGTACCGTGATGTGTTCCCGTAAAAGAGATTGTTGACCAGCGTCAAACTTTGGATCGGTTGACTATTTGTCTCCCCATCTTCGAAACCCGAGACGAGAGTCGAATGATTATTTCGAATGATATTGTTTTGTAACAACAGGCTCTGCGCGCCAGCGGTATATATTCCTGCCCCACTGGTCCCAGCAGCCGTGTCTAGCTGGGGGTCCGTCGCATTGTTCTCAATAATATTGTCGAGGAGAGTCACATTGCCCGCATAGGCGATCAAGACCCCGGTTCCGGCAGAAGCGCCGGTAGTGGAAGACGAAGATGGCTGACAAAGCCTTTCCTTCGCCGAAGCCGGATACAAGTTTCCTTTAATGTTATTCCCTTGCAGCAGCGGGCTTGCCGCATTGGCGATGAGAACGCCACAACCATAGTTCTTTGTCACTATGTTGTTTGTGATTGTTGGAGAAGCGTTTTCAATAGCGAGTCCTCCGCCAAGGGTTTGCGTTCCCGCGCTCGCACCCCCGTTCTGAATGGTAAAGCCGTTCAGAACCGCGGCGGCCGGCTCATTGGTCTGGAACGTCACTACCGGTCCATTTCCCACCCCATTCAAGACGGTGGATGTAGCATCGCTGTACGATTTGGCGCCGGTCGTGACGATGATCGCCTTGCCCTTGAAGTCGACGTTTTCGTTGTAGATTCCGGAAGAGACCAGAACGGTATCTCCATTCTGCGCCGCGTCGATCCCCGCCTGAATTGTGGGCGCATCGGCGGGAACCCGGATGGTTCGTTGCGCAAGGCTTGGAGATGCGTACAGCCCCGCCAGCAGCAGTGCGGCGAGAAAGTGTCTCTTCGGTCTCAGGGAAATCATCGGCTGCATCCTTGGGCTTTTCTTCTGCGCGTACTCTTACCTCCGCCACTCACGTTTTAATGGAAGTGGTAGGCCACTCCAAAACTGAGTACACGCGGGCTAAGGCCATCGGGCGGGAAGCCGCTCCATCGCTGTAACTCGTAATCGACGCGCAGGTTGATCGAAGGCCGTATCCGGTAATCGGCCCCAAATCCGCCCGCCCACATGTTGTAGGCAAGATTCGCTACCGAGCCGTTCTCCGGGTGACGGGGATCGGGTGGAAAATTGAATACTCCCCGGCCCACCATGAGCTTCGCATAGGGCGAGAAACGGCCGAAGTGAAAAGCATATCGTGGGCCGATCTCGTAGGTGCGTTGGTAGATGCCTTGCTTCGATCCGGGATCGTTGAGCTGATGGAAATCCGCCTCAATTCCAACCGGAAACCCGAAGTTCAAGGTTGAATAGAATCCGAATCCATAGAGAGTACGTGAGCCATAATCGGAATGAGCCAGATCGAAATTGGCTCCGACCTGGAGGTCGAGGGGGCGCGTCGCAGCGGGAACCGCTTGTGCGTTCAGCGCCGGCGCCAGAAAGAATCCAGCGGAGAGCGTTAGAACGGCAATTCCAATCCGAAGCATGCGCGCAGAAAGAAGAGAAAGTGAGATATGCTGCAATTCGCCCCAAAGCAGAGAATAGTTCTGCATCAAGAAATTTGCGTAGCTGTCCTCAAAACCTGCCACTCGAATCAGCGTATCTGCGATGCACGCTATAAAGTCTCTCTAGACGCCAGATGCTACCACTTTTTGCAGACCCATGTAAATCCTGGAATCACGTATGCTGAGCGTTCTTTGAAAGCGCAGGGCCTTCTTTGGGATGCGGTCCCATCCATCCCATTTCTCTATTCGGCGGGAGTCAAACTCACCTGCTCCTCGATTGTCCCCTTTTCCAGGTTCACCTCAACGCTATCGGCTTGATATTTCTTGCGAACCGAAGCGATTCGATAGGGCACCATGTCCGATTTCGGCCATGCAAACAGGCGATAGGATCCAGGCCGCAACCCGCGGATCGAGAAACGCCGCTGGGAATCTGTAAGAACATGATAGACGCGTCCGGTTTCTTCCGAGACGGCAACCACATCGGCTGCTTTGGCATTTGCATCCCATTCCTCAACACTTCCTTCGACTTCACAGCCTGGTCCGCTAAACGCCACTTCCATCGTGTACCCTTTCTCTTGATTGATCTGAAAGCGAGAGCCATCGGTGGTTTGTCCGTCTATGGCTATGGAGCTGACATATTCATCGTTTTCAGCAACAGGTTCAATGAAGTACTCTCCGCCGGGTACGTCATCAAATTCGAAAGAGCCATTTTTCACCGTGCTTCTAAGCGGTGGACGGAGTTCATCGACGCGGCGCAGAAGAATCTGAGATACATTACTGCTCCCAGTCGCACTTGTAATATGGCCGACGATATTGGCATTTGCAAGTGGGACTACCTGTAGATTCTGGATCGATTCGGTTCCAAGGGTAATCGGCACAAATGCAAGGTGTTCGTAATTGTTGACAAGCCAATCGGCCTCCAGGAGGTAACTTCCTGGCATCAACCCCTGTGCCTTGAAAGCTCCGGTTTTCCCGTCATAGCTGACGAGTACACCTACATCGGTTGACCATCCATCGGTGGCAGTCATCAGCGTAAAGGCAGCTTCCGGCGCACTTGGTATGAGCGTGCCCGAAATAGACAACGGCGCATGGGATGGCACTTGCATATATGCCCAACCGGCCCGGTTCGGAGAAACCACGATCGCTTCGGCTTCCGCCAGATCGGGGACCCCAGGATAAAAGGAAGAGACAGCAGTCCGGCCAGAGCTGCCTTGTTGTTTACGGTTCAGTGCGATTGGACTTGCCCTAACAATATATCTCCCCGCGGCAACTAGGGGACAGGAGAACTGGCCGGATGAATCGGACACAACAAGACATCTTTGCTGCAGATAGGGCATCCCGTCTACAGATCTTTCCTGATAGACGCTTATATTCGCAGATATGCCTTGGCCTTCGCTGTCGAATACCTTTCCTGCCATCGATCCACGGGATGTTTGAGCACTGCCCGTCAAAACGAGTCCGAAGCTCACGCACGCTAAGAAAGCCCATCTCATAAAAGATTCCCCACGGCGTTGCGCCTGACAGCGAATATTGTTGTCTGAGCAAGACCGCCTTCTTTGCGACAGGTTGAAGGGGGCGGATTGGGGTTTGAGGCCCAATCCGCGATTGGGAAATGTTTATTGGCCGACGGAAGTACTGATATATCCGCTACGGGCAAATACATTCAGCATCGTGGTACCGACCGTAACCAGTTGCGGATATCCGTCCATGGAGAATCCGGGTTGCTGTCGATAGGCGAGACCGACGCCATCTGTACTGACTCGAACGGTGAACTTCGCGCTGGAATCGTTGCTCCGAAACCCCACATACAACCAATTGTTGCGGACGGCCAAAGACGGGCCAGCAGAAGTCTGTTCCGAGCAGCCGATCGGCATCCAGTTAGTCATGGCAGCAGTCGAAGGAGTGTATTTGTAGAAATACAGGCAGTGGTTGTCTCCACGATCTGCATATCCAAGGTAGACAAGTCCTTGCCAGAATGCGATTCCCGGATTGAAGTTCTCGGTCCGCAAGCTGTAGTACTGGTTGCAAGTGGGGTTGGTGCCGACAACCCATTTGCAGACAATTGGTGTGTGGGTGGTACCGTTTGCATATGCAGCGTAGATTGTGTTTGTCGATGGATCAGAGGTTAGGGATGGGTTGTATTGAGTTCCAGCCGGAAGTCCGTTTGCTGTATCGACGGCGGGACCTGTCCAGTTGATGCCATCTAGAGAGCTGATAATGTAGTTGGTTCCGTTGGGGATTGTGTAGGCCATGTAAAGCCTGCCATTCATTACTGTCATTGCCGGCGTAGTATTGCTGGCAACGATGAATCCGCCGTAATAGACGTTGGAAAGATTGGAGAAAATAGGATTCGCCCCACCTCCATTTTTGACTGTGAGGAGATATTGCGTGGTGGATCCTTGGGAAATTGCACCATACACAAACCCGCCAAGATAATATCCTCCGACTGACGGGCGTCCGGCGACTCCGCCAGGCGTCGAAGCTCCATAGCTGAATTGAGGTGTGCCCCACGTCAACGCCTGACCGAACGCGGCAGGCACGATGCAGGTAGCCAATACTAAGACGAGAACCTTGAGGGATTTTACATGCAGGTTATGAGGGGAACTGCAAAGAATAGGAAAGAAGCTTCCTTTCTGTTTCTGACAAGAGTAGATAGACATATAGATTCTCCACGAGTCTATTAAGGTTAGGGAAGCGTTGAATTGGAGGGTCTTCGTTAAGAACCTGTGTTGCTTTATACGAATTCTCAACGATCAGACCGCAGCATTGAAACTCCAGTCCTGAGAGATGGTCATCTGAACAGCGCCCATAAAATGGGACTGTGCAGGCGCGCTTCAGGTGCGCTCTCTCATGTGCGAGTGATTTACTCGCGGATCAGGTATACTCCGCTTCTTGGATTTTGTAAACAACAAAAATGCTTTCATTGTGTTTGTTCCGTTTCTGGCTCTTAGCCGGGGGATTCCTTGCGTAAAGGGACAACGAACATTCAGCTTTGAGAAGACTGCGCCGATAGGACGAATTTGACCGAGACCGTGGGATGATGGTTCGGCCGAAACCACTCCTACTAATACGGCTGCCTCCGGGCGGAGTAGCGTAGGTTTTGGATCTAGGGAAGTCGGGCCAGTGTCTTGTAGAAGGCTCCATTAGAAACTGCAAACCGCCATGTAAATAGGAGGCCAGAGGTACTTCGGTGAATGGTCCGGGATAGCAAGATATATTCGTTCGAATATCTTTTCGAGTAGTTTAGTAACAGATTTCATTACTAGAGGGTAATCATCATATGTTGGATAACCGCTGTTCCTTAGGTGGTTTCACAAGTCCATGAGCTCATCCCCCGTCGTGGTGTTTCTCCTCCGAAGGAACTGGACCTACAACTAAGGCTGCCAATCGTTTCCTGAAATTGGCAACGTCTACAGCATTCTCGGAAACTGGCTGGAAGGCAGCTCTCCCTGCCGGATGCGTTTAATGAAGATCGCATACTGCCGGGGTTTCCGGCTGTGGAATTGATGCGGATTGAGGATGCCAACCGGAAGCCCGATCTCTTGGGCGACAATGCGCACCGGCTCTGCAAGATCGGAATAATTGGTGATGAGAACGGCAACCTCGAACCGCTTCGTGTAGGCATCGCGCAACAGGTGGGACGCGATCTGAACACTTCTCCTCCGTATGAGTTCTGTAACAGACTCCTGAAGGGCTGGCCTCAATGTTTTTCGAAACGGAAGGCTCTTTCAACGTTCAGTTTTAAGGCAGAGGCGACCTTCCGATGCGGATTGTGACCGTTACCATTTCCGCAGCGTGTGTTTCAACTCTGGATACCATGTGATCTGCACGTTCGTCGTCACATCGTTCTGGCCGCCGGTTTTGTACACAGGAGCCTTCCAGCGCTCGTACTGCAACCAGGCATTCAACTCGACCTGTGGGCGGATGCGTTTGACGACGTTCACGGTGAACAGGTTCTGCGTAGTGCCTCCGGGGATGAAGTCCTTGGCGGCTTTGGCGTTTCTATAAGAGATCTGCACCCTCTCATCTGGCGAAAGATGATAGGTCAGCCATGCCTGGCCGCCCTTCGACTCACGGCCGATCCAGTCGCCGAAAATATTTCCCTCGTTGGTATAGCCCTGCTTCTGGACGGTTTCGATGTACATGAAGCTGCCACCGTAACTTTTGGAGTTCGGCACGTCGGAGTACACTCCCTCGGCCCGCAAATCGAACTTTGCCGCTCCAGGAATGCGGGTGAGATAGAGCCCCGCGCGGATTGCAGCGCGGCGCGGCGCGCTTACCGGGGTCACATCGTCGTGCGATTCGGAATCCGTATAGAGTGTCACCCAGCGGCTGATGTAAGGAGGCCGGAAAGTGAAATCGAAGGTGCTGAAGCGCGCACCGGGATCGTTGCGGGAGAATTTCGTTGAGACGGGAACGTTCTGAAAACTGATAAAGCTGTTCCAGAAGCTTCCGAACGTGATCGGCACGTGCCCTTTTCCGCCCCAGATCACGGTGCGTGAAAATCCAAACTCAAAGTATGACGTGGGATTAAACGCGAACTTCTCCATGTGGACCCAGGGATCGTTGGGATACGTATGGCCCTTCAAGCTGCCGACTAGAAATTCGTAGCGGACGGGACCCAGCACGTAAGAAAGCAACGGGATGTGCAGCGGCTCGACGCGATTGATGCGGAAGGAATAGATGTTTTGCGCGTTGTTGCTCCAATCGAACGCGCCGCCTGTCGCGGGTCCATCCCACACATCGCTTTTGCCGATCGAGATGTCATGATTCCAGACGGTGGCGGATAGATTGGCTTCAATGAGACGGAAATAATTCTGGCTGGAGATCGATCCGGAAGGGATAGTGGCCTGCGGCACATAGGGAATGCCGTCGATGCGCGACAGGGTCTCGGCCAGCGGGAGCGGGTAGCCGTCGGCGCTGGGCGCGTACTGATATTCTCCGCGCACGTAAAGCGCAAACGGACCGGAAGTCGCCCGCGCGCTGAAACCCGCGTAGTTATTGAAGCCTTCTTCGTAGAGACGACCGTAATCGTTGACGATAGTCTGGCCGAGATGATAGCTGTCGTTCAGCGGTGTTCCACCGATGCCCATGGCGCGTTCATAGACCGACTCCAAGCTGGCATGCACACGCCAGCCGCTGGCGGCTTCGACATCCGGCTCCAGCTCCGTCATCACAGCGTTGTAGATCTCCAGCGCCTCTTCGTTGTGGCGCTCCATATGGATGCGTTCCTGTTCCGCATACAGCATGCGCAGCACGCTGATGCGGGTCCAAGGGCGCATATCGACGAACGCGCGGTCCAGGTAGCCGAGCGAGTAGAGTCGCAGCAGCGCTGGGTATATCCAACTGTCCAGCGGAATGTAGGTCGAGCCCAGGTTCGGCCCTAGCGCGGAGGTGTCAACGATTCTGTACGGTGGCATCGCCTCGTCCATATCGTCCGGCATCGGAGACTGGCTCGGATTGGCGTAGGTGGACGAACCGCTCTGCCGATTTTTAGGCAGCTGACGATAGCCCGGAAGACTCTGGTCCTGCTGGGAATTCTGCTGCCACTCGAGCGACGCGAGAAATCGCGACGGTTGCTCTGACGTCTCCGCAATCGCGGCTAAACTAGAAACAGCGGTCGAGCTGACTCGCACCGTTTGCGCCGCAGCACTTTCCAGTAATGAGCTTGGAATGCCGATAGCGAGTCCGATACAGGTTAAAACGGCGTAGACCATCTGAATGCCGCAATTTTTCACTCGCACCTCCATAATATTTTTACTCACAATCAATCTGAGCAATCTCTTCCGTAGCCTTTATTATGATGCGCGGCCGATCCGTTTCAGGCAATGCGAGGTCCCAGATACCATGCGATTGTGTTTTCGGAATTCTGAAGGAGAGACGCGGATCGAATGCGACACCAAAATCTTGGGAATCCGCTAATTTACCGTTGAGCTATCCCTGGTCAATGACGCATCGAAGGGAGCCAAACAAGGACGTCATTATCGGCAAAAGGCTCGGACGCCGCTCTAGGGCGCCTGCAAAGTTTCAGTTCAGCTATCTTGAACCAGTCATCCGGAAAGCAACGAAGACGATAAGATTTAAAAGTCCCTTTCCTCTGCACGAACAATAAAATCCCTCACTTACTGAGGGATTTTATTGTTTCCGCGGAATGATAGATGGTTATGATTTTAAGTGTTTAACTATGGATTGCGGACACATACCCATGTAACGCCATCTCCACTTGGGTTAGTAAAAGTGCTCGTCCCCCCTGAAGGTGCACACTCGCCACGGAGGTCGTCAACACAATTCTCTCCTGAACTGCCGGAAAGTGTGCAGGTTATACTTCCACCCGTATCAGTGCACGTATTGTTAGATATTGTCCCAGCACATTTACTCTGGCAGTCGTATATGAAAGAACCACAAGGAGGACCTGTATCTGGTCGGGCCGAATTCTGACCTCCGTTGACAGCAGCTACTCTTGTCAAAAACCTGAACTGATTGGGCACGGTCGTTAAGAACTTAAATTGATCAGGTGTAGCTGTTTTTGTCGGCTGAATAGCATTGTCAGCCGCATACGACAGGATTGGACATTGTAACAGTAAGCACCCCAACGTCAGAACGGCCACAGCGACGTGTCTAATAGCTATTGGTCTTCTGTACTTTTTCAGCGTGTTCATAGCGTGAACCAGCATATTAACTCGACAAATAGACATAACGGGGTTTCCTTTCTGTAAAGGTTGATCTTACGTTTGAAGAGGAGGCCATCTGAAGTAAAGATCGATGTGGCGAATATCCGTGGAATACTTCGGGGTAAACACGTCTGTCTCCTGAAGGAGTAGCTCAAGCAATCAACAGATAGCAACGTTTGCTGAACTTTAACAGACGGCTCTACAAAAAGAGGGCAACGTGGCCACTGTCTATTACGCCTAAACATTAGGATCATTTGATGATGAATGTCAAGTGATTCCTCGTCAATTGTTTAGAAGCAGCTAACCGCCTGTGTTTTCATCAATCTCCGCGACGCTGTGATCTAGGCAGCCCCTCTAATCAGAGGACATTGACGATTTCTCAGCGTCCACTAATACTACAGTTGCAGATGGCGAAGCAGGTTTGCCGGGCGGTCCGCGGCAGGTTTTAAATGTGCCGCTGCTAACGGAAATAGCGGATTCGCGGTGTAAGCACCGCAGTGTTTCCGGCTGCGGCCAGGAGCAGAAGAGCAGCGAGGAGCTTTACCAGGTTCATTCTCCCTGACCGCGCAGATTGAGCCAGTCACGTTGATACACAAAGCTGACAGCCAGCAGCAAAACGCCGAGGCCGAGGAAGCTGAGGATGCGCAGACCCTGGCTCAGTGCGCTCATATCGACGAGAAAGACCTTACCGATGGTTACGGCCAGCAGCACAAGCGCCTGCCAGCGCAGAAATGCGGAGCGGCGCCAGAACCCCACGGCCAGCAGCGCCGCGCCGAAGAGCATAAAGAAGGCCGAGTAAGTGAACTGGGCGTGGATGCGGTAGTCGTAGAACGCGGTCATGTTGCCGTGCCAGCGAAGGTGCCACCAATAGCTGTGAATTTCAGCGCCGATGGCCAGCAGGATCAGGCTGTTCACGATGAGCACTGAGGCTGCGGCCAAAGCCTGCCAGCTCACCGGCGGCTCCGGATCCCGCGCGTTGCCGGTCTTTCGGGCGAGCCAAGCTACAAAGGCAAAGATCGCGATGGCGGGGGCATAGGTGGCAAAGCGCTGATTGAAGAAGGGAGTGACGGCCGCGCGTGGGTTTACCGTGAGGACGGCGACCAGGCCAAGCGCGAGGCACAGAAGCGCCAGCACCTGCAGCAGGTGTTGGCGAAGGCGGACCGCCACCCACAGCAGCGCAGCGCCTTCGGCCAGCCAGCCGATGGTGAGCCAGTGGCCGTGAGTCTTGAGGGGAATGGCGATGATGAGGAAGACGACCGCGGTGGCCAGGTGCAGTGCCGAGAGTGGAGCGGTGCTGGCGCGCAGGGCTCCACGCGCAGGCAGCAGGAGCAGCAGCAGGTAAAACGCGGTGAAGGCAATGGCTAGCCACGGGCCGGCCCGATCGACGGCGGATGGGCTGAACAGACCGTAGAAGGCGAGAAAGCCGAGGGCGGCATTGGCGATGGGCAGTATGACGACGGCGAGGTTGTCCCACGCAGAGAGGCGGGCGGGCTCGA
>JGI20208J14878_1000356_pt1 | contig 10308 bp, 10 predicted proteins | sample NGESurF53shallow_FD_14878 | JGI IMG/M metagenome (IMG submission 14878)
ATGGAACCGGATTTATGATAATGTGGCATGGGTTATTTATTTTGATGTGCGATGTATGATGACTGTTGCACCAATATCAGTAAAGCAACAAATAAATATGATTTTCATTTTGTACAAAAAAAACTTTATTGATATTTAATGCTTTTTTTATTTAGGGAATAAAGTTACTTAAAAAACAGGTTTAAGGCATGTTGTCCTGATTTTGATTAATAGGAGAATATATAAAGAGATTCATTAGAGTAAACGAATAAATATCCCGAAAAGATAATTTTTTCATTTTAACCAATTAACTCAAAAAACTAAAAAGTATTTTCGCAAAAAAAAATTGACACGAATAGGACTTATTTCTGACACTCATAATTATCTAGATCCGGCAGTTTTTGAACATTTCAAAAATTGTGATGAGATATGGCATGCCGGAGATTTCGGAAGTGCTGCGATTGCTGATGAATTAAAATCTTTTAAACCACTTCGTGGAGTTTATGGCAATATCGATGGTAATGATATGTACAATGTTTATCCGGAACAATTGGTTTTTATGTGTGAAAAGGTAAAAGTTATGATACGGCACATTGGTGGTTATCCTCCCAAATACAACGTAGAAACAAAAAATGAGATCATAATAAATAAGCCACAACTTTTTATCAGCGGCCATTCGCATATTTTAAAAATAATGTACGATGATAATTTGAATTGTTTGCACATGAACCCCGGAGCCGCCGGAAAACAAGGCTGGCATAAAGTAAGAACTTTGGTCCGGTTTGCCATTGATGGAAAAGAGATTAAGGATTGCGAAGTGATAGAGTTAGGGTAAATTTTTATAAATAAGTGAAAGGTCGGTCAAAACTGGAGTCAAAACTTATTTGACAAGTAACTATTCAGTTGTGTAATATATAGAAAATATTATATTTATCGGCTTTTTGTTTTCAATTTTTTGATAGTTATGCACATTAATTTCCTGGTTATAAAAAATCTGTTTTTTGTTCACATTTTTTGTCTGAAATAAGTTGATTTTGTTGATTAAAACCCTTGTCATTATTAGCTTTTAACCTTTTTATTGTTTTCCTTTGTGTTCACAAAATACTACTTTTTTGGACACTGATATTCTCATACAAACGCTGATTGCAAAAATTCAGGAACAGCAAAAAACAATAGAGGTTCTGGCCGGAAGAATTAGTCTTTTAGAAGCAGAACTTGCTATTTACAAAAATAAAAAGAACAGCAATAACTCTCATACGCCTCCATCAAAAGATGAGAACCGTGTAAAGAAAAATCAAAGCCTGCGTGAAAAGAGCGATAAAAAACCAGGTGGACAACCAGGGCATGAAGGCAAAACTCTTCAATGCGCTGCTGTCATTGATAGCATTACCCATCATGTACCGGATTACTGTAATTGCTGTGGTGAAGATTTAAGAAATATACCTGAAATATTAATAGAAACCCGGCAGGTTATAGATATTCCGGTTATAAAACCCGTTTGTATAGAACACCGTGTTTACCAGAGAACCTGTAGTTGCGGCCATCAGATGGAAAGCAATTTTCCTTCACACCTTAAAGCCAAAGTGCAATATGGGCCCAATGTAGAATCACTCGCAGGATACCTGCATGCCAGGCAATATTTTCCTTTTAAAAGAATGAAAGAATTTTTTACAGATGTAATGGGATTGCCCGTAAGTGTAGGTGGTATTGGTTATATTTTAAAGCGGTTTACACAGAAGGCATTACCTTACTATGAGCAAATAAAAGAGCGTGTTTGCAAAGCGGTGTTTATAGGAACGGATGAAACGTCTTTAAAAGTGGATGGCCATATGAATTGGATGTGGACCTGGCAAAATGAATCTCTTACTTATCTTGTCCATTCCGATAATCGCGGTTTTAAAACCATCACTGATAATTTTAGCAATGGCTTACCCAATACCGTTTTGCAGCATGATAGATTTGCCTGTCATTTTAATTGCGATGCAAAACATCACCAAATTTGCATGGCCCATTTACTTCGCGATTTACAATATTTAATTGAGCTTCATCCTGAGTGTGGATGGGCAACTGAGTTGAAAGCATTGGTGGCAGAAGCCCTTTATCTAAAAAAACAATTAACCACTCCTGAAGATTACCAGGAAAATAAACAGCGGCAAATGTTACTGGTAAAATTGCATGAACTGCTTCATTTTAGCCTAAATGAAAAGCACAAAAAAACAAGGAATCTGCAAAAGAGCCTACTCAAGCATCAACAATACATTCTCTATTTTTTATACCATCCAAAAGTGCCTCCCGACAACAACGGATCCGAAAGAGCCATAAGAAATATCAAGGTGAAACAAAAAATATCAGGACAATTTAAATCCACCAAAGGAGCAGATGGCTTTGCCATTTTGAGATCAATTATTGACACCACCATTAAATCAGGACAAAATGTTTTGAATGCGTTATCACTTATTGCTAAATTGGGCACTGAATAGTTACAAATCTCTTTTGTTTTTATGACAGTATCTTGCGCTAACAAATAAAACTCAACCTTGCATCAACAAGAGGTTAAGGTCAAAACCCGACAGGTTACGATCAAAACCCGACATTTCTAATATTCGAAAATCTTTTTTTGATACTCGAAAATTGTTTTTTGATACTCGACCTAAAGGCTAAAGGATTTGAACATTCGCAGTCTTTCAATAAATTATTTAAAACAAAGACTAAGCAAAGTCCGTTGGAATTCAGGCAGTCATTTAACTGATAATTTCACCAACCTTCAATCAAGGCAGAGTGGCAGTAATAAAATAAATTCTATCAATTTTAATATTGGATTTCCTTTGAATTTGCAAACTGTAATTTTCAATACTGACTTTTAATTTGAAAAAAATTTCGTGTACTACAGTTTGTTGAACAAGACAAACAACCACGAAGGCTCAAAGACCAGATTCTCTTTTTCCTATATCTGCATATGAAAAGAGGTGACACCTTTTGAAAAGATGTCACCTCTTGCAGACCAAATAATTTTAATTTCCTTCAGTATTAATAATCTCATCATTATACACTGAAACATGTGCAAGCTGTTCTGCCGTAATTTCTTCCAACTGTCGTTTTCGTGTTTCTACCCCGAAAAAAATAATTGCAAGCGCTGCAAGAATTAATGGAACAGCCCCGATAACAGCCGTTGCTGCAATAGATGGCGGGGCAACCGCAAACACCACAAGAGCAATAACCAACACGCCGCCGAATTTAGTGAATCCTGCAACCAGGCCGCTTCCCCGCGAACGTATTCTTGTTGGATAAATCTCGGCTGCATACGCAGAAAGGATGGATATAACAGAACTGATTCCCCAAATAGGAACAATCAGCAATATATAAAGCCATACTTTATGATGTACAATGGAATCCCCTGCAAATAAAAAGCCCAGCATAGATGCAGCCGTCAGCAGAGTAAGCACGACGATTGTTTTTTTGCTGCTCCACGCTCCATATATCCATGCTACCGCAAAATTAAGCGGAAACCCGATAAGAGCTGCGTTGCGCAGTATGGCAAAAGAATCGGCGCTCGAAAGCCCGAGATGCTGAAGATTAGAAGGTATCCAGAGTTCAAACCCAAATTCGACAAAACCTCCGCCAAGAGCAAGCAGTATCAATATGGTGGTAAGACTTAAAAAAGGAGGGCGAAATAATTGTTTAAACTGGTCTTTGATTTTTGTTTCTACGTCAATTGAAGAAATTTTTTCTTTGATAGCAACGGCGCCATACCGCTTCATCACATTTTGGGCTTCTTTATATCTTCCGTGATCGAGTAAATATCGCGGCGATTCAGGAATCCAGCGATTTAAGAGAATAAGCATAAAGCCTGTTGGAAAACCAATCAGCCAAAGTATTCTCCATGTATAATGTGGTACAAGCCACGAAGCCAATGCACTTGTAATAATATAAGCGCCTGCAATATCGCCGCCGATAAGCACCATCAGCCAGCCTCTGTGCCTTGCCGGAATGCTTTCTGCCATCAGCGTAAAAAGAATAGGCAGCATGCCGCCAACTCCATAGCCCATTACCAGGCACATAACGCAATTCATCCAAAATGACGGCATCGAACCACACGCACTTGTCGCAATAAATGTTACCCCAGCCATAAGGATGGAAGACCTGCGCCCTATTTTATCGCCTAACCATCCCCACAAAAAAGAACCTAGTACGGTTCCTGTAATTCCTGATAGCGGAAGCAAAGCAACCGGAATAATTCCGCCCGGATTTACAGGCGATTTAAGACCATATTCTCTTGCCATGCCCGGCACAACAAACGATAAAATTGTAGGCTTCATCACATCTAAAGTAACTGCAATAGCCATCACGAATAATAGCCCGATATGGGTTTTGTTAATCGGAGCGTCATCCAACGCACGAACTTTAATATGATAGTCAGAATTTTCTTTTATGACAGAGGGGGGTAAAAGGCTGTATAGTGTGATAGCGAGGCCGAATATCACAAGTCCCATTCCATAATACATGCCTGTGCTCATTTGCATGCCAACCAACTTGTAGCCCATGTCGGCGGCATTAATATACATAGGAAGCTGAAGAGCTACCCCAATAGTAACAGATAAAAAACCAATCCAGAAAGCGCCCTTGCTTCTGAAAGTAATCTTTCCGCCGGGGCTGTTTATTTTAGAACCTTTCATAATAATAGTGATTTTAATAATTGAATGAATAAATTTTTTGTACCTGTTTTATTTTGATCAGAAAACAAAATAGAAAGTCATTCTCCAAACCATATCATAATCATGCGCTGCAGAACCTGTAAGGTTTACCTGCTGACCAGAATAACGCACATACCAGATATTAGGTTCAAAGTGCACATTTTTTACAGGCGTAAAATCTAAACCTGTACTAATAAAATCTGTTTTTGTATTTGGTTCGTACACATTTCCTGCCGGGGCTGCGTAAGTAACATACTTTGTATTATCGTATTTGGTATCGGGATTGAAATTATCGTAGCGTACAAAAAAGGCAAGTTTGTTTTTTAATATTATTCCGTGCGCATAAACTGAAATGCCCCGTGCAGCAGCATTTAAAACAGTCGTATCTTTTGCAGTTCCCGAAACGATTATACCTTCCACATCATTTTTATTATTATTGATAAATCCTTCTGCACCAATTGTAAAAGGAACTGTAACATAAGCAAGCGTCATTTTCCACGCATTTCTTGAATGAGGATAACTTAGATTATTATTTGTATAACCTATTTTGTTGTAATCAGAATAAACATCAATCCATAATTTTTTATTAAAAAGCTTGGCCCACAAATCGCCGTAAAACCATTTATATTTATCGTTTTCCGGAACTGCATTGGTGCCATTTCCTATCATTACATCGTATCCGAAGTTTTGTGTTGCCGGATCAAATTTTCCCTGCAGTTTTATACCGTAATCGAAAGGATTGGTTTTATTAAAATCAATAATTGTTCTTTCAACAGAACGGTATGCCCATGTTGGTTCAGAAGCTATTTCTATTGCAGGAGTTAAGGTTCCACCGATTACAAGGTCTGTTCCTTTCCAGATGTCTTTCCATCTTAAGTTCGCAAATTTTATGTAAGGAGCAAAATTATTATTCACCAGTACATCGCCGGCAACGCCTCTGCTTACGCCGCTGGTTGACGCGTCTGCATCATTTTCGGCAGCCAGCAATATGTGAGCCGAAAACTTTTCAGTGATGTCGTAATCATAACCAAGGTATACCCGCCTGTATTGAAATGCGCTAATGCCTTGGGCAAGCTTTGAATATTGATAACTTCCTCTGTTTAACGCATCGGCATGCGATTTATAAAAATAATCTGCGTAAACCAAACCCCATATTCTTCCTCCGGGCTTAAAAGTCGAGTCTTTCGTTTGTGCCTGGGATTTTAGCGGCAAAAACTGAAAAGAAAAAAATAAAATAAATAGCATGAACAGCAATGGCTGAATAATGATTTTTTTCATACATGAAATAGTTAAGTTGGTTAATATTTTTTTTAGATTTTAAGACAGCTGTTTTGAAACAAATTGTAATTTCTAACAATGTTGTGCCATTAAAATATGAGCTTCAGCTCTCTTTTAAAAATGACATTATTATTATGAAATAATTTTTTAAACAGCTTGGATAATAACAGTAAAAGCTAACGGAGAAACCAATTCCGTTAGTTGATTGCGTTCAGTAATCCATAGATGATATGCAGAGAAAAAATTATTGAAAACGCTGGCTTAATATTATTGAAGACAGGATTCCATAGCCTGGTAAATGGCAGTCTTCTGCATACTAGGGTTATGCAGCAAGTGTTTCCGGAGGTTGTTCGGGAATATTATGTACTTTTAAGGTAAGCGCAAAAATATTTTTAGAAGTTGTATAATTTATTTTGACAGAAGATATGTAAAATACTTGTTCATCATGCAGCTTATCATAATCGCTCAATGTATTTTTCAAAATATTTTCCGAATGAGTTTTCTTTGAAGTGTTCTGCTGCAAATCATTTACAAGCCTGAAAAAATCGTCTTTTGCAGTTTCCAGATGCATCTTGTTTTCGTCGGGCAGGCAAAGCAAAATAAGCTCACTGTTCCACACTTTGCGTTTTACGTATTTATAAATTTTACCGTTAAAACTTATTTCACCATCCACTCTTTGAAAGCTGCTCCAGTTGGTTTGATAAGGCAACGGAATAGAAATTTTAATCGTAATCAGATCTGCATCATTATATTGATGATTGTCTATGGAAGCCTCAACTTTTTTATCGGATTTTTTCAGTTTATAATAAAACCACAACTTGTAACCGCACAGGTTGAAAAGCAATAGCAAAAACAATAATATGGCAGTAATTTTCCTCAACAGCAGAAGATTATTTTATAAAGATAAGTGAAATAAAAGTTAATTCAATACGGTAAAACCAAACTCAGGAGCTTTGCAGGATTCCATGTATAAGATAAATAATGCCGAATCCATTGCAGAAACAGAAACCAAATACAATGTGCAAAAACAAGAGAATATTATACTGCTGCAACGGTTAAGTATTGCAAAAAAGATCTGATCATCTACGTCATAATTGGGCTGGCGTTATTGCTTACGATCATTGCTGCATTAATTATAAAAAACAAAAGGCAAAAACATCTGCAAAGAATAAAAGAAATTCAAATAGAAAACGAAAAGGAAACCAACCTTGCCATAGAAAAAGGAAAAGACGACGAGCGCCGGCGCATTATTGCAGACCTGCATGATGATGTGGGCAGCGGCTTAAGTACTATAAGAATGATAAGCGACCTGATAGCGGGACAAACCGGCCACACGCTTAAATTAAATCAATACGCGGTAAAAGTTTCGGGTATTACCAAACAAGTATCCGAAAGAATGAATACTATTGTGTGGGCCTTAAACACAGAGAACGATACGTTACAGAATTTGTGCGAATACATAAGAGCGTATGGTTTTAATTTTTTTGAGGATAGCAATATTAAATTCGGTAATAATCTTTTAGAAGCAGCCGAAAATATACAGTTGAGTGGTTTATAACGAAAAAATATTTTCTTTATCATAAAAGAATGCCTCAACAATGCTTATAAACATTCGGAGGCAAAAAACATTTTTGTAAATATGGAGCTGACTGTAGATTCTCTTTATTTTAGAATACTGGATGATGGAAAAGGAATCCTCAATCAAAATGCTTTTGGCAATGGCTTAAAGAATATTAAAAAAAGAATTGAAGAAATAAATGGCGAGGTAACATTCGCAGCTAATAATGGCACCTGTGTAACGATTCAGGTATTTACAAATAATGCATTAAAAGTAGTGGATAATAGCTTTAAATGATGGTACCTATATTGCTTAGCCGGGCAAAAGCGTTAAAAACAACTCACCTTCTCAGATCACATTTCCCAGTTTTAATAATGGTTAATTGCTGCCTATTGGCCAGAATCAATAACGGGAAGCGTCCGCTCAAGGCCAATTTAGTTAAGCTTCTGCATTTAGCTTACACCCCAAAAGCAGTAAATAAACTTATAATGCTGATTTGTATTTTCTTATTTCGATGGCAGGTTCGGAATGAATCAAAATTATTTTAAAAATGTTTCATGAGATAAGAACCCGTGATTCAGGCAAATGATAAAATAAAATGTGATGAGTTACACCTGTCCGCCGAGGCGGAAACAACAGGACTTTCGATAAGAATTTTGTTTCGTGTGTCACGAACCAAGGCGAAGATTTTATTCAAATATTCTTTTCTTAAACAATTCCTTCATTTTATCAAAGCTTTGCTTTGGTTTTTTACAAACGAAAATTGTTTGCACAACCCAGCCTTCACTGCTTGCATAGTCGCTGTAAATTTTTCTTACAGGAGTTACTTCTTCGAAAAAAGGATTAAAAAAATCATCAGGCGTATCGTTATAACAAAAAGCAATGACCGTTTCGGCCATTTTGCCCGTCGGTGCCCAGGTATAAAAGCTTCCGTGATAAGAAAACGCATGCGGAAGTCCGTAATCATTTCTATACAATTCAACCGCACCCGCCTGCGAATAATGCTTTCCCCAAATGAGGCAATTATTCTTTTCAGCAGAAGGCAAACTATCATAAATTATTTGCAGTTGCGTTAAGGTTTCTTTCCATTTTTCTTTTGTATTATATTCCTCGATAGGAAGCACTTCTTTTCCGTTCTTTATTTTTTGTGGGTAATATTTATAAACGGAATTCAAATAATGATGATAAGAATACACAGGCATTCCGAAAGGAATCAATACTGCGCTGATTAATAAAATAAAACTCAAAGGATATAGTAACCATTTTCTTTTGGGCAGTATGATCCGTTCCCAAAATATACCGCAGAACGGAAGTGTTGTAAGAATAACCGGAAAGAAATAATAGGCTTTTCCTTTACACCAGGCGAGAAATAATATGGATAACAAAATGGAACCGCCAAGCTGCCTGTAGAAGTTTTTATTTTCTTTATCGGCAAACATAAAAACCAAAGCGGGAAGAATCAGTATAAAAACAACCGGATTGACGGCTAAGAATAGATCATGCAAAATATGTAACGGTGTTACATCATCCAGTTGGGTTATATACAGCTGATGAAACATTTGTAGAGCGGGCCAATCATTTACATATTGCCAAATAATATTCGGCAGTAAGATCAAAAATGAAATAATCAAACATTGCCAGTATTTATCTTTGGCCAATGCAACTCTTGTTTTTCTAAAGAGCAATAATGACAATAAACCGAAACAAAAAAACAATGCGTCATATTTAGTCAGAAAAAACAGAGAGATGAATACGGCCAGATACCATAAGTATTTTCCTTGGCCATCTTTTATGAATCTGGTGAGTTGATAAAAGCAAAGTACCCAAAACAATTGACTGAAAACGACCGGTCCAAATGATTGTTGAGAATCTTCAAATCCGGGTGCAACAAAAAGACAACATAAAGCGATAAATACCGCAATGCTTTTGCCGCCGAGTTCCACGGTAATTTTACCCACATAAATAATAATGAGCAGCATGGCAATATGCGGAAAGATGTGATAAACGAAAACGGAATGAGAATGAAACAGGTTTTGAATAAATGCTAACAAACCTATCATCGGCGGAAATTCCATATAGCCGAAAGCTAAATGATTTCCTGTTTCAATATGCAGCAATTCATCGCCCTGAAAGCCGGAATGATAATCTGCAATCAAATGGAGTGTGAGCTTGATGATACAGAAAATAAAAATAGTCAGCCTGGTCCGTTTATTCATTTTTTGATTTTGTAAATAAAGGCCAAATATATTGCGGGAGAAATATTTACAATTTTTTTTTAGGTGAATCAACTGTATAGGTCGGTAAATGTTTATTCATCTACATACACACGTTTCACCCCCCAAACCAGCGCCAATGTGAAAAAGGAAAAATCGCAGAGCAGGGAACACATGAAGAATTATCAAAAATGAAAGGGAAATATTATGAGCTGGTGAAGAACCAGTTGGAGTTGGGAGTGTGAGCGGTCGGCACCGCAGGTCAGACCGCGGGTTCATTGATTATAAGACGTGTTCAACAGTAAGACAACAAGTATCCGGTAATCGTATACCAGATAGAATAATTTAGAAAGAAGGAATAAGGAATAAGGAATAAGGTATTAAGTGTTTGTAGTAAACAAACAAATAATTTAGTTTCTTAATTTTTAAAAATTTATATAGCGTATCCCTCTCCTTTGGAAAGAGGTTGGTGTAAGGTCATCTTAAAAAAACAAACTGCCTATCCCTTTCGGTCAAGTTCCTTTTGTAATTTCTTTAAACGGTTGTGGAGGAGTATCTACAGCTTGCTGCATTAGCCGATAAAACAACT
>JGI20208J14878_1000359_pt1 | contig 10264 bp, 8 predicted proteins | sample NGESurF53shallow_FD_14878 | JGI IMG/M metagenome (IMG submission 14878)
GTTCCGTTGGTTGCATTTAAATTTTGCTTTGCAGCTGACAGGCTTTGTTGCTGACTGTGAATATTTTGTAAAATGCTAGGCTTAATTTTGCTAATTTGATCCCGCAGAGCGATAAGGGAGGGATTGTTTTCCCCTACTGTCTTTTTTAGTTTATCATATTCCAGTTCGGAATTGTACAATTTGTCCATCAATTGAGTTAACATGGGATCACTTACACCTACGGTCGATGGAACTATTGCCGAATTATTTTCATTATTAGTAACAAATTTTTCCACTTGGTTAAGAACCGACAACTGGGTGCTCAGTTCACCTATTTTTTGATCATTAGCACTTACATTTTGTAAAAACATTTGCCCTTGGGCGCTCACATCGACTGCGTCTCTTCCCGATTTGTATTGTTGAATCTTTTTTTCTATTGAATCCAGATCATGAGCTACAGCACTTAATCGTACCTGAACAAAAGACAGGGTATTACTGGCCAGTTTATCCTTTTCCGCAATTGAGGCTAAATCATAAGCATGAAGTAATTGATTTAATATATCCTCAGCCCTTTTAGGTACCTGGTCTCTGAAACTTAGATCAATAACTGATGATAACTTGCTCGACGCTTCTGCTTTAAGGCCTGTCAAAAGGCTACTTGCAACGCCAGACGGACTCAAAAGTTCAAAATAAAATTTTTGCTTAGTTTTATTATCGCTGTGCTCGAAATTTACATTTGGCACAAATTTTAAATTTCCGTATGGAGTATTAACTATTTGATTTATAGGATAGCGGTGTTGGTTGTTAAGTAATACGGTTTGATTCTTATTATCATAACTAAAATAAATTTTAGCATCCGGAGTTTCCATTGAATCCGGATTAGGCGATATAATACTTATGGGAGATAAAACATAAGCAGATATAGAATTTACTTTCCCTTCGTCATAAACCGGTGCATATAAACCAAGATCGTTCACGACGTTTACCATTAACGTTCTCGATTGAAGAATTTCAATTTCATTTTCAACTATTTTTTTCGACGAAATCTGATCCAGAGATTCCATAAGTTTGGAATCTTCATTTCCTTTTTTTTCATCTTTTATTATTATAGTAGCCGTGGCTTCATATACCGGAATCGCCCAACGAAGGTAGATGTAGGCTATGCTAACTGAAATTATCGCAGCAATCACAAACATTGGCCAATAAGGCGTATATTTTGAAACAAACTGCTGGATCAAATTTTCTTCGACCTCTTCATTAGTTTTATAATTATTGGGTTGCTTCATTTTTTCAAAATTTAATCCGGTCTAAAGCAACTACTACTACTGATAGACTACCCAAAATAATCGGCAACAATTGTTGGGTTCTTCCAGCAAGAGCTATTTTTGCCTTATTGGGTTGCACATAAACAACGTCGTTTGGTTGTAAATAGTAATAAGGGGAATTAAAAAAATTACTTGAATTGAGATCAATATGACGTGTTTTCTTTTTACCATCCTCTTCTCTTATGAGTAACACATTGTCTCTTTTGCCGTAAATGGTGAGATCACCAGCGAGGCCTATTGCTTTTAAAAGAGAAATTTTTTCACTTGGTACAGTAATTACAGTTGGTTTTGCAACCTCTCCAATTACGGTAACCTCAAAATTTAAGAAACGAATCTCGACTATCGGGTCGACAAGAAGCTTTTTAGTCAGGATCAAATTTGTTATATTATCTTTTAATTCTTTTTTACTTAATCCTGCTGCTTTAACACTTCCAAGAATTGGTAACAGAATTGTTCCGTCAGTATTTACAAGGTATCCTCCTACTTGTGTTTCACTACCCGTAGCTGTGGTTGATCTTATATTACTGACAGGTAAATTAAAAGGCGCGGATGCATCTGCATTAGCACTGCTTATAGAAACAGATAGTATATCATTTTCCTCTATTGGTTTTTGAATTTCAGAACCTCTCTGTAAAAAAGTAGTATCCTGAACGTTGTAAAAATAAACTGTTTTCTTTGTGCTGGTACAGGAGATGCTTAAAAGCATAAATAGTGCCGCAATAAAAATAAAATTCAGAGTTCGGAGCATAAGCTATATTTATAGGTACAATACCATTGTAAACCATGAAATTCTTCGAAAATTAGACTTGTGAATCTATAGAATTTGGAATACGAATTTTTAAAAGATAAATCTTGGTAATCAATAGAATAGAGGGTTGTTTCTTATTGTGGTAATCCATACTAATTGAAGGACCTGATTAACAGGCTTGGATTTCAGTAAACTATAACCAGATCTTTAAATACAGGTGCAAACATAATAGTTTAAGATTTAATATCCAAATATCTCGATTTTATTTTTATGTTAGCTTTTGCTTTACGCATTTAGAATCATAAGATATAACTACTCCCTCACTTTAAATTTAATGAGGAAGCAAACTACCGGAAAACTAACTTTAATCAACCTAATATATCTCATTATGGCTTTTGTAAAAAACATTTATTCATTTTTTACTAGAGGTATATAATAATTTCAAATACCGTCGTAACTTAGTTGACATATTATTCAGCGAATCCCCCCTTCTAACCCTCATAAATTTTGTAAAATGATTAAGATACTTCTTGCAGATGATCACGTGATAATAAGAGCGGGATTAAAGACCTATATTCAAAATATAATACCTCATTCGAGTATTGAAGAGGCCTACGACGGCGATTCAACTTTTGAGAAAATTAAGCAAAATGATTATGCTGTTATTATTTTGGATATCAATATGCCTGCAACAGATTCATTTGGTCTTGTTAGCAATATTCTCGCCATCAAGCCTGATTCTAAAATATTAATGTTCAGCATGAATTCAGAAGAAATATTTGCAAAAAAATATTTGAATATTGGCGCTTTGGGTTATTTGAATAAAGATGCTTCCGCCGAAGAAATAAAACAGGCTATTAACAATGTAATGAATAACAAGAGGTACATAAGTTCTTCTTTAACACAAACTCTTACTGACAATGCGCTTGGTAAAAAAGCAAATAATCAGAATCCATTTGATTTACTGTCGCCACGTGAATTGGAGATAGTGAGGCATTTAATGAAAGGAGAATCTGTGTCCCAAATTGGTACTTATTTAAATCTCCATACATCTACAGTAGGAACTCATAAAGCAAGAATATTCGATAAGTTGAATTGTAAAAATGTTATTGGAATAAACGAACTCGCCCGGCTACATAACTTTACTCAACCTGATTAATTTTAAAACTGGCATGGATGTTCCTTCACAACTAAAATTTTATTGAAGTATAAATTGCAGAATTTTTACATTCATTATGTTTGCTGTCTATGCAATTGTTTAATAAACCTGCCCGCATTATTATTACATGCAACAAACGATTATCTGTTTATCTTGAAAAAGAAGTACGAGAATTGGGTTTTAAAANAGTGCAAACTTTTTCTACTGGTGTAGCATTACACGGAACACTATATGATTGCATTAAACTGAATTTGAATCTGCGCTGCGCCAGCCAGGTTTTATACTCGCTAAAATCATTCCCCTGTAATAGTCCAGGAGATTTATATGATTCAATATTTGAAATTTCCTGGGAAGATATTTTTTTGAACGATGGTTATTTTTCTGTTACCAGTAACGTAGAACATCCAACAATAAATAATTCTTTATTTGCTAATGTGAAGGTGAAAGATGCTATTGTAGATCGTTTCCGGCAAAAGATGCAGACTAGACCCAATTCGGGGCCGGAATTAAAAAATACGGTTATTCACTTATTCTGGAAAAATGAAATTGCAGAAATTTTTGTTGATACTTCCGGCGAAACGTTGGCTAAACATGGGTATAGAAAAATTCCAGGCAAAGCTCCCATGCTGGAAGCGCTGGCAACTGCAACTTTGATTGCCACTAATTGGAACGGCCATACCTCGTTTGTTAATCCAATGTGCGGTTCAGCAACTATTGCTATAGAAGCGGCATTGCTGGCAACTAACAGGCGGCCCGGGCTATTTCGCAATAATTATGGGTTTAAACACGTCATTGGGTTTGATGAAAATTTTTATCAAAAAGAAAAAAGAAAACTGGTGGACCAGGTGATTGATTTGCCTCAACTGAAGATTGTTGCTTCAGATATAAGTGCAGATGCGATCAATATTTCTAAAATAAACGCTGCTGCAGCAGGCGTTGAAGATTTAATTGAATTTGAAATGTGTGATTTTAGGGAAAGCAAAATACCGGAAAATGAGCCGGGAGTTATTTATTTTAATCCTGAATATGGAGAAAGATTGGGCGACATAATTGAATTGCAAGATACCTATGCACAAATTGGTGACTTTATGAAAAAGAAATGCAAAGGTTACACGGGGTATGTATTCACAGGAAATCTTGAACTTGCAAAAAAAATTGGATTAAAAGCAAAACGACGGATTGAGTTTTATACCAGTAAAATTGATTGTCGTTTATTGGAATATGAGTTATATGCAGGTACAAAACGCATAGAAAAATTATAAGTAAAATTGATGTGTTGTTAAGTGCCGTAAAGTTTGTCTGGTAAAGCATTTATAGAGCTCCTGTTAAGTCTTTCCTAAAACAACTATGTTTGCCGAAATAAAACCTTTCTATTTTTCTATCTTGCTGTTCTTAAATTATCTTCATGAAGAATATTTTACTAGTTATTAATATCGTTTTGATTTGCCTTGTAGGTTATTTATATTATCTGCATTTTAAAGATTCCAAAAAACCCGAAACAGTTCATTCTGCGAATAATGACGGAAGTACAATCACAGAGAAATCGAAAGTAGCTTATATAGATCTTGATTCACTCCAAAATAATTACACCTATTATAAGAAAATTAAAGCTGATTTTGAGCGCAGGCAATCTGCGGCGAATGATGAAATAGGCGGGCTACAGAAAAAATACCAGGCTCGCGCCGTGCAGTTGCAGCAAAAGGGCTCAACAATGAATCAGCAGGAACAGGAAGCTGCTATGCAGGAGATTAATAAAATGCAGCAGGATCTCCAGTCAAGAAAACAACAAATTGATAATGATCTCTACAATGATAATTCAAAAATGAAAGAAGATATTTTAACCCGCATCCAAAATTTTTTGAAAGACTATAATAAAGACGGAAAATATTCTTATATATTTTCTTATGAACCGGGTTTTATGTTTTATAAAGATTCCACCTTAAATATTACATCCGATGTAATCAGCGGTCTCAATAATTTGTATACTGAAAATAAAAAATGATTATACAGAATCAATCTGAAATAAATATTTATCTTCAATCCTGTTTATTAAAACAGGATTTTTTATGAGTGAACATGCTACTTCGTTTAAGCCCAGCCTTCGCCTTTTTGATGCAACGATGATTGTTGCAGGGTCTATGATAGGTTCAGGAATTTTTATTGTTAGTGCAGATATTACCCGTAACGTTGGAAGTGCAGGATGGCTCATCATCGTTTGGTTGCTCACCGGCTTCATGACACTTACGGCGGCCTTGAGCTATGGCGAATTAAGCGCAATGTTTCCGAAAGCCGGCGGACAATACGTTTATCTTAAAGAGGCATATAATCCATTAACCGGTTTCGTATACGGATGGAGTTTTTTTGCCGTTATTCAAACAGGAACAATTGCTGCGGTTGGCGTTGCCTTCTCAAAGTTTGCCGCGTATTTAATTCCTTCTTTAAGCGAAACAAATTATTTATTAAAAATAAGTACCGGCTTAAATAATAAAGGAGTTGAAACGTTTTTTACTATTAGTGTAGCGCAAATAGTTGCCATTATTTTAATTGCATTTCTAACCTGGACCAACACAAAAGGCGTTAATGGTGGAAAATGGATTCAGAATATTTTCACGTCTACAAAAATTATTTCATTGTTTGGATTAATTATAGCAGGTATCATATTTTTTAAACCTGATGTTTGGCATGCCAACTGGGCTGATGCCTTCAGTATGAAAAAATTATCTGATACAGGCAGCATTGAAGGAGTAGTTGGCGCAGGTATTTTAGGTGCAATTGCTGCCAGTTTGGTTGGTTCCATTTTTAGTAGTGATGCCTGGAATAATGTAACTTTTATTGCCGGCGAAATTCAAAACCCGAAACGAAATATAGGTCTTAGCCTTTTTTTAGGAACCTTTATCGTTACACTAATTTATGTTTGCGCTAACCTTATGTATATTGCTGTGTTGCCATTGCATGACGTGGCTTTTGCGGCAAACGATAGAGTGGCAATCGCTGCTGCTAATTCTATGTTTGGAAATGCAGGCACTTATGTAATTGCCATAATGATTATGATATCAACCTTTGGTTGTAACAATGGACTGATTCTTGCCGGCGCCAGGGTTTATTATAGTATGGGTAAAGATGGATTATTTTTTAAGAAAGCGGCTACATTAAATAAGCATGCTGTTCCTGAATGGGCACTTTGGTCGCAGTTCGTGGTGGCGTCACTGTTATGCCTTAGCGGAAGATACGGTGACCTGCTTGATATGATTTCATTTGTAGTAGTAATATTTTATGTATTAACTATTTCAGGAATTTTTATTTTAAGAAAGAAAAGACCCGATATAGAAAGGCCTTACAAAGCATTTGGCTACCCTGTTTTACCCGCTCTTTATATTTTAATCGGAACGGCCTTTTGTATTTTATTAATTATTTATAAACCAAATTTTACCTGGCCTGGATTAATAATCGCTTTGCTCGGTATCCCTGTTTACTATATTATTTCTTCAAAAAAGAATAATTCAAACATTGAATAATGGCCGTTGATTTTGATAAACTATTTAGCGATATTTCAAAAATGAAAGTTGCTGTAATAGGCGATGTAATGCTGGATACTTATTGGTGGGGAAATGTAGAAAGAATTTCACCTGAAGCACCCGTTCCGATTGTTGCTGTTGGTAAACGTGAAAAGCGCATCGGCGGAGCCGGTAATGTTGCCCTAAATGTTCAGGCATTCGGTGCTAAGGTTGCAATGATTAGTATTTTGGGTGATGATGAAGATGGCGTTCAACTGAAACAATTATTATTAGATAACAATATTGACACCCGTTTCATTCTTGAGAGTAAAAAAAGAATCACAACAAATAAGATCAGGATTATAAGCCGCAACCAGCAAATGATGCGCCTGGATGCGGAACATACGGAAGATATCGATGAAACAGACGAAACTAAACTGCAAAACCAGATAGAAAAATATATTCTTTCAGAGAAACCTAACGTGGTAATTCTCGAAGATTATAACAAAGGAATTCTTACAAAAAATATTATAGAAAATGCTATTGAACTTTGTAATAAAAATAATATTCCCATAACGGTTGACCCTAAACGAAAAAATTTTTTCTCTTATAAAAATGCAACATTATTCAAGCCTAATTTGCACGAAGTATTTACCAGCCTGAATTTAATTGCTGAAGAAATTTCAATTGATTCGCTTTCTGAAATTCATAATAAACTGAAGGAAAATCTTAATCATTCTATTTCGATGATCACTTTATCGGACAAAGGAATTTTTTACCAGGAAGGGAATGATAAAAGCATTATTCCTTCTCATCGCAGAAATATTGCGGACGTCAGTGGTGCAGGCGACACGGTAATAGCAGTTGCTTCTTTAATTTATGCTTCTACCAGTGATATTAAACTGGCCGCAGAAGTTGCAAATATTGCCGGCGGTATAGTTTGCGAAGAGGTAGGGACTGCAGCAATAAATAAAGAAAAACTTCTCACAGAATGTAATGAACTATTGGCGATTTAAGTGAAGAAACTTAGTGTAGATTACCAATTAATTTTCTATAACCCAAACAATTTTAATTTTACTGTATTAATAATAACTTAATGACAAAGTTTTCGATTGCTATACATGGCGGAGCAGGTACCATTATAAAAGGAGACATGACGCCTGAGCTGGAAGCTGAATATAGGAATGCGTTGAAAGAGTCACTGGATGCAGGTTACTACGTTTTAGCAAATGGGGGTTCAGCAGTAAACGCTGTAAAAGCCGCCGTTGTGATGATGGAAGACAACATACTTTTTAATGCCGGAAGAGGCTCCGTATTTACCCATAAGGGTTTGCACGAAATGGATGCGGCCATTATGAATGGAAGCACGCTCGATGCAGGCGCTGTGGCAGGTGTAAAAAATATTCGTAACCCTGTTGAACTCGCCGAAGAAGTTATGCTGCATAGTGGACATGTTTTTTTAGCCGGAGAAGGGGCTAACGATTTTGCAATAAAACGGGGAATAAAAATGGAGCCTGACGAATATTTTTTTTCTGACTATCGATACGAACAGTTGAAAGAAATAAGAGACAGTGATTTGTATCAACTGGACCATAGCATTGATAAGCAGGAAAGTTCCATAAAAGATAAAAAGTTTGGAACCGTTGGCGCAGTTGCATGTGATGGCGATGGAAATGTTGCTGCAGCAACCTCTACAGGTGGCATGACGAACAAGCGCTATGGAAGAATTGGTGATAGCCCGATGATAGGCGTGGGAACTTATGCCAATAATAAAACCTGTGCAATTTCGTGTACGGGTCATGGTGAGATATTTATTAAAGCTGTAGCTGCGTATGATGCAAGCTGTCTTATGGAATATAAAAATAAGAGCCTTCAGGAAGCATGCGAAGAAGTGGTTTTAAAAAAATTGGTTGCCCTGCATGGAGATGGCGGATTGATAGGAGTAGATGCCAAAGGCAATACCGCAATGGTTTTTAATAGTGCAGGCATGTATCGTGGGTTTAAAAACAGCGATGGAGATAATCTGATTGCTATTTATGGAAGTTGATTTTGTAAAAAAGAATATGAAGAAATTTGCTGTTATAGTTGCCGGTGGAAAAGGTACGAGGATGAATAGTGATATTCCTAAACAGTTTCTGTTATTAAAAAATAAACCGGTTTTATATTATACCATAAAAGCGTTTCTGGACGTCTACGGGAATATAGAAATCATTTTAGTTTTACCTGAAGAACACATTGGCAAAGGACGTGAAATTATAGATGGCTATTTCGATCCATCACGGATATGCATAACCGCAGGCGGAAGAACTCGTTTTCATTCTGTGCAAAATGGGCTGGCATTAATAAAGGAAGAAAGTATCATCTTTGTTCATGATGGTGTTCGTTGCCTGGTTACGGGTAATCTCATAAAAAGGTGTTATGAAACAGCTTTTGAAAAAGGGAATGCTATACCCGCTTTGGAATGCAGCGATAGTGTAAGGTTATTAACTGCCAGCGGCAATAAAATCGTAGATAGAAATAAAGTAAAACTCATACAAACTCCACAAACTTTCCACAGTAAAATTTTATTACCTGCTTATAAAATTGATTACAAGGATAAGTTCACTGATGAGGCTTCAGTTGTTGAGGCTTTTGGTCTTGCCATAAATTTAATTGAGGGCGAACGCAATAATATTAAGATTACAACACCTTTCGATTTGCGTCTGGCAGAAATGTTATTGCCTGAATAATTTTGCAATCGCCGGAAGCTTATTCATTTTTATTCCCGGGTATTTTTCCAGTACGGAACCAAAACTTTTATAAAAAAAAGCGAGGCTGCTGATATTACTTCCTTCAAAATCAAGTACCAGATTTTCTCCTGCGTGTTCTTTAATAAATTGATCAATCATAAGATGGGAAGCGCCTGAAGTTCTGCCATCAGGATGGTTACCAACCAAAATATAAAAGGCTCTCTTGTGTGAAACAACATAAGCACAGGAAGCAGTCAGCTGGCCATTCCTGGAGTAAACCCCATAAGTAACAGCCATTTTTTTTCTCTTTAAGGTTTCATAGAGTTTTGAAAAATTCGTGTAATCTTTTTCTGTTATCGGAGAAAAGTTTTTTGTTTGTTCTTTGGCTAAAGAAATCACATCTGCTACAGGAATATTTTTCTGTACGGTGTTCCCTTGTTTCAGCGCCCGCTTTATATTTCTTACATGGCTCTGTGCGTATCTTGCTGATAAATTCTCATAAGAATCATGTAACGAAAGTATATAGTTACTTCTTTCATACATTGGAAAAGAACGTAAAGGAAACAAGTTATCCTCATTAAGATAGAAATCCCAGTACCTGAATTTAGAAGGAATATTTTCAAGAAACGATTTTACAATCTCAGAAGAAATATCATTTCCAAAAATGCCGAGTTGCGCACAAAAAAATGGTTGGTATAAATAGTAAATAGTATATCTTTTATTCCAGGTTAGTGGCATTACCATCCTGTAATCATCCAGTATTAATGCATCCCAGTTCTTACTCATGGCATCGAGATAAAATGAGTAAGCATAAATTAAACCATTTGCTG
>JGI20208J14878_1000366_pt1 | contig 10199 bp, 6 predicted proteins | sample NGESurF53shallow_FD_14878 | JGI IMG/M metagenome (IMG submission 14878)
AGTTAGTATTTAATTTACGCCGCCTGCGTTTTTAAACGATAAAAGACCTGCTCCTTTTAACGGGCAAGTCTTTTATCGTTTAAATAGGGATTTAATGTCTTGTGGCTGTATTATAATTTTGCCACTTCTATGTTTTCAATAACGCTTGTTTGTGAGCTGATTTTATAAACCTGGGTTTTATGTGTTTTGGCTGAAGTTACTTCAACTCTTACACCAAATGCCGGGTTACTTAATTCTGATGCATCAATATTCAGTTGATATTTCCTGGAGAGGTTTTCGCCTTTTATTTTCTCTGAATACAAAACATTATAGTCTGCATCCTTAATGTTGATGTAATACTCATCTGATACATCATTATTCAGGCTAAGCTGAAATACGGGCTGATTTTTAATTTTACCAATAAATTTTAATTCTGCCGGAGCATCTGTTTTTGTACCTGCAAATGTAGCGTTGGTTAATCCCATTGTACAAAGGGTAAATAAACCCATTGTAATCATTTTTGTTGCTTTGATTGTCTGTTTCATAAAGTGAAATTTTAAATTAAAAGATTAAATTAAATTCTCTTCATTCAAACAATCGATAGTGTAAAAGTAACATGATGTAAATGGGCTTGCAAATCAACTTATATAGCGATTTTTCATCTTAAAAGAAAATTTGATCCTTACAAAGCCTTAACTGCAAAGGCTTTCAAAAAAAATTTCCTTTGATGTCCAACAGTTTAATATTAATTTATTGTTAAGCCGGATTACCCTGATAATAACGAACAAATGCAATGAGGCGTCATTTTAGTAACCGGTGTTAGCTTACCCTCTTGCCTTCAAGAAGTTTACTTATAGCATCTTTAAAAGAACCTGCACGGATAACTTCACCGGCATTTACAAAATATATTTCATCGGCATTTTCAATGGTGTTTAACCGATGTGCGATGATAATACGCGTGGTAGTTTCTGGCAATTTATTTAAAATATCTTCCAGCAGTTGTTCTGTAATGGTATCAATGTTAGCAGTTGCTTCATCAAGAATTAATACTTCGGGATTACGTATAACGGCACGCATAAACGCAATTAATTGCTTTTGTCCCAAACTAATATTATCTCCGCCGGATGATACTTTTGTTTGTAATCCATTTTCAAAAATGGTTAATAAGCTTTGCAGGTTGGCTTCTTTTATCACCTGTTCAATTTGTTCATCAGAATATTTTTGATATTGCTCATTACCATATAAAATATTATCCTTTACAGTTCCTGTAAATAAAAAAGGTTCCTGCAAAATGAAGCCGATTTTTTTTGAACGTTCTCCCGGTTGATACGAACGGATGTCTTTTCCATCTAATAAAACAGTTCCTGTGGTAGCATCATATAAACGGGCAATTAAAGAAGCTGTTGTTGTTTTGCCACCGCCGGTTGGCCCAACAAAAGCATACGTTTTTCCCCGCTGCAATTTCAATGAAACATTATGCAATATCTCTTTACTTTCATCATAACTAAAATGCACATTCCTGAATTCTATTAAAGCATCTGATGATTGTTCTGTTGTAATATTATCAATGGTAACCAAATCTGTATTCAGCGATAAAATTTTTGTAACCCTGTCCCAGCCTGCCATTGCTACCTGGAAGCTTGTCCATAATGAAGCGAGTTGCCGCAAAGGATTATAAAAGTAAGTTGCATAAGCCAGGTAACTTACTAATAAACCAATAGAAAAGTTTCCTGTAGAAATAAGATATATTCCATAAGCCAATACGGTCAATTGAGCAAAGCCCGAGAACATACTATACACCGGCAAAAAAATATTATTAGCCAACCCTGCGCCAATAGCCGTTGTATAATTTTGCTGGTTGGCTTCATTAAATCTTTTCCTGAAATAATCACGGCGGTTGAAAGCAATGATCACTTTAAAATTACTAAGGCTTTCTTGTATCTCTGCACTCATGCCGCCAACACTTTTAAGATTCACGGCATTTTTTTTCTTCACCCAGGGCGAAACAATTCTTGTAAATAATAAAATAAATATAGCAGGTATAAGCGCTGCTGCGCCGAGTTTAAAATGAATCAACAATAAAAAGATTCCGGCGCCAACCATTGTTGCAATGCTTCCTACAAACTGCATTAAAGACTGTGAAAAAAAAGTGTTGATCTTATCTGTATCATTATTAATTCTTGAAATAAGATCACCTGCTTTATTTGCATTAAAAAACGCAACAGGAAAAGATTGTAATTTATTGAAGATGGTATTGCGCAAAGTAAACAACATCCGCTGGCTGATGCTTCCCATGAGTTTTGTTTGAAAATAACTTGTAAACAAACCCATTAAATACATGGTGAATAAAATGCCCGAAACTACCAGTACTCCATGATATTGTTTGTGCAGAACATATTTGTCAATCGTATATCCAATTAGTAAAGGCCCGAATAAATTAAACGTAGAATTTAAAAGTATAATACCTATCGCAACTAGTAAATTTTTCTTTTCATGCGTTATCAATTGCAGCAGGCTTTTCAACGCAGCATAAGTGGACATTTTTTCCTTCTTATCAGAAAGTGCATTAAGATTGTAATTCATAATTGCTGGTGCTTTTTTGTGAATTAATCATTTGCACATATTCAGGACTTGTATGAATCAATTCGCCATGTTTACCACCAGCAATCAATTCGCCCTGCATTAATAAAATTATCTGGTCGTACTCTTCAACAGAACTTATTTTTTGTGTAACAGAAATCAAAGTCAAACCCGGATAATTTTTTTGAATGTTCTCTAATATTTTTTTCTCTGTGTTGTTATCAACACGTGCCGTAAAATCATCGAGCAATAATATTTTAGGATCCAATGCCAGCGCACGTGCCAGCATAATGCGTTGTTTTTGCCCGCCGGAAAGGCTTGAACCCCGCTCTGATACAATCGTGTTTAATTTACCAGGAAGCGCTTCAATAAAATCTCTCAGCTCTGCAGTTTCAATGGCTTTCGCTAGTGACTCATCTGTTACGGTATCGCTAAATGCAATGTTTTCGCGTATGCTCATATTAAACATAATGCTGTCCTGGAAAACAAAACCAACCTGTTTATGAAATGCTTCGCTATTATATTTTTCTATTGATTGATCATCAAAAGTTATTGAACCGGATGAAGGTTTTATTAATCCTGTCAACAGGTACAACAATTGCGTTTTTCCCGCAGCAGTCGGACCAATAATGGCAAGTTTTGAACCTGCATTTACATTAAAAGAAATATTCTTTAAAACCGGAATTTGTCCATACAAAACATTTACATTTTGCAATTCAATATCACCATTTAAATCTTTTGTAATCGTTCCTGTTTGCGGTTGTTCCGGCGTATCAATAATATTACTGATACGCTGATANGAAGCAGTTGCCTGCGCAATAACGTTACTCATAAAACCAATAATCAATATGGGAAAAATCAGCATGGATAAGTAACTGTTGAATGCAGCAAAATTTCCAAGCGTCATAGTTCCGTTGATAACAAAATGACCGCCCAGCGCCAGTATAGTTAATGCTGCCATGTTGGATGTAAACGTGATCACAGGAATAAGGCCTGCAAAAAGATACAGTATCTTCAACCCAAAATCTTTTGCTTTGGTGTTTGCTTCTAAAAATTTATTGTATTCAGGAATTTGAGAATTAACCACACGAATAATAGCTGCGCCCAGAATACTTTCATTAATTACTTTATTCAGCCAGTCAATTACAGCCCTGCTTTGTATAAACAAGGCACGCACTTTTTTTAATACCACAAAAAAAGTAATGCCGATAATTGGTATGATGGCAATAACACATAAAGCCATTTTCCAGTTAATAGTTATTAATAAAATACTGGCGCCAATGATGATGAATAATGAAGAAACGATAGATACAATTGCCTGCGATATAAATAATTTTATTGAATCAACATCAGCAGTAAGATTGGTTAATAATTTGGAGGGATTTGCCTGCTCAATAAAAGCTGCGCTTTGTTTGGATATTTTATCAGAAAGCTTTGTGCGCAGGTCTCTTGCAACTTTTTCCGAAGCATAAGTTTGAAGAATAGTTTGCAGGTAAGTAAACACAAATATGCTCCCGATTGCTACAGAAAATTTTATCAAAACCGGGTTTAATAAAAATATTCCGTTAGTAAAATCATCTATTGTTTTTGATATAATTTTTGGAATTAATAAATTTATTCCGTTACTGAAAAGCGTAAATAAAAGTAGCAGGAGAACGAGACCTATATAAGGTTTTAATAAATTGAGTATACCGGGTTTTTTATTCATTTTAAAATTTAAAATATTCCTCCTTTTATATAGTCGTATTACTCCCGGAAATATTTTAATTAAAATTATAAATCGGCAAAATTATAAGTTCCAGGTAAGTATCTGGCAGATTAATGCATTTTCTAAACCAGTTCTCAAATATCGCCCTTAATAATTAAAATTTTCGAGAAAAAATCGACTCAGCCATATTTCTAATATTCAAAAGATGCGCCCTTAAAAGGGATACCATTTTTTGGAATTCATTTATAAGGAAAATAAAATTTTAAAATATTAATGTCATAAATACACATAAATTAGCATTAGGTTTTTTTACCCAAACGTTTGCGCTTGATGGAATTTGAAAAAAAATACGAAGAGACAACACTGCTTTCTTTACTTTCCCAGGATAGCGAATATGCTTTTCAGTTAGTCTTTGACAGATATCGCAATAACACGTATAAAGTAGCTATGATGTATGTAAAATCGCCTGTGATAGCCGAAGAAATTGTGCAGGATGTGTTTCTTAAATTATGGTTCCAGCGAAAAAATTTAACGGAGATACGTTCTCTCGAATCGTGGCTCTTCACACTGACAAGAAATCTTACTTTCAATTGCCTTAAGAAAATTGCATACGAATGGACAGCGAGAGAAAAATGGATAAAGCAAAATAATATTTCAGAAAATACTGCTGATAATAAAATACTCGATACAGAATACCGGCAACTGATTCAAAAAGCAATTAGCACGCTATCTCCACAACAACAGCAGGTATATAAGCTTGCCAAAGAAGAAGGCCTTTCTTATGAGGTAATCGGCCGACAATTATCTATATCTCCCTTAACTGTAAAGACACACATGTCGAGAGCACTGGCTTCTGTGCGTTTGTTTATGCAAAAGAACATTGACCTTTTTATGCTGCTGCTCATCGCCTTTGTAAAAAATTTCTAATTATTTTTTTTCTTTGTACTCCTTCGCTTCCTTCCGGTTGTCTTTATAATAACGATAGTGCTTCCTTGCCACGAAATAATTATTATTTCAAACATGCTTAACAGAGAAAAATTTATATCCCTTCTTGACAAATACACTTTGGAAAGTCTGTCGCCAGCTGAAAGAAGTGAATTTTTTACGTGTGTCTCATCAGGCATCTATGATGATCTGTTATTAGAACACATTGAAAAAAACATGGATTCAAAAAAATCAGACGAGGCAAACCTTCCGCCTCACAGATCTGCTGATATACTGCATAAAATCCTTTCTTCTGAAAAACAAAACTCCTTGCTGGTTGCTAAAAAACCTGTAAGGATAAAATTACTTCGTTGGGCGGCAGCAGCGGCCATTATTATAGGGATTACATTTTCTTTTTTTATTTTTAGAAATACTGAAACTAAAGAGGCAAGTAACAATTTTACAGTTGCAAAAAATATAAATGAAAAAATAAATGCATCATCGGAGCCTTTACAGATTACCATGGAGGATGGCAGCATTATTACATTACAACCTGGTTCTTCCATTCACTATCCTGAACACTTTCTGAACGATAAAAGAGAAATTTATTTGGAAGGCGATGCTTTTTTCCAGGTAACAAAAAATCCCGCCCGGCCCTTTTTTGTATATAATAAAGATGTGGTAACAAGGGTACTGGGTACCAGTTTTAATATTAAGATGAATAAAGAAACCGGGCAAGTAGAGGTTGCTGTAAAAACAGGCCGCGTGGAAGTATATGAAAATAAACCTGTTGAAAAAATGGTCGCAGTTAAAAAGGATAATGGCGTAATTCTTTTGCCAAATCAAAAAGTAATTTACGATCAGGAAACGCGTCATTTTATTTCTTCTCTTGTAGACGATCCATTGCCACTTGTGGTAGAATCAACTAATAAAAAACCTATAGCTGAAAGTTTTGTTTTTGAAGAAACCCCTCTTAAAACGGTACTCAAATCTTTTGAAATTACTTATGGAATTGATATAGTTGTTGAAAATGAAAACCTATACAACTGCCTGTTTACCGGCGATGTAAGCCGACAGGATATTTATACAAGGCTGAATATTATTTGCCAGTCGGTACAGGCTTCTTACGAAGTAGAAGGAACAAAAATATTGATAATGGGACCGGGATGTAACTAATTAAATAACCAAAAATTTATACTATGAAATAGAACTATCAACGAAACCAAAAACTGCAGTTCATAAAAAAAGCCGGCAACGTGAAGCATTGCCAGCCTTATAATAGAACCTTATGCAGGATCAATTTTGTCCGAATCTTTATTTCCGAACGAACAAAACCAATTAAAATTATGAAAAAAAAGCAATTCGTTGCTGCAACCCTGCTTGTAATGAGAATAACCGCTGTACAATTAACAATCGCATTTATTTTCACCTGCTCTTTGTATGCTAAAGAAACATCAGCACAGAAAATTCTTGACAGAAAAATTTCTTTGTCTGTTGAGAATATGGAAATAAAAAAAGTAATCTCCACCGTACAAAATTTAACCGGAGTAAAATTTTTATATAGCCCAAATACTATCCAGGCTGACAGGAAAATTTCTTTCAATGTAACCGATCAAACCCTTGGCGCTTTTATTAATGTTATCCTCAAACCTCTTTCAATTAACTATGAGATAGTAGATGATCAGGTACTATTATTTCCTACAGGCAGAAGTCCTCAAACCATTATGGATACAAGTGCTGTAACGGTACAGGATATTAACGCGAATTTTTTATTTGTTACAGACAATGTTGTAACGGGTACAATAACCGATAATAATGGATTGCCATTAATTGGCGCAACAGTAATGGTTAAATCAAACAAGAATATGGTTACTACTACTGACAATAACGGTAAATTTAAATTAGATATAGGAACAGCATCCGCCGTACTTGTAATCAGTTATACAGGATTTCAGTCACAGGAAATTAATGTAACAGCCAGCCAGTCAATAACAGTTTCTTTATCAATTTCTGAAAATAGTTTAAATGCAGTAGTAGTTACGGGCTATTCCAGGCAATCGAAAAGAGATGTAACAGGAGCAGTATCTACCATTTCAGCGGATGTAATTTCAAAGACACCGGTAACCGATGTTGGTTCTGTACTGCAAGGACGTGTTGCAGGCGTAAGTGTTGATGAGCAGGGTGGCCCGGGTGAAACGGCGGTCGTAAGGATAAGAGGTTTCGGAACTAACGGGGACAACGATCCGCTTTATGTAATTGATGGCGTGCAAATAAGGGGCGGCAGTAACTTAATAAATCCGAATGATATTGAAACAATAACCGTATTAAAAGATCCATCTATTACATCCCTTTATGGTGCTGAAGGCGGAAATGGAGTTATTGTAATTACGACCAAAAGCGGAAAAATAGGGGCACCCAAGTTGGAATACAATGGTTATACCGATTGGGAATCTTCAACCAATTATCCAAGTGTTATCAGCCCCCAACAATATGCTAACGCTTATTGGGGATACTTAAAAAATTCAGGGCTTACCGTAAGCGATCCATTTTACGGAAGTGGCGCCACGCCTGTATTACCGGATTATATTATTGAAAGACAAAATGGTGCTGCTTTGGCTGTAAGCGCCGGCGATCCTGCCGCTGATCCTGCATTATATAATCTTTCTAACTATAGAATTTTAAAAACCAATAAACAAGGTACCGATTGGTTCAGGCAGGTATTACAACAATCTAATAGCCAAAGCCATCAACTGAGCTTAAGTGGCGCTACTGATAAAAGCAATTATGCACTTGGGTTTAATTTTCTTGATAACAGGGGCATTTTAATAGGCACCTATTTTACACGGTATTCATTTAGGGTTAATACAGAATTTAAGCCGGTTAAATGGTTAAAAGTTGGAGAGAATGCGCAGTTCTCTTTCAGCCAGGGAAATAATAACATCAGCAATCATAATCCGCAAGGATTGGTTGCAGATTTATACAATCGTAGTCCATTAATTCCTTTATACGATATTGAAGGAAATTATTCAGGACCAAAAGGAATTGTTGATGCGAAAGCTTTCCATCCCGGCGGAAATAACCCGGNGTATGGTCAGCTATTCTCAAAAAATAATAGCAAGGGATACAACGCCGGTTTGATTAGCTCTGCTTATGCAGATGTGGAACCGATTAAAGGTTTGGTTTTCGAAACTAAAATTGGCTTCCAGTTTTATCCTTATAGCTTTCGTTATTTTAATGACACGTTTCCACAAAATGTTTATTCTTCCGCCAACAACTCGTTTACCGAAGGTGGCGGATGGAGCACAGACTGGAGGTGGACAAACAAAATTTCTTATGACATCAGGATAAATAAAATTCATAAGATCAGCGCATTCGTAGCTTATGAAACCAGGCGCTATACATACAGGTATGCGAGCGGTACCACGCCAAATCTTCCTTATACAATTCCCTCTTATTTAATATTGGGAAATGGCGCTCCCATTGACTCTTTGAACCTTGAGAATACAACTTCGGGGAGTATTGATGAGGCCACATCCACATCAATATTTGGCAATATAAATTATTCTTTGATGGATAGATATCTTTTCAGTTTTGTTATGCGAAGAGATGGCTCATCTAAATTCGGCCCATTAAACAGGTATGGAACTTTTCCTTCGTATAGTGTAGGATGGCGTATTTCCAATGAAAAATTTATGCAGAATATTGGCTGGATAAATGACTTAAAGTTGAGGGCGGCAGTAGGCTCCAATGGTAATGATGCCATTCCTTCAGGATTATATCTTAATCAATATAATACCGATCCCTATGTGAGCAGTTATGATTTAGGAGGAACAAATACATCTGCGCAAACAGGTGTGGGATTGTATCAGATCGGTAACCCATACATTCACTGGGAAACGAATAAAACAACCAACATTGGTTTTGATGCTACATTATTTAAAAAATTATCAGTTGCATTTAGCTGGTTTAACAGGGAAACAAAAGATCTCTTAGCTGTACCGCCATTTCCGGGATTACAGGGAGATGCACTTGCTCCATTTGAAAACATAATGAAATTTTCCAACAAAGGTGTTGAATTAGAATTAGGTTACATGGGTAAGGTTGGCAAAGTTGGATACGATATGAACTTTAATATATCTACCTACCGCAACAAAGTCTTGTATATAGATGGAGATACGGCAGCACACCTGGACGGAGATTCTTATGCACCCACACATTTTTCTTTAACCAGGAGTGTTGTAGGAAAACCGGTGTCAAGTTTTTTCGGTTATGTTGAAGAAGGCATTTTTCAAAGTGGTGATGAATATACAAAATATGGTGTAACAGAAACAGGCCTTACAGCAGCCAACGCTGCCGGCCATTTCAAGTTTAAAGATATTAATCACGATGGAGTAATTAATGATGCTGACCGGACATTTATAGGTAGCCCTCATCCAAAATTTAGTTATGGATTCAACTTAAATCTTTATTATTCAAATTTTGATGTGGGTATATTTTTACAAGGAGTGGCTGGTAATAAAATATTTAATTACTGGCGTGCCTATTCTGTGTGGCCTGGTGCACAGGGTAAAGGTTCGGATGATACATGGTCACCCGATAATACTAATGCCAAACTTCCAATATGGAACAGTGATGCAACAGACGACATTAAACCATCGAGCTTCTTTGTTGAGGATGGATCTTACATGCGTATAAAAAGTTTACAGTTGGGTTACACATTTCCAAAGAATCGTGCCTTTAGCAAATTGCGTGTTTATGTTCAGGGATATAATCTTGCCACTTTCACCAAATACACCGGTATCGATCCTGAAATAAGCACTGGCAGTGCAACCAATGCGGGAGTAGATTTTGGTGGCAATTACCCACTCGCAAGAAAATTTTTAATCGGGGTAAACCTGGGCTTATAAATTATTAATATAAAATCTTTAGCGATATGAAAAAATTATTAATTAATACAGGATTTATAAGCTTATTGATAATTACAGCTTGTAAAAAATCATTTTTAGAT
>JGI20208J14878_1000367_pt1 | contig 10190 bp, 8 predicted proteins | sample NGESurF53shallow_FD_14878 | JGI IMG/M metagenome (IMG submission 14878)
GATCGGGTACGGCAGGCGGCCGGCCAGCTCGCGGAAAACCTGGGCCAGGGCGAGCGCCGACAGCTTCATGTCCTGAGCGCCCCGCGCGTACAGCCGGTCACCCTCCCGGCGCGGCTGGAACTGGTGCGGCGGTGCCGGCACGACGTCGAGGTGAGCGTTGAGGATGACCCGGAAGTGCGATCGCTGCGCACCGTGATAAACCAGCGCGCTCGGCTTGCTGTTGGATTCGAACCGCTCCACCGTAAACCCGGGGCCCGCAAAGCCGAGCACGAGGTCGAGTGCCCGGCTCAGGTCATCGGGCCGGTCGTAGGTCGATGGCACAGCGAGCAGCCTGCAGGCCGCGGTCAAGAACGCCTCGGTATCCATCGCATCATCCTGCCTGCTGCGACGTGCCACTTCAGCCGCCGCCGGCACGCACTGGCGAGTACGTGAGCCGGCTTCCGCTTCGGTGCGAGAACTTCTCAGCACCCGGACAGCCACGACGGCGCTGAGGCGCTGGCTGCGCGCCGATCCGGCAGCACGGGACGCTCGCCGGGCGCGCAGCCGGGCGAGCGGATCTCAAGGGAGTATCTCGACCGGCCGACCAGAAGGTCAGCCTGTCGCATGCGACGGCTGGATACCGGCCAGCCTCAGCCTGCATAAAGATGGAGCCCGGCGGCGAAGCGTTCCGCCATTTCTACGGTCTTCGACTGCTCCCGGTGGCGGACAATCACCATGCCGTCGGAGATGCTCACCGCCCGCCAGTCGCGTCTCGGCGCGCCGACCGGGAGCAGGTCAACCGCGACCACGTGCTCTCCGTACTCGGCCAGCAGGTCGTCGAGACCCTCGTATCCCGTGATCCGGCCAGCACCCTTGGCCCGCTTGAAGATGCTCGCGGCGTTGTAGCGCCGCACGATCGGCTGCGTGATCCGCCCGTGCGTGACAGCTTCGGCCCAGGCCGAGAAAAGGTCGGCGTCGGTGGCGTAATTCATGAGGTCGACCATGCGGCCGCCGGGTGGCCGGGCCGCGATCTCGCCGAACACCACCTCGCCGTCGGCCTTGCGGTACCACTCCATGTGAGTGAACCCGTCGCGGAAGCCGAGCACCTGCAGGACGGCAGCGCCGAGCGCCCGGCCGCTTTGAAGATCGGGTGCGTCCAGGTCGCGCAGCGCGACATCTATGGGGCTGATCCACTCGTGCATTTTGGTGAGCAGCGGGCGCGGAAGATACCAGCAGATGTTCTCGAACAGCACCCGCCCGTCCGCGCAGATGGTGTCGTAGGTGTACTCCTCGGCATCGACGAATTCCTCGACGCTGACCTGCGGCACATGCCGGAGCATCGGCAGGATGGCGTCGAGGTCCGCGGCTGAGTCGGCCCGGTAGGTGTCAGCCGAGCCGGCGCCGGCGATCGGCTTGACGATGAGCGGGAAGCCGAGGCGCTCCGCGGCCGCCCATACGCCCGCGACTGTCCCAGTGGAATCGTGCCGCGGCGTACGGAGGCCTGCGGCATCAAGTAGCTGCTTCATCCGCTCCTTGTCACGGAACGGCACCGTCTGCGCCACGGTTAGCCCAGGCAGGTCAAGCTCCTCGCGCAGCCGGGCGGCGAGAATCATGTAGGGCTCCCACAGGCACTCCACCCGGTCGACGTGCACCTGACGGGCCAGCTCGCGCACGGTCGCCGCGACAGCATCCTCGGCAGCCAGCGAGCCAACAGGAATGTAGTGCGCGAGCGCATCTCGGGCGATGGCCGGAACGGCGGGGGGCGGCTGGTCGCCCACCCCGATGACGGAGGCTCCGGCGGCCGCGAGACCTCGGGTAAAGAACGCCATCTGGGCCGGGTAGCCAGGGGAGATCATGAGGACGTTCATCGTGGTCAGCCGAGCTCGACCTGCACGCCGGTGACCAGCCGCCACATCGCGTCGGTAACGACGGCGGTGTCGCGGTGCCGGACGATGATGTAGCCATCACCTTCGTAGCTTCCCGAGGACAGCTGGCCCGGCTCCGGCAGGCGTGATTCGACGACAATGGAGCTCACCTCGTCCGGCAGGCCGTCGAGGCCGTGCACCGCCCGGATGTGCCCTGTTCCCTGTCCGCGCAGGAACACGGTCCCGGCGGACCAGCCGCGTTCCGGCGGTGCGAAGGTGCCGTGCACCATGAGCTGCGCCCATGCGCCGTACAGGTCGAAGTCGTGGGCGTAGCACAGCATCGAGGTGATCTGCGCGCCGGGCGGCCGCACCGCGACCTCGGAGACGGCGACCGTGCCGTCGGGGCGCCGGAACCACTCCAGGTGGGTGAGCCCGGAGTGCAGCCCGAGAGCGCTCAGCGCCGTCGCCGCGATCGCCCGGATGCCGGCGTACTCGGGCCCGCCGATCTCGCGAGGCATGAGCACCATCCACTGGATCCACGGGTTGCGCAGTACCTCCAGCGGCGTGGGCAGGTAGCTCGAGACCGAGTCCCAGATGATCTGGCCGTCCACCATCACGCTGTCGTACGAGCCCTCATCCCCGCTGAGGAACTCCTCGAGCAACGCGAGCCGATCCGGCGACGGCGGGGCCGCGTCAAGCCATACCCTCAGGTCATCGGCATCGTCGAGGCGGAACGTGCTCTTGGCCCCGGACCCTGCGGGGGGCTTGACTACCAGCGGGAAGCCGACCTCCTTCGCGAAGCCGGCCGCGGCGGCGGCAGAATCGGCCAGCCGGTGGCGCGCGCAGGGCACGCCGGCGGCCCGCAGCACCGACTTCATCTGCGCCTTGTCGCGGAAGTTGCGTGCCGTCGCCACATCCATGCCTGCGATGCTCAGGTGCTCCCGAGCCTGCGCGACTGGTACCTGCAGCTGCTCCAGCACCGCCAGGAGCCGTTGCACAGGGCCGATGCGCTCGCCGACGGCGTGCACGGCGGTGGTGATCTGCCCGGCGTCCAGTGGGTCGTCGATCCGCCAGTGCGCGGCCAGGCTGCGCCGCAGCTCCGACGGCAGGTTGTCCTCGGGCTCGCAGGTGACCAGGGCCAGTTTGGTGTCCGGCAGTCGCGCTGCGGCTTCGACGAACCGCGTCGTCGCGTCGAGCAGATAGGGCGCGACAAAAGCGACAACCACCATGCCTGGAAAGTACCCTCTCCTCGGTCAGGTCACCGTCGGGCCCGCAGCGGAAGAGGCCCGTTTCCCAGCGGGGCTAACATGCCAGGCATGAACGTGGTCTTCGTCGAGCCGTTCTTCCCTTCCAGCCAGCGCCACTTCGCCCGCGCTCTGGCCGAGGCCGGCGCGACGGTGATAGGTGTCGGGGAGTCTCCCGCGGAAGCGCTGGACGAGCAGCTGAAGAGCTGGCTCCATGACTACGCACAGGTGCCGTCGGTCACCGATGTCGAGGCGATGACACGACAGGTCCGCTGGACGCAGGACAGGCTGTGGGTCGACCGGATCGAGGCAACCATTGAGGCGCACACCCTGGCCACTGCGCAGGTCCGGGAGGCCTGCACCATACCAGGCACATCAGTCCGGACGGCGTGGCTGTGCCGGGACAAGCCGTCGATGAAGCAGGTACTGCGCGAGGCGGGCGTACCCACAGCCGCCTCGACCGCGGTTGGGAGCGCTGCTGAGGCGCTCGCCTTCGCCGAGCAGGTCGGCTTCCCGCTGGTACTCAAGCCGCGCAGCGGCGCCGGGGCAGCGGACACGATGCGGGCCGAGAATGCCGCCGACCTCAAGCATACCCTGGGAATCTTCGGCGCTCAGGGCGTCGAGTCGATCGCCGTCGAGGAGTTCGTCGAGGGCCACGAGGGCTTCTACGACACCATCACGGTCAACGGGCAGGTCGCACTGGACTTCGTGTCGCACTACTACCCGAACGTGCTGGAGGCCATGCGGACCCGGTGGATCTCGCCGCAGTTCATCTCCACCAACCGGATCGACACTGCGCCGGAGTACGCCGAGCTGCGCGAGATGGGCCGGCGTGTTAACGCCGCCCTCGGGATAGAAACGTCGGCGACGCACATGGAGTGGTTCTTCGGCCCGAAGGGGCTGAAGTTCTCCGAGATCGGCTGCCGTCCGCCAGGGGTTGGGGCCTGGGACCTCTACTCCGCCGGCAACGAGATCGACGTCTACCGCGAGTGGGCGATGGCGATCGTGCACGGCGAGACCGACTCGGTGCCGTCGCGCCGTTACGCCAGCGGGATAGTCGCGCTGCGACCCGATCAGGACGGCCGCATCACGGGCTACACAGGAGCCGAGGAGATGAACCAGCACTACGGCGAGTGGATCATCGACGCCCACCTGCCGTCGCCAGGAACGGCGACCCAGCCGGTGGAGGCCGGATATATGGCCAATGCATACGTCCGGATGCGTCATCCCGACTACGACGCGCTGCGCGGGATGCTCGACGCCGTCGGGCAGATGCTGCACGTCTACGCCTCGTGAGGGTGACGTTGCTGGGTCCGCAGCGCAGGCCGACGCTGGACACGGTAGCGGCATCGCTGCGGCTGGTGAGCCCGATCGCCACGATCACCGCCGGGTGGCAGGAGCGCGAGCNCGACGACGGCGCGCTGAGCGAGCAGCTGGGCTCCCGCGATGTCAATCTCTCGCTGTACGGGCGATGGCTCGACGTGCAGGATCGTAACCCGGACTTCGCCGCGGCCGAGCGGCAGCTGCGGGGGGTGCTGGAGGAGGTGCAGGAGATCTACCTGCTGCGCCTGGACCATGCGCTGCAGGCGGTCTACGCCATCCAGCGCCGCAGCGGCCATGACCGGCTCCGGGCCGACGCTCTGGCCGAGGCCCTCACCGCCGTCCGCGAGCTCGACGCCGCCCACCTGCACCGCATCAGCGATGTCCGTGGCGAGTTCTACCAGGCGTGGCAGCCGCACGACCGGCCGGTGATCGCCGAGCACCGCGCCTCCGTCGCACGCCTGCTCGGCGATGCCGCTGCCCTCGTTGTCGCCGGCGGCCACGTGGGCGTGCTGGCGCACACTCTGCACTTGTTCGATGTCGCGCCACCGCCACGCTCGCCCGTGATCGCGTGGTCCGCCGGCGCGATGGCGCTGACCGACCGCATCGTGCTCTTCCACGACCGCTCCCCGCAGGGATTCGGTCACCCTGAGGTCTTCGGCAAGGGCCTCGGTGTGCTCCGGGGCGTCGTACCGCTGCCGCACGCCCGCGCGAGGTTGCTGCTCGACGACGTGCCGCGGATGGCTGTCTTCGCCCGCAGATTCGCGCCCGCTCGCTGTGTCCTGCTGGAGAACGGCACCCGCGTCGACACTGACGGCGAAGGGACCTGCCCGCCGGGCACCCGGGTACTCGCCGGGGACGGCCGCGTGACCTCCCTGGAGGCGGCGTGACCACGGTGAGCGGCCCGGCGGTCAGCCGCAAGCTCGCCATCAACAGGCTCCGGGAGCGCAGGCCGCTTGAGCCGGCTGTCGTCGACCGTTTCCTGGCTCGGCACGAGGCACCTATCGTCGAGGGCGCCCGCTGCACGTTCCTGTACCGGGGCGAGGCCGATGAGGTCCGCCTTGTCCACCGGATCTTCGGGCTGCCCGGGCGCATCCCGCTGCGCCGGCTGCGCGGCACCGACCTGTGGTACGTCGTGGTGGAACTGCCCGAGGGCTCCCGGATCGAGTACCAGCTGGAAGTGGCGCACGGCGAGCAGCGCGAGCGCATCAACGACCCGCTGAACCGCCGTCTCGCGCATAGCCCGCTGGGCAGCTCCTCGGTCTGCTACGCCCGAGGGTACGAGGTACCTGAATGGACCCAGCCGGATCCGGTGTCACGTCCCGGATCGCTGGTCGACCTCGTCGTGCCGAGCCGAGCGCTGCGCCGCGACTGCCAGGTGACGCTCTACCTGCCGGCCCGGTTCCGGCGCACCGCCCGCTATCCGCTGCTGATCGTCCACGACGGCGGCGACTACCTCAAATACGCGTCGGCCAGCACGGTGCTCGACAACCTCATCCACCGGCTCGACGTAGCCGAGACCATCGCGGCATTCGTGTCCCCGGGCGACCGCCTGGTCGAGTACGCCAACTCGGCGGCGCACGCCCGCTACCTCACGGCTGAGCTGATGCCACGGCTGGAGGAGGAGTTCCCGCTCGCCGCCACGCCGTCCGCCCGGTGCCTGATGGGCGCGAGCTTCGGTGCCGTCGCCGCGCTGTCGACGTCCTACCGCTACCCGGGCGCCTACGGCTCGCTGCTGCTGCAGTCCGGCTCCTTCGTCTTCACCGACATCGGCAACGACCACGGCGGCGGACCGGCGTTCGAGCCGGTGGTGAGGTTTGTCAACCGGTACCGTGCCGCTCCGCGCCAGGTCGCCGACCGGGTGTTCGTCAGCTGCGGGGTCTACGAGCCGCTGATCATCCGCAACCGGTCAATGGTTCCCACGTTCGAGGCCGCCGGGATGACTGTCCGTTACGTCGAGGCCCGAGACGGGCACAGCTGGGAGAACTGGCGCGACCGGCTGCGGGAGGGGTTGTCATGGATATTCCCTGGTCCTCAGAAGTTCTTCTACGAGTGACGACGTGAAGACAGTCGAGCGGTGGTTCTCCGACCGGCTCCAGGACGAGATCACGGTCGTGCGGTGGGGCACCTTCGGCAGGCCGGTGCTGGTCTTCCCGTCCGCCGGGGGCGACGCCGAGGAGATCGAGCGCTTCGGCCTGGTCGACGCGTGCGGGCAGTTGCTCGCCGGGGGCCGGGTCAAGCTGTACTCGGTTGACAGCGTCGCCGGGCAGGCGATGATCACCAAGGCGGGTTCGCCGGAGCACCGCACGTGGCTGCTCAACCAGTTCCATCAGTGCATCCGGCATGAGGTCGTGCCGGCGATCCACGCGGATCTCGGCGGCCAGGCCGTGGACGTGATCGCCAGCGGCGCCTCGATCGGGGCGTTCAACGCCGTGGCCGTCCTGTGCCGGTATCCCGACGTCTTCTCCGCGGCCATTGGCATGAGCGGGAGCTACCGAATCGAGCGCTTCTACGATCAGGCTTCGAGCCAGGACCTGTACTTCTCGGCGCCGCTGCAATTCCTGCCGGGCCTGAAAGGACCGCAGCTGGACCTACTCCGCCAGCGCTACGTCGTGCTCGCGGCCGGAGAGGGCGCGTGGGAGGACATCGGCGAGTCCTGGCAGATGGCATCAGCCCTAGGTGCGAAGGAGATCCCCAACCGTGTGGACAACTGGGGCCCGCGATGGGAACACGACTGGCCAACGTGGCACCGGATGCTGCCACAGTACCTAGGCGAGCTCACCTGACCCGGCGCGGAGGCGGCACCCGGAATGTACGCATCTCGACACGGCAGTTCCGGCCGGAATACCGTCCGAGAAGTACTTACCCTGCTGCGCGACGGACCGGGAGACGCTGTGAACGGAGAAGTCCGACATCTGGTGGGCCTCCTGCTCGGCACCGAGGACGACTGGCCCCGCGCGTTCGAGTTCCTGCTGGCCGGCCTTGGCCCGGTCTGCGACGATGCAGGGCGGCGCCACGTGTTCGACACTGAGCGTCTGACTATCGAACCCTTCTCGCTCCGGGCCAAACCGCGCACCGACCTGGTCATCGACCGGCTCGCGTACTGGTATTACCACCCGCGCGAGTGGCTCAAGAAGGTCTCGCTGATGGACGACGTCTACCTGCTCAACTCGCCGTTCACGTTCCAGGCCATGGAGAAGCACGCGGCTTACTGCGCCATGATCCGCCTTGGTCTGAAAGTGCCTGAGACGGTCCTGGTTCCCTTCAAGAACCCGCCCGATCACGCCAAATATGCCTACACCGCGCAGCGTTACAACGTGCCATTCGATCTCGATGCGGTCGCCGCGCCGATCGGGTACCCGATGTACATGAAGCCGTACGACGGCGGCGGATGGCGCGGAGTCTCGCGCGTCAGGAACGCCGAAGAACTGCACCGTGCATACAACGAGTCCGGCGGGATGCTCATGCATCTCCAGGCCGCCGTCGAGGGCTACGATGTATTCGCCAGGGCGCTGTCCATCGGCGCCGAGACCATGGTGATGAGCTTCGACCCCGGCAAGCCAATGCACGACAGGTACCGCGTCGAGCACGGATTTCTCGAGCCCGCCACTGGCGCCGAGGTCGTGACGATCTCGAGAGTCGTCAACGCGTTCTTCCGCTGGGAATTCAACTCCTGCGAGATGCTCGTCAAGAACGGAGACGTCTTCCCGATCGACTACGCCAACGCCTGCCCGGACGTGGCGGTCACCTCCCTGCACTACTACTTCCCCTGGGCGATGCGGGCCCTCGTGAAATGGACCGTCTTCTGCCTGGCGACCGGGCGGCAGCCGCGTATCGATCTTGACACCCGCTCGTACTTCGACGTCGCCGAGCGTGGCGATCTCGATTACCGGCAAAAGCTCGCAGAATACCGGCGCCTCGCCGATGCATACTTCGATGTCGACGCCTACCGCGACTTCTGCGCGGCACAGCTACCAGACATCGACCAGCAGGTGCTCGACTGGACTAGCGGGCCAGCGTTCGACCGTCTGCTCGTCGATACCGTGACGTCCACCTATCCTGCTCACGAACACGAGCGATTCATCGCACACATCCGCGGCCTGGTCGCCCTATGGGTGCGGGATGAGGCAGGACGTCTGCAGGGATGAATGCGGCGGCCCGCCTTTTTTGTGTGTTGTTGTTCCCCGCCTGATCTCGGGCGGGCCGCGCGCCCAGCCAGTGCCCGATGTGAAAACCCCAGGCCAGAACCGGCGACGTGGGGCTGAATAGCCGTTCTCTGTAAAGTTCATATCTGCACCCTCAAGCAGGATCTGGATACTCGCCGGAATCACCTCGGATTTGCGGGAACTGCCACGAAGCCTGCCAATGGAGCTGCTTGGCCCGCCGGGGGCGAGCGGAGCGGGCCGCGTGGCTCCTCGAGCTGTCAGCCACATGACCACATCCGTGTCATCGACATCCCAGCCGAGTTCGCGGCTGCGATCCGCGAAACCCTGGGCCGAATGAGCTAGCCGGAACCCGCGAGCGCGGCATCAGTGACGTGCCAACACGTCCTCGTTCGGCATCAGGCTTGTTCCCGCCGCACACCCCCGCTGGCGCCAGCTCCGGAGGCGTGCCAATGTGTATGGGAGATACCCAGAGAGGGCATGCTCTCCCTGTCTCCTTGAGCGAGGCCTTATGGGTCGTGAGATTCAGGCGATCAAGATCAGTGGCGAGGACAGGGGCAAGTACCGGGACAAGGTGCGGCGCTCGCTGGACGTGTTCGCCCGGATGTTGCGCGAGCGCATGTTCGAGGTCAGTCAGTCGCAGGTGGGCGTAGAGATCGAGCTGAACCTGGTCGATGAGCAGGGGGAGCCGTCCATGCGGAACGCCGAGGTGCTGGACGCGATCGCGGATCCGGCCTGGGCGACCGAGGTTGGGCAGTTCAACCTGGAGATCAACGTGCCGCCCCGGGGGCTTGAGGGTGACGCGGTAGCCGACCTAGAGCAGGAGATCCGTTCGAGCCTCAATACCGCGGACGTCAAGGCCCGCGGCACCGGCAGCCGCATCGTCATGGTCGGCATCCTGCCGTCGCTGCAGGAACAGGACGTGCATGAGGGGACTCTGTCGGCCAGCGCGCGTTACCGGGTGCTGAACGAGCAGATCTTCGCGGCCCGCGGGGAAAACATGCGCATCGCGATCGACGGCCCTGAGCAGCTCCTCACGCACGCGGACAGCATCACCCCCGAAGCCGCCTGCACCAGTGTCCAGCTTCATGTGCAGGTCAGCCCGGACGCGTTCGCGAGCTACTGGAACGCTGCCCAGGCGATCGCGGGCGTGCAGGTCGCGCTGGCCGCCAACTCGCCGTTCCTGTTCGGCAGGCAGCTGTGGCACGAGACCCGGATCACGTTGTTCGAGCAGGCCACCGACACCCGGTCGGACGAGCTGAAGCAGCAGGGCGTCCGGCCCCGGGTGTGGTTCGGCGAGCGCTGGATTACGTCGGTGTTCGATCTGTTCGAGGAGAACATCCGGTACTTTCCGGCGCTACTGCCTATCTGCGACGATGAGGATCCGCTGACGGCACTGGATCGTGGTGCCTGCCCGCAGCTGGCGAGATGAGCCTGCACAACGGGACCATCTACCGCTGGAACCGCCCCATCTATGCCGCCGTCGGCGGCCAGCCGCACCTGCGGGTGGAGAACCGGGTCCTGCCTGCCGGGCCGTCGGTCGCGGACGTCATGGCGAACGCGGCGTTCTACTACGGGCTGGTGCGTGGCCTCGCCGAGGCGCAGCGCCCGGTCTGGAC
>JGI20208J14878_1000369_pt1 | contig 10177 bp, 10 predicted proteins | sample NGESurF53shallow_FD_14878 | JGI IMG/M metagenome (IMG submission 14878)
CAGCGAGGAAAATCGCCAGCAGTTCCAGGACAAGAAACAGCGCCCCGGCCGCGATCAGCACAATGCGAATGCTGCCGCCGATCAGCTGCGACTCTCGAAACAGCCTTTGGTAGAGGAGTGAGGGTCGGGAAGTGACCTGAGCCAAGACCATGTCTGGATCGCCTGTCGACCAGGCCGTGGTGTGGAGCGTGGTGGGGATATTGATGGGAATATCGAACACGTTGGCGCCTTCGGGCAACGTTCCCCCGGAAACTGCCTGCAGCGCCGATCCATTGCCGGCGCCGGGCTCGACGACAATGTCGTCGTTGGCGGCCGCACCGCGACCGGCGGCGGCTTTGCTGCGTTGGAGACGGGATTCCCGACGTTTCGCAGCCGTCGCCAGCTGCGATTTCAGGTGGTTATTCGGCCATACCATCATCCGCCCCAGCCCGTTGGCAATGTGGCTGAGGAAACTGGCGTCGAGCGGTAGACTGGTGACCACGGAAAGTGTCCCCGGTGCCACCGTTTCCTGAGTGATTACGCGGAAGTAGACATGATCGCGGTTGACAACGAGGCCGCGAAACCTTCCATGCACCCACGCCGGCGGAACGTCGGTTTCAATCAGGGTGTGGGCCGGCGCCACGTCCAGCGGCTCCAGTTTGCCGTTCAGGTATACCCCTACCTTGAGGTTCGGCATGCTCTGGATGATTCCGGCCTCGCCGGGGGCGGGGGTGAGCATCGCCGGACGGGAACGAAGCGCGCCTGGCGATTGAGACAACTCGGGCAGCAGATGCAGCGCCAGCGCCTGATTTTCAACCGCCAACTGAGTGAGCTCCGATTGAATCTCCGAGGCCGCGGCGAAGTTGGCGAATTGCCCGAACAGCACATAGCCGGAAATGGCGGCCAGGATGCCGAACAGGACCACTGGAGTGACGCCGATCAACAGGTAAGTGACTACGAGCCGGTTTCGCAACCGCCATAACAAGCTCCAGCGCATCCAGCGAAACAGCCTGGGCAGGCTGGCGAGAATCCAGATGGCGAGCCACACCCACGGAGAAAAGCCGATGTGTTTCCTCGTTCCGGGGATGGCCTTCAACACGAACAGAACGACCGTTATGACCACGGCCCAGAAGGCGAAGTCGCGCCACTTCCGGCGTTGCAGCCAGGCGGAAGCCCGCGTTTTGATTCGATCGGAGAAGGGCGTCATCGGCGATTCGAGTGTAACAAGGAGCTTGCGAGAACGCTCGGAACGACAGACGAGAGTGCGACTTTTGCAGGCTCTATGCGGAGGTGAGTTCTTTTGCCGGGGAGGGCTTCCTGGAAATCACCCGCAGCTGGGCGACGTCCAGACGCAGGCGGCGGCTGGCGGAAAAATGCGCACCCGCCAGCAGGATGAGGCCGGAGATGTAGGCCCACAGCATAAGACCCACGGAGATGGAAAACGGTCCGTAGACGGAGCCAAGATCGAGCCACGGCAACACTGCGATGTAGAGCAGTTTCGCCGCATCCCAGGCCAGGCCGGTGACAATTGCCGCCGGCAGCACCGCCATGACCGGTACACGCCGGTTGGGGAGAATCCAGTACACGAAAAAGAAGATGGCGATGCTCACCGCAATGCCGAGCACCCGTAGCAGGCTGCCTTCCACCAGATGGAAAATCGCCGTGCTCGTGTACCCGAAAAACAGCATCCCCAGCAGGTCCCGATAGCAGGCGGAAACCGCGATTGAGATCAACGCCAGCACACCCACCAGAAACGCAAGGCCCAGCGAGATGAGTTGGTTCCGGAGATAGGAGCGGTTTTCGACGACGCCCCAGACCTGATTGAGCGCGACCTCCAATGGAAGAAAGACGCCGGTCGAAGAGACCAGCAGCATGAGGACCGAAATCAGGGCCACGCGTTTGTGCGAATAAACCAGGAAGATCATATTGCGGGCGACAAAGTCCTGGCCGGTCGGTAGCAGCGCATGCAGCATTGCGCGGATGATCAGGACCATCTGCCTGGAGTGCAGCAGGCGCGCGATGGTGAGCATGAGCACGATAAACGGGAACAGCGACAGAATCGCGTTGGCGGCCACGCTGAACGCGTACGTGTGGACGGATGTGCGCGAGAGATAGCGCAGCAGGGCGAATCGCTGCGGAGCCGTTTCCGGCTCTGGCTCGGACTCAAACAGCGGAGCCCTCGCCACAGGTTCCTCTTGTGGCCTGATGGTCAGCATGGGGGAGTGATGATTTGAATATACCGGCGACCCACCGCTCCGCCACGCGAAAAACAGGAGCGGGGATGCAAAATTGCAACAGCAAAAAACAGCGATTTTTCTTGCCTTTGGCGCGAAACCGTGCCATAACAATGCCAGATTTACACAATCAACTCAAGCATCCGGTCCGCCCGGACAGCGATCGAATTCGACCGTTTCGGAGACGCGCCGTCTTGCTGAATGTCGACGATCGCCTTCGCCGATTGGGGCCAGTCCCTGCCCCGGATGGCAAAGGAAGAATTGAAAGGACAATACTGTGAGCGAACATGGTGTGGTGAAGTGGTTTAATGGCGCGAAAGGCTATGGGTTTATCCAACGGTCTAGTGGCGAGGATGTATTCGTCCATTTTTCCGCGATTCAGGAAAATGGATTCAAGACCCTGAACGAGGGGGATGCGGTCAATTTCGAATGCCTGAACGGGCCTAAGGGATTGAACGCGGCCAATGTGGTGCGGAACCAGTAACTCTGGCGCCACGGCATGCAACCCAGTTAGCTGACGGGCGGGGAAACTCTAGCCGTCCGGCGGACCTCCTTTTTGTGCAAGGGCGACATTGCGCTGCAGCCCCGCATATTTTGTCCGCTCCACTGGAGAGCGACGAAACAACCCACGATAGTCCGCTTCGGTGAGCGCCGCCAGCCATTCGAAAGCGGGATTGACCAGCTCCGGCCGCGCCTCTAGTTCCGGCCAGTCCGTAATCGGAACGGGATTGTTCTCGCGGTTGTTCCAGGGGCAGACTTCCTGGCAAATGTCGCATCCGAACACGTTGCGGCCGACTTTGACTGCCAGCTCCTGCGGAATCTCTCCTCGCTTTTCGATCGTCAGATAGGCGATGCAGCGGGACGCGTCCATGCGATAAGGCTCCAGCGCCTGTGTCGGACAGGCGTCGATGCAGCGGGTGCAACTGCCGCAGCGGTCCGGCATGGGAGCGGTTCGCTCGTCCGCCGGCAGCTCAAGCGCGGTGATGATGACCCCCAGAAAAAACCACGAGCCCAGGGATTCGTTGATCAGGCAGGTGTTCTTCCCTTGCCAGCCCAGCCCCGCATATTTCGCGTAGATCCGCTCGATCAGCGGACCTGTATCGACGAAGCAGCGCGCTTCAAAGCGCCCGAATATTTTCTCGAGGTCGGCACGCAACCGCTCCAGCCGTTCGCGGATGATCGTGTGATAATCCGTGGGAACGAGCGTCCGGTCTTGCTGCGCTGGGTCCTGACGCCGGCCGGACCAGGCATATCGCGCGATCCACCCGGAATCGTTTCCGGCGCTCGTTGTTCGTTGGATGGAGTAGGGTTGATCGCTGTTGTAGTTGACCGCGCAGACAATGACGGAACGCGCCCAGGGGAAAGGCACGCGCAACGAAGACCGCAGCAGTCGCCCCTCAGGGTCGCGGCGCTTCAGATAGTCCATTTCTCCGGCGCGGCCTTCGGCGACCCACTGCTCGAACCGGTCCAGTTCCGGGGCCGCGTTCTCGTCGGTGACGGGCGCAATCCCGGCAAGATGAAATCCGAGAGGCTTCGCGGATTGAGCCACAATCTGCTGGAGGGGCTGATTCGCCATGCGGTGCTCTTCCAAACCGGACGCGACTTCCACCCGGGCTGACATCTCAAGGGTAAAACGCCCACTACCCCGAGGCCAAGCTTCTTCGTTGCTCTCCGGGAGCATCCCAGGTTAAGAGAGGGCCTTTATGCAAGCCGCTGTCCTAAGAGAAACCGCGCCGATTGACGAACACCCGCTCCGGATCGAAGAAATTCCGCAGCCGAAGCCTGGAGCAGGCGAAGTGTTGCTGCGCGTCGAAGCCTGCGGCGTCTGCCGGACCGACCTGCACATCTGCGCCGGCGAACTTCCACCGCTCCATCCGGAGATTATTCCCGGCCATCAGATTGTCGGGCGCGTAGTCGAGTCGGGAAGAAAGACGGCAAACGGATTCCCCCAAATCGGCGACCGGGTAGGCATCTCCTGGATGGGCGGCGTGGATGGTACCTGCGAGCTATGCCGCAAGGGGATGGAGAACCTGTGCGACCACCCCGTCTTTACCGGCTATTCGGTAAACGGCGGGTATGCCGAATATGCGGTCGCGCGGGCCGATTTTTGCATTCCGGTTCCAGCGGAGCCACCGGCGGAGAGCGTCGCTCCGCTGCTGTGCGCGGGAATCATTGGCTTTCGCAGCCTGCGGGTGGCCGGCGTCGAGCGCGGCGATCGAGTCGGCTTGTTCGGCTTTGGCGCCTCGGCGCATCTGGCGATTGAAGTTCTCAAAGCGTGGGATTGCGACGTCTACGTGGCTACGCGTGGCGCATCCCACCGTAAGCTAGCGAAAGAGATGGGCGCAACCTGGGTGGGCGAAGCGACCGAACGGCCCCCGCTGGAGCTGGACCGCGCCATAACCTTCGCGCCCAGCGGAGAAGTGGTTCTCGCCGCGCTCGGCGCACTGCGCAAGGGCGGCATTGTCGCCATCAACGCCATCCACCTCGACTGCATTCCCCAGTTCGATTACGACTCCCTGCTGTGGGGCGAACGCCAGATCCGCAGCGTGACCAATATGACGCGCACAGATGCGCAGGACTTCGTGAAACTCGCTGGCGAGATCGGAATTCGTCCGCGAACCACCTGCTTTCCACTTGCCGAGGTGAATCGAGCATTGAGCGCGGTCGCTCACGACGCAATCGATGGAGCCGCTGTGGTGCGTTGCTGACTGAACTTAGGTGTATGGTCCCGGCAATTGATGGACTGGACCTTCTTTCAAATCCAATTGCTCAATGTTTTTTGAAGTATTGGATTTCGCGCTCGTGCTGCTTCGCCTTTTCGAGAGTTTTGAAGGTGCCCAGGTTGCGACGTTTTCCAGTCGATGCATCTTTCTTTCTCGAGTACAGCCGATATTCGCCGGACTTCAGCTTGCGGATCATACATAAATAGATGCAACAGCCAACTTATCTGGATGTTCTTTACAAACGCCCTTCGTGGAATCCGCAGGCCCTGTTCCTCGCGTGGCCGACTTCGACTGCGCGCGTTGCATCCAATGAAATGGACGATGGAAAGCTACACAATGTTTCAAGACCGCATCGATGCCGGGCGCCGTCTCAGCCCTCTCCTCAAGGAGTATGCGGGACGCGACGACGCAGTCATCCTCGCGTTGCCGCGCGGCGGCGTGCCGGTAGCTTTCGAGATTTCGCGCGCTCTCAGCGCACCCCTGGATATCTTCATGGTTCGGAAACTTGGCCTTCCGGGAAAGGAAGAGCTGGCCATGGGCGCCATTGCGTCCGGAGGCGTCCGCATCCTGAACGAGGATGTGATCGAATCGTACCGCGTTTCGCCGGCGCAGATTGAAGGGGTCTCACTCCGGGAATCGCGGGAAATGGAACGGCGAGAGCAGCTTTATCGAGGAGATCGGACTCCGCTCGATGTGCGCGGACGGACAATTATCCTAGTAGACGACGGGCTGGCGACAGGGTTCACTATGCGGGCGGCGATCCGGGCCCTCCGGCAGAAAGCTCCGCGCCAAATCGTCGCGGCCGTTCCGGTCGCCGCTCCCTCCAGTTTTGAGGAACTTGACGCACTGGCCGACCGTGGGGTCTGTCTTTTCACTCCGTTCGACTTCTACTCTGTCGGCCAGTGGTATAGGGATTTCTCCCAGACGACGGACCACCAAGTGCATGACCTGCTCGGGGGTTCCGTCCAACATTCAAGCAAGAGCGCCGCCTGATCTGGCCTTCAGCGATGATGCCCGGACTACACCGACCTGCCGCGGGAGATCGACGATGTGCGGCTGGTTTTGATCGGCGAGGCCTCTCACGGCACCCATGACTTCGATTGAGAACGCGCGCGACTGACGCAGATTACCGACAGCACTCAAGCATCCGGAAGGGGGTCGAGCGTTCTCGATCTCTGCTCCGCACTAGCCGGAACCCGGTGGCGCGGAGCAGAAGAGGTCGTGGATACGGTTAGGATGGATTCGGCAAATTAACGCAACTCGACGGAAGATACTTTCAGCGTGCTGCCTTCTACTTCTCCGCTGACATTCACGCGAAGATGATTCTTTTCGTGGGAGGCCTTGAGTTCTTCCACAATTTCCTTGTTCCCGGCCGCGTCGAACGTCAGGAACTTCTTATCCTTTGTAAAAATGCCATAACCGCTGTTTTCACATATCAGCGCGCAGGCGCGCGTGTGCGCATCTGGGTTGGCGGCAACTTTTCTGGAGCATCTGACGTCCACTACTGGGACATTGTTAAAAGTAGCGGTTGCACCCAGTGCGGGCAAGGCGCCCAGTCCGAGCAGTACAAGGAACACGGCAAGTTTCTTCATGGTCTTTCCTCCGGTTACATTTTTGGTTGTTATATTACCGAGCCGCTGTGGATTGAGATACTTGGGCTTCCGTCGGCTCCTTTCCTCCCTGTCGATCGCGCACCGTTGAGAGTTGAGACAAAGCCAAGGCGCCGATCGCAATCTCGATATCCCGCATGGCCAGATCGGAGAACATGCCGGTCGTCAACAGGTTCCCGGCAATACAGAGCAGCCAAATCATGACGACGTAACTGCCAACCTTTGTCCAGCGGCTGAGGACGATCAAACCCGCAATAATTTCAAGAACGCCGACGCCGTGCATGAACGTTGTTGCGCTAACCGGCACGATTTTTGTTGCCAGAGGGCTCAGGTACATTCCCCAATCGGCCAGTTTGTCGAAGTATTTGTCGATGCCGGTGACAATAGGTCCGACTCCCAGTCCTATTTTCAGTGCCCACCACGCCACATTAAGATGGCCATCGAAATCCTTCATAATCTTTCCCCTCATTCGAAAAGAGTCGCGAACCGAGGATTGGTTACACGCGTGGATTTGTGAAAAAATATTCGGGAGAGAGATCTGTAACCTTTTCCGCGGTTCAGACTCTATGTCTTGTATGGCCATGGCAACTAGCGCAGCGTTCGAGAAAGCCAAACGCGAGAGCTGGACCGATGTCGAAATCGTCGAGCGTGTGAAGGCGGGGGATACCGTCTTGTACGAAATCATCATGCGCCGCTACAACCAGCGACTCTATCGTGCGGCGCGGGCCATCCTGCGTGATGATGGGGAGGCGCAAGATGTGATGCAGGATGCCTATGTCCGGGCGTACCAGCACCTTGACCAGTTTGCGGGATTCGCACAGTTTTCAACGTGGTTGACACGCATCGCTGTCAACGAAGCTCTGAGTCGAGTCCGTTTGCGCAATCGCAACCAGCAGATGCAAGAAGCCGAGGACAATGGAGATGGTTCTATGAATATCGCCGGGACTGCGCTCGATCCCGAGCAAAGGGCGTCCATCGCCGAACTTGGCCATCTTTTGGAAGAGGCCGTGCTCGACCTCCCCGAACAATACCGCATTGTGGTGATGCTGCGCGATATTGAAGGATTAAGCACCGCAGAGACGGCCGCGGCGCTCGACCTAAGCGAGGAAAACGTGAAGGTCCGGTTGCACCGGGGCCATTCGAAGGCGCGTAGTTGGCTGTTTGAGCGCGTCGGGGCAAAAGCAAAAGACGCATTTCCCTTCATGGGGGCTCGCTGTGATCGGATGGTGGATGGGGTTTTTGCGCGGCTTGGAGAATTAGATGAGAAGCAGTCGCGAATACAGTGACCCCGCGTGCGGAAGATTGTTCATCGCACGAGATGCCCTGCGACATGGAAAATCGAATGCTCGCGAGAATCAACTGAACCGTTAAAAAGGAGAATATTTTGGATACTGCAACCGCGTTTAACTGGGCAGGAGTTGTCGACTATGCAAAGAGGTCCTATTGCGAGCCTCCTAAAACACAATATGAATTGCCTGGCGTCAATGTCGAAGATCATCTGGGCGTCCCGGTGGCGTGCGTGCCTCTGTGGCATTCGATCGTCACGGCCCGGCTTAACCTGCAGAAGGGCGACAAGGAGTCATTGCGGCGTGCTCAGTCGCGGCTGAGTGCAGCTCTCGCGGAAATCGAAGCCATCTACCCACTCAATCCCGGCGGGATATTAACTCAAATTGCCTACGGCCTCACTTATTTCAAGGGATTTATTCCAACAGCGGTGACGGATAAGCTGATGCCCCGGGCCATCGAGAATGGCAAGCCTGGTGCGTGGGCGTTGATCGATTCTGTTAAGTTCCCCAAGGACCCTGCGCAATTGGTGCTCGAACACAATGACGTTTCATTCCACTTCAAGAGCGATTACAACGAGCATCTGAGCGACGTGATGCACGCGCTCTTCCATCCAGGCACGCACACACTAAACGGCATCCCAGCGGAAAACGTCTATGTGGGCGATCTCTTCAACGTGACCTCTATCCGGCGTGGCTTTGCCGGCCGGGGCATGCCGCGCACTATGGCTACTCGTCTGCGCATTCCAGGGGCAGAAAAGATTCCGGCGGGAGCTATGCTTTTTATGGGATTCACCTCCAGCCATGTACACGGTTTGGCTCAGGGCACGCTGCCAAGTTTCGAGACAATCCCTGGCTATACCGATCAGACACCACAGAGCTACTTTGCTCACGGCACCATGATGCACCTCTCTCATATCGTGCTTGATCTCGAAGGGTGGTACGGTCTTGAGCATCAGGGGCGTTTGCACCGCATGTTTCATCCACGCCGAACCGAAGGGGAGGAGGTTCTTTCGCCAACGCAGACGCCAGAGACCACCACCTTCAAGGAGCAGCTCGAGGAGGACGCGAGAGAACACGGCTTGGTAGGTCACAATGCCCAAATGCAATTTCTCTCCCGCCTCGAGAAGGATACAACCACGGCCTATGGAGATCGTTTGCCCAAGGGCACGGTTCTCTTCCTTCGGCAAGACTTCGACACCATTGAAAATCCGTTTGAGTTCAGCTCCAGCGATCCGGTGAGTCCGATTCCGGTTCCGGGAGTTCATTTTGTCGGTTTTGTTCCATCGGCACAACTCTTCGAGAGAGTACGAAGAGAAATGGATAGCGTGGATCTACAGAAGAAGTACGGCCTGCCCGACGAAAATACCGGCTTCACCAAGTTTCTTGTCACCACGCACCGGCAGAATTACCTGGAACCATCCCGCAGCCACCGCTCATTTCCGCTCGCTGAGATGGTTTAGGAACTTGTTGAAAAACGATTTTCAAGGCTATTTCAGGGCGTGGATCGGGCACCGAGTAGTCGTTGCCGCGATAGCGCACCAGCGACCCGCAAATCCAACATCTTCCAGCGTTACTACTGGCCTACTTTTACTCCGCCCCAGTGGCTCCCTTTTACTCCCCCCTTGACAGGGCTCCCTCCCATAAATTCGGGGATATTCCCTGGACACGAAGTCAGTGTCCTCGTCGATATCCCGGGCCAAGGCCCGGCGGACGATTCGATGCGGTTCCAGAGCTCGGTTCCGCGCGGCAGAAGATCGCTGATATCGCGACCGCTTTCAGATACAGCGCAATCGAGCCTTGCATCCGCAGCTACGCTACACTGAGTGCCTACTTGTACAGTCTATCTATCACGCCACACGGCCCTGTTGGAGGCGGGGATTCCGTATAAGAGTTGCTCGATCTATATGGCCAAGTTGATTCGATGACATCATCCGGGTTCGGTCAGCGGAGAAATTCGACTTGTGTAATCAACCGTACGCGAGTAGAAAATCATACGGACGAATGTTCCTCATCTCTTGCAGAGGCTACCAGTAACGATGCCCGATTTCCTGAAATTGTCTCGGACCGAATTGCTTGGGTACTATCCATCCAGGCCGCTGACCGCGTGGAGCCTTCTATGTCGCAATATCTAGGCGCCATCGATCAGGGTACGACCAGCACGCGTTTCATGGTTTTTGATCGCGGCGGGCGCGTGATCGCCTCAGCACAACAGGAGCATCGGCAAATTTGCCCGCAACCGGGCCGCGTGGAACATGACCCGCGCGAAATCCTTAAACGTACCCTTGAAGTGATCGAACAGGCGTGTGCTTCCGCTAAGATCGGTCCAGCCGATATTGCCGCGATTG
>JGI20208J14878_1000371_pt1 | contig 10158 bp, 9 predicted proteins | sample NGESurF53shallow_FD_14878 | JGI IMG/M metagenome (IMG submission 14878)
TAAAAGCTCACGGGGACGGCTAAATGCTTTTATAGATACTTTTACAATACCATCGGATGGGAAAAGGGTAGACGTTCCTATAATTCTGGGAAACGTAGTAGCAACCTTAAAAGGAACAAACCCTGATGATAAAAGGATATTTATTATAAGCGGCCACCTGGATACAAGGCGTACAGACGTTATGAACAGAAAAGGCGATGCACCTGGTGCCGATGATGACGGAAGCGGAACGGCTGCCGTTATTGAATGCGCGCGGGTTATAAGTACACATTCATTTCCGGCAACAATAATTTTTGTAGCCGTTAGCGGCGAAGAACAAGGTTTGCTTGGCTCAACCTTTATGGCAGATAAAGCAAAGAAAGAGAATTGGGATGTAGAGGCCGTATTGAACAACGATATCATTGGAAGCAATAACAGCAACGAAACCAATATTATTGACAATACTAAAGTCCGCGTTTTCAGCGAAGGCATTCCTGCTTACGAAACCGATAAAAATATCAAAAGGATAATGTCACTTGGCCTCGAAAATGATAGTAAATCGCGTGAGCTTGCCCGTTATATAAAAGAAACCGGCGAACGTTATGTTGATAATCTTGATGTAGTAATGATTTGCAGAACCGACAGGTTTTTAAGAGGCGGCGATCATTTGCCCTATTTAAAGAACGGTTTTACGGCAGTAAGAATTACAGAAATGAATGAAAACTTTACACGCCAGCACCAGGACATACGTACTGAAAATGGCATCAATTACGGCGATGTTCCGGAGCATATCGATTATGAATATTTGAGAAAGAATACCGCAATGAATTTATCGAACCTTGCCAACCTTGCCAAGGCCCCGGCTGTGCCAGGAGATGTAAAGATTGAAGTAAAAAATTTAACGAACTCAACCACGTTAACGTGGACTGCGCCTGCATTTGGCAATGCAAAAGGCTTTTATGTTTTGATGCGGGAAACAACAAGTCCGGTTTGGCAAAAGAAAATTTTCACTCCTGAAAAAGAAATTATGTTACCTTATTCTAAAGACAATTATTTCTTCGCTGTACAATCAGTTAATGAAAGTGGTAATGAAAGCCTGCCTGTTGTGCCTGGTATTGGACGATGATGAGGGAATAATCCCGGGTGAATTTTTTTTATTCATCAATGGCTTGTGTATATTCAAACTTTATAATGAGCCTTAATAGAATTGAGATTGAATAGTTATGAATTGCTTCTTTTGAAAAAATAATACAATGGTATCCCTATTAACGTTAATGCAATACCGGTAATGCTTTGAATGGGATTACTGATAAGTGTGTTTATTAAAAATACCAATGTTAGAATAATAAATAGCGCTGGCGCCACCGGGTACCCGGGTATCTTTTCCGTTATAACTTTTTTCCTCTTCATTTTAATAAGGCCAAATGCACCCAATGTATAAAAAGCAAAGGCGCTGAAAACAGTCATATTCGTAAGCACATCAAAAGTGCCGGATACAACGAGGACGCAACTCCATATCATAGAATATAACAGGGCATTGTAAGGTGTGCGGTAAATAGCATGAACTTTTGCTGCACCATTAAAAAAAACATTTTCCTGTGCCATTCTGTAATATAATCTTGAATATACAAGAATGAGTATGTTGAGCGTGCCAAAAGAACTAATCATAATAAGTAAGGAAATTAATATCCTTCCTTTATTTCCCATTATAAGATCTAACATTTCTGAAGCTGCAATTTTATTTTCGGATAGGCCTGCCAGTTGGTTTAGGGACAATGTTCGCATATATGCTGCATTTACCAGCACATACAAAACCATTACAATGCTTACTCCTATTACAATTGCTATGGGTACATTTCTTTTTGGGTTTTTAATTTCTCCCGTAACTGCGGCAACATTTACAAATCCATCATAAGCCCAGAAAGCGCTAAGCATCGCTCCAAAAAATATGCTGATAAAAGAAACACCTGAAAAGTTCTTTATGGAGACCATCGTTTCAGGTTTGGAAATAGCAGGACTGATAAGCACAAAACCGCCTAAAATTAAAAATAATATACCCAATATTTTTGCTGAAGTAATTATGTTGTTTACTACAGATACTTTCCTTACGCCGCGATAATTGAGCCACGTCAGCAACATGATAGTTATAACAGCAAATATTTTTATTCCTGAAAAAGCGAATGGGTAAAGAGAATGAGCGATAGAAATATTACTCAGATTGTTCAAAGGGTCCGGGATAGTAATAAGCGTATTTACAGATTGCGAAAAAATAAAACCTACTGCTGCAACTGATCCACTTCCAACAATTGCAAAGATGGTCCAACCCAGCAGGTAGGCTACAAAATTTCCGTAACAGATACGGATGTATTCGTAAAGTCCACCTGAGGCCGTTGTGAGTTTGGCCAGCCCGGCAAAAGTAAAAGCGCCTAATAAAGAGATACAACCCGCGACAATCCAGGCCAACAAAATATATTTTTCATTGAGACCAGTAGCGGCCATTGGCACGATCTTTTTAAAAACACCCGTACCAATCATGTTGCCTGCAACTATTAATATAGCAGGTATTGGACCAATTACCCTGAGAAGAGGAATCGCAGTTTTGTCAATAGTCTCAATATTTTTTCCCATCAAACTTTAAGATAGCTATAAAAAGTTTGATTTAAAGAAGCCTGGATTTTTTCTGTCTAAATATTTTTTTGTTGTACAAATATGCCCATTCTTATCAGTCCTTAATAATAGGAATTCACGCTCTATAAAATAGAATGGATATAGTTTTGTAAACAGTCTTATTTTTCTTTGGAAAGGAGATATTTCAGATAGGGGTTGGAATAGCGACACCACATGCAATTTTATTTACACGTGCTTTATGTCTTCCGCCTTCAAAATCAGTATGCATAAAAACTTCAATCATTCTCTCAACAACACCTTCCCTTACAAACCTTGCAGGAATGCAAATAACATTTGCATTATTATGTTTACGGGCAAGTTCAGCCAATTCCTGTTCCCAGCAAACTGCTGCCCGTATGCCCTGGTGTTTATTTGCGGTTATGGCTACACCGTTAGCACTGCCACAAATTAATATTCCAAAACCCGCCTCACCACTTTCAACAGCATTGGAAACAGGATGAGCAAAGTCAGGATAATCGACTGACTCTGTCGAATACGTTCCAAAATCTTTCCAGGTTACACTTTTACCATCAAGAAAAGAAATGATATCTTCTTTATATTCGAAACCTGCATGGTCGCTGCCAATGGCAACAGGCAATGCTAAATTGAAAGTACATGACATAGGAGAGGTTTTTATTAGTTTAAAGGTAAATAAAATACCGCTCTGGCACTGCTTAAAATTTCATTTTTTAAAGGATGATGATAATAAATAATAAATATTTTTTGCTTCATAACCCGGCACAATTACTCATAATAAATTTAAAAGAGTTTAATCCATAGCATCATATACCAACCCGGCAACTATTGCGTAAACGGCATGATGAAAAATATCAATTGCAATGTCTTTAGGCTCCCACTCCGACAGTGGCGGAGCTATATCAAGTTTAGGCTGAATAGTAGCAGCAGTTCCCCAGATGGACGCTAAATGAAGAGAGGTTGCCGCAAATCCATTTATACCCGCTATGGATAATAATCCACGCATTACTCCCCACGAGGTACCATATACCCAATGTACTTCATTCGAAAAATCCTCTTTATTTCCCGGGGACGCTTCAATATGCAATACATTTTTTACGGCCTTGGCGGGGGCATTGCTGGATTTTCTTTTTGTTATACGCATTTCAATCAATTGAGAAACTGTTATAGCAATAGTTCCGGCAAAACCGGCTATAAGTCCTTTCCCAATTGCTGAACCGAGGTCTCCCAATACTGTTGATTCGTTTGATTTATTTTTCATAGTAACATAAGTTTGATTTATTATTTTTAAAATCATTTACTGCAATTCCCAAGCCTAATACTGCTTTGCGCCTTGTTTTTATTATACCGAAGCTTTATAAAATTACTTTCAATAGAGAAAGCTGCCCGGTATTTGATATATATTACATCTTAGAAACTGTGATATACGATGAAACTATTTTTGAATTTTTTTCTTCTTTTTTTCCCTCTTTTTTATAGTTGTAAAAATAATAAGGACAATAAAAGTAAACCGCCTGTTATTGTATATCTGCCTCAAAAACATGCTCTTGATTCCATTTTAAAAAACGATGGAACCGATTTTAAATATGATCTTAAAAATCCCATCCATACCTGGAAATTGCCGCCTCAGTTAGTGGAAGTTTCAGGCAATACGTGGATCGATGAAAACCATTTAATTCTTATTGAAGACCTTCATGCTAATTTATATTATGTACAGATTGATGATAAAACGGCAACACTTGAAAAGACAATTCCATTTGCTGATGATGATAAAGAAAAATTTGATATTGAAGATGTAACCTTTATGAATAATACTGTGTATGCTTTGTGGAGCCATGGTGATCTTTTTAAAATAACTGACTGGCAAACCAAACCTGTGGTTGAAAAAATTAAAACCGGTTTAACGAAAGAGAATAATACCGAAGGATTGTGCTACGACCCGGTAACTCAAGATCTTCTTATTGCCTGCAAAAATGATCCTGGAATTCCTGATGCAAAAAAATCAACAAAGGCAGTCTACCAATTCGATATGACAAAGGAAAAATTAATTGAACCTCCCTTCCTGTTAATTAATAAAAAAGATTTTGAGAGTGTTGCAGGTGATAAAATAAGTTTCAATCCTTCCGCCATCGCTATACATCCGATTACCCACGATATTTATTTATTAACGACCCGTGATGACAAAGGCATGGCCGTTTATTCTCATGAAGGTGTGCTTAAATCGTACCAGGTAATTGATAAAGATCTAATGCCGCAACCAGAAGGCATTTGCTTTTCACCCGATGGCAAATTGTATATAAGTTCCGAAGGCAAAAAAGGAGAGCCTGGTAATCTTTTTGAGTTTGATGCAATTAAATAAATGATTGCTGAGTTAAAAGAAATAACTCATGCAGATAGTCCGATAAATAAGGCTGCAATAAGCTGGCAAATGATGCCAAAAAATATTCCGGAATAAATATCTAATGGCCGGTGATCACTTACGATCATTCGGCTGGTACAAACCAATCCTGCTATTAAAAAAACAATCATAGCATGGAGAAAAATGCCATAAGGAGAACCAGCAAATATCATGATCAACAGTAAGCCCGAAAGAGTGCCCATACCTAAAGCGTGCATACTTATCTTAAAATAAATATTAGCAAATAAGCCCACAGACGAAGAAAGAAAAATTCCAAAAATAAATGCGGTGAGTATTTGAGGTACTTCCGGCTGACTCCTGAAAACGAGATACATCCAGAAATAAAAAAGATTCGCACCCACATAAGGAATGATTCTTTCTCTTTGGGTTTTTAAATAAATACTTTTGATAAAGCCAACGGCTTTTAATAATAATACAGTTACACCAGGAAAGATAATAGTGTTAATGGCTACCCGTAATACAATTAATAACCTGTCGTGTGGTGTAATTCCGGTAAAATAACCCTGATGGATAAACGCTAAATACCAGGTAGCAATTACAGGGATAAACAAAGGATGAAAAACATACGAAAATATTTGAGCTGGTATACTCAATGCAAGCGGATACTTTTCGTAATTAACTTCAGGAACAGGATTTGCAGTTGTAATAAAATTCTTTTCCATTTATAATTCCTTTCTTAACCTGGCAACAGGTATATTTAGTTGCTCGCGGTATTTGGCTACGGTTCTGCGGGCAATATTATAACCTTTTTCCTGCAACAGGTCCGTCAGCTTTTCATCGCTCAGCGGATGTTGTTTACTTTCATCGTCAATTAAATTGTTCAATATTTTTTTAACCTCACGGGTACTCACTTCTTCGCCACTATCTGTAACAAGGCTTTCACTAAAGAAAAATTTCAAACGATAGGTACCAAATTCTGTTTGTACAAATTTACTGTTGGCAACGCGGCTTACCGTAGATATATCCAATAAGGTTCTTTCAGCAATGTCCTTTAAAATCATTGGCCGCAAATCTGTTTCGTCTCCCGTTAAAAAGAATTCTTTTTGATATTCCATAATAGTTTCCATGGTGCTTAAAAGCGTATGCTGCCTTTGTTTAATAGCATCAATAAACCATTTAGCCGAATCTATCTTTTGTTTAATAAAGAGCACCGCTTCTTTCTGCCGCTTATCTTTTTTAGAACCCCTGTCATAATCTCTGAGCATATCCCTGTAGCCTTCACTAATTCTTAAATCCGGTGCGTTTTTTGAATTGAGTATTACTTCCAGTTTCCCCAGGTTATTGGTTATAAAAAAATCAGGAATTACATAACTCTGCAGCTTATTGGTTTCACCAACCTGTCCTCCGGGTTTGGGATTCAGTTTTATTATCTGGTTAATTACATCTTTAATACCATCATCATCAAGACTTAGTCCACGCTGTATTTTTTCGTAATGCTTCTTTGTAAACTCATCAAAATATTTTTCAATAACATCTATTGCGGTTTGCACCGCCTTACCATTTTTTTCTTTTCTTTTCAGCTGCAATAATAAACACTCACGCAAATCTCTCGCTGCAACACCAGGCGGATCAAATTGCTGAATAAGTTCTATTATCTTTTCAATTTCTTTTTCCGTGGCGCTAATATTTTGCCTGAAGGCAAGATCATCGGCAATGGCCGTTATTTCACGGCGCAGGTAGCCATCATCATCAATACTTCCAATAATTTGTTCGGCAATCTTTTTTTCCCGTTCATCCAGGTTCAGCATCAGTAGCTGGGTCTTAAGTGTGTCGAAAAAGGAAATTTCAACTTTATGCGGAATTACTTTTGTTTCATCGGGATCACCATAATTATCATCCCGCAATTTATAATCGCCTACTTCATCATCACTATCGCTCACATATTCAGTAATGTCAATTTTATCATAATCATCTTCACTACCATCATTTTCAAAATCATCTTCGGCTGTTTCAAATTCGTCCTTTGGTGCATCGAAATTTTCATCGTGTCCATCTTCTCCGCCTTCAAGCGCAGGATTTTCTTCCAATTCTTCTTTTATTCTTTCCTCCAAATGAGCCGTAGGCACCTGCAGCAATTTCATTAATTGAATTTGCTGTGGGGATAGTTTCTGTAGTAACTTTTGTTGTAAGCGCTGGCTTAAAGACATTAACTCTCTTTGTTTTTTAAAGTGTGTAAATTTACAACCACAAAATTAAGTATATGGTTTTCTGGAATAAAATTTGTGGTTTCATTTTGATTTTGCTATTCTCCTGCATGTTCTGCACTGCACAAACCAGCACTTATCTAAAGTTGAATTATAATAACTTTCTTGTTAAAAATAAATTAAAAACTTCCGACACCACCTTTCACTTCATACCATCAATGTCGTTATCTACAAACGTTGAAAATGTAAAACCGCCTATTGCTGAAGACTTTTCTACATGCACTTACGGCTTTTTTTGCAGGGAAGAACTTAAAATAGAAAAAGCAACGAAGATGCCAATTCGCTTCAGGCTCGGATCGCTTGCGCAATGCAATTATTATGAAGGCAAGAAGCAATAACTATTTTATAAGAGATTTAAAACTTAGTTTTTTATATTTTTGCCAGCATGTTGAATTACCCTTTAAGAAAAAAATGCATACCATATTTATTGCTCCCTGCTTTATTTATTCTTCCCATGGTTGTAAAGTGCCAAGTAGTTACTGACACCTCCGCGATAAATATTAAGCCGGATAGCAATTATGTAAAAAAAGAAGATACCGTTTTACGTATCAAAAACTTCAGCCCTTATTTTACTTTGCATGTTGATTCTACACTTGATTATCATTTTGAAATAAACCGTGACCCACAACAATATTATTGGTATTTAAAAAATTCGCCTGTTGGGTTGAAGATTAATAAAGACAATGGCGAATTACATTTCAAGGCTGATAAATCATATTTTCTTAGCGGTAAACTTAAGTATGATAATGAATACAAGGTGAGGATGGGTATACAAAACCTCAATGACCCTACCGATAAAGTAGATACTGTTTTTACACTTGTCTTCTATAATACAGAGATTATTCCTTCCAGAATTAAGCCAACTGTAAGCAGTGACCTTGTTATTGAAGAAGGGGATACACTTAATTTTAAGTTGCAATGCGACGATGGAAGTTTTCCGATTGAATCAATAACTTACTATACCAGTTCGCCCATTCATTCAACAACACCCATAGCCCATTGCGGTGATGATTTTACATGGACTGCGCCTTACGATTTTATTAAAGACGATGAAAAAATTGATGAGAAACCACTAACAATGACTTTTATAGGCAGCGATAAATTTTTTAATCATGATACCACTATCGTTAAAATAACAGTGAAGCAAACAATAAATTATCCTTACCGTTTAATTCAATACAATAAAATAACAAAGGATATTGACACTTACATACTTCAATTAAAAAGTACATTCAGAATATTAGATCAAAAAGTAAAGCGAACACGAAATACAAGAACCTCCTTTGATCTTACTTCTGCAACGACAGCAATGGGTGGAACCATTTTTTCTTCGTTACCTACACAGAGCGAACAGACCACAGGAAAAATTTTACCAAGCGTTGGGGTGGCATTGGTTCCCGTGAAAGAAGCGGTAGCCCCTTCTAAAACGACTGAACAAAATTCAGCATCCCTTGTAAGGAGTGATATTAAGAGACTTCAATATCTACTCACCGATAATATGCTCATTGGCGAAAAAGATCCTGATATTGTAAAGAAAACTACAAAGCTGAGAGATGAACTCACCCAGGTACAATTGCAATTAATCGACGTTCCAATTGTTGAAGATAATACCAATAGTGCAGAGCTCGACAGGTATTTTAACAGTCCTAGGGTGAATAAAAAGTATCGTCTTAAAAAATAGTTCCCATAGAAATTTTAACCATGTAGAAATTTCTCTATCACCGGAAATAATTTCTCCGGTTCTTCCACCTGCGGATTATGTCCTGATTTTTCGAATATCATAAATTGTGCCTGTGGGCAATATTCTTTGTACTTTACCATCATGTAAGGCACAGCAACACGATCAAAACGGCCACCATAAATAAGCACCGGCATAGTGAGATTTTTTAAATCTTTCCTGTAATCAAAATTACCAATATCACTTCCAACAATAAAGTCGCCATCTTTACCAACCATCTGGTAATATAATTTTGTATTCATCGGATTGGGATATGGTTTTCTGCCACGGCCCAAAAAGTTATTTGGGTTATAAGCATATAAAAAACCATAAGGAACTTTACTATATAATTCCTGGTGTTGAGGATCACTGGATACACCGCCTGCTTCACGAAATTTCATTAATGAATCCCAAACTTCAGGGTAGTTGGTTTTTATTTCATGGTTGCTGTTGTCGTCATTTTCCTGCCACATTATAAAGCTGTGAAAAGTATTGGCCAGTATGAGATGGTTAACATGAGATGGATATTTTAAAGCATAGCCCTGCGCAACAAGTCCGCCATAAGAATGGCCAAGAACATTTAATTTATCAAAATGCAAAGCAATGCGAAGACCTTCAATGTCTTCAATATCACGCGCCAGTGAATATTCTTTTACATCTTTTGCCGTATCGCTTTTGCCTCTGCCGAAAGCATCAAAATAAATAATCTCATTATCCTTTGCTAATGAATCAAACGAACGGTAACCTATATGTGCACCGCCGGGGCCGCCAGGAATAATAATGAGCGGATCTCCTTTACCAACGAGTACTACATACAATTTAGCGCCATTAACAGTGATGTATTTTCCATCAGTATAGCTATCCGGTAATTTTTGTGCATACAACGCATACTGAAATAATACACAAGCAAGAATTAATATTTTTTTCATTCCTTATAATTTAAAAATTAAGGATTGAAGTTAATGGGAATGAGCGACTTTAAAATAGGCAAAAAAAAAATCCCCGCAGAGCAGGGATAAAAAATTATTGCATTACAAATATTTTTTAAATAATTATTCGGCTTTTGTTTCTGAAGTATTTTCCTGCGGCATATTCCACCGTCCGCGACCACAGCGGTTCTTCCATTCAGCCTTGAATTTTTCTCTTTCTTCAGGAGTCATCGCAGCCATCTTTTCCTCAAACCTATTTTTCCAGCC
>JGI20208J14878_1000375_pt1 | contig 10089 bp, 9 predicted proteins | sample NGESurF53shallow_FD_14878 | JGI IMG/M metagenome (IMG submission 14878)
AGCTCTTTTAGCGCTGCCATATTTTATAATGTCTCCTGCTACTCTTGCAACTATGTTAGACGGAATTGCGTAAGAATAACCCGCGAAAGAGCCTGTTGGTGATGCAATAGCGCTGTTGATCCCAATCAGATCGCCATTTGTATTTACCAGGGCGCCGCCGCTATTACCTGGATTAACTGCAGCATCTGTTTGAATAAATGATTCAAGAGGAGCCTGGCTGTTTCTGCTGTTAATGTCTATTTCGCGTGACAGGGCGCTCACTATACCGGAGGTAACCGTAGTTTCCAAATCCAAAGGATACCCAATTGCCAAAATCCACTCACCTACACGAACGTTATCTGAATTTGCAAAATTGAGATATGGAAAATTACTCCCTTCAATTTTTATAACGGCCAAATCAGTGGCCGGGTCTGTGCCAATTACTCTGGCCTTGTAATCATTTTTATCGTTTAAAGTCACTATCAGTCCATCAGCATTATCCACCACATGATTATTAGTTACAATATAGCCGTTTGCACTCACTAAAACACCAGAGCCTGAGGCTACCTCACGGGCAGGACTATTATTATTAGAAGACATATCGCCGGAACCATCCTGGTTATCAGGAAGTCCAAAAAAGCTGATTCCCTGGTTTCCCATTTTTTTCATCACTTTTATGTGAACCACAGCGGGAGAAGCTTTGGCTGCTGCATTTTCAAAATCTGTTGTCGGCACATTGGTTCCGTCGGCATTAAAATTTGCCAGTTTAAAAATAGAAGAATTGGTGCCGTTCTTTGCGGTTAAAGGGCTTTGATTTTCGTAATGCCCGTAAATCCAGCCACCTCCGGCGAAAGCAGCTGCGCCTATAAATAAGGCAGCTATAAATTGTTTAATTTTCATGTGTTTATTTTTTTAATTAAACACAAATATGATATGCACCTTTGAACCAATTCTGTAGAAATATGTAAAGGGCTTGTTAAACGTAAATGAATACTAATAGCATCTTAGAAAGTCTAGAGATAGAAATTTTATTCACCATTTAAGCCGTTCTTGGGACACAAACGGCGGGGTCCGCCGTGGTCGGTGTCACCGACCACTTTTAGCTGGATAAAAAATTCATATAATCATTTCCAGACAGCTTCTTACAATAATTTTTTAACAGTTATGATCACATTTCTTCTCAACAAATAACATTCAAAATCTAAGTTTACTAAAACAAATAGAAAATAAAATTTAAAAAACTTCAGCAAAAGAACAATTAATGTGAAATCTTATTTACATATTGTGTTTATCTATTTAATCTGGATCAGGGAATATTTATTTACTCAATTTTTGTAACTAACTTTATCATAGTTTTTTAATCCGACTGATTTTACTTTGGCATAACGTTGAATGATAAACGAAAATATTTACCTGTTCCGGGCCATTAAATTCCCTTTGATAATTAAAAGTGTTTATTTAAAAAAAAGACAATGAAAAAGAAATTATTATTTTTCCTGTTCGTGTTTATTTTTTCGGGCTTTTATCTTCAAACGAAAGCCCAGTCGACTGTCTCAAAAAAAGAAAATGAAAAATGGTTTAAAAAACGGGAATGGCTGGGAGGTTTAAAATTGCAGCCTCATTCCTCTGTAAATGCGCAGGAATTTGCGAGGCAATATCATGCTAATAAAAAATATTGGGATGAAGCTTTTGCTTTCTTAAAAAACAATGACCTCACCAAACTCGCACCGGGAAAATATCCGATTGATGGCGATAATGTTTATGCTTATGTAACAGACGACAGCACCAAAGATTATGATAAATCAAAATGGGAATCACACCGCAAATATATTGACCTCCATTATGTAATTTCAGGAGAAGAAAAAATTGGAGTGACGCCTGTTGCAGATGTAACAGTGACTGAACCCTATAACGCGGAAAAAGATATAGCTCATTACAGTGGACCCGGAAAAATATATCTTGCTAAACCCGGCACGTTTTTTATCTTCTTTCCCGGAACGGCGCACCGGCCCAACATTACAACCGGTGGCAATAAACCCGATCAGAAAATTGTGATCAAGATAAAAAATGCCTGATCTTATATGTGAAAAGATGGTGAAGGGCTTGGTGTGATTCCTTGCTAGGTTTAAAATATAAATTTACTGCTATCCTGGTGTTTACAAATGAGGGCATTTTATTTTATCATTTGCCTGAATCATGGATTTTTATCTCATTAAACATTTTTAAAAATATTTTAAATTCATTCGCCACTAATTATTCAAATGACAAAAATGACAAATCAGCATTATAAGTTGCCTGCCCGAATGTCCACCTGAACGATTCTTTCGGGCTGGGGACAGGCGGGGTTTACTGTTTTTGGCGGGTAAACTAAATTCAGAATGCAGAAGCAGAACAACACCATCATCGTAAAATAAGCAGACATAATTCGCCCAAAAACCCCTATTCTTTAAAAATAAATTTTGTTGGCAATTTAAAATGCATTTATATTTGCAGTGTACTACTTAACTAATACACTAATGATAGAGATCCAAAACTTATCTTTTGGTTATAAAAAAAGAAAGCTGCTTTACAAAAATTTGAATTTAAACCTTGAGGCAGGAAGCATCTATGGGCTGCTTGGCAAGAACGGCGCAGGCAAATCTACCTTACTTAAAAATTTCATTGGGTTGCTTTTTCCAAAAGAAGGAAATATTTCAGTAAATGGATTTGAACCAAAAAAAAGATGGCCCTCATTTTTGGAAACTATTTATTTTATTCCTGAGGAAGTATATGTGCCGGCATTAACGGTTGAGCGATATAAAAACTTATTCGCGCCTTTTTATCCTTTATTCAACGAAGAACAATTTCAAAGTTATCTTGAGCAATTAGATGTGCATGATAAAGGGAAATTGAATAGCCTCTCTTTTGGTCAACAAAAAAAATTCATTATTGCGTTTGCGCTTGCCTGTAATACAAGGGTATTATTATTGGATGAACCTACCAATGGTCTTGATATTCCTTCCAAGATAAAATTTCGTAAGCTGATATCGGGCGTATTTACCGATGATAAGATCATCTTTATTTCTACTCACCAAATACGGGACCTGGATAACCTCATCGATCGCGTTATTATAGTAGATAACGGTGAACTGCTTTTAAATGCTTCTATATCTGAAATAGCTGATAAGCTTTGCTTTAAATCGGTAAGTGACATCCCTTCAACAGGCAAAGTGTTATACACTGAAGATTCCCTGAAAGGCCATGCAATAGTAATTGAGAATACAGCACATGAAGATTCAAAAATAAATCTCGAACATTTATTCAATGCGATAACCGAAAACCCGGCAATAGCCAAATCAATTTTTGAATATTAATTCCCGATATGAATAATACTTTCAATCTAACAAGGTTTGGGAAGCTCCTGAAAAAGACGTTGCTGGAAAGGCCGATGCATACTTTTGGATTTACCGGCCTGATGCTGGTAATATCGCTGCTGCTATATTTCGTCATAAAAACATTTTCACACCTTGGCATGGCTCCGCACATCGGCATGGCTCAAACAATTACCTTTTTTGGCGGCCTCATTGGTGGCAGTTTTTTCCTGGCTTCGTTTGTATTTGGATATTTTTCTTCGAATGCTAGCGGATCGTCGTTCCTTACACTCCCCGCATCCACCTTCGAAAAATGGTTATGCGCTATACTAATTACCGGGGTTTTATATCCGCTTATCTTTTTAATATTCTACCGAATAATGGATAGCAGCTTTGTTGCAATCTATCATAATAGTTTGGACACGGCCTCTCCTTTTTATAAAGAGCAATACGAGCGGGTTTACAATTTCGATTTGAATGGTATTATAGCAAGAAACATTTATGTAATGTTTTTTATTTACACTGGTGCCATGTTGCTCGGGTCACTATATTTTAATAAGGCGGCGGTGATAAAAGTAGCCCTTGTTTTATGCGCCATTTTTATTTTCACGTTCGGCCTGAACTGGTTAATGGCCATTGGACTTTTTGGAAGTATAGAAGATGCAGCACCATTTAATCATGTTGCTATTCGTGCAGGAAAAGAAATCGGTTCGCTTGAATTGCCTTCACGGGTTGGTAAAATTTTTCTTTATGCCATTGTATTTGTTTTTCCAACTATTCTGTGGTTGCTTTCGTTTACACGTTTACGTGAAAAAGAGTTTTAAAAAGACCCAATATGAATAACATATTTAATGTAAAACGATTTAGTTGGCTAATGAAAAAAACTTTGCTGGAAAGGCCGGCACAGCTATTCGGATTCACTGGCTTACAACTTACGCTTGTTTTCATACTTTATTATGTTGCAAAAATATTCGCAGGATATGGAAGGGCACAGATCATGTCTTTCAACTATGGACTTCCCATTAGCAGTTGTTTTTTGGCTTCAATGGTATTTGGATATTTTTCTTCAAATGCTATGGGGTCTTCCTTTCTGACGTTGCCGGTATCCAATTTTGAAAAATGGCTTTGTGGTATTTTAATAGCCTGCGTTTTATATCCCGCGATATTCTTAATTTTTTATAGAATTATGGATGCCACCTTTGTCTCGTTTTATCATAGCAGTTTAGATGTATCGTCACCGTTTTACAAAGAGAGGTATGAGTCAGTTTATATTCTTAGCTTTAATGGAATCCTTGCCTGGAAAACTTACCAAACATTCTTTTTCTTCACGGGTGCTATGTTGGTTGGCTCGCTATATTTTAATAAAATACCTTTTATTAAAACAGCAATAGGCATTTGTATTCTTGCAATCGGTATTGTGGGACTAAACTGGTTAATGGCTAAGTTATTTTTCGGAAACTTTAATAAGGCCGGGGCCTTCAATTATGTAACCATACCTATTGGAAAACAGGAGGGCATTATTGAATTGCCTGAGGTTGTTGGCAAAGTTTTTAATAATTGCCTCTGGTTTGTTATTCCGGGCCTGTTATGGATACTTTCGTTTTCGCGTTTACGTGAGAAAGAATTTTAAATTAATTAAATGGAATTTAAAGAGAACCCAGCAATATATATTCAGATAGCGGAATACGCCTGCGAACAGATTCTATTAAAAAAATGGAAGCTGGGCGATAAAATTATCAGTATAAGGGATCTTGCTGTGAGCATGGAAGTAAATCCCAACACTGTGCAAAGAGCGTATGATTTTTTACAGCAACGGGATATTATTACTAATAAAAGAGGCATCGGATATTTTATTGAAGATGATGCGATGGAAAGAATTCTCAGTTTCAGAAGAGAGCAGTTTATGGAGAATGAATTGCCTGTGTTTATGCGAAACCTATATCTTTTAAAAATAGATTTTAAAGAAATAAAATCATCGTTTGACCAATTTATAAAAGACAATTTTAAAAAATAAGTTATGAAATTTACTTCAAAGGTTTTGCTGGTATTGCTGGTTGTTTTAATCGGTGGTTTGCTTTCTTCAAATATAATTCTGAAAAGAGAATATGATAAAATAGATAAATCGGACATCTATTGGAATTACGAAAGAGTTTTACAGCAACCTTTTAAATACTTGAAAATAACCGGTGGAAACGGTACCAAGATTGCATTTGAGCAAAGCCCTAAATATTCTGTTCGCATTCTACAGGAATGGAAAAGATATTATGGCGGCGAGATAAAAGCGCATGTAACCAATGACACGCTGATTATTAACTTTGATTTTGTTCCGGCAAATCTTTATGAAAAATTCTGGATGAAAGGTATCACTGCCGTCCGTATTTTTTCGCCGGAGCTTCTATCTGTAGAAGGTTTTAATACCAACTTCGAAATGTTTAATCTGAAACAAAAAAGCATAGCAGTGAATATGTCAGGTAAATCTAAATTTGAGGTGGAAAGTATGATTCCTGGTATGGATTCTATTAATGTAGTTCAGAAAGATTCTTCTTCTGTAGAATTTGAAATGTCGCTTGATTATAAATCAACTCCGCTTTTTACCAGTTCGAACGGCATAAAAAGCGATGAGGCAATGAACATTAATTCAGTCAACGCAAATCTGAAAGGATATTCTATATTGGATGTTGGCCATGCCCAGATTCAATCTTTACAACTTACTGTAGCAGATAGTTCTGCAATTGTTCTTTCTGGTGGAGCACTAAAAAAAATCGTGAAATAGGAAAATCCAAATTGGTATTATAAGTTGGTTTACTGCTTTTGAGATTGGCCATAATATGTTTCCATTTGTTTGAATTGCGGGTTCTTATCTCTTTAAATGAGAGATGACACCTTTTTTGAAAGGTGTCATCTCTGAACCTGTTAAATAATAAAATAGAAATCGGCATTATAAGTTAGTTTACTGATTATGAGCCATAAGGTAAATGGTCTTTGAGCCATTCATGATCATATCTTTTCGAACTACTCACACATCAATATCACCTGGAAACTTTACTCCCCAGCCATGCTTTCCTATACTGTTGAATTGCTTGCGTTATTGGTTTTCCTTCTTCTTCATAACTCACTACTTTTAGTGAAGGATCTTCCTGTAAAATAATTTCGGCGTCGTTTAATACTTCGCGCTGAATGTATTTGACATCAATTTTATCACCGGGTTGGTGAGCCGCTAACACTGATTGAATGTCTTCCTGACTTGCAACCGGTTTGCCATCGAGTTCGGTGATTACATCGTCGAAATCAAGTCCGGCATTGTAAGCCGGCTGGCCAATTAATGTATTGGTTTTAATTTGCAACCCGCTTTCAGCAGCTTCCGTTCTGAAATTTCCTAACCATGCTTTGCCGGGATTTGTCGTTTTTAGATCCAGGCCTGCTTTCTCCAATAAATCTGTATAATTATTTTTTGCAGTTCCATAAATATATTGGCGGAAAAAGCTGTTGGCAAATGCTGTGTCCTTCGTTACTTCACCCAGCACTTTTTCCAATCCGTCATTAGTATAAGGAATATAAGGCTTGCCAAATTTTTTCCAAACGGCCTGCATGTAATCATCTAATGAAAGATGGTAATCATTGCGCAGCCTGAAATCGAGCGCCAAAGCGGTAACCGCACCATAATAATAATAAGTGGTAAATATGTTTGGATAATTGGTGCGGTCAATAGCAACGCCCGCATCGGTATAAACCGACAAGTCGCTCATTGTAACAGGAGAATACTTTTTGGAGCCTGGGCTATTCAATACATAGTTCAACATACCGCCAAGAATCCGGCAATAATCATCCAGATCTTTGTAGCCTGCACGTTGAAGCACCAGTTCTCCGTAATATTGTGTAAATCCTTCGGCAAACCACAGGCTGCCGCTCATGTCCGCTTCTTTAAAATCAAAAGGTTCCAAATCCTTTGGGCGAATGCGCTTCACATTCCAGCAATGAAAAAATTCGTGCGATGACGTGCTTAATACATTGATAAGATTTCCTTCCAGTTGCCCCGTGTAAGTTATAAAAGTAGAATTCCGATGTTCCATCCCATCTCCATGAACAAAAGGATTTACATTTTCAATAAAAGTATAGTTGCCATAATCATAATCCGGCAGTTCGCCGAACACCGCCTCTTCTTCCTTTACCGTTTTTTTAATCATCGCGGTATAAGCATCCATCAAACTATCGGATGCTTTTGCATGCATTACGAGGCGCATTTCTTCCTGTTTGCCGTCTGTATTTTTGACCATCCATGTGCGTAAATGATAATCACTCAGTTCGGTTGGTGAATCCATCAAATATTGAAAGTTGCGGGCGTAGAAGGTATTCCCTTCAGGTAACGGTTTCAATTGTGTGGCCACTTTCCAATGCAACTGTTGCGGCATATCAAATTTGATTGTAAGAGGATCCGCGTCATGGCCTTCGATCCACATACACGTTGCCGGCATGTTCAAATGCGCTTCCGAAGAATCAATATCGTCATAAGTGCCATCGGCATAATCGCCGTATAAAGTGTATGTTATCTTTACGGTTGAAGGATGATGGTCAACTTTATAGATATCTCCTGAAATTCTTTCGATGTCTAATGGCTTATCCTGCCCATCAAAAGCCTTTACATTGTACACGTTTTTACCAAACTCAGCGGTAGCATATCTTCCCGCAGATGAACGGCTCATTCGGAAAATTGCAGGTGTAGCGGAAAGTTTGCTAACTACCAATTGCACCTGCGCCTCATGATGGTGATAATTGGGAAAAGAAATTTCATACTGAATGGATGACTGGCCAAAACTACGTGTAACCATTAACGTGATAATCAAATAAAAAAGGATGCATTTTTTCACTGCAATCATAAAAGAGTTTTTGCAAAATTAATGCAAGGGGTGGAATTGAATTATAAATACTACGGGAAATGGAAAGCTCAATTAATTCCAGTAAAGAAATATACCGGATTCTTATGCTATTATTTTCCACTTAAAATTTCCAACATTCTCTTTTTGATTCAATATGAATCAATTTATCAGTTCAAATTCCGAAACTCATTCGGAGACTGTCCCACACGTTGTTTAAATAAACGGGTAAAATGCTGCGGATACTTAAATCCTAATTCATAAGCGATTTGGCTAACAGATTTGCTTTGGTCAAATATTCTTTCTTTCGCTTCATCAATCACTTTCGATTGTATGAATTCCTGTGCAGTTTTTCCTGTTTCTTTTTTTATCAGGTCGCCAAAGTAGTTGGGCGATAAATTCAGTTCGCCGGCGCAATAAGCTACTGAAGCAAGGCCAATGGTTTCCGGCTTATCTGATTGAAAATAGCTGTTCAATAAATTTTCAAACTTTTCCATAATGCCCTTTTGTACATCATCACGGGTAATAAACTGGCGGTCGTAAAAACGTGTGCAATAATTCAGAAACAATTCGATGTTGGAAACAATCAATTTTTTACTGTGATTGTCTATAGCATGTTCTAATTCGTATTGAATTTTTGAAAAACAATCCAGCACAATTTTTCTTTCGCGTTCTGATAAATGAAGTGCTTCATTGGATTGATAGCCGAAGAAAGTATAGTCCTGGATATGCTTGCCAAGCTGTGAACCATGTATTAAATCAGGATGGAAAACCAGCGCATAACCTTTTGGCTGGTAGGTTTCTCCTTTGCTGTTCACACCTGCCACCTGTCCGGGCGCGAGGAAAACCAGTGTTCCTTCCTGATAATCATAAGTATGGCGGCCATATACCAAATCCCCGCATTTCACATCTTTTAAAAATATGGTATAGAAACCGAAATACATCCTGGAACCTTGCCTTGGGCTTGCTTTGGATAAGTCAACAACGCTCACCAGCGGATGTAGTGTTTCGTTATTGTTGAAGATATTGTAATCATTGATTGTTTCAAATCTTATCATATTTTCCATGTCTTTCAATTTTTCTAATTCAAAATTAAAGAATTATTTATAGCCTCATTGATGTGCATTCTTAAATCAGTAATAATGGTAGATAAATCCGTAATCTATGTACTACTGGGGCAAAAAAATGAGAAGACCTTTGCATTATAATAATTATGAATTATGTCACCCTTTCAGCAATTAAATAACTGAATTTTTAAAAGAAAGAATATGAATAATAAAAAAGTTTGGCTCATAACCGGCGCAGGTCGCGGTATGGGTGTTGATATTACAAAAGCAGCCTTGGCAGCAGGTGATAAAGTTGTAGCAACTGCCCGTAATATAGATAGTGTAGTTAAAGCAATTGGCGCGGCTGAAAATCTTTTGGTTGTAAAGCTGGACGTTACCAAACAAACAGATGCCGAGGCTGCGGCTAATGCTGCTGTTGAAAAGTTTGGTCGCATAGATGTGCTGGTAAATAATGCTGCTAACTTTTATGCAGGTTTCTTTGAAGAACTAACGCCGGAGCAAATGAATAAGCAACTACAAACGAGCCTCTATGGCCCGATGAATGTAACCCGTGCTGTATTGCCTGTTATGCGCAAGCAACGTGCAGGGCACATACTTGCTATTTCATCTACAGCAGGACTCAGAGGATTTGAATTTGGCACTGCCTATGCGGCATCTAAGTTTGGCCTTGAAGGCTGGATGGAATCACTGCAAATGGAAGTCCAACCATTCGGTATTAATACTACCATCGTCAACCCGGGTTTCTTCCGCACTGAGCTTCTAACTAAGGAATCAACTAATTTTGCTGAACATCTAATCGCTGACTATAGCGGCCGCAGGGAG
>JGI20208J14878_1000377_pt1 | contig 10066 bp, 6 predicted proteins | sample NGESurF53shallow_FD_14878 | JGI IMG/M metagenome (IMG submission 14878)
AGGTATTCAACCTGGCTTTTATTATATACAACGGGGTTGGTGTTGGGAATAAGCATTACCTGGGTAAAACCTCCCGCGGCGGCTGCATTCGAGCCAGTCTCAAGTGTTTCTTTAAATTCCTGGCCCGGATCGCAAAAGTTAGCAAAGCAATCAACCCAACCTGTTGAAATATGCAGGTTCTCAACCTCAATAATCTTGTCAGCATCAGGTTTCAAGTTATTTCCAATGTCTGATATAATTCCATTTTCAATTAAAATATCCTGCAATGTTCCATGAAAAGGAGAGGAGGGTGAAACAATATTGGCTCTTTTTATTAAAACCTTCATTAGGTTTATGGAAAAATTTGGTTGCGCGAAGATAGGGTTAAAAAATAATTAAAGCGAAAGATTAAAATTCTATAAAGGATATGAGTTTTTGTTTTTGTAAGGAAAAATTTTGCTTATATGTGACAGGATCAAATTTGAAATAAGTATTAAAAATCCGTATAGACTTTTTTTTATTTATTGATAAAATCAGCTTTATTCACAACATTTGTTTTCACATCCTGATTTTATTCTGCAATTTTAAACCGATCAAAAAAAAGAAGTATTTTTTTATAATGATTTTAAAAGAATTTCAAGATAAGATTGCTGAGCATTCCAGCAAAAAAATAAATCTCTCTTAAATATTTTACCGATGGAAAAATTTGCTAAAAAAAATGGTGTAAGCGTAAGGGCTTATAAAGGCGATGCCATGACACTTTTATGTTTTGACGTCGACAAAAAAATCATTGAAAATTTTACCGGATTTAGCATAAAGGTTACCCCTCCCGGTGAAAACGCCAGGGCTTACTATCTCTATAACCGTATTTGCTACGCTCCTGGTGTAATTGCCGCAAGTAAATTAGATCCTGCAAAAATTAATATTTACAAGATGAATTATGCGCCGCTGCAGCGTTTTAGCTGGGTACATGTACCCGGCACCGATAGTGAAATCCAAGAATACATCTATGGCAATTATAAATTTGATATTACACCGCGCTATCTTATTGACAATAAATTACAGGCACTTAATAAAGACCTTACGGTAAGCGTTACGATTGATGTGAGCCCTTACCAATCCGGAAAAACACAAATAAGTTTTACAAGGGGATTTATTGAATCACAGGCTTATTCAAGACATTTTGGTTTGAATAATAAAATAAGGCCAAACGATACAGACTTAATTTATAATACCAACCAGATTGCAAATTCCACTTTCGGACAATATACTTTTGAAGATCAATACAATTGGTTGGGATGGCAGGCCAGGGTAACTCTTTTTGATTTTTTAGACGAAACGCTGAACAATAAAAAGATGAGCCTGGATGTATTTGCATACGATTTGGATGAGCCTGATGTATGCAGCCGGTTGATCGAACTTGCCAGGCAAGGAAGAGTGAGAATTATTCTTGATAATTCTGCCAGTCATACGGGAGATACTGCATTTGAAACAAAATTCGATTCGCTATTTAAACAGGAAGCCCTTGATAAAACGGCATTAGTACGAGGCAAATATCTTTCTATCAGTCATTCAAAAATATTCATTCAAAAATACGATGGCAAACCTGTCAAGGTGCTAACCGGTTCTGCAAATTTTTCAACTAACGGACTTTATATAAATGCCAACCATGTTATTGTCTTCCAGAACATGAAGGTGGCGCAGGCTTATGATGATGTCTTTAATGCAAGCTTCGGCACAAGCGATGCTGATACTGTTGTAAAAATGAAAGCGTTTAAAACGGGACCTGCGCAGGCTGCCGCATTTGAATTTGAAAATATAAGTAGTATACCGGATATGGCTATACGCTTTTCACCTCATAATAAGGATGTGGCCACCGTTTTTTTTGATCTTATTAGCCAGCGAATACTAAACGCACAAAGCGATGTGTTATTTGCAGTAATGAACGACAGAAGCGCCAGCAGTATTCTCGATGCACTACATACACAGGTTAAGTCTGAAAACGTTTTTACCTATGGAATTACAGATGTAATTGCAGATAAGCAAAACGGAGTAATGCTTTATAAGCCTGACAGCAAAAGAGGAGTGTTAGTTGCCGGTAAACCCGGCGAATATATTTTACCGGAACCTTTTGAAGAAGAAGCTAAAACACCAGGTATAAGTGTACATCACAAATTTGTGGTAGTAGATTTTAAGGGGGCAAATCCTGTGGTATATTGTGGCAGCAGCAATCTTGCTTTTGGCCCCGAACAGTCCAACGGAGATAACCTGCTGGAGATTCGNAATAGAAATGCTGTAACTGTTTTTGCAATTGAAGCTATGCGCCTTGTTGATCATTTTGAATGGAGGAATGCATTAGCAATTAAAGGAACACAACCACCAGTGATGCCGGCTGCGGGTACACCTCCAAATACTTTTTATTTGCACGGCAGCACAGAGAGTAATTGGGTTAACAAATATTATGACCCCAATGATTTGCGCTGTGTTGAAAAAGAATTATTAATCAGGCCACACCTTAGCGCTTAATTAGTCTGCTGCTGTTATGGTGAAATCTTTTTTAAGTTTAATGTCTTCGCAAGAAGCGCCGATTCTTACTTCAAATTCGCCGGGTTCAACAGTCCAGTTCATGTTCCTGTCTAAAATTTGTAAGTCTTCGGGATGAAGCGTAAAGTGTATGGTTTTCGTTTCGCCCGGGTTTAAAGGAACTCTTTCAAAACCTCTCAATTGCGAATCGTAAGTGGTAACGCTGGCCACTTTATCCTTTACATAAAGTTGTACAATTTCATCTCCCTTCCTTGTTCCCGTGTTACTAACATCTACGCTTACCTGTATATCGCCCTGTTGCTTTTGTACTTCAGGAGTAACAATAAGATTGCTATAACCGAAGGTTGTGTAACTGAGGCCATATCCGAAAGGATACAGCGAGCCATTAACACGTGTGTTACCGTAGCTGAATTCTTTTCGCCCCTGGTCGGCCTGTGAGCCGGGCTTGAAAGGAAAATTATATTCGATTTGTCCGACGCTTTTTGGAAAAGTAATAGACAATTTGCCGCCGGGATTGTAATCGCCAAATAAAGTTTCTGCAATTGCCTTACCTCCATATTGATTTGGAAACCATGCTTCTAAAATGCCCGGCACATAAAGATTAGCCCAATTGATGGTTAAGGGCTGTCCATTTATCAAAACTAAAACAATTGGTTTGCCGGTAGCCCGTAAAGCTTCCAGCAATTGCTCTTGCCTCCCCGGTAAGTCAAGCCCTGAACGTGATAGGCCTTCGCCGACACGGGAAACATCTTCTCCCAGTACGGCGATAATCACATCATTTTGTTTTGCTTCGTCTACGGCATCCGTTATAGACTGTTGCTCCTGCGGAGTAAGCGGTGTGTGAATGATCTCACTTTCGGGCCAGGTGCTGTCTACCACTTCGCATCCCTTTAAATAATTGAGATGTACATTTTTTGGAAGATAATTTTTTAAACCCTCGAGTACTGATGTTACCTGTATATGGTTAGGGCCATACCTGCTTATTGCATAATTCGTTTCTGCAGCCAGCGGACCGGTAACAAAAACTTTCTTAAGTTTATTTTTATCAAGCGGTAAAATATTGTTTGCATTTTTCAAAAGCACCAATGACTGGCGTTCCATTTCCATAACGAAATCTTCATGCTTATCAGTACCAACAATTTTATCAGCAGCTTTTACATCTTTTACATAGGGATTATCAAAAAGACCCAGCTTAAACTTTACCCTTAAAACATCTGCGACCCGGCTGTTAATAGTTTCCATGCTGATACTGCCGTCTTGTATTAATTCTCTTAATGGCAAAATAAATGTTTTGGGTTGCGTAAAGTTTGTTCTCACATTTAATCCAGCTTCCACTACCTGCTTTACCGCATCTTTATAATTTTCTGCAACGTGATGCTTGGAGAATACATATTCAACTGCTTCGCTGTCGCTCACTACATAACCGGTAAAGCCAAAAGCTTCACGCAGCAATTGTGTTAGAAAATAATAGCTTGCTATAATAGGAACACCATCCCAATCATTATAACTGGCCATGATACCTAACGGATGCGCCTGTTCGATTACTTTTTTAAAAGGGTATAAATACATTTCCTGTAATTCCCGTGGTGCTACATGCGGGTCTGTTCTTGCATTACCATCACGACCGCCTTTAGGCACGCTATATACCGCAAAATGTTTTAGAGTAGATGCTACGCCTTCACTTTGAATTCCATTTACCATTTGTATCCCCAGTTCCGAAATAAGATAGGGATCTTCGCCGTAAGTTTCTACAACCCTTCCCCAGCGTGGATCACGCGAAACATCTAAAATAGGGGCATATATATTTGTATAACCCAAAGCCTTCGCTTCCTGGCCTTCGATTTCTCCGGCTTGCAGAACCAAAGCCCTGTTCCATGTGCTTCCGATACTAATGGGTGCAGGCAACGGAGTGGCCCTGTCATGATTGAGTCCATGTACGCCTTCATTGGTAAAATCAACGGGAATGCCTAAACGCGTTTCTTCAATAAACCATTTTTGAATCTGGTTAATTGCAGCAGCATGGTTGCTGTAGGGGTAAGTAAGTTTACTGGAATAATATCTTTCTGGTCCGTTTATAACGCCGTTCAATTGCTCATCAATATTAGCAATACCATCTTTCCAGATTTCGCTTTTCCATTCGGGTGTGGGCAAACTATCTTTTAGTACTCTTCTATAGCCGTATAAAGTTGCCATCTGGCAAGTCTTCTCATCCACGTTCATTTGCGATAATAAATCAGCTACTCTTTTTTCAACAGGCTGAGTGGGATCTTCAAATACATCCATTTTGCCATTCTTATTAAAATCGATCCAGCCTTTATGGTAAATATTTATTTGAGCATCTATTGCGAGACCTTTAAAAATGAATATTAAAAAAAGAAAAAAAGTAAAAGCGAAAGACTTATTATTTCGGTTCATAGCATTTTGATGTTTATAAAATAAACGCAATGGAATTTTGCTTCAGATTATTTTAAGGTGAGTATGTGTGTAAACAAACTTATGATAAAATTATCTATTAAATTAAACTGGTGTTAGTCTTTTACAAAATACAGGTAGCCTTTTGAATCGCATTTGATTCCAGGTAAAACAAAACTCATCAAGCCATTTAAATTAACCTACAATAGTATGTTGGGTAATGCAAAAAAAAACAGAATTGTTTTGTTGGCACTTATAGTTGCTGGAGCATCCATTGATATTCTCCGTTATTAAAAATGAATAAATGGCATCGCTAATTATCTTCTTTTTTCTTTACCTCATCAATAACATCTAATAAGCCATCTTCTAATTTGTCTTCGGCCAGTTGCCAGAACATAACGCCGTTTAGTTTATTTTTTATAACATATTCAGTTTTTAATTTTATAGATTCCGAATCATCGTAAGTAGCCAAAATTTTTCGCTGAATATTAAATGCATAAGGCGCTTTTGCAAGCGAATCCCAATATTGTATGAATCCATTATTTGTGTTTATGGTATCTGCAAACCTGCTATAAGATAAGCCGTGGTAGAAATGTGCAGGCTGATACAAGCCGTTGTTACTTGTATCCGTTACCTCGAATAATCTTGCATAAAACGCAGCTCCAATTGCAATTTTCCCGGGAGGAACGCCGGCTGCAATTAATCTTCTTACACCGTTATCAACTGATTCTGCCTGCTGCGGTGTTGAATAAAGAGGCGTGTGGTGGCCGGAAAATTTGCTAAAGCCGGTTGTCAAATCATAGCTCATCAGGTTTACACGATTTATTTCGGGCATTATCTTTTTCCACTCCACAGAGGANTCGATATACTTCGTAAAACCACCTGCGGCAAAACTGATTTCTTGTTTCGTGCCTAACTTTTTTCTTAGTTTTTTGATGAGTGCCGTAAAGTTTGTTTTGTCTGCCGGGCCATAGGGGTGCCCCGGAAAACCTGAAATTGTTGGGTATTCCCAATCAAGATCAATTCCATCAGTTCCAAAATAGTTACTCAAATGTTTAACAGATTTAGAAAATGCTTTTCTTCCTTTATTTGTTGAGAAAACATCAGAACAGGTTTTGCAGCCTCCCCAGCCACCGAGTGATAAAATTATTTTTAGTTGTGGATTTCTTTTTTTTAATTCAACCATGCTTACAATTGTAGCGCTGTCTCTTTTGTTGTCGACAGAAAGTGAATTACCTTTTAGATGACAAAAGCTAAAAATAAGATGCGTGAGTTTTTCCACCTGGAAACTATCAATCAGGGAAGTTCTGCCAGCATAATATGCGATAACAGCAATATCATTTTTATCCTTTTCTTTTTGAGCATTGCAAAAAGAAGTGGCTAAAGAAAATAGTAAAATGAATGAAATTAGTCGAATCATTACCGTGATTTATTTAGTGTATTTTTAAAAGAGGTTGTAATATAAAGAAGATTGCTTTGTTTCACCGAATATCAGTTAAAGTCTTTATTTTAATTATTATATTTTTATAGTTTAAAGTTGTATTGATAAAATTTTAAGATGATACAAAACTTTTTTATTGAAAGATGTAAGCGTACACTTCGCTTTATTTTATTGTATGGTATGTGTTTTTCTTTTGTAAAAGAAAGTAAGGCGCAAAGCCAATCTCCGGCATTTAAAGTAATTGCATTTTATACGGCACGAAACGACCAGGCGCATATAAGTTTTGTACATGAAGCNAATAAATGGTTTCCTAAAATTGCTGCAGAATATAATTTTACTTATGATTCTACTAATAACTGGAATAATTTAAACCTTCAATTTCTTTCTAAATACCAGGTTGTAATTTTCTTAGATACACGACCGGATTCTTTACCACAAAGAGAGGCGTTTCAACAATACATGGAACATGGTGGCGGCTGGATGGGCTTTCATTTTGCAGGTTTTGCATTAACCCCATCTGAGTTTCCTCAGAACTGGGATTGGTATCACGAAACATTTTTAGGTTCAGGCCAATATGTAAGTAATACGTGGCGGCCGGTTTCGGCTATTTTAAGAGTTGAAGACACAATGCACCCTGCAACGAAAGGGCTGCCTGTAACATTTAAATCATCTCCATCCGAATGGTACAGATGGGAACATGATTTGCGAAAAAATCCTTCCATAAAAATATTATTATCGATAGACTCATCAAGTTTTCCCTTAGGAACAGGCCCTAAATTAAATGAGATATGGCATAGTGGTTATTACCCAGTTGTATGGACAAATAAAAACTACCACATGATCTATTTTAATATGGGCCATAATGATATTGACTACGAACACAAATACGATACTACCAACAGAACATTGTCTTACACATTCAATAATCCAGTTCAGGATAAACTTATTATTAATTCCCTGTTATGGCTTGGTTCGAAAAATAAATGATGTAAATTTTCCACTTTTGTTTATTCTTCTTCGCGTGAACAGCGTATGATTTAAAAAAATAAAAATAAAAATTTGTGTTGTAGCATCTGTACTAATTTTGTCACCTAAATAATTTAATTGAAAAAAATGAAAAGTATTTTAACCCTGTTGATATCTGCTTTAATAGCAGGACCAACTTTTAGCCAGACAAAAATTAATGTTCAAGATGCAGGAAAGCATGTAGGTGAAAATGTAACCATTTGCTCAAAAGTATATGGAATAAAATACCTTGACCGGTCAGGTGTTACGTTTATAAACTTAGGCGCANCTTATCCTTCCAGCCCATTAACGCTGGTTATTTTTGGCAAGGATAGAAATAATTTTCCCAAGGTGCCTGAAAAAATGTATTCCGATAAACAAATCTGTGTAACAGGTAAGATCGAAGAATATAAAGGAAAAGACGAAATAATAATTTCAAAACCAGATGAAATAGTTATTAACTAACTCAGGCAATTTACAACAACATTTAATGTATTAAAAGAAGAAAGCAACCGGGAGTAGGTTGCTTTCTTCTTTAAGGATATTAAGAAATTCATTAAATAATTCGTGATAATTCACTTAGCTGAATAAACCACCTTTTCTCAATTCACGGGTTCCCTGACCAATCAGGAAGCCATTTTGATATATTTCGATTGTATAATTACCTTGCTGAAAAGTACCTGGTGCAAAAGAAAACTGAACGTTCTTCTTTTTAGCCGTTTCTATATCAACTGGTAATTTAGCTGTGAAAGATTTATCGCCATCGTCACGGGTTGTGAATGTACCTGAATTTAACGCAGATTCAGAAACTGGTTTACCATCAGGGCCAATTACGCAAACATATACATCTGTCATACCTGATACCGCAATGCGGTTGCTTACATCGAAGGATATAACGAGCTTGTCTACACGCTTTGCTTTAGTGGTAACTTTTTCTTTTCCGCTGTGTCTTACATCAATTGGAGTAATGTCGATGTTAGAAGCATTTAATGTAGAAGCAACATCAACTTTTTGTACAAGGCTATCTTTTGTAGCTGTTGTGGTAGCAAGATTGGTAGTTAACACTTCCTTATCCTGGGTTAGGGTTGCTTTATCCTGAGTTAAATTCTGATTGTCCTGGGTTAACTGGGCAATCTGTTGTTCCATTCCGCTGATTTTATCATTAAGGCTGGCTATAAGAGTTTTTGCCCTTGATAATTCTGCAGCTGTAGCATTCTTTTTATTTAAAATGCTACGGATTTCTGATTTAGTTTTAGAAATTTCTTTGTTATCATCCGCAAGTTTACTTTGCAAACTTGTGTTAAGTGTTGACATTGAATCAAGGCGTGCAAGAGAAGCATCAAAACTTTTTTGTATATCACTTTTTTGATCTGTTACAGTAGCAATTTGTGTTTGCTGTTGCTGTATTGTCTCTCCACTTTTATTCTTATCTACCACCAGGGCAATACCCGTTCCAACCAACGCAACGGCTAATATTCCTATGATAAGATTTTTAAAATTTTTCCTTGGTTCCTGGGGTTCAGTAGTTGCCGTTGGAAAATTAGTAGCGCTCATAATTTTTGATTTTTTGTTTAAGAAAATGTTTTTTAATTTTTAGTTATAGATGTCTTAGGATAGGTTAAAAACGGTATGAAAAAATATTTTTGTCATCTTCGTTATAGTAAATTCCATAATCGTGCCATATTTTTTTATTCAAACATTATCCTTTAAAAAATTCCTTCTATCTTGTTGATCTTTATTAGGTTAACAAAAGAAAATATTTCGTGTTAAATTCAATCTTACTTATTATTTTTAATATCATCTGTTATACAAAGGAGCATATATTATAAGATATCGTTAATTAAAAAAAATAATTTGATGGTAAGGATATATTATCATTTTGAATAGCTTTTATCAATCAGCGAATTCAGGACAATGATATTGATTTGGTTATAACTTATATTTAACTGCTACAAAATATTTCTTACAAACTTAGCCGCGGATATAGGCATAATGCCAACAAAAAAAGAACCTTATAATGTTATAAGAACGGGTTGAAAAAAAATATTACAATCATGCAGGCACACGTCCAAAAATATAAACTCCGAAGCCGCTACTGACTCCGGAGTTTATAGTTTAACAAACTTCTAAAAAAATTATGGAGTTAGTTGTGCATTTTGGATAAACTTAATCTGTACTGCTTTTGTAGAATCGGTTGCTGTTGGTGAACCAATTAATAAGATGGTATAAACTTTTCCTTGTTCAACAGTTATGGTGCGGTTAGCACTAATGCTTGTTTCAGCACTTACACTTACAGAAATATCTCCGGGTGTAATTCCCTTAAAACCTGAAACTGCCGGGAATGTTGAAGTGGTATCAAATACATTATCACCGTTTGATGAGATGGTAACCGTTGGCTGCAAAGTTGAATCGGGAATGGCGTTTACATAACGAACATAAGCCATACCGCTTGCTGAAGTAAGGCTGTCGAAATTATCTTTTACTACTATATTCTTGTAGTTACCCGCAGTGCCTACAAGAAACGCAGAATAATATGCACTATCTGCAAAGAGCTGGCTTGCCGTAGCAAGTGATGTGCCGTTGAAATAATTGTAAGCACTTACATCACGTGTGCCGGGATAAACTCCGAGGTAGCTTCCTGTATATTGCGTAAACGTTAGAGGAGTTGGTGTAAGATTATTTCCT
>JGI20208J14878_1000381_pt1 | contig 10027 bp, 5 predicted proteins | sample NGESurF53shallow_FD_14878 | JGI IMG/M metagenome (IMG submission 14878)
TTACATAATATGTTCCGCTATTACCGGCAACTGCCACTGGAATAAACGGAGACGCCTCATCGCTTGAAAAATTCATTGGCCCTGTCCATGAAAATAATACACCATCATTTGCATGTAAGAATAATGTATCTCCGGTACAACTGCCAAGGTTAGACGCAGCAACAACCGGGTATTTATTTACGCTAACACTTACCACATTGGATAGAATAGAACAGGACGCAATATTCATGTTTTCCCTCTGCGAAACTGCCAACCGGTATAGATATACGCCGGGAGTAACTACCGGCGGCCTTACATAGGTGGTGTTTGTAGCACCTGAAATATTCGCCCACGAAACACCGTTATTTGTACTCAGTTGCCATTGATAAACAGGATCAGTGTACCCTGCGGAAATATTTGCCAATAAAGTAAATGTAGAATTATCGCCGGTGCAAACGTTAACAGAATCAGCAGATCCGTTGATGTTTGCAGTAACTAACGGTCCGCATGCACGAAAAGTAATATCATCTAATAATATATCGTTTCCACATCCACCCGGCGCATTATTGGTCATCCGCAAAACCACTGAACTTATTCCGACGGGTGTTGAAAAAAAGAAGCCATACTGTGCCCAATCGGAAGATTCAGGTATATCACCAGTTTGATAGGATTGTAAAACAGTACCCGAAGTGGTCTCAATATTAAAAGTTATGTTAGGTTTTATTCCCTGGCCATTACATGCAAAAGGCTGGAGCACATTATACATCCAGGCGGCAAATTCATAAGTTGTGTTAGGACATAGACCGTCTACAGTCTTTACAAAAAAATCGCCTGGCGTATAAGACGCATTTACAATCATCATATATCCATTTACATCTCCCGGAGTATGATCTTCGGTGAGTGTATGCCAACTACTTCCAAAACAATTACTGGTAGAATTAGCAATGGTATAAAATCCATCATTTGGACAATCATTCGCTGCATAAGTGTAATTGGTTGTGTTGCCGAGAGGAGCTCCCGGATTGGAACCGGAACCGAAAGTAATGTCAACAACCGGATCTCCCAGGCTTCCCTGGCATAATTGAGCAGATGCTATATTAGAATAAAGAAAAGAAAAGAAAAAAAAACAAATAAAAATCGTTACAGATCGGGCCATAAGAAAAAACACTGGTTTTAGTATATTCTAAGTTCAATAAATAATCTCAAATAACAGATAGTTAAATTCAGTAACGGAAAGATAAACCGTAAAGTTGTATATCCTTTCATTTCAATAATTTTTTGGGCATCAATTTAGCAGCCTGATCTTTTTATTATTTGTGAGAATAATTTCCGTAAATTAAATTTTTATATTTTCATTCAACATGAATCCTAATTCACTTCTTCAATCGTACCAGGAACAGCCCAACGTTTGGGATGAGATGTTCAGCGCCGATGGAATACGTTCGCCTTATAAAAATTTTGTTTCTGTAATAGAAAACTTACCTCCGGCAGAGATGACGCATAAAGATGAAATGGCAAAAAAACTTTTTATGAGCCAGGGCATCACATTTACTGTGTATAGCAGTGGGGAAGGAATCGAAAAAATATTTCCTTTTGATATTGTTCCCCGCATTATTAGCAGCAGCGAATGGTCTTTAATTGAGTCGGGCTTAAAGCAAAGATTGAAAGCATTAAATGTTTTTCTGAAAGATATTTACCACAGACAGTTTATTATAAATGATGGCATTATTCCTTCGCAACTTATATACTCCTGCCCCAATTTCTTAAGAGAAATGATGAATGTAGATGTTCCGTTTGATATCTACACACATGTATCCGGCCTGGATCTTATAAGAGATGACGATGGAAAATTTTATGTGCTGGAAGACAACCTGCGTACGCCTTCCGGCGTTTCTTATATGCTTGAAAACAGGAGCATTACCTACCGCATTTTCCCTGATATGCTTCCAAAAAATAATGTTCGCTCAGTAAAAGAATATCCTGATCTTTTATATAAAAATTTAATGGCACTTGCAAACAGGCAGGTCAGTAATCCAACAGTGGTTCTTCTATCACCCGGAATTTATAATTCTGCCTATTTTGAACATACAACTCTTGCACGATTAATGGGTATTGAATTGGTAGAAGGTCGTGACCTGATGGTAGATAACAACCATGTGTACATGAAAACTACCAAAGGGCTGCAACAGGTAGATGTTATTTATCGCAGGGTTGATGATGAATTTATTGATCCGCTTGTGTTTCGTCCGGACAGTATTTTGGGTGTATCCGGAATTTACTGGGCATACAGAAAAGGAAATGTTGCTATAGTGAATGCTATGGGCAATGGCGTGGCCGATGATAAAGCCATTTATTCTTATGTTCCNGATATGATTCGCTATTACCTTAATGAAGAACCCATCTTACAAAACATTCCTACTTACCAGCTTGCCGATGAAGACAGCAAAAAATATGTTTTTGAAAACATGCATAAAATGGTTGTGAAACGTACAAACGAATCCGGTGGCTATGGAATGCTGATGGGTAACATTGCCAGCGATGAAGAAATAAAAAACTTTAAGGATGCCATTAATGCTGAACCGAGAAATTTTATTGCGCAGCATATTATAAGCCTATCATCAACACCATGCTATATTAATGGTATCTTACAACCACGTCGTGTAGACCTACGACCCTTTGCATTATATGGGCCGGATGGAATTAATATAGTGCCCGGTGGCTTAACAAGAGTTGCATTGAAAGAAGGGTCTATGATTGTGAATTCTTCGCAGGGCGGTGGCAGTAAGGATACATGGGTGTTGAGTAGTTAAATTCATAATTTATAATTTTTTGTTCTTCGTTTTTCATTTGAGTCCCAATTCTTAGTGGATTACCAAATATCCTAAGAACCAGGTTAGGATAATTAAAAAAATTAGCTGCTTATATTTTCACAACTAATTTGCATTATCTTGAAAGACTTATGTATTAATAATACGTCGAATAAAAATTATAAATCTTAAATACTAAAAAATGAATAAACTTTTATCCATAATAGTTATTATATTAACCACATCAGTTTATGAAGCTACTGCACAACATTCGCCAGGTGGTAAGGTAAAATATGGCAATCACGAATTAGATACTTTATATGTGGATAATTCGAAAGATTTAATAAAACGTGAGAACATGATAACACAGGATGGGCCTTCATTTAATGATCGTGAAGGCAGAGGAGCGCTGCTGCCGGGAATTGCCGGATACCTGATTACTAAAGGGACACAGGCTATTCAAACCATGATTAACAATAGAAAAANCAGATATACTACACAGTATAATTATGCTGAATGCGACCATTATTTTTATGACCAGATTTCAACATCCAGTTCTAATGATATTACAGGTTTGCAATTCAGCGGCTTTAAGTTAGTGCGGCTTTTACGAAATGGCAGAAATAAAGACACTATGTTTTTTGCAAAGTTTATTATTGATACAACAAGAGGGAATCTGGAAGAAATGATGAACAATGGTATCTTTCACATGAGGCTTGACAGTATTAAAATTATAAATTCAAAAATAAAAGCGCCAAAAAATTATGAGAATCTGAACCTCGATTTTGAAATTTATATTACATCCTCTTATCGTGATGATGCCGGACGTTTAAATACAGAAGCTCCATTGGGAAAATTTATTTATACGCTGAGAAATTTTCCCCTGTATAAAGATGACCCTGCCATTCAAAAAAAATATGATTCTATCAATCGTGTAAAACCACCATTAACAGGAGACTGTTTTATGGTGCCACGCTCATCTGGCTGGTATAAAAACAGTGATGGATTACTTCAACCATGCTGGGGACAAGGCTTGTATTCTATTAAAGTAATGGTAAAAGAAACCACTAAGCCAAAATTTATTGATAAAATCATTATTTATTCATCAGGCCCCACATTAGGTATCGTTCCGGGTGTGTTGCAAAAGAAATACGCCAGCAGTGCCTCATCTTCATCATCGTCTTCTTCTAAAAGTGCCAAAAAATGATAAGGTACTTTTAAAATTTATTAGTAGCAATTCATATTTGAACAGATACAATGAAAAAAATTATTCTAAATAGTTTGCTTTGTTTTTTGCCTTTTGTAATCTTCTCACAAAATAAATATGCATTGCTTATTGGCATTGATCATTATGCTCCACCGCAGGGCTATGTGCCTTCCGGCAGTGTTGGGCGTTTAAATTTTCCAAATCTTGAAGGATGTATTAATGATGTAAATGCGATGTATTCTGTTATCACATCAAGATTTAATTTTTTCCAAAAAGATATTGATACCCTGCTGAATGAAAAAGCAACAAGAGAAAATATTTTACAGTCAATGGATGATCTTTTAAAAAAATGCAAACCAGGTGATATTGCTTTTATTTATTATGCCGGCCATGGGAGCAGGGTAAAAAACAGTTTATCTTCTGATAAGCCGGATAAATACGATGAAACAATTGTGCCTTGCGACACCTGGAAAGAAAATATACCTGATATAAGAGATAAAGAATTATCAAAAAAATTCAATGCTTTTCTTGATAATAATATTAAGCTTACTATTATTTTTGATTGTTGTCACAGTGGCTCCATTTCAAGAGGTCCTAATTTGGCTCATGGAAAATTGCGCTATATGCCCGAAGAAAACTGGGATGCAAAAGATTCATCCCGTCCGCAAATTCCTGAAAAAAGACCTGGCAATAATTTTCTTAGTCTATTTGCAACGCAGGCCGATAAAAACGCCGCTGAAATTAGCTTACAGGATGATAGCGATCATATAAATAATTACGGAGCTTTTACTCATGCAATTACCGAAGCACTTCAACAAGAACCTGATGATGCATCGGCATCCGATATTTTTACAGCGGCAAGAGGTATTTTAAAAAATTACGGGTTGAGCCAGGAACCGGAAATTGGCGGTAGTTCTGAAAGAAAAAATCAGAATCTTTTTGGTACAAACAAAAGCCAGGATCGCGATTATCCGTCAATAGCGGTATCCGGTATAAAAGGCAATAAAGTAACCCTTGAAGGCGGCTGGGCATTAGGATTATATAAAGAAAATGAATTGTCGTATGCAGATAATGATTCGTTGTTTAAATTGAAAATTGATAAAGTAACGGGTGTAAGCCAATGCATTGCTTCCGTTATTGAAGGCAATATCGCTAATATAAAGCGTGGTTATTTATTTAAAGTTACCAATTGGGCTTCGCCTGATATTCCTTTAATTACTATTTATATTGCTCATAGTGATTATACAAATGAAGATGTAAATAAAATTACATCAATAGCATCTCAGATCAAACGATTAAAAAAAACTATTTGGGTCGAAAACATTCGTGATGCAAATCCATATATAAGTATATTTTTTAACGGCAATAAATGTTTTATTAAAATCGATACAGCTTCAGCTAAGGAGTTAAAAACAATTACCGTTCAAAATATTTTATCTTTTTGCCCAAAAGATTCTACGCTTTATTTTGAACTGCCGGTTGCAAAAGATACTGCCGAAAAATTTAGAAAGAAGCTAAGCCTTAATCATAATATTAAAATTGTTGATTCAGCGGGTCTTGCTAATTATACTTTATTTGGTAAGCTAGGAAAAAATGATCTTCCTGCCTACGGATTTAGAAAAACGGAAACCGCCGCCGAAGATAGTTTGGAATCAATGCCGATAGTTACTGATTGTTTTGAAATTCAAAAAAATGAAAATAAATCTGTAGCAGACAGTCTTTCGGATATGGTTAAAAAGTTATCGAAATTAAGAGCCTGGTTAAGTATAATAAAAACCCCGCAACAAAACATTCATTCATTTCCTTTTCATTTGCAATTTTTTAACGAAGATTCAAAAAAAAATATAACAGACAAGTATCGTATAGGTGACAGCGTTAGTATAAGCATAGTAAAAGACAGTAACGTTCTCAAAAATTCTATCCAACAACGTTTTGTGTATGTATTTGCATTAGATCAATCGGGTAAAATGAGCCTTTATTTCCCCAATACCGAAACAAATAATGGGAATAAATTACCAGTTTATAACAACGGGCAAATGGTAAATACCTACCCTATAGATTTGGGCTCGTACCAACAACGGATAGGGCCACCTGCCGGCACAGACAATTATTTTATTCTTACTTCAGATGAAATTATTTCTGATCCCAATAATGTATTTAACCAGGAAGGTGTAAATACAAATGTCGTTTCGAGAGGAAGTGTTTCCGCTATTAATCCATTATATAAATTACTGAATGTTGGCAACGATGTAAAAATAAATGGTATATCACGGGGGGGAAAGCTTCCCGCAGCTATGCCTTCTACATGGAGCCTTCAAAAATTTTCTTACAAATGCACCTATTAATTTTAAACTTTGAAATATCTTTTTAAAAGAGACACATTTGGGGCTACGATTGCCATTCTTTTAGCAATGGGTATTTTATTATATAACCCGCTGAATGCTCATATTTTTAATCCATTAAAAATTGCGCTGACGGATTTCGCTTTTTCAGATCTGGCATTTTCTGAATCGCATCTTAAAAATATACATGATGAAAGAATTGTTGTAGTAAATATTGACACGGCCGGAAGAAAGACAATTGCTTCTTTGTTGCAAAGGTTGAGAGCATACCAACCACAGGTAGTTGGCCTTGATATTTTTTTTCCTGAAAAAATAAATGACGGTAATACAGAACTCGCAACAGAAATAAAAAAATTTCCTAACCTTATTGTTGCGGCAAAACTTGTATATGACAGTTCAAAAAAAGATTTTATTTCTTCAGCCGATCAATTTGAAAATGATGATACACTTTCGGGCTTTGTAAATTTTATTGGCGAAGAAGGAGGATCTGTAAGGTTTTTTTCTCCTTTAATTCAAACCAAAACAAGTCAATATCAAAGCTTTGCCGCATCTGTTGCAAAAGGCTTTGATACGCTGGCGTATCAAAAATTAATTTCAAGAAAGAACCGTGTTGAATATATTAATTACCAGAGAACCGATGCTGATTATTATATTATAAATATTAATGACGTTTTAAATAACAAAATTGATTCTTCTTTTATAAGAGGCAAGATGGTGCTGGTAGGCTTTGTTTCATCAGACGAAAACAATATTGAAGACAAACATTTTACTCCACTTAATAAAAAAGTTTTAGGGCGGTCTATTCCTGATATGAATGGTGTCATTATCCATGCTAACATTTTATCAATGATATTAGATGGTACTTATATTAATAAAATCCCCACCTGGATTATCATTTTATTTACAATTATTATTACCTGGTTACATGTAGCATTCTTAATAAAATATTATATTCATAAACACAAGTGGTTTCACCTGGTAGTGAAACTGGCGGAGCTTATTATCAGCATTGTGCTTTTTTATATAAGTATATTACTTTTAAGACACCTGAATATTGAGATAGATTTTACACTTCCCCTTATTGCTATCATTATCACTGTAGATATTTTATATTTTTATGAAGCTTTTGCTAACTGGCTGGAACAGCGGCATCATATTTCATCAGTTTTCACAAAAACACATGAGCATTTATGAAAACATTCTTTTTTATAATAAGTTTGATGAGTGTATGCCTGGTTATACATGCGCAAACATCGCCTAACTTTTTAGTTGTAAGCGTACAAGGAAACGGATATTATACCAGGGACAAATATAATATCCCTTTAAAAATAGGATCGGCATTAACGTTGAGCGATAAGATCGTCTTAGGCAAACAATCTACTGTAAGTATTATTTGCAATAATTACAATTTGTTTAGCATTGCCAACAAGCAATCGGCAAAAAGTCAACCAACTTTTCTTCGCAATTTCAGCGATTCGTGCAAAGCGCCGGAATCGGGCATTACAACTCAGTTCTTAAAGTATTTATGGCAACACCTGCAAGAAGACGTGGCAGTGAACGAACCGGATAAAACTAATATTAAAGAATTTGGCGCAGTAGAGCGAGGCTGTCCTGATCCTGCATTTAATTCCTTAAGAGATACTATAAATGTGTATCATCAACCCTTTNCCATACAATACCANACTACAGATACCTCTGCACGAATACAGTTTGTAATANTTGATGACCAATTGACTGATACTTTATACAAATCTGCAGTTCATAATAACAGAATTCACATTACGGATAGCCTCATACACTTAATGAATAAAGAAAAAGCATATAAGTGGACCATTATCAGAAACGGGATGGCCATGTGCGATTATAAAACGATACAGAAATTAACAACAACCGGTTATAACAATATCATTTCCGGTATCCATGAAAAGAATTTTAATACNCTTACAAAAAATGATCAGTACAGAGCGCTTGCATTTATATTAAATGAAAANAATGTACCAGGTGAAGCATTGTACTATTTTAAAATGATTAAACCGGATAAGGAAGATATCCTATCAAAAATAATTTCACGGGATTTGATAAAAGAATTTTTATACTAAGCAATTGCATGTAAAACTAACAGCTATGCCTAAATGCTTTTTATTATTGGCAGTGGCTTTTTTTATTACTCCGTTCAGCAGCCATGCGCAAACCAGGGCTGTTAAGGATTCTATTGAATGGCAGGCGCTTAACGATTCGGTATGGAATTGCTCCAACCGTGATACAATCCTACTCTTAGCGCAGCAAATATTGCAAAAAGCATCAACAGCATTTGGGAAGAAAAGCAAGAATTATGGATTAAGCCTGGTTACACTTTCAGCAGCTTATTACGGTCTTCAGCAATATTCGAATGCAAAAACAACTATTGAGGAATCTCTTACTATTATTAAAAATACCGCAGGAGAAAATAATTCTGATTATGCAACCACTTTAAATAACTATGCTGCAATTGAAGTGAAGTTTGGCAACTATGTCTTCGCTGAAAAATTATACAAAGAATCAATGTCAATCAAGGAAAAATTGTTTACGAAAAAAAGTGATGAATATGCACAGAGCCTGGATAACATTGGAAACTTTTATTTAGAAACAGGAAAGTTTTCTTTAGCAGAAGAAAATCTTAGAAAAGCCCTTGACACGCAAATGCAATTAACCGGGAAAGACTATCAATATGCATGGTATTTAAATGATTTAAGCAGCGTTATTATGAATATGGGTAAATACGCTGAAGCTGAAACTAATTTTAAAGAAGCGCTTTCAATTATTGATACTTCATCAGAAACTGCTGAGAACAGAGCTTATTTAAACGGGGAAACACTTAACAATCTTGCAGCATTATACACATCAATGAATAATTATCCGGCTGCTGAAGACGCAAGAAAAAAAGTACTTGATATTATCATTAATATGTATCATCATAAAACAACTGATTATGCATTTACCAGCAAAGAGTTAGCAAAATTGTATATTCAAAATAAAAAATACGATACTGCCCTGCTACTTTTAGAGGATGCGGATACTATTTATCAAAATGAATTTAAAACAGAAAACCTCAAACAATACGCAGAAACCCTTGACCAGCTTGCCTTTCTTTATTTCCGGCAAAATGATTTTACGAAAGCAGAAATGTATTATCAAAAAGCAAAAAATATAAAACAAAAAATATTGGGCGAAAACAATCCTTCATACGCAGAAAGTTTAAATAGCCTCGGGGAATTAGCAATAAAAAAAGAAAATTATACAGAAGCAAAAAAATATCTTGATTCAGCTGTTGATATAAGGCTGCATCAACTTGGCAAAGAACATCCTGATTATTCGGAAAGCATTAATAATATTTTAAACATTTCGTATGCACAAAATGATTTCGAAAACTGGAATAAAAATATTTCTCACACTATTACAACATGGCAAAATAGCGTAATGCATTTGCTTTTATCGTTTGATGAAATGCAAAAAGAAAATTATCTCGATAATCACCTGGAGCAAAAAGATATTTTTTTATCTATGCTTTATTATTTTCAGCAACGCAAAAAAACTGACAAACTAAGCCAGGTTTATTATAAGATGATCACTGCACTTCAGGGATGGTTATTGTCTGGCAGCAGGCAGCTCAACTCAATCATTACACAGCAGCACGATGAATCATTATCAAAGTT
>JGI20208J14878_1000384_pt1 | contig 9976 bp, 6 predicted proteins | sample NGESurF53shallow_FD_14878 | JGI IMG/M metagenome (IMG submission 14878)
GCGATCAACAGTCATCCGACCGCGTGGCCGCACCCCTGGCTTTGGTCGAACTACAGATCCATCGTCACGTCGCACACGTTCTGGCACTTTCTTTTCAATAGCGCGCTGATCGCCATCATCGCAACAGTGTTGGCCGTGTCACTCGGGTCGATGGCTGCGTTCGCTCTTTCGCGATACACCTTCAAGGGTCGCGAGGCGGTCTTCTCGTTCTTCACCATCGGCCTGCTTTTCCCGCTCACGGTCGCGTCGCTTCCGCTCTATCTGCTCCTGCGTGATCTCCATCTGCTTGAGAACATGTTCGGGGTCGCGATGCCCGAAGCTGCCTTCTCGCTGTCGATCACGATCGTCATCCTGCGACCATTTATGCGCGCCGTTCCCGCGGAACTCGAGGATGCCGCGGTGATCGACGGAACAACCAAGCTGGGATTCTTCTGGCGCGTGCTGCTACCACTTTCGATGCCCGCCTTGACGACCGTCGCGATCTTGGCGTTCGTGACGAGTTGGAACTACTTCATCTTGCCGCTGTTGGTGTTCAACAACCAGATCCATTTCACGTTGCCACTGGGGGTAGCGACGTTCCAGTCGCAGTACTCCGCTGACACTGCAAAGGTCTTCGCGTTCACGGCGCTGTCGATGCTGCCCACGCTCATCTTTTTTACGATTGCCCAGCGCCGCATCGTCGGCGGCCTGACCGGCGCCGTCAAGGGCTGACCTCCCCGCTGGCCGGTGGGGGTTCCGGCCACAAGATTCAGGGTTGCGGTCAGGGTCATCACTGATGTGCCCCTCGCGGGCACTCGCCGATGATGCGGTGTGCGGAGCAATCGGTTGACAGCGCACCTGTGAGCTTGCTGTGGACCGTGCACGGCTTCGACGCAGTCGTCAGTAGCGTCCGTCTTATGACGGAGCTGCTCGGAACAAGATGGGGGCATGCAGCGTGATCGAGGCACAAGCACTGACCAAGCGCTATGGCTCCAAGACCGCAGTTGATGGCCTCAGTTTTGAGGTCAGACCTGGCTTCGTTACTGGATTTTTGGGCCCGAACGGCTCGGGCAAGTCGACCACGATGCGGCTCCTGCTTGGCCTCGATCGACCGACCGCTGGCCGTTCGCTCATCAACGGCAAGTCCTACCTCGACTTTGCGGCGCCATTGCACGAAGTTGGCGCGCTCTTGGAAGCTCGCGCGGTGCACACGGGCCGTTCGGCTCGCAACCACTTACTCGCGATGGCAGCGACCAACCGGATCCCACGCAAGCGGGTCGACGAGATGATCGGCCTCGTCGGCCTCGACGGCGTTGCTGGTAAGCGCGTCGGCGGGTTCTCCCTCGGCATGGGCCAGCGGCTCGGAATCGCCTCCGCACTCCTCGGCGATCCTGGTGTGCTGTTGCTCGATGAGCCCGTGAACGGCCTCGACCCAGAAGGCATCTTATGGATCCGCAATCTGTTGAAGGCACTCGCCGCCGAAGGCCGCACAGTCTTCGTGTCGTCACACCTGATGAGTGAGATGGCAGTGACGGCCAGCGAGGTGATTGTCGTTGGACGCGGGAAGCTCATCGCGTCAGGCAGCGTCGCGGAGGTAATCCGCGGCGCGGGGAACGGCGTGGTCATGGTGCGCACCACCGAGGCCGACCGCTTAGGTTCCCTGCTCATCAGTGCCGCCGCCAACGTCCAGAGGCTCTCGCCCGACCTGCTGCAAGTGAGTGGAATGGACAGCGCCGCGATTGGACTAGTGGCCGCACGCGAATCAATCCCGCTGATCGAGTTGACGCCGCAACAGGCGACTTTGGAAGAGGCGTTCATGGAGATCACGCGCGATGCGGTGGAGTTTCATGGCAATGAACTCAGTGGTGGGGAACTTGCGCCAAGTGCAGCGGGGGGTGCGCAATGACGGCGGCGACGATTGCCCCCAGCGACGTTGGGTCGGCACGGATCACCCAGGCCGGCGTGATCCAGTCGGAGTGGATCAAGATCCGCTCGGTGCGTTCAACGTGGTACAGCCTGTTGGCAGCCGTTGTCATGATTGTTGGCCTCGGCACGCTGTTCAGCGCCATTCATACGAATCGGGTGGAGCAAGGGAACGGCCCAGGCGGACAAATCAGCTTGGACGCCACTCAGATAAGTCTGCGCGGCCTATTCCTGGCGCAGCTCGCAATCGGCGTGCTCGGCGTCCTCGTCATTACCGGCGAGTACAGCACCGGCATGATCCGCTCGTCGTTGGCAGCTGTGCCACATCGGCAACCGGTGCTCGTTGCCAAAGCTTTGGTCTTTGGTGCCGTCGTGTTCGTCGTGTCGTTGGCTTCGACTCTTGCTGCGTTCCTCTTGGGCCAGCAGGCACAAGCCAGCACGCACCAACAGGCGTCGCTTGGCACACACGATGCGATACGCGCAATCGTGGGCGGCGCGATCTACCTGACGTTGATCGGCCTGCTCGCGGTCGGTCTCGGCTTCCTGGTCCGCAACACCGCGGGTGCCATCGCAACGCTCTTCGGCATCGTCCTCGTCGCGCCTATCCTTGCGTCCGCGTTGCCCGAGCCGTACTCGAACGACGTGAGCAAGTACCTGCCGCTCAACGCGGGAACGCAGATCCTGCTAACGAGGAACTTCGACCCAACGCAGCTGAGCCCGTGGGTGGGACTCGGTGTGACGGGCCTGTACGCGGTGGTCGCACTGATCGCCGGCGCAGTCATGCTCAAGCGCCGGGACGCCTGATACTGGCGGGGTCGCTGGCGCTAGTTCAGCCCGTACCTGGCATCAGTTGAGCCCGCACTAGGTCTGCCAGCCCAAGGCCCACTGCTCAATGGGCATTCCCCGGCGGCAAGTTCGGGTGCCGCGAGCCGACGTCGTGTCGCCCGCAACCGATCGAAGAGGACGGCTGCAAACCGGCGCATCAACTCGTACCCGAGTACCGGATCCGATGCCATCAGGCCGCGCAGCACGCCAGCGTCGAAGACGATCGCGGTGGTTCGCTCGACGGCGGTCGCCGAGAGGTGCCAGCGGTATGGCGGAAAGAGCCAAGACCAGCCCAGCGCGGCATCAGCGCCAAGGATCTCGACCTCGACCCGGCCGCGATCGGAGATCTCGGCGTCGAGTCGAACCGATCCCTGGCGAATAAGGACGAACTCGCCCGCGACCTGGCCCTCGCGAAAGATCTCGTGCCCTTTCGCGAACGTTTCGCCGTGAGCATGCACGCCGAGCCGACGCAGTGAGTCGACCGGGATCGCGGAGAGGAACGGGTGGCCAGCGAGCGCCGCCGTGCGAACTGAAGTAGTCATGCGCCAATCGAAGCGCAGAGTCGCGATGCAGCTCAGAGCCAGATGTCATCGCGCCTTGGGACCATGGGCCTGACCGCAACTCCTCGGCCCTGGGACTGCGTCCTAACGCAGGTTCCGCGACAGCGGATCGTTTACTGCAGGCGCGGACTGCAGACGGACTTTGACGTCGACGGCAATCGCGCCGGCGGCGGTGACAAACACCGGATTCATATCCAGCTCCGCCAGTTCGGGAATATCGGCAGCCATCGCGGCGGCCCGCAACACCATTTCCTCCAGTGCGCTGACGTCGACTGGTGGACTGCCTCGGTAGCCGGAAAGTAGGGGGGCCATTCGGAGCGATTGGATCTGTCTCTTGGCGTCCTCTGGCGTCATTGGGAGCAGATGGAATGCACGATCTGTGATGAGGTCACCTAACACTCCGCCGAGACCGACCGTGACGACCGGGCCGAACCTCGAGTCAGCGACAACTCCGATAGCGGCTTCGATACCCGGCCCGACCATCGATTGCACGATCGCGTCGACCATCACGTTCCCTAGGCGGTGTTCCATCACCTCGTAAGCGGCAGCGACCTCCGCAGCCGAACGAAGGTTCAACTGCACGCCTCCCGGGCCGGACTTGTCGATGATCGACCCAGCCGCAACCTTCAACGCAACGGGAAAGCCGAGAGCTTCAGCGGCCGAGCCAGCGGCCGCGGCACTTCTGACCAGCACGCTCGGAGTGACTGTCACTCCATAGCTGGCCGCCAGTGAACTTGCTTCCGTGGCGTCAAGCCAGACTTCGCCTGTACCGGAAAGCGCCTTGCAAACGATTGCCCGAGCAGACGTGCTGTCGACGTCTTGAAACTCACGCTCGATTCCACTCGGGCGTTGCCGCCACACCGCGTACCGGACAACCGCGCCGAGTGCTTTCGCGGCTGGTTCTGGGAAAGCGAAGTACGGGGCAACGAGGCGTCCATTCGCGGACCGCAGCTCTGCTGGCGCGTCGACCGCGCCGAGAAAGCAGGCGAGCACGGGCTTCGTCTCGACGTCGGCGCGAACCGTCGTAACCGCACGAGCAAAAGCACCGCTGAATCCTGAGTGGACTGGTGCGTAAACGGCGATGACGGCATCAACATCGCCATCGTCGAGCAAGACCCGGAGTGCGGCCTCAAAAGAGACTGGGTCTGCCCCAGCGCCTAAGTTCACGGGGTTGCTCGGGGCAGTGCCGACCTGGAGTAGACCCGCCAACCGGCGTCGTGTCACGTCGCCAAGTGTCACGACTTCGAGGCCAGCAGCGTCGCAAGCGTCGGTGGTGAGAAGCCCCGGACCGGCGCCGTTTGCAACGATCGCGACACGGCGTCCGTTAGGTAGCGGCGCGAGATCGAAAAGGGTTGCGACATCGAGCAACTCAGCGAGCGACTCCACTCGCGTGACGCCAGCTTGGGCGAACAATGTATCCGCAGCAACGTCGGCGGTGGCGGTAGCGGCGAGTCGCGATGCATGCTCCCGGTCAGTCGGATCGGTTCGGCCAGACTTGACGACAACCACCGGCTTGCTGAGCCCCACTCGCGCTGCGATGCGAGCGAACTTGCGCGGGTTGCCGAGCGATTCAAGGTACAACGCACAGACCTGAGTCGCTGAATCCGCCTCCCACGCGCACAGTAGGTCGTTGCCTGAAACGTCGGCCTTATTGCCTGCAGAGACGAAGCTGGAGATTCCGACACCAACTCGCGCTGCGTACGTCAAGGCGGCAGTACCGACCGCTCCTGATTGCGCCATCAGCCCGATCCCACCGCGCGAGGGCAGGGTCGGTGACAACGTCGCATTGAGCGCGACTGATGGATCGGTGTTCGCGATCCCCAAGCAGTTTGGACCGATCAAGCGCATGCCCGCAGACCGGCAGGCCCGCACGAGTTCGTCTTGGCGCAGCTGACCCGCGGCGCCGACTTCGGCGAAGCCGGCCGCAACAACGACGACGCCTGCGGCACCAGATGTGGCCGCCTCATTCACAACGCCCAGCACCTCACCCGCTGGAACGGCGACAACGACGACATCCACCGGACGCGGCACGTCGGCCAGAGATCGATGGGCTCGGATACCCGCGACCCGGTGCCCCGACCGGTTAACCGCATAAAGAGCACCTCGGTAGCCGCCTCGGACGATATTGGCGAGCACCTGGTGCCCGACACCTGCTGGGTCGATGCCTGCGCCGACAACGACAACTGAGGCGGGCGAGATGATTCTCGCCAGCGACTTTGCTTCCGCTAGTGCTTCACGGGTCCCTACGGCACGACGGAAGTATCCATCAAACTGCAGGGGAAGCTCGACGTGCACGACGTTGGTTCCAGTCTGCTTTGCCATCGGTAAGCCAGCATCACGAAACAGATGAAGCATCGGCGCGTTGCTCGGCAGCACTTCGGCCACAAAACGGGTGATACCGCACGTCATGGCCAACGCGCTGAGATGCTCGAGCAGGAGCATGCCCAGGCCGCGACCGTGTTGAGCGTCGTCCACTAGCACCGCGAACTCGGCGACAGTGGGGTCGTCATCAAGGCGCTCGAACGACGCGACTCCGACGACCTCGTCACCGACTTGCGCTAACAGCGAGCCGTGGTCGTCGCCGGGAGGACGTGTCATCCGCTCCACGTCGCGGCGAGTATTGAGCTCCGACACTGTGAAGAAGCGCATGTGCAGTGCGTCCACGGAAGCTCGCCCATACATCTGCTCAAGGGCCGCGGCGTCAGTCGGGCGCACCGTCCTAATCCGGGCGATGCCCGCGTCGACGAGGAGCACATCCACGTCGACGTCGGGTATCTGCACGGCCATGATCTGTTGCTATCGAATGACTACGACAGGGCAGGCTGCATGATGGACGGCTTGGGCGCTGACCGAACCGAGTAGCAGTTCGGCGAATCCACCGTGCCCACGTGAGCCAACAACGAGCAGATCAGCGTGTGAGCTTCGCTCGACGAGAATCGACGGGGCAGCGCCGTGGACGACATTGGTGATCACACGGTCAGGCGGCAGGTCGACATCTGTTGCGGCCTTCTCGACGATTTCTCGCGCCTGCGCTTCGGGATCAAGCCCCGCGACGACCAGCGGCAGCCCATACGACACCGGTCGCGCCCAGGCGATCAGCAACTCCAAGGTGCCCCCGGTCTTCTTGGCCTGCTCGATACCCCAGGCCACGGCCTTCTGGCTCTGCGGCGATCCGTCCACGCCGACGACGATGAGCGGCCGGCTGATTTCGGGTGTTGTCATGAGTCCTCCTTGTCCGATGGGCTAAGGATCGTGCCAGCGGACAGGCGGCTGTTACGGTCATTAGTCCTTATTGCCTAGCCGCTAGGTCCTTCGTCTCACGACGTGCTGAAGCGAGCAGCCCGCTTACGAAGGTGACGCATCCTGCTGTATCGCGATCGTGGAATCTCTGCTGCGGTCGTGTCCCTGTAGAAGTAGCGCTTGCCCAATTCGATGAGAGCAAGGTACCCGACGACCATGGCGACAAGCGCCGCGAAGAATGCTCCTGGAAGCGGGCTGAATCCGAGCGTGTGGGCGAGCGGAGTGGCGGGGATTAGCGTGCCGATTGTGACGACGCTGAGTGCCGCCAGTGTCAGAGGCAGGCTGGGGTGGCTCCGAAAGAACGGCACCCGACGGGTACGGATCGCGAAGATGACCAGAGTTTGGGTAGCGAGAGACTCGACGAACCAACCCGAGCGGAATTGAGCGGCGCCGGAGTGGAACACCCACAGCATGATGGCGAACGTGACGAAGTCAAAGAACGAGCTAAGCGGCCCAAAGAAGATCATGAATCGGCGGATGAATCCGATATCCCAGTGGGAGGGGCGGCGGAGCTGTTCTTCATCGACGCCGTCTGTCGGGATGGCCAGCTGGCTGCTGTCATAGAGCAGGTTGTTCAGCAGGATCTGAGACGGCAACATTGGCAGGAAGGTCAGGAACAACGACGCGCCGGCAGCCGAGAACATATTGCCGAAGTTGCTGGACGTGCCCATCAGGACGTACTTGATCGTGTTAGCAAAGATCCGCCGCCCTTCGGCGACCCCATCAGCAAGGACGTCGAGGTCTTTCTCGAGCAAGATGACATCCGCGGCGTCTTTGGCCACATCGGTGGCGGAATCCACCGAGATTCCGACGTCGGCGGCGTGAAGGGCAAGCGCGTCGTTGACGCCATCACCGAGGAAGGCCACAGCGCCGCCGGTACGGCGTTGAACGCGGACGATCCGCGCCTTGTGTTCGGGGCTGACCCTCGCGAACACCGTCGTACTGGAGATCGCGGCAGCCAGTGAGGTGTCGTCTAGTGCGTCGACATCTGCACCCGTGAGCGCGGCGCCGTCGCCGAGACCGAGCTCTTGGCAGACCTTAACCGCGACAGCGGCATTGTCCCCAGTCACGACTTTCACCGTGATGCCGAGGGTCGCGAGCCGAGCTAACGCGGTCGCTGCGTCAGGCTTAGGGGGATCCAAGAAGACAAGGAGTCCGACGAGGCGGAGGTCGGTTTCGTCCTTGCTGGTCAACGGTTGGGTCTCGCTCGTCGTGCGCGTCGCAACCGCCACGACCCGGTTGCCCGCGGCGAACTCCGCAGCGAGGGAGTCTCGGGCCGCAGCCGGAACACCGACGCAACGGTCGAGGACGGTTTCAGGCGCTCCTTTGGTGACGACCATTAGTTGTCCCGCGGTGTCGCGAATGAGCGCCGAGACCATACGACGATCGTGATCGAACGGCAACACGCTGAGTCGCGTGTAGGCGGCCAAGAATGAGTGCTGCGGCGCAGCAGCGAGTGATTCCCACAGCGCCTGGTCGAGCGGGTTTCCACCGATCGCCCGACCGTCATGTCCGGTGTTTTCCGTGCACAGGAGCCCCCATCGCAAGACAACATCAGCGGAGACATCGCTTGCTGGTACTGAGCGCATGAACTGAACATTGCCCTGCGTGAGAGTGCCGGTCTTATCGGTGAAAAGGACGTCGACGTTGCCGAGATCCTCGATGCAGACCAGCCGCTTCACCAGGACCTTCCGACGGCTCATGCGCCGCGAGCCGGCAGCAAGGCTGGTTGACACCACGGCGGGTAGCAATTGTGGTGTGATCCCGACCGCGATAGCCAACGAGAACAACGCGGCGTCGATGACTGGTTTGTGTAGCACCACATTGATCACGAAGATGGACGTCGTCAACGAGCCGGCGACGTACACCAAGAGCATCGAGAACTTGCGTAGACCGACCTGAAACTCGGTATCGAGTTGGTGGGTGCTGAGCCCGGCGGCGATCTGGCCGAACTCGGCGCGGGCGCCTGTCGCCACTACGACGCCGCGGCCACTTCCGGCGTGAACCACTGTGCCCATGAGCGCGCATCCGGTCAAGTCCGCAAGAGCCGTGCCAGCTGGGACCGGCACCGTCGACTTCTCGAGCGACAACGACTCGCCGGTGAGGACAGATTCGTCGCATTCGAGCCCGGTGACCTCGATGAGCCGAAGGTCGGCAGGCACGATGTCGCCCAGGCGCAGTTCAACCAGATCGCCCGGTACCAAGGACGTGACATCGACAGGGGTCGCTTTCCCTGCGCGGGTCACGACTGCCTCATGGTGGATTTGTGAGTGGAGCGCCTCGGCTGCCTTCTCCGCTCGAAATTCGTTGACGAAACCGAGTCCGACGGACAGGGCGACGATGACGCCGATGATGACCGCATCGCTGCGCTCACCAACGAAGTAAGACGCGACCGCGGCTACCACCAGCAACGTGAGCAGCGGAGATCGCAACTGATGCCATAGCACGGGCAGGAGCCGCGCGTGGTGAGTGGTTACTGCATTCGGACCCCACCGTGCCTGCCGCCGGGCGACTTCTGCCTCGGACAGACCGCCCGAATCAGACGCACCGAACTCGAGCAGTACGTCGGACGCGCTCTTTGTTGCCGCTGACATGATCGGACTCAATGAGCTCGTCAGCATTACTCCAGTCAACCTGAGAGCTCAGGCCAGCGATTAGGGACCAAGGTCCGGCACAGGCGGACCGACGACCCTCGTCCGTCCCTGCATCCGGAACCTACCGTTGCTTCATGGACGACGGGCCGCGGTCATGATGCGCGCGGCGGTGCGAGCTGCGGCGGCCGCTCCACCGCGGGTGGGTCGGCTGATCGCCGTCCGTGGCGCCGTGCAGGGTGTGGGTTTTCGACCCTTTGTTTATCGGCTCGCTGTCGAGCTGGGTCTCGAAGGAACCGTCCGCAATACCGACGGCCACGTCGTCATCGAAACCGCGGGGACGGAAGAGGCCTTAGACGAGTTTGTCCATCGCATTGTCGAGGACGCGCCACCGCTATCGCATGTCGATTCCGTCGTGCTCAGCGACCTTCCCGTCGCGCCAGCGGCGAACTCGGGCTTTCGCGTCGCTCCAAGTGACTGTGTCGATCGAGATTCGCGGGGTGAACTGCCGCCTGACATCGCTACCTGCGCCGATTGTCTGCGCGAGCTCTTCGATCCAGCGGACCGGCGGTATCGCTACCCGTTCACGAACTGCACGAACTGCGGACCGCGCGCCACGATCATTCGCGACCTGCCCTACGACCGCGAGCGAACTGTCATGCAGCCATTTCCGCTCTGCGATGCCTGCGCGTACGAATATGGCGACCCGACCAATCGTCGATTCCACGCCGAACCGGTGGCGTGCGCTGCCTGCGGCCCGCAACTCGCTTGGCAGCCGATCGGCTCGGCTATCAAACT
>JGI20208J14878_1000393_pt1 | contig 9818 bp, 11 predicted proteins | sample NGESurF53shallow_FD_14878 | JGI IMG/M metagenome (IMG submission 14878)
CCTGCCGATACCGCCAGCCCCCCGACGATCGGACTGATCGTGCCGGCGGCGTAGTTGAAGGCATTCATCAAGAGATCCGTCGTGCTGTAGGCGCCGCTGGTCATCCAACTTCCAGTGGCGAGCTTATAAATGCCTTGAATGCCCAACAGAAACATCGCCGCCACGATCGAGCCCAGGGGACTGGTCCCCTGCGACTGGTCGAGAAGCGCCTTGAACACCAGCGCGGCCGCAATCACCGGGACCAAGTGGGCGACGAGAACGTTGTCCACAAAGTCGCCGGTCACCTTGCCGATGCCGTTTGTATAGGGTGTCGATGGAGCGCCTATGACCAGCTGGCTGGCCCCCGGGACCGTCTCCTGCACGAGCCACATACTGACTCCGGGGAGAGTGAGCAGCAGCGCCCCCCAGAAAATCCATTTCAGGAAGCCGCCACCGGCCTGATAGTTCACTCCTCCCTCATTGCGCAATTTCATCCCGGCGAGCACAAATGCGGTCAGTGAGGCCGGGATGGCGAGCGTCATGAGCAGTCCGAGGAGGGCCCGAAAGATCAGTGGCGGCGTCATGGTTAACCTACCGCCTGACCGTTTTGGATGAAGTACTCGATCAAGCGCGTGATACCGGAGACCGCCAGCAGACCGCCAGCCGTCATCGCGGTTGGCATCCAGCTGCGGCCACTGCGCCACTGAATCACTGTGCCGACTACGGCCAGCCCCGCGCCGACCGGACAGATCACATTGCCGATCCAGTTGACGACGTTCAGAAATGCGCCTTCCGGCTGGGCCGCGGTCTGGCCTTGTACGGCCTGCCCTACGGCGGGAGTCGTGCCCATGTTCTGGGCGACTGCCGCCGCCGGGGCCATGCATGCGGCACCGATGAAGCAGACACAGAGTCCCATCATCAATTGCTGCGAGGTTTGACCAAGCCGGCGTTCGACGGCGGCTCGGGTTTGACGAAGAAGCGTAAGCATTGTTTGTTCCTCCGCGGCGGGCTTGCCGCCGTGAAAAACAACATAAAGTCGATCCGAAACTCAGGCAAATTTCAGAAACCCGCAAAAACGTCGATTCGGGCCAATTTTCAGATTTTTATAAGAGATGTGCCGAAGAAAGGATCGTTTTCGTCAGGATCTTCCTATCGCAGCGATTTTTCTCGGCCGGGCAATCCCGCAGGTTGCCTGCGTGGCCGCTCTCTCTCGGACGAGCAATCAATACAGAGCACATAGAGAAATCATGCAGGTAGCCCCTCACTCTCTTCAGACGACGAATGCGGGAACTTTTCGTCGTGTGCGCAAAACGACGAATGTGTGGAGTTTTCATCGTGTGCGCAAAATGACCAATGTGTGAACTTTTCGTCGTGTGCGCAAAACGACCAATGTGTGAACTTTTCATCGTGTGCGCAAAATGACCAATGTAGGAACTTTTCGTCGTGTGCGCAAAACGACGAATGTGTGGGGTTTTCATCGTGTGCGCAAAATGACGAATGTGTGGAGTTTTCGTCGTGTGCGCAAACGCGCAATCGTGCGTACCAAGCAACACCTGAGAGAAGACCGACAAATAACACCCGTATCAAGCAAAACGGCCGGCAAAAAGCCGGCCGTTCGCTCATTCCGATAAAGCCCGAGGCTTATGGCGCGGTGTTGTCCGCTACCCGGATATTCTGTGCCGTCATAGGATTGACTTTCTGGGGCTTGGTGAAGATGAGATAAATTTCCGTGCCTGCCGGCACGCTGACGACGATGTGTGCGGTCACCATCATGTTCATGACCTGGGCATCGGCTCCGCTTCCGATATTTTCGGCGGCGCGCTGCCGCATCATATCGGATTCGCTCACCGCCCCGTTCACATTGCCCTGCCCAACCAGCATGGCTCCCGCCTCTCCCAGACCGGCCAGTGAGCGCAGCGCAAAGCTGCGACCCGCCTTTTTCCCGGTCACGTGTCCTTTGATTGCCTCAAGTGATGTCGTTGCGCCAATGGCGGAGATCGGGAGCGTTTCTCCGTTCGGCATCTCGATCGAGCTGAAGGCGATATTCATAATCCCCGAGGCATCCGCCTCGGTAATCTTGCCCACCGCGCGCGCCCCGGCGGGAATCAGCACTCTTCCGTCGCGCTCGTAGTTGTACTCGATCACTGCGGTTACTGGTGCATGGAGCGCGGTACTGGCCATCGACTCCAGCCGCGCCGCGACATGGTAGCCGGATTCCAAACCGAAATTGTCCACCGCAGGTTTGAGATGAATCCCTCCTCTTGTGGTCCCAGTCGAACCTCCATTCCTTTGGTGCGCGACAAAGACCATCGAAGGGGTGGCATATTCCTCTTGCTGCTGCCGCACCATCTGCGTCTGCTGTGCGCTGTTGCCCGAGGTTGAGCCAGGAGCGGCTCCCGAGTTCTCTTCCGAATAGGGTTGCGGACTCCAGTCCTTCAGGTGCTCCGCATTGGTATCAGGCGGATGGAACTCGGACACATCTCCCAGACTCTTCCTCCCGTCTGCTCCCTTCGACCCCATCGCATTCGTTCCGGCTATCGCGGGGTTCGGCTTCATCAGACTACTGGTCCTTTCGATATCCTCGGCGTCCAGAGCCCCTGCTTTGGTATTCGTATTTTGCTGCGGAGCGATCTTGTTCGCCGGCACAAGTTGTCCCGGCGCGGTTGGAGTGACGACTCGGCCGAGGTTCGGTTTCGCTGCTTGACCCGCGGCCAGCTTTTTCCTCGTCCCCTTGGTGGAGATGAGAGCGAAGAATGCAATAAACAGCAGCAACAGCACTCCCACTACCAGCATCATCCTGGTGGTTTTGTCCTTTCCGTCGGTTCCCCCGGCCCGGCCGGGCATGACGAAAGGACGGCTCTCCTGTGCCGGAAGCACAGATGAGCCGTCCTGATTCTGTTTTGAGTTGGAAGCAAGCTCTTCTTCTCCCTGGTCGGGAATCGGATTGGGCATGGACATAACGGTCTCCTTTGAGAGATGGATGAAGCTAATTACCGGGCGCTACGAAAGGGACAGCCAACAGCAAGGGCTTGTCCACGGAATTGGCGGAAGCGAGCTCAAGCAAAATTCTTTCCTGGCTCTGTTTGAATCCGGGCCGATCGAAGGTCACGACGCCATCGGCGCGCTGACCCGGCGCCAGCTTGCGGCCGTTGACCTTGAACCCATCGACCGGAACCTGTTCCGCCAGGACAATATGCTTCTTGTCTTTTTTCTTCATCTCGTCTCGGCTGCCCGGACTGCTGAGTTCAATCTGCGGGGGAAGAACTTCGATCCAGCGATTGCTGTCATTGCGAACCGAGTAGGCAACCAGCATCTTGTCGTGCGATTCCAGAACTTCGCCGAGGGCGCCCTCGATCGGAGGCGGCGCGCCCTTCTTCGATTTCTTTTGAAGTGCGGTTCCCCGCTGCCAGTCTGGCGTTGACACCCGAGCCTGACCGTCCAAAGCAGTCTCCAGCGGATCGGCAGGTTTCACCCGCTGAGTTGGTTGGGCCGCTCTGACAGCCGAGTCTGTGGATCCGATGAAGAAACTCTCCTGCGGCTGGTAGTTGACGATGAAATCGACCGGCGCATCGGGCGCGGAGGTCCCATCCGAGATCAGCCGCATGCTGATCGTCTCTCCCGACTGCATGGTGATGATCAGGTTGCTTTCTGACGGCTGCTTCGTCGAAGGCTTTACATACACCAGGCGCGGCTTTTCAGCCGAGTGTTCCGCCTCAAAGAGAGTGGGAGCTCCAACCGCAACCGAGCTCACCGCATCCGGCAACCGGATAGTGGTTTCAAACAGCGGTCGCAGATGGACCGTCGTTATCGCTCGATCCGAAATTGTTACCTCGGACACCATCGGTTGCACGTTCTCGATTGGCTGCACGTCCGATTGTGCAAGAGCTGGAACGGCGGCGGCTGGGGCCTTGATCTGTTGACCGAACGCGGTGGTTGTAGCCAGTGCGATGGCCATGGCCAGAAGAGCTTGCCTGCGGTATTTCATGGGTGGATTCCTTTCCTGCTGTCAAGGTGATGAAACTCGAACTCTCGCTCGTACTGTTTTTCGACCGAGGAGACATAGGCGATCACGTTCGCGTTGTGGTACTGCAATCCTCGGTGCAGGATCGGCCCTTCGCCACAGTAGTAGGCGGCGACCACCATGCGAAGATCGCCATGAAACATCCGGTTGAGGAAGGCCAGATACCGCACCCCGCCTCCGATGTTGTCCTCAATCGACGTCGGGTCCTGAACCCCGAAGCGCGCTGCCGTTGCCGGCATCAGCTGCATCAGACCGATCGCGCCTTTGCTCGAAACCGCTCTCCGGTTCCAGCCCGATTCCTGGGTGATGATGGCGTCGACCAACTCCCGCGGCAGGTGATAGTGATTCGCATACGCGTTCGCGTAATAGATCGCCTCGTCCGGCCTGGTTCCAAGAGGTCTGCCGGCGTGAACGGCCGCCTGCGCGAATGCAGTCGAAGACAGCAGGAAGAAGACGAGCGCTTGTTTCATGCCGTCGCCTCGAGAGCCGCGAGGGTAGCGACGACCTCCTGCGCTTCCATCGCATCGGCATTTTTCTTCGCCGTATAAATGATCACTTCAAACGCCTGCTTCATCAGCATCCGTTTGCGGTCGCCTTCCGTCTTAACGATCAACGGCAGCATGATGTCTTTATGGACAGCCAGGATCTCGTCCATGCTGAGCAGCTGCATCGCCTGGGCGACGTCGTTCATCTCCGAGATGCTGGGCGGCTTTTCGAGATTAAAGGAACGAAGGGCCTTGGCCAGCCCGGCGATAAAGCGGTGCGTGGCCGCATTCGCCGTGGGGGTCTTGTTCTTGACAATGGCCGCTTCCCTCTCCGGGGTCGGGTGCTCGACCACCAGATAAAAGCTGCGCCGGCGAAGCGGATCTCCGAGACGCCGTTCCTGATTGGAGGTCAGGAAAACGAAGGGAATCGTCGTCGCTTTGACCGTGCCCATCTTCGGGATCGAGAGGGTCCATGCGGAAAGCAGTTCCAGCAGCAGCGCCTCAAACGCGTAGTCCACCTTGTCGATTTCGTCGATCAGCAGGACACAACGCTTTTCTTGCTCGATCGCGGTGAGCAGGGGTCCGGCAAGGAAAAAGGCCCGGCTGGTCACGTCCTGGCGGATCTGGTTCCAGTCGTGCGCGCCCTCGACTTTAGTCTTTAGCAGAACAAAAAGCTCTTGCAGGCTTTTGTCATATTGGCCGATGGCCTTTTCTTCGTTGATTCCCTGATAGCACTGCAAACGAAGAAGTTCTGCCCCGGCTGCCCGCGCCACCGACTGCGCCAGCTCGGTCTTTCCGGCCCCGGCCGGACCTTCCAGCATGATGGGTTTGTTGATCTTTCCAGCCAGGTAAACCGTGGTGGCCGTCTTCGGATCGGTAAAATAACCGACCCGGCTCAATGCGTCGAGCGCCTGTTGCGGTGAGTCAAACATCGAAGTCCGTCCCTGGGGCTGAGGAATCAGCTTGCAGGGAGCGTAGGACAGACTCCGGATTCAGTCAAAACGCGGTTCAGTCCTTGAAATGTTCTCCGTCCGGGCCTTCCCAGCCGTTTTCCGTCTTCTGAAAGGCGTAGTTCGATTTAATAGTTCTGATGTCACCAGGCTTCCAGTGACCAACCTGGGTCAGGTATCTCTCACGAACTTCGTAGAAAAAGGTGTACACCGTGACGCCGTTGACCTTGGCAAATTGACCATCGGTTTTCTTGAAGTCAACGAGTTCGACTAATACAGGAGGCTGTTTGTTGATGTCGAGCCAAACCCGTTTTGCGTCAGCCAGAGTTGGCGGCGCCGGATTGGATTTGCATCCGGCCAGGGTGCCCAAAACGATTGTGAGAACAATCAGACTTTTTCGCATTGTGTTAGTTCCTCAATTCCGGCATCTTTCTGATCCTCGGGGCGAGCTCGTTGAAGGTTTCCTCAAAAACATATTGCGCATCTTTGAGCCCTTGGTCAATCCCAGCGGAGTTGACGCTCATGCAAATCAGTGCGCGGGCGAGGGCGACCAGTTCCAGCTGCGGAAACTTCGCCCGAACATTCTCTCCAGCCATCTTTCTCATGTACTTCAGCAGGCGGCTGGTCACGCCATCACACCGGGCTTTCTATATTAGCTAATGAATATACTGAGCGTCGCGCGGTCTGGCTCCCCAACTTCCTGGGATGCCTCCGAAGCCAGGCGGTCCTATTGAAAAGCCAGGAATGGCCTCTCATAAACTTCGTCCAGCCAGTCCGCGTCTTCTTGTGCCAGGCTCGGGTTCATATGGGATAAAAGACGGATCGTACTCTTCAGTTCCTCCGAGACGGGGCCGCTCTCGAGAAGAGCTTTGATCTCTCTTTCTGATTTCTGAAGCGCATTCATTTCTGTTTAAGTGGGCGGAAATCTCGCTTATCCGCTAGTAGTAATTGTCTCGCTGAAGAGCCTTCTCGGCTTCTGCTCCATCATTGCAACTCTGGCGTCACCTTGAGTGCTTGTAGCCTGTTGGGCAAGCAGTAGGGGAAGTCCGCTGTTACGGGATTGCGGGGACCTCACGCAAGGGTGGCCACCGCGCGCCATTTGCCGTCAACATTTGGAATCGGCGGCTGAGAGCCTACGAACACTAAAATTAAACAAGTTGCACCCAATACAATCGGCCACTTCTCGGACGCATTTTCATCAGTTTGCCTCCCTTTGCTGGTTCGTTCATATACCAACGGCTCCGAGATTTCCCCCGCTGCTCGCATCGCGTCATGACCCTTGGGCTTCTGGTTCCTCACGATATAGATCAGCCTGCAACTCGGCTGGGGTGGTCGGCGCGAGCGAAACGTTGCAAATCTTTGACGGGAATCAATACTCTCGCGCCAATCCGCCTAACGGAAATAGCTTTATTTGCTATCAGATAATCCAGAGACCGCCGGCTTATTGAAAGAAGCGTGGCAGCCTCCTCGCGGCTTAAGAGCAGCTTTTCCGCCGAGCGAACGGGCTTGCGCTTATCTCTCAGGGGCTGGGACTCAGATATAACGCCCATTGAATTGTCTCCTTGTGTCGATGTAAGTTTACGACTGAGATGCAGCAGAATGCATTCCAGTAAGCGCACAGTATCGCGGGTGCAATCCTGAGTCAAACTGCGAATGTTTTTCAATCTTTACGCTTGAGCGAGATGCGGGCCCAGCTTCCCAGAGGCGTCGAAGGATTGGCTCATATGTGGATGTCTCAGAGGGAACAAACCTGGAAGACGCTTATGTTCTTCTTTGACGGCCGGAACGCCTCCGTCGCACATTGTTCGGAGCGTCTAATACCTCAACAGCATTCTGAGTATGCTGGGGCGAGAGGTGACTGTATCGCACCGTCATTGTGATGCTCTTGTGGCCTGCAAGTTCTTGGACGGTACGAAGATCTACGCCGCGCATCACGAGTCGGCTAATGAATGTATGTCTGAGATCGTGCCAAGTGAAATTACTGATATTTGCGTGATGAATTGCGGTCTCAAACCACTTTTTCGGGTCTGCCAATGGCTTTCTGTAACGTGAAGACAGAAATACTGCGCCTTCGTTTGGCCTCTTGTCATACAGATTCTTGAGAACTTTCAAGCACGTTCGATTCAGTGGAATTTCTCGGGACGAACCATTCTTCGTCTGACTGAGATAAATCCGCTTCCGGTCCAGATCCACTTGCGTCCATTCCAAGCTGAACTGTTCACCCTTTCTCATCCCTGTGTTTAGGGCGACATCTAGCGCGGACAACTGCTTAGGGGCGGTGACCGACATTACTTCGCGCAATCGGATTTCTTCTTTATCGAGCAAGTACCTTATGCGTCTATTGTCCTCTGGGCGGTGATCAACGAGCCGGGCCGGATTGGTGAATACATCGCCGTTCTTGATGGCGAGCGAATATGCCTTCGACAATACGTTCTTATATCGGTTCGCTGTCGCCGGTGACCATTCAGAATGAGACGATAGCCAGGTGTCAATCTCCGAAGGCTTTAGCCTTTCAGCTTCTATTCTGCCAAGTGCCGCGATGATCGAATTCATCCGGCCCTTGAATGTTCTCAGGTCTTTCCTGTGGTGATTTGAGTACCAGTCGATTGCATTCTTACCAATCTGAGCGACTGTGACCCGTAGGCGGCGCATATTCGAGGGGAGCTTCGCACCTGCGGTAATGGCGGCTTTTCGGGTCTCGTAAAGCCGAATAGCGTCACTCTTGCGGCCAACTTTTTCCCTACGAAGCTGGCCATTGGTGCGATAGCGAATCCACCAGACGCCGGAACCAGGCACGCGCTCCCAAACACCTCTGCGAGTTGTCTCGATTCGAGCCATGTACGGACTCCTTCGAGGACATGATACCAAGTATCACCAGAAGTATCACCAGGGCTATTCTGAGCTGGAACGAAGATTGTAACCTGTTGGTTTTATGGTGACCCCGGGAAGATTCGAACTTCCGACCTGCGGTTTAGGAAACCGTCGCTCTATCCACCTGAGCTACGGGGCCACTTGGAATGAGTTTACGACATGGCCGTCGCCCCATTGAACGAGCATTCCGGAAATGGTGCTGCTGGCATCCCTTGGAACGATTCCCGCGATTCTGCCCAATCGGACCGACCTGCGTGCGGCGTTTTTGCATCTTAGAGCAAGGGAGACTCGAAGAAAATGACCCGAAAAATACAGATTGCCGCTTTGCTTTTGGGAAGCTTCACGATGCTGGGACTCACAGGCTGCCCACGCCATCGCCATCATCATGACCGCTATCCCCCTCCGCCGACCATGGACCATCACCACCCAGATCATCATGGTGCGAATGACCATTCAGACCATCACGACACAGACCATCCCGACTCGGGTTACAACCACTAGCTTTCCCAACGTTCGTTGTTGTATATGCAGCGGGCAGCCCAGGTCTCGATTCCGAGACCTGGGCTGCATCGCGCTTATAGGAAGCGTCTCCGGTCAGAGGCTGGGCGCAGTGAATCTTCAATACTGAATGTCTTGCATCAGTCGCTCGAGCTCCTGCTGCTGCCCAGCGGTCAGCGGCAACAGCGGCAAACGTGGCCGTCCGCCAAAATATCCGTTCAGATCGCAGGCGAACTTCAAAGCTGGAATCCCCATCTCGCCTGCGACCCGCTGCGAAGGCTGCCCAATGCGCGCCTGCTTTTCTTCGGCGAGCGCCGAGTCCCCTTCTTTCCACGCCGTCCACACCTCGTAACAACACTGCGGCGCGCAGGCGGCGAAGGCCAGCACCGCTCCCGAAGCGCCCGCGTCGAGCGATGCCCGCAAGGTAGCGGCGCCGCCGGTCAGCACTGAAAACCCGACCTGTTTTTGTCGCGTTTTAATGGTCGCGGGTGAGGCGACGGCCAGCGCCGCCCCGCCGTTTCCGAGAGCTTCCAGGGAAACAAACTTTGCTCCAGAGGGATCCGGCTGCGACCTCAGCATTCGTCCTGTGACAGCGGCGAAAGTCGGCGTCACGGCGACAGACCGCGTCACGAAGCGTGTCGCGTTCACCGTGGCGGCAATGCGCTCCGGCTTTCCGCTCGACTCCTTCAGGCCGATGATATTGGGGTGTTCCGCCAGTGCGGCAACGGCCTCGACCGGCAATTCGTATAACGTCATCGTCGGCACGCTGTAGAGCACCACCGGCAGCGGCGAAGCATCCGCGACCGCGCGATAATACGTCAGCATCTCCAGCGGAGGCGCATCGGAGCGATGGAACTGCCGGCGATAGAAATGCGGAGTGCGCACCAGCACCGCATCGTAATTCAGCCGGCCCGCGGTCTCCGCCATCGCCACCGTTTGCCGCACGCTTTCATGGCCTACTCCCGCGATCATCACTTTGTCGGGAGCGGCCGCGGCAATCGCGATCTCAAGCAC
>JGI20208J14878_1000395_pt1 | contig 9815 bp, 7 predicted proteins | sample NGESurF53shallow_FD_14878 | JGI IMG/M metagenome (IMG submission 14878)
AACATATCAGTACCGCATGCCCGAAATATCTTTCTAATTTTCCCGTAACTAAATTCCTGGCGATAATACCTCTTGCTTTACCATCTATTTTTACAATATCTTCCATTTCATGACGGGCATACATGGTTACATTTCCCAGTGCCACTTGCCTTTCTAATGCGCTGTAAGCGCCTAACAATAATTGCTGGCCTGTTTGCCCGGCAGCATAAAATGTACGCTGTACCTGGGTTCCGCCAAATGAACGATTACTTAACAAGCCACCATATTCACGTGCAAAAGGAACGCCTTGCGCCACGCATTGGTCAATAATATTTCCGCTTACTGATGCCAGGCGATAAACATTTGCTTCTCTCGAACGATAATCCCCACCCTTAACCGTTTCATAAAAAAGACGGAAAACAGAATCGCCATCATTCTGGTAATTTTTAGCTGCGTTGATGCCTCCCTGCGCTGCAATGGAGTGTGCACGGCGTGGGCTGTCCTGGAAGCAAAATGCTTTTACCTTATAGCCCAGTTCCCCTAAAGTGGCTGCTGCTGAAGCACCTGCAAGACCGGTACCTATCACTATCACTTCCAGCTTTCTTTTGTTGGTTGGGCTTACCAGGTTTACATGATCTTTATAGTTAGTCCATTTTTGTTCAAGATCACCTTCCGGAATTTTTGCGTCTAATGCCATACGTTAGTGTTAAATTTTGTATGCTTAATTATGTTTTTTAGTTTATGATAATTTATTGCAGCCAGCCTGCCATAAATGATATGGGCATCATTGCAAATAAAATACAAATAACTACTGAGTAAAAAACACCAATACCTTTTATGATTGGCGTCCATCTCCGGTGGTTGATTCCAAAAGTTTGAAAGGCGCTTTGAAAGCCTTGCAATAAATGAAATAAAAGCGATACCAACCCAACCATATACAACGTGAACCACACAGGATTGGTAAATATCATTTTCATTTCCTGGTAAAGATCCACGGCAGGCCCATTAAAATAGAGTTCGTGTTTGGTGCTTGCCCAAAAATGATATAAATGCATTACAAGAAACAGGAGTAAAAAAGTTCCCAGCCAACCCATATAACGGCTATACCATTTTATTTCACGAGGAAAATTTTGTTTTGCATAACTTATCTTTCGTGCATCCCTGTTTTGCTTCCAGAGCAAAAGCCCCTGGATAATATGCAAAATGAAAATTGCAAATAGTCCCACTTCAAGAAATCTTACAAAATAGTTATGCAACATAAAAGATGCTGCCGCATTAAATGTAGCTCCATCATCATTGTAAAAAATCATTGCATTGATTGATGCATGAACGATAAGGTAGATTATCAAAAAAAATCCCGTTAACGCCATTAAAATTTTTTTGCCAATCGAAGAAGTGAATAACTGTTTCCAGGTCATAAGTGAGAGAGTTGTTAAATTTCAGATTTGCAAAAATACTACAGGAAGTTTAGAAAATTATGAATTATGAATTGTGAATTAAAAATTGACAGGCGTATAAATTGAATCAATATTCAGCAGATAATTTACCCAAGCCGCCTCAATAATGTATTATCAATCTGGTTAAAGAGAATATCTGGTTTCATGGTACGCCAGGGAACAAAGTTGAGCAGTTCAATATAATTATTCAAATGTGCTTTTCTAAAATCGTGTTGGGTTTGCTCAGGCATGTTCAACGATACAATCCAGCCGCCTTCATCTTTTACATCTTCAAACCATTCCTCATAATAGCTATCGTCACTGCTGTGGAAGTTTAAAACATTTTCGGCGATGAGAATAAATTTTGTGATGCCCTCTCTTTCAAATTCATCAATTACATCACGCTTCAGTGTCATGATATCATTTTCTATTGCATCGTTCCATTCGCCGATTAATTCAATAATAGCGTATTTTTCCTGGTAGTCTGCCATCAATACTTTAAGATACAACGTGGCGCTCCCAAATTCATCCCATTGCGGGTGAATGTAATAATTGTACACAGTTTGCGTAAATGCAAATTCACTGTACTCTCTTCCGTAAAATGGTGATCGCTCATCATCCTCAGATTGATATAAATATTGCCAGTTATCGTACGGCTCTATGTTCTGCATTAATAAATTTAATCTTCAACAACAATGTAAAATATATTATCTGTGCAAAAATATTACATCTGTTTAAGTTGGAAGTGAATTGTACTATTAAAATAAAAAAGGCCGCTCACTGAACGGCCTTAAAAACGATACTTCAATTTATTATTCAACAATCAGCTTATCGCTAAAAATAGCGTGACTGGCTGCATCTGTAATCTTTATCATATATAATCCACCCGCCTGCTTTCTGCGTAATTGCAGGTTTTCAACCTGGCCAGGCCCTTTTATATAAACGTCCATAGTTTGGATAAGTCTGCCTTCAAGGTCGGTAAAATCAACACGGTATTTACCAACTACATTTCCATCAAAAGTAATTTTTATTTGACCATCTGATACAGGGTTCGGATATATAGTTATTAATTTATTGCCGATAACATCAATATTTTTAAGCAAGGGTGTACCTACGCTATTTTGTTTTGCAGTTTGATGTAGCAGGTTGGAACTTGCAAGGTCAGACGCATTATAAATTTTTCCAGTTGTATTTATTTTAACTGCGGAAAGATTGTTTACATCAACCTTATAAAAACCTTCAAAAGTATTGGCGCTGCTTACTATTACATGGTCGTCGTCAATAGCTGCGGCCCCATTCACACTGAAAGTCCCGGATAAATTACTGATAGTTCCTTTATAAGTAGCCGTCATAGTTTGCGGATCAATTAAAAAAACATTTCTGCCGGCGCTGAAAAGGTATAGTGTTCCAAACGCATCGGCAACAATATCGCCTCCCCAGCTACTGCATTGGTTGTGGACCGAAATTCCATTATTGGAAGCGGCGTCAACAAGGCTTCCCATATCTGTAATAACAGTTTTATTACTGGTGGTAAATCGAATCAGGTGATTAGCATCATTTGTAAGCGCATATCCGTTACCGTCAGCGCCAATCGTCATTCGTGTTATGTTAATGGCCTGATCATTGTAATCCACATTACTTATCAAAGGTTTTTGAACTGTATAAAATGAAGGTGTACCACTCGTATTTCTAAGATCGAGCCAAACAAGCTGGCCTGTGCGCATGGTTGCAAAGAATAATTTATCATGCCTTCTATCGTAAGCCGCAGCAGCGCTCATTGAGAAAGTAGGTGACGGATTTTTAACTAATATGTTGTTCGCTGAAACTGTCATATCATTTTGCTGCAGTGTAGCCGGATTACCTGTTAATATTAATTGATCAACATTGTGTCCTGTTTCAGCATCAACAAAAGAAAATTTTGTTTTCCCGTTTTCAAAAACAGTTGAATTGGTATTGCCGGTTGCCATGTCTATCACACGAATGTCCGACCAGTTGAAATTGGCATTATCCTGCCCGGTAATGGCATACGCAACATTGTTCTGTTGGGCGGATAAGGTGAAAAAAAGAGGAACTGTAAATAGAATGAGTAAAATTTTTAGTTTCATAGTGCAATTTTTTGGTTAACAATTTATGATTGGCCTATAAATTTAATACAAAAAAATAAAATATTCCTTATTAATTATTTGAAATTTTCAATAGCCTTTTTTACACTGCCATATTTCAATAATAACTTTTTTGCCGCATCCTCGTTTTTAATCCCCGATTTTTCCATCAGCATACGGACCCCCCTGTTTATAACCTTCTTATTGGTCAATTGCATATTCACCATTTTGTTATCTTCTACCCTTCCCAACTGTATCATAGCGGTAGTTGAGATCATATTTAACAGCATCTTTTGCGCCGTGCCGCTTTTCATGCGGGTACTGCCGGTTACGAATTCCGGCCCTACAATAACCTCCACTGGGAAATCTGCTACCGCACTTACGGGCGAATCCGGATTACAGGCAATGCTTCCCGTAACGATATTATTTTCTTTACATTTTTTTAAAGCCCCAATTACATAAGGCGTTGTGCCGCTCGAGGCAATTCCTATTACAATATCTGCATCACTAATATTATATGCCTGCAGGTCTTTCCATCCCTGTTGCGTATCATCTTCCGCATTTTCAATGGCATTAATAATAGCTTTTTTTCCACCGGCAATAATACCGATTACGAGGCCCTGGGGCACGCCATAAGTTGGCGGGCATTCACTTGCATCCAAAATTCCCAACCTTCCGCTGGTTCCTGCTCCAATATAAAATAATCTTCCGCCGTCGATCATTTTTTCCGAAACGGCGGATATCATCTTTTCAACCTGAGGCAGCACTTTCTGAATTGAAGCGGCCACTACAAAATCTTCTTTGTTGATGTTACTGACTATTTCTGCAACAGACATTTTTTCAAGATGCCGGTAATGAGAGGGTTGTTCCGTTATTTTTTTAAAAGACATAATAATTGGTTTACCGCTCCAAAACTATTGAACAATTTTAATTAATAATGAAGATTAAAATATAATGATGGATAAAAAACAATTTCTTAGTACAAAGAAAGTCCTTAAAATTGTTGTTAAACTTTAATCAACTTTGTTTCATACATCCTTCTATAGTAATTTACAGCCAATATTATCTCACAATATAAATCACGGTTTTAAAAAAAATGAGACAAATTATACTTCTTGCTTCCCTATTTCTTTTTTTATTTATTAATGCTGGTGCGCAAAATATTGATTCAACCATTGAAAAATACGGAAGTGATTTCGGACAGGAAAAAGCCTACCTCCATTATGATAAATCAACTTATGCTGCCGGGGAAACTATCTGGTACAAGGCTTACCTCATGAACGGTATTTATGCAGCAGATGAAAGCAAAACTTTTTATGTTGACTGGTCAGACGAAAAAGGGAAATTACTTTCGCATAGCATTATGCCCGTTGTATATGCTACTGCTGCCGGTGAGTACGACATTCCTGCTACTTACCCAGGTAAATATATTCACGTGAAAGCTTACACGAAATGGATGCTGAATTTTGATACGGCTTTTTTATACAATAAAGATATCCGCATTCTTTCTAAAACTAATAATACTTCAGGTATAAAAAATACGGTAATTCCTTCGATACAATTTTTCCCTGAAGGAGGAGATGCAATTGAAGGTGTAACAAATAAGATTGCTTTTAAAGCCAACGACCAATGGGGAAGGCCTGTAAAAGTGAAGGGCATTATCGTAGACAATAAAGGGAATAAAATTGACAGCCTTAGAACTATTCATGATGGCATGGGTTATTTTTTTATATTTCCCCGGCCGGGTGAAACCTTCAGTGCCAAATGGTCTGTGAAAGCCACTCATACGGAGAAGGATCAAAAAGAAACGGAGCATATTTCCGAATTACCTGCTATTAAACATACGGGCGTATCTATGCAAATAGGTATTTCAGAAAACAGGAGAACTTTTATTGTGAATGCTGCGCCGGATGTTGCTTCTGCATTGGGTAATATCCATCTCATTGGTACCATGAACCAGCATGAGATTTTTAAATTAACGAAAGATATTTCACCAGGCACTATTAAAGGTATTGTTCCAACTGAAAATTTACCAACCGGCATTTTAACGATCACCGCTTTCGATAGCCAATGGAATCCCCTTGCAGAGCGAATTACGTACATCAACAACCAGGAATATTTATTTAATGCTGAATTTAATGTAGAGCATTGGGGCCTTAATAAAAGAGCAAGAGACGAAATATCTATTACAGTACCTGATAGCCTGGCAGCAACTTTTTCCGTTGCAGTAACGGATAATAGTATTGATGCAGACAGCAGTGATAATATTATTTCTCATCTTTTACTTACAGGCGACTTAAGAGGTCAGGTTTATAATCCCTCTTATTATTTTTCCAATAATTCAGATTCAATAAGCCAGCAGCTTGATCTTGTAATGCTTACCCATGGCTGGCGCAGGTTTAAGTGGGCTGATGTAACTGCAGGAAAACTTCCCAAAATTATTTATCCCAAAGACACCTCTTACCTTACGTTGTCCGGAAAAATATACGGTGCATTGCCTTCGCAATTACGCGATGCCGGAAGTATTGTTATAATTATGCGGCAGGAAAAAAAAGATAACAAAATGGTGGTGGTACCTATAGAACCTAACGGAACTTTTACAGATCCCTCTGTTATTCTTTTTGATACTGCAAGTGTCTATTACCAACTGCCAAAATCCAAAGGTCTGGGTGATGCTTCTGTTCAATTTATGCAAAACCGCCTTCCACCTTTTTCTGGTAATACTGCTGCAACAGGTTTTTATAATAATCAATTATCAGATACTGCCGGTAACTTTCGCCACCTTCAACTTGCCGACCAGGAGAGGGAATTAGCCAACTTTTTTAAGGCAAAAGTTTTGGAAGACGTGGTTATTAAGGTTAAAACAAAAAAGCCCGTTGATGTTTTAGATGAAAAGTATACGTCTGGTTTGTTTAGTGGCGGCGATGCGTATCAATTCGATCTTTTAGACGATCCTACTGCGGTTGGCGCAATCAGTATATTTAATTACCTGCAGGGTAAAGTGGCTGGCCTTCAAATCACGTTGGGCACTCCACCTTCGCTGCAATGGCGTGGAGCTTCGCCTCAAATTTATCTTGATGAAATGCCTGCGGATGCCGATATGATTTCATCGCTCTCCATTTCGGACGTAGCTTATGTAAAAGTTCTGCGTCCTCCTTTTTTCGGAGGTACCGGAGGCGGTTCAGGCGGCGCCATCGCCATTTATACAAAAAGAGGTAAAGACAGGCCAAATGAGCCAGGTAAGGGACTTAGTACTAATTCGGTGAGGGGCTATAATACCATGCGTGAGTTTTATTCGCCAAACTATAGTACGTTTAATGAAAATGATAGCAAGAAAGACGTTCGTACAACTTTATACTGGAATCCACAGGTAATTACCAATCGCATAAATAATAAAGTAACCTTATCATTTTATAATAATGATATTAGCCAGGCTTTTCGGGTTATAATTGAAGGAATGTCGAGTGATGGAAGATTGGTTCACCTGGAAAATGTTATGGAGTAAGCATCTTACCATTGATTATAATACAAATGACTGCAAAAGAAATCGTAATAAAATGGGTTGATACATTTAATAGAGCAGATGCAATAGGCGTTGCCAATCTTTATAGTGAAACAGCCATTAATCACCAGGTGAATACGTTGCCGTTAGAAGGTAAAAATGCTATACAAAAAATGTTTGAAGAAGAATTTGCAAAAGCGAATATGGTATGCGTTATTGAAAACATTTTTGAAGATGGCGAGTGGGCTATACTTGAGTGGAAAGATCCTTTAGGATTGAGAGGTTGCGGATTTTTTCAGGTTAAGGATGATAAAATAATTTTTCAAAGAGGCTATTGGGATAGATTGACTTTTTTACGTCAACATGGNTTGGAAATACCGAAAGANTGAAATTAATATTTCAACNAAATTAAAAACCCTCAGCTAATTTCAAGGAGAATTAATAAAAAAATACCCATTCAAAGTTCTGGGTAATAAACTGCGGATATCAATTAACGTTAGTACAAAAAACAAATAGTTTTTTCAAATCACTTTCTTTATAGCAGCGAGTAAAAAGAAAGTTGTTTCCCTGATGCACTGAAAAAAATATTAATAAAATAAAAATTGCTGTTCAAGGAAAGTATTTCTTCGTTAAAGGAGTTCCTGTTTTGCATTTGTAGTAAATAGTTCTTTGCAAAAAAAATCGAATGTTTTTCTGAATCGTTTTCTATGAAAGTCTTTTATTTTATTTAGTGGCAGGATGGTAAAGAATCAACTCATTGCATTCAACCTTCATGATATTTAATCAATCCTTCCATAGGGTTTCTCAAAACACGTCCAAGTTGTAGTTGATAACTGCTGCACATTTCAGCCAATACATCTTTAAACCCATAGGCAATGCTGCCGGTAAAATTTACAGGGTATTTCCAGCTCTCACTAAATTTATAAATATGGTTATAAAAAAAATCATTAAACCCATCTTCAATAATATTTTCAACCATATAATGGCCGCGGTTTTCAGCTAAAAAAATAGCAAAGGAAGCGAGATAGCGATTGGCAAGTGGTTGCTTATAAACTGAGTTTAAGATTTCGTTGGTATTGGTAACAAATTTTGCATCGAACCTTGAGCGCAAATCTTCATCAAAAGTATTATAGAGATAATATTGAATTACTTTTTTACCGAGGTAAGCACCGCTTCCTTCATCTCCCAAAATATAGCCAAGTCCGGGATTATTTTTTACAATCCGCTTTCCATTGTAATAGCATGAACTGGAACCGGTTCCTAAAATACAGGCGATACCTTTTTCAGTGCCGCAAAGTGCTTTAGCAGCGCCATCAACATCAGTTTCAACTTTTATTGCAGCTCCAGGAAAAATATTTTTTAACGCTTTCTTTACCAGTGTTACATTGCCAATGTTAGTACATCCTGTTCCATAATAAAATATTTCTTCAACATTTATTTTATTTAGCTGAGGCAATACTTCCTGCCTTATTATTGCTTCCATTTGAACATCATTAACAAAATAAGGGCTCATTCCCTGCGAATAAATAATTGTTTTCTTTTTTCCATGTAGCAAGCACCACTCTGTCTTTGTGGAACCGCTATCGGCAATCAATTTGATGGCTGGCATGATTATCTCGGGTTTATTAAGGAAATTTGCACTTCACAAAATAAAATTAGATAATAAAGAATAGTATGCGCAATAAAAAATTACAGGTTTGGCTTCCGCTGATATTAAGTGTATGTATGATCGCGGGAATGTTTGTAGGCTACCGAATAAAGGGCAATATGCCCGATACAGGAATATTTTTTACGAACAGACCCAAACCCGTGCAGGAAGTGATGGATTTAATACAACGTGAATATGTTGATAAAGAAAATGAAGATTCACTGGGCGATGTTGCCATAACATCAATGCTCGCTAAACTGGATCCACACTCTGTTTTGCTACCTCCACCGGAGCTTCAGGAAGTTAACGAAGACCTGGAAGGACAATTTTTTGGAATAGGAATTGAATTCAATATTTTTAGCGATACTATCAATGTATTAAACGTACTTCAAAACAGCCCTTCTGATAAAATTCTCGAAGTAGGTGATAAATTTTTAAAGGTCGGGGACTCAACCGTTGCGGGCGTTCATATCACATCAGAAAAAATACGCAAATTATTACGAGGCGCCGGAGGCAGTAAAGCTAATATTTTATTGCTAAGAAACGGGAGTCAAAAGCGAGTAGGCATCACCCGTGGCATGATACCGTTATACAGCCTTGATGCTGCGTACATGATTGCAGACACCATTGGTTACATTCGTCTTAATAAGTTCTCAGAAACTACTTATGATGAATTTATGACCGCAACACAGGACCTGATAAAGAAGGGAATGAAAAGTATGATACTTGATCTGAGAGACAATGGTGGCGGCATACTTACAGAAGCAACGAACATTGCGGATGAGTTTTTAAGCGATAACAAACTTATCACCTACACCGAAGGAGAACATTCTCCTAAAAAAGAGTACCTGTGCAGCAAACCAGGCATTTTTGAAACGGGAAAACTGGTAGTTCTTGCCAACGAAGGAACTGCATCCGCCAGTGAAATTTTGATAGGCGCATTGCAGGACTGGGACAGAGCAACGGTAGTGGGTAGACGCACTTTTGGCAAGGGATTGGTGCAGGAGCAATTTCAATTGAGCGATGGCTCAGGACTGAGACTAACGGTTGCCAGGTATTATACCCCGCTTGGACGCAGTATCCAAAAATCGTATAAGAATGGAGTGGAAGCCTACAATATGGATATTATGAACCGCTTTCACGATGGG
>JGI20208J14878_1000396_pt1 | contig 9795 bp, 7 predicted proteins | sample NGESurF53shallow_FD_14878 | JGI IMG/M metagenome (IMG submission 14878)
TGCCTTAAATGTAAAATACAGGGACTTCCAATATATTATTCCGTTTATGATACAATTTTTATTATTTGCCAACCCGGTATTATATTCTTCAAAAGCATTTACCAATCCTGTTATTAACGGCTTTATGAAAGCCAATCCTATTGCATCTTCAATACAATTATGCAGGAGTATTTTCACAGGTGCAGCAGTAGACTGGCAAGCAGTAATGTATGGAAGCATAGTGGCTATATTATTATTGTTATCGGGCATATATACCTTCAGAAAAACAGAAGCATACTTTGCGGACTTAGCATAAACAATGAAACCAATATTAGAGATACAACATATTACCAAGCAATTCAAACTTGGAAAAAAACAGGAAGGTTATCTTGCATTGAGAGATGCTATTGCCAACCCTTTTAAGAAAAAGGAAGCTAATAAAACTTTTTTTGCTTTAAAAGATGTAAGCTTTAATGTATACCCCGGACAAAGCATTGGCATTATTGGAAAAAACGGGGCAGGCAAAAGCACCCTGTTAAAAATATTAAGTAAAATAACTCCACCAACAAGTGGAAAAATAATATGTCGTGGCAGAATAGCCAGTTTGCTTGAAGTAGGTACAGGCTTTCATCCTGAACTGAGTGGGCGTGAAAATATTTATATGAATGGAAGCATTTTAGGCATGCGAAAGAATGAGATTGATACACATTTTGACGCTATCGTAAACTTTAGCGGCGTAGAAAATTTTCTTGATACACCACTCAAACGTTATAGTAGCGGCATGCAACTTCGTCTAGCCTTTGCCGTTGCCGCACACCTGGAGCCGGAAATTTTAATAATCGATGAAGTACTGGCAGTTGGTGATGCAGAGTTTCAAAAGAAATGTCTTGGCAAAATGAATGAAATAAGTAAAAGCGGCAGAACCGTAATTTTTGTAAGTCACGATATGAATGCTATTGAACAACTTTGTAATAGCGCAGTTATCCTTAAGAAGGGAATGTTGGCAGAACAAGGTGAAACTCATCAACTGATTTCGCACTATTTAAACGAGAATAAAAATTTCACCTTTACTCAATTACCTCTTTCTGAAAACGTGGATATGGTTGAATTTAATTTTAAGCCCGGCGAAATAGTTTCCGGAGATAATATAAATTTTACTATTTGCCTGGAAGTTAAGTCATACGAACTGCCATCTATTACAGATTTCTGTCTCTTAATATATAGTACAAAAGGAGTGCGGATCACGATTATAGATTTAAGGCCATTTATAAAAAATTTTGTAAAAGACGGCAACAGGATGATATTGAAAGGAGTAATTGAAAATATGAATTTAGTGGAAGGCGAATATTCTATTGGATTATTTTGCATAATAGATGAAACGAGAAAAGAACTGCTTGATATTAATCAAATAAGAATAAAGCCAATCTTAAGTTTGCATGAAAATGTAAAACCTTACTTGTCGCAATATAGGGGTCATCTTGAATTAACAAATAACATAAAAATTAATTAGATGACAACGAACACATTCATACACAATTTCTTTAGGTTATTTGGTGTAAAGTTTGGAAAAACTGTTTCTTCTTTTGGAAATAAGCTGGCTATTTATAACATCAAAAAAAATGAATTTAATATTCGCGGAGATAAAATATTTTTTAAAGAGTTGAATTTGGAAATGCCTTTCGCAAAAGCAAATCCTATTTTAGAAAGATATCATAATGCGCTACTGCTATCGAAAAAAGGAAATTTTACATTTTTTATAAATGCTAATGGAGAACTCGTTGCAAAGAATGAAAAGGTTCAGTTTAGAATAAATGACGAAGAAGAATTATTTATTTTAAGCGAAGTATTTCTGGAAGGAGCATATAATTTAATATCATCAACTCAAAAAAAAATAGCCCTTATTGATGTTGGAATGAATGTAGGCATTACTACATTATTTTTTGCATCAAAAGATAATGTTGAAAAGGTATTTTCTTTCGAGCCATTTCAACCAACCTTTTCAATGGCTTTGCAAAATATTAATCTTAATAAAGAAATCGCTGCAAAAATAAACCCCAATAATTTTGGTCTTGCAAAAGAAGATGCAGATATAAACGTTTCTTATTCTCCAAAAGAAAAAGGAAGAATGGGAACAAAAGGTTTGCCGAAATCAGAAGGATATATAGCTGCAAACGTAAGCAACCAATTAATGCATCTCAAATGCACAAGTAAAGAATTTCTAAAAATTAAAGACCAGGTAAAAGATAATTTCGTTGTTTGCAAAATAGATACGGAAGGTGCCGAATATGAAATTATTGATTCTTTATATAATGCAAATATCCTTTCAATACCAGACGTTTATTTTATTGAATGGCATGAAATAAAACCGGTTGATATTGTTGCTAAACTAAAATCAGCAAACTACCAGGTTATTGAAACCACTATTAGTTTGCTTCATTCAGGAATGATCTATGCCATAAAGAGTAATAACTGATTACAACAAGATTCATCTAAATTAGATTTATCAAATGAATGAAATAAAAATTTCAATAATCATCGCAACAAGGCATCGTGATCAAATTTTATGGGAGACCGTAGATAAAGCATGCAAGGTTATTGAAAATAAAAATGCTGAGATAATTATAGTAAACGACGGAGATTCACCTTTGAATATTCCCGTCTCTATCGTTTCTCAGATTTCATATTATGATAATCCCAAAAAAGGAGTTTCTTCTGCAAGAAATTTTGGCGCATCCAAAGCAAAAGGTGAAATACTTTTTTTTGTAGATGATGATATGTGGATCAATAATGAAGTCATAAATTGGACCAATTCCTATGTTATAGACAAGAGTAATACTGGTGCAGTATATTTTATAAATTGGGAATATCCTCCATATTTAAAAAGTAAACTAACCCAATCGAAGATTGGAAGGTATTTACTTTCCACACACTACTACACGCTTTGGGGCCGATTACATAAAAATGAATCTCAACCCGTTTCAGGATTTTATCAATATGATTCGCTGGGTAGTGGTTCATTGGTAATGCATAAAAAAATATTCAATAACGCAGGAGGTTATAATGAGAAAATGATTTTCCAGGGCGAGGATGCTGATCTTGCAGGTAGATTCAACAAAGCCGCCGTACCGATCTATATCGTATTTGATATTACATTATACCACAATCACAGCGACAGGCTGGAAATGAATAATTTTCTAAAAAGAATTTATGACGGATTCGGTTCTGAATTTAAAGCAATAAAAGCCGGTGTCATTATACCTATGAAAAAAACTAATTATAAAGGATTTCAAAAACTAATTTTTGAGTTTTCGCGTTACACCGAAAAGGTGTGGATTTCACTCTTTAATATTTTGCCGAACCATGCTCTGTTATCGCCTTTTAATAACAGACTTATTGGTGCATTAGGCGGATTGCAGCGATATAAACAATGGCGTGCTATCATGAACTAAAAGCCATAGTTAAACGGAAATTTTGCAAATAGATATTCATGAATAATTGAGATGAAAAAAAATATCCTATACATCATCGATTCACTTGGCAGAGGTGGCGCTGAAGTAATGTTAGTATCCACGCTCAAAGAAGTGCAGCAACACTACAACACGGTCATTGTTACACTTCAACATGAGAACTCATTTACAAAAGATGAATTAGGGAACAGTGAAATAATTTGCCTTAATACTACGGGCAAAAAAGATATTTTACGGGCAGCAAAAAAACTAAGGAAAATTATTAAAGAAAAGAAAGCAGCTATTGTCCATTCTAATTTATACTGGAGCGTTATAGTATCAAGATTAGCATGTAGTAAAAAAATACCGCACGTTTTTAGCCTTGCAACAGTTATGAGCACCGGAATTTATAAACATAAATGGTATAGCGGCTACACGAAGATTTTAGACAAGATGACGTATAAAAAAAACCAGGCCATAATTTCACCTACTAAGGAAGTACTCGAAGATTTTGATAAGGAGATCGGCATAAAAGGAAAAAGTGAAGTGTTACCCAATTTTGTTATGGATAAATTTTTTAATAATGAAATTGAATACAAAGTACCACCCGATCATTTAAAACTTGTTGCCGTAGGTAATCTGAAAGATGTAAAGAATTACCAGCTATTAGTTGATGCATTTAAATTCCTCAAGAAGTTCAACGTTTCAATTGACGTTTACGGTGAAGGGCCTGATAGAACTTTTCTGCAGGAACAGATTACAGCATTTGGATTGAAGATAAGTTTAAAGGGTTCAAGTGAAAAGATTTATGACATACTTCCCAATTATGATGGTTTTGTAATGTGTTCGTTGGTGGAAGGTTTTGGCATTTCTGCAGCGGAGGCTATGGCGATAGGGTTGCCATTGCTCTTATCGGATATTGCTCCGCTTCGCGAAATTTCTCAAAACAATGCATTATTTTTTGATCCCCGCAAACCTCAAAGCTTTGCAGATGTTGTTGTAAAAATTATAGAGGGAAAAGTTGATCTCAAAAATCTTTCAGAGAAAGGCAAAATGATTTCCCAAGAAAATTATACTAAAGAGAAATATATAAAAGGCCTCTTGAAATTTTATGAGGAAGTATTGGAATAAAAAACCATAAATTGAATTTTTGGCCTTATTTGTATTTTAGATTCCAGACAATAAAATAGAAAGCTAAATAAAATTATGTGTGGCATAGCCGGATATATCTCGCTAAACAATGCTATTCAATCTCATCAATTGAAGAAGGCTACAAATTTACTGCAACGCCGCGGACCTGATGCGGAAGGATTCTATTTTTCAGAAGATAACAGAGTAGGCTTAGGCCACAGGCGCTTGTCCATTTTAGATTTGTCGGCCTCGGCAGACCAACCTATGTTCTCTTCTGACGCAAGATATGTTATTGTCTACAATGGCGAAGTGTACAATTATAAGGAACTTACCTGCCAGCTAAAAGATAAAGGCGCCTCTTTGAAAACCACGTCAGATACTGAAGTAATATTAGAATTATATGCTGAACAAGGGGTGCAGTGTTTTGCAAAATTGAATGGCATGTTTGCTTTTGCCATTTATGATATTCAAAAAAATATACTAACAATCGCCCGCGATCATGCCGGAATAAAACCTTTATTTATTTATTATGATGAGGCTGATTTTATCTTCGCATCAGAACTAAAGGCTATTCAGTCTGTGAAACAATCCCAGCTAAGCATCAATAAAAAAGCTATTCCTTACTTTTTGCATTTGGGCTTCATTCCCCATCCTCTGACTATTTATAATAATACTGAAAAATTTCCTGCGGCGCATTGTCTCCAGATTGATGTTAATGAACAAAAATTTTTAAACTTAAGCAGTAGCATTACTTCCTTCTGGCAATTAGAGTCTGAAATTGAAATGAATTCAATTGAAGATGAAAAGCAGGCGAAACAAAAGCTAACGGGTTTATTATTTGATTCGGTTGAAAAGCAATTAATCAGCGATGTTCCTTTAGGTACATTCTTAAGTGGTGGTGTTGATAGCAGCCTGGTAACTGCAATTGCAAGTAAAGTAAATAATCAAAAAATAAATTCATTTAGTATAGCGATTGATGATGGAAGATTTAACGAATCGAAATATGCCACGCAGGTTGCAACACATTTGCAAACGCAACATCATGAGTTTAGTGTTAAAGAAAAAGAAGTATTGGAATTAATTGACACACTTGTGCCTCTGTACGATGAACCCTTTGCAGACTCTTCGGCGTTACCGACAATGATGGTGAGCAGGCTGGCGAAAAAATATGTAACGGTGGCGCTTAGTGGCGATGGCGGCGATGAATTATTTATGGGCTATGGTATGCATTTGTGGGCAAAAAGACTTTCTGAAAAATGGGTACCTCCTGTAAAACGTAGCATATCTGCTGCGTCCAAATTAATGAGCAGCAAATACAGGCGTGCAGGCAACTTATTTGATTATGAGGGTAAAAAAAATATGAGGAGCCATATATTTTCGCAGGAACAGTATTTCTTTAAAGAAAAAGAATTAAGGGATATTTTAGTAAATGAAAAATTTGACTTTGAAAACATAAATTCAAAATCATCTGCAGTAAGAGAATTAAAAGAAGAAGAGCTGCAGGCACTCTGGGATTTTAATTATTACCTTCCGGATGATCTGCTGGTAAAAGTGGACCGGGCATCGATGTATTATTCGCTGGAGTCCAGGGTTCCATTATTAGACTACCGAATTATTGAATTTGCGTTTAACCTTAACAGTGAGTTGAAGATGAAAGGTAAAACAATGAAATATCTTCTGAAAGAAGTATTGTACGAGTATGTGCCAAAACAAATTTTCGAAAGACCAAAGCAGGGTTTTAGTATTCCATTAAACAAATGGTTAAAAACCGATCTCAATTACCTGCTTGAAAAATATGCATCGCGTGAAATAATTGAACAACATAACGTCTTGAAATATTCCATTGTTGAGAAACTGAAGAAAGAATACCTGGGTGGTGTAGATTATTTGTTTAACAGGCTTTGGGTAATAGTTGTATTGCATTGGTGGCTGGAAGAAAATAATGTACAGGGATCATGAGCAAAAAAAATATTTTATTTATTTCTTATGATGGCATGACTGATCCACTTGGTCAAAGCCAGGTGATTCCTTATTTAGCAGGCTTGTCAAAATTTGGCTACCAATTTACCATACTAAGTTGTGAGAAGCCCGCAAGATTTCAGAAAAACAAAAGTCATGTAGAAGCACTATTAGAATCTTATTCCATAAAATGGGTTCCGATCCCCTATCATAAGAAGCCCCCCATTTTGTCATCTGTGTATGATGTAGCTATGCTGAAAAGCAAGGCTGCGCAATTACATGCTGTTGAAAAGTTTGATATGGTTCACACTCGGGCTGGCATTCCATCACTTATTGGTTTATGGATGAAAAAAAAACTGGGTGTCAAATTTCTTCATGATATGAGGGAGTTTTATGCAGACAGCCGGGTAGATGGTGGCATGTGGAAAATTAATAATTTTTTTTATAAAATTATTTATAACTATTTCAAGCGAAAGGAAGATGAAGAAGTGACGATGAGTGATGGTATTGTATGCCTTACTTATGCTGCCGAAAAAATTATTAAAGAATGGCCGCAATATAAAAAAGAAGTTATTCTTGAAGTTATTCCGTGCAGTACAGATATGGCGCTTTTTGATCCTGAAAAAATAAACGCTGAACAAAAAGAGAAACTAAAAAATGAATTAAACATAGGTGAGACTGACTTTGTTATCAGCTACCTTGGTTCTATTGGAGGCTGGTATCTTACAGATGAAATGATGCAGTTCTGCAAAAGCGTTTCTGATAAAATTCCCAATGCAAAGTTTCTTTTTATCTCACCGCACCAACCTGAAACTATTTTGGATGTTGCTAAAAGATTTGATATTGCAGAAGAAAAAATAATTGTGAAGAATGCCCGGAGAAACGAAGTTCCTCTTCTGCTTTCTTTAAGTAAGTATTCCATTTTTTTTATTAAAGCATGTTATTCAAAACAGTCATCGTCGCCAACCAAACATGGCGAAATAATGGCAATGGGAATACCTGTGATTACTAATTCAGGAGTGGGGGATGTGGCTGAAATTGTAGAAAAATATCAGTCTGGTATTGTTATTAAAAATCTTGACAAAAAAAATTATGATACGTATGCCGAAAAATTATGCACCACAAATTATGATGCTAAAAAAATAAGAGCAGGTGCACAGGCGTTTTATTCTTTGGAGAATGCAATTCAAAAATATTTGAAAGTATATAGTTGTATTTTGGAAGACAAAAGTATGGTTGATTAATCTTTATAATTATTTAAGTTGATTTATGTCTACGAGGTTTTTAATAATAGGGGCTGGCTTTTCCGGCGCTGTATTAGCGCATCGGCTATCAGAGCTTTCAGAGGACTGCAGTATTGATATCTGGGAAGAAAAATCTCACATCGCGGGCAATTGCTATACTGAGAGAGACCACGAAACAGGCATAATGGTACATCGTTATGGGCCGCATATTTTCAATACAGATAAAAAGGAAATATGGGATTTCGTAAATGGGTTTATTCAACTGCAGCCTTTTGCACACAAAGTAAAAGCTATCTATAACGGTCAGGTATACTCGCTGCCGGTAACTCTACATACCATCAACCAGTTCTTCAACAAAACATTTTCTCCTGCAGAAGCAAAAGCTTTCATCGATGGCATAGCAAAAAAAAATATCAACGAGCCTAAAAATTTTGAAGAGCAGGCTTTAAAATTTATCGGCTACGATCTTTATAAAGCATTTTTTTATAGTTATACAAAAAAACAATGGGGCTGTGAGCCTGCTGAACTACCGGCTTCCATATTAAAAAGGCTACCAGTAAGATTCAATTATGAAGACAGTTATTATAATAATCCACTGGTAGGGATTCCCAAAGAGGGATATACGGAGTTTGTTCAAAAATTAATAGGCAAAAAAAATATCCAACTTACTCTAAACAGAAAATTTTTGCCTGAAGATGATTATTCTTCGTATTCTCATATATTTTTTACTGGCCCTCTTGATGCATTTTTCAATCATAAATTCGGAAGGCTTGGTTATCGTACGGTTACCTTCGAGCCATTTTATGCAGAAGGAGATTACCAGGGAACAGCCGTTATGAATTATTGTGATGAATCCGTAAAACACACACGCATTACCGAGCATAAGCATTTTGCACCGTGGGAAAAGCATGACAAAACGATTTGTTTTAAAGAATATAGCAAAGAGACAACCGAAAGCGACATTCCCTTTTATCCTAAAAGACTTGCTGCTGATAAAGAACTTTTATCTCTTTATAGAAAGGAAGCTGAGAAATTAAATAATGTTTCTTTTTTAGGAAGATTGGCTACTTACAGATACATGGACATGCACCATGTTATCGGTGAAGCATTGAGCTTTGCCCAACAATTTGTATCTGCTAATAATAGCGGTGCAAGACTGCCCGTTTTCCCAAATATTGAATCCACTTAGTGTTCCTCTTTTTTATTCTTCTGCCGTGAGCCGTTTGACTCTCTTACAAAAAGTAAGCTTTTGTCTTCTAATTGGTTAGAATAAGGTTTCTGCTACAAACCAACAATAACAGGCCATTCATTTACGTTATTGTTAATACTATCCATAATTCTAAAAAACCAAATTCCAAACCCTATGGACAAGGTTATAGCTGTGGTTGTAACTTACAACCGACAATTTTTACTTGCGCAGTGTATTGATGCTTTGAGAGAACAAACCCGAAAAGTTGACAAAATACTTGTGATTAATAATGGCAGTACGGACCATACTGAAGCATGGTTAAGAAGCCAGCCTGATATTGAATTTATAACACAGGAAAATGTAGGTGGTGCAGGCGGATTTTATACAGGTATTAAAACCGGATTTGAGCAACTATATACCTGGGTGTGGCTGATGGACGATGACGGATATCCGAAGGCTGACGCACTTGAAATGTTACTGGAAGGAGATAACGAAGAGTTATGCCTGAGGAATTGTTCGGTAATAAATAAAGATGATAAAAAAAGCTTTGTGTGGAAAACAGGAAATTATTCTAACCTGGATGAAGTAGAAACCCCTGTTATAAAAAATGTAGCTCATCCCTTTAATGGCACATTATTGCACCGGAAAATTATCGAAAGAGTGGGCTTTCCAAAAGCTAACTTGTTTTTATGGGGAGACGAAACTGAATATTTCCATCGCATCATCAGTAAAAATAAAATACCGTATTATACAAAAGCAACCAGCATTCATTACCACCCGGCGTGCGCTTATTCTTATAAGAACGACTGGGATATGGCAACTAACTGGAAGATGTATTTCTACATAC
>JGI20208J14878_1000399_pt1 | contig 9790 bp, 8 predicted proteins | sample NGESurF53shallow_FD_14878 | JGI IMG/M metagenome (IMG submission 14878)
AAGTAGCTGCCGCGAAAGATGCTCGTGAGCGATTGGAAACTCCCGCCGATATCGAAGATGAACGTGAGGGGCACGTATTTCTGTGCGTTCTGCAGAATGAAATTACAAAAATAGCTCTTGCCACTCCCGGTCATTCCGAGAATCATTGTGTGCGCGATTTCGCCGTTATGCAGGTTCAGAAAGTATGGCGTGCTGTTGTCGGTTTCAAGCACAGCCAGGTACTCCGTACCGAGATGCGCGTTCGTCGTTTCTCCCGGCAGGATTGTAAAGAGGAAACTGAGGTCGGCGTAATTGGTATTCAGTAGATACAGCTTGCGGAGATTCAGCGCATAGTTGCCGGGGATCGTGGCGAAGTAGGCGTTGAGTTGGTTGTACGTCTCGGCAAAGAGATTGCCGTCTGCATTGGTAAAGATGCCAGTGAACTCGCCCACAAGTTGCTCAAGCTCGGTCTTTGATCTGCCATACAGAACAATCGTCAGCGAGAAATCTCCCAGCGATTGGCCGTCTCCCAGAGCACGCAGACAATCACCCAGATTTTCAATGTCGGCCTGCTTGGATTCATCGACCAGGACATCGCGGGGATTCGTCTTGGTGGCATCATTGCCGATCTGCGAGACGAAGCCAGTCTTCGACATATTGAAATGGCGACGGCGCTTGTTTACTTCTTTGCGAGCTTTGTCTGCCGGCAAGGGAACCCATTCCGTGATCACGTAGAAGTTGGCAGGGATCTTGAGCAGAGCGTCTAACACCAGGGGCCGCGTTTCCGTGATGGCTTCTTTCATAGTCAGCACGCGGACAACATGATCACCCACCCGCAGATGATCGCGCTCTGCCTCAATATTCGAGTTGACCACTTGATAGTCGAGAAACTGCGTGGACTGCGGCTTACCGGCAATGCGCCACTCGTCATAATTGAGCAGGCGGCGGAAGAAACGGAGCTGGCCTTGCTGGTCCTCGACTTCAATCTGTATGAAATCGGCGAGCTGGCGCGTGAAAGCTTGCACCCGCTGTTCCAGCCGTGCAATATCATGTTCGATCTGCGAGCGCAAAAGCGTCTTCATGCTGTCGTTGGTGAACTGCGCCTTCAGTTCTCCGGCGGCTCCGGCTGGATCGTGAAAAAGACGGGCCAGTGCTGCACCGAGCCCTGTCTTCGACCGCGCGCCTTCCAGAACGATGCAGTAGAAGATTTCAACTTGATAGAGATGATCGCGCTTCGCTTCAAAGAACTGCCGCCGCTGCTCAATCGCCGCTTCCACAATAGGATCGTCGTACCTGCGGAACGGAATCTCCGGTCGATTCGACTTGAAGAGGTATTGATAGACATGGAAATCAGGGCCGAAGGCTTTCAATGCTGCCTCCAGCCGCTTGACGGCATACTCCTGTTCCGCGTGGTCAAGGCTTTCGTAGTCCACGCCCGGAACGTGTAGCACCATGCCGAGGTCTCCGCTCTTGGTGAGAAACGCAGTTTCGTTCCAGAATCCGTACAGATTGATGTGGTCGTTTAGCGCCGCGCTCTCCTTCCACGGCTGGATGACTCTATCGAGGCGCAGCATTAGACCACCTCCACATGAGGAACGCTCTGCTTGGCGGCGTCATAGCGGAGTTTGTACTTCTCCGATTTGGCGAGGATGCGGAGAAACGCTGGATCGCTGTTCGTTGTCCAATGACCGAAAGCGAAACCGCCAATGAAGACCGCGATACCGGCCAGGATGCTGTTGAATAGGTTGAATGCTCCCACCGCGCCGACGCATACGAAATAGAACAGCGTGCGTTCCACGCCCAGATAGGTGAGAGGCTTATGCAGGCTCTTGAAGACCCGATTGGTTCGTCTGGTTTGTGGCTTCATGTCTGCCATAAGCCCCTCGTGGTGCTCGCTGTGATGGACGGTTGAGAGCGGACGGGCGAGATCTGCTTACACGCCCCAAAGCCAACTCAGGACGTTCACAGCGAGAACGGCAATGCCAGTCCCGGCGGCTACGCCAGCCAGCGCTTTCTTCGCGCCTGGTTCTCCATGCGCAAAGCCGTAGCCGCCGATCACAATTGCGATTAGACTTGCAACCTTGGCAACTGTGCCAGTGAACAGGTTTTGCATGTTGGTAAAGCCGGTATCGAATGGCGACCCTGATTGTGCATACGCAGCGAGCGGGAGTAGACACAGGCCGAAGGCAACCAAACTGGTCGGCCTCAGGTTTTTTATGAGTTTGAGAACGGTACGGAGACGGAAAACGGAACGAATTTTGCTGTACATCGGCACCTCCAGCGACGAAATCCGTCGCGATTCTGGTGCTTACGTTGCACTGCTTTTGGCTGGAAGTCCAATGAGTTTTCGGAATTTGATTATTCCCAACGGGAATAATCGGGACGGCTTGGTTCCCATTATGTGTCAGAGTGATTGATTCAATCGCCCAGTGTTTGCGATGTTTTCAACGTGCGCACTCAGAAGCTTTCAAGTGTCCGCTTTTCCCGGATGACTTCCATCCATAGATTCAGAGTCAGGTCTTCGCGAGTTGGATTGCCCAATTGCCACCGAAGCTCGTTCTCATATCTTTCTTTCAAGATGCTCAAGTCGAAAGGGATGGTTCGCGCTAAATAAATAACGTCATCTCTGTCTTTCTGCGTGTTCCGCTCCAGCTTTGACAGCGCAAGATCGTATGGATCGAGCGCCATGAGTCGCAGACGTTTGAAAGCTCCAGGAAACATTTCAATCAAGCGCGATTCATAATTTTCCGGAACAAAGGCGACCGTCACTTTATCCAAATACAGTCCATATTTGTGATGCAATGGACCACCCTGCATCGCCATCTGCATCACCATTTGGCTGGCGGAGTTGGGAGCAACTTCAAAGACATCAATGTCCGCGCTTGTACGGGTCATCCCATACAGCAACGTAACGACGAAACCACCCAGACAGTCAAAGCGGAGCGGAGAAGAAATTGTGTCATCAATTTCGCCAAGGAATGACTTCCAAGGTTCAGGAACGGCTTTAGATTGCGACGTGGACAAGTTGATCCGCCCTTAAATCGGTGAGTAAATTCCAATAGACCGCTTCCTGCGAACGGTGCTCCCGCAACCAGGTTCGTTCGGCATTCGTTATGGAATCATGGCACAAAGTGTCTTCTCGCGCCAACCTGGAACGATCTACACCTCCCCTTACCCTCGCAAGCGCCTCTGCACGATGGAAAGCATGTTTCTCAGCAAGTTCACCGGCGAGTGTCACGACGAAACCGAGACGATTTTGACGATCCTTGAGCTTGGCCTTTTCCATGAGCCAAACCCAGTCCATCTCAGGATAGGCAAACGCAAGCCAAGGCAGTCCTTCTATCGTGCGCGCATCCAGATCGGATTGATCCAAAGCCGTAAAAAGAACCTGGGCTGGATTGGCTTTTTGCTTGAATTTCAGATAGGCGAAGCCTGGATAACCTAGCGTTCCGAGATCAGCCTGCAATTGGTTCTTATTGTCAGAAGTGGAACGATCCTTCAGATCGAACGGCACGAACGTTGGAGGCAAATCAAAAACTCGGAGCGCTTTCCTACTCAGTTCATTGGAAACAACGCGGCTTCCACCTTCCACCATGGAGAGATACGCTTGGGTAACGCCGAGCTTTCGGGCGGCCAACATCTGGGTCCAGCCCGCCTGAAGCCGCGCATTTTTGACATCCATTCCCGTCATAAAAGCCCTACGAACTTCCTCGCCTATTTCAGAATATAACACACTTTGTTATATTTGTCCGTGTACGATACATGTACGGTAGATTCGGCAGAGTGGCCTTTTTGGCACTTTCTTCACTTATTAGAATGAGAAACTTACTCAATGCAAAGGGTGTGGAAAAGTTCGACTCCCGCCGCCTCCACCATATAAGTCGTTTACTATGTGCTATTTACAGCACGTTTTGAAAACTGTGTACCTGTTACGTACTTTTCAGGTCAATATCGCTCTCAACCTCGTTTCCCCACACGTCCCAGCCATGTGTTTTCTGACGGGCGAAAAGTTCGATTTTCGGCCGCTCACTTCCCATTAGATCAGTGATGAAGTTTCGGACCTCGAATGGCTTTTGGCTGTGCTTGGTTCTTATCGCCTCGAAGGTTTGTTTTATGTTCTTGACCTTTCTTTGAGGCTGTCCCTTCACGCCGAGCAAGCAAAGCTCCACGCCATCCATCGTCCATCGTCCAAGATTGTGAACTTGTTTTCCGTTTTTCGTTTTCTTCACCCAGCAAAAGGCTATGGTTTTAAATTTGAAGCCCCACGCTTTCATGACTTCGAGGGCTTCTGGCAATTGGGGAGAGACCACCCACAAAAAGAGAACAGCGTCCTTTTCTGTGATGCCTTCGATTGGAAGATTCGCGATCCAATCCTTGCTCTGCGTTTCGTATTCGTGATCCAAGCTAAAACTATGTCCCGACATTTTGTCGTTATAGCTCCACGGCGGGTCGGCATAGATTATCTGGTACTTTTTGTTCACCTCCGGCTTGGCGCTCGATCTCACAGACCGAGCATGATTTGTTTAGGACTTTTAGTAGAGAGGGCTAGAAACGCTGGAATCGCACGTTTCGCTATGCTTTAATGAAAGCAAATTAGCAGGAAATTTCAAGTTGGGTTATGCACAGGAGATCATCAATGGCGGACGAAGATAGCGTCGAACAGATATTCGGTCGGATGCGGGATTGGGAAGAATCGGGGCGACGATTAATGAATATCGCTGAACAAGTGAAAGAGAAAATTGGCGAAGCGCCATTACAATTCAGCGAATCAGGTGAAGTGTTCATACATCCTGATCTGGCGCGAAAGCTAAATGAACCTGGTAACGAGGGGCCGCGGGAATTTCTCCGTCACATGCAGCGAACTGGCACGTTCAAAGATTGGCATGAATCAGCGAGTGATAAAGGGAACTGAAATCCCGTGTACTCCACGCGTACTCCAAGCGCGCATATGTGGAGATTCCTGCGTTTCGTACGGCTCGTATTTTCTCTAAGTTACGTGTTTTCAATGCGGGTGCATAAACCGACTCCCGCCGCCTCCACCAAACTATTTATTCTCCCACTCAAGTCAATGCAAGACTTGAAGCCTCTTGACCTGCTCCGTCCCTACGATGCGGAGGAGTGACAGCCCATGCGGTGGATCCCCGTGTAGGCAACGTGCGGAACAGCGAGCCGGGCTTGTGCAGCGAATTTTCCTCTCTTCCAAACCCGCACAATCACCTGAAGTGGGAGTACCATCCCGGTATTAAGTACAGCGACAATCTAGATGTATGGTCCCGGCATTTGATGGTGCATACTTTTCTGAGCGGGAGAAGGAGGCACTATGGGACAGGTTCTACAGCGGAGCGCCACTACGACAGAGGCGGTCCGTCGAGCGATACAACATAGTCAAGAGAGGCTGAGGGCGCTGGCGCGGCGTCACGGCATTAACCCGAAGACGGTCGCCAAGTGGCGGAAGTGCGAGTCCACTGCCGATCGCCGGACGGGTCCCACCGATCCCAGGTCGACCGTTTTGTCGGTGGAACAGGAAGCTGTCATCGTCGCGTTTCGCAGGCACACACTGTTGCCGCTCGACGACTGCCTGTATGCCTTGCGGTCCACGATCCCTCAACTCACCCGCTCGTCTCTTCATCGTTGTCTGGAACGTCACGGCATCAGCCGCCTGCCCGAGGTCGAGGGCGACAAGGCTCGCCGGAAAAGGTTCGCTACCTATCCGATCGGCTTCTTCCACATCGACCTGGCCGAGGTGAGAACGGCCGAAGGCAAGCTCTACCTGTTGGTGGCCATCGACCGAACCTCGAAGTTCGCTGTGGTAGAGCTCGCCGAAAAAGCAGACATGCGGGCCGCTGCCGCCTTCCTCGAAGCGCTCGTTGAAGCGGTTCCGTACCGCATCCACACCGTGCTCACTGACAACGGCATCCAGTTCGCCGATCTGCCCAAGAACCGCCACGGGCCAACCGCACGATTCCGCGGCCATCCGTTCGACCGGCTCTGCCACCTTCATGGCATCGACCACCGGCTCACCAAACCCAACCATCCCTGAACCAACGGGCAGGTCGAGCGCATGAACCGAACCATCAAGGATGCCACGGTGAAGCGCCACTTCTATGACACCCACAACCAACTCAAAGCGCACCTCAACGACTTTCTGCGGGCCTATAGCTTCGCCCGCAGACTCAAGACCCTCAAAGCCCTCACGCACTACGAATTCATCTGTAAATCCTGGCAAAAAGAACCAGACCGATTTATCCTCGATCCAACCCATCAATTGCCGGGACCATACACCTAGTTAGCGAAGATATACTACGCTGCCCCGAAGCTGGGGTGCTCCTCAATATTCGGTCCCCGAATTCCAACTGCGTGATCAGCATTTCGTTACCCTAAGCGAAGATTCAGATGCAGGAAAACAATCAAAACAAAAGGCCGTTGAGAGGAAACGCTCGCAACGGCCCTGAATGTGTCAAACTTTCAAGAGGCAATTCCGAATGTACAGACGCCGCACTTGCCTGTCTTGGACCCGAAGATGGATAGCCAACTCAACCTTTCGGTGGACGCCGGTTGCAGTGCGCCGCCTACAGTCCGTGCTGCATCGTCAGCTCTGATGTGCTGGGTCGTTGCCAGGAATCAATGGAGCTTTGTTCCCTTCATCCGCGCGGGCCGGTGGCTTCCGCTAACCCTTCTCGTATTGGCAGGTATTACTGCCCATGCACTCAATCCGAATCGAAAGCTCGGCCAGTATGGCCGGCAAACCTGGCAGACAGACAGCGGCTTACCGCAGAACTCCGTGCGGGCGATTTTGCAGTCCCGCGATGGATATCTCTGGTTTGCAACCCGCGAAGGCTTGGCCCGGTTCGACGGGATTGACTTTACGGTTTACAACCGGCGAAACACCCCGCAGCTACTCAGCAATGACATCCGAGGTCTTCTGCAGGATCGAAATGGCGATCTCTGGATCAGCACCGCGGACGGACTCACCCGATTCCATCGCTCTGACTTCACCGCATTTACCATAGCCCAGGGCTTACCGGACAACAGTGTCTGGAGCACATTTCAGGACAGCAAAGGCGGCATCTGGGCAGTTACCGCTGGCGGTCTTGCCCATTTTGCCGATGGACATTTCCTCCCGTACACGACGCAGCAGGGGCTCTCAAGCAACACCGTTAACGCGCTGACCGATGGCCCGGATGGTTCCGTCTGGGTCGCGACGGACAATGGACTGAATGAAATCCATGATGGACGCGTCACGCAGCGTCTGACTGGTGCTTTGCCGGGGAGCGAGACAATTCACGCAATTGCGAGCGGAACGTCGGGCAACCTATGGCTCGGCACGCAGAGCGGACTGCAGCGGTTCTCCAGCGCGGGGCTTCGCACCTATAGCGTTGCCGACGGCATGCCCAATTTAGAGGTGGATGTCCTGCTTGCGGATCGTTCAGGGAATATCTGGATTGGCACTCCCTCCGGCCTGGCGGTGATGACGAACGGAAAGCTGAAGGCCTATACCGTCAAGGATGGCTTGCCAGGAAATCAAATCCAGACTCTTTATCAGGACCGCGAGGGAACACTGTGGGTGGGCACGAATCATGGAATTGCGCGCATTATCCATGGGGCGATCAGCACCCCTTCTCCAAAGCGAGGCGTATCTGGAAGTTTGATCCTCGCAATCTATGAAGATCGCGAGGGTTCCCTATGGGTCGGGACAGAATCGGGCGGCGTCACAATCCTGCGAGACCAGAAGTTCACCACACTTACCACCAGCGACGGTCTCTCCGCTGACCTTGTAAGTTCCGTTTTGCAGGATCATCGGGGACGCATATGGATCGGCACCTACGGCGGCGGTCTCGATGGTTACGATGGCAATCACGTGTCTGTCTTCATGGAAAAGCAGGGCCTGACCAGCGATATGATCCTTGCCCTTGCGGCAGATCCAAAAGGGAGTTTGTGGGTCGGCACCCCCAATGGCCTGAATCAAATGGAGAACGGAAGGTTGACTTCACCTATCTCCCCCGATCTTTTGCCCGATGAATTTGTGCGCTCGCTTCTCGCGGATTCCGATGGTTCTTTGTGGGTTGGCACCAGGCATGGATTGGCGCACATCCAAGGTGCAAGCTCTCAAGATCGTCATGCGACGATCTACACTCAGGCGGACGGCCTGGCCAACGACTATGTCGGAGCCCTGATGGAAAGCACCGACGGCAGCTTATGGATTGGAACACTACATGGTCTTAGTCATCTTCAGCATGGGAGGTTTCAAAACTATACGAAAAGGAATGGACTTTCCAGTAACGTCATCACAGCTCTCTATCAGGATCCGCAGGGAAATCTCTGGATCGGCACGAATGGGGAAGGGTTAGATGTTCTCCGCGCAGGCGATGCCCAGAATCAGATTCGTTCCTTCTCGGAGAATCTTGGGCTTCCCGATGTCATCGACGGAATTCTGGAAGATGACACGGGCCACCTCTGGATTAGTTCAAATACGGGAATTTTCCGGGTGTTCGGTAGCGATCTAATTGGCGTTGCTTCCGGTCGAGACCATACCCTGGCGGTTACCTCGTATGGTACAGCCGACGGGATGAAGATTCGCGAATGTAGTGGCGTTGGGCATCCCTCCTCATGGAAGGCCAATGACGGAACCATGTGGTTCTCGACGCTGAATGGTGTTGCATGGATCAATCCTGAAAAAATCCAGCGGAATGTCGTCCCTCCCTTAGTTGCCATCGAGCAGGTTTCCGTGGATGAAAAGAACATAGCTCTGGATGGACCGATTAAAATTGCCCCCGGACATTCACGCTTCTCCTTTCGCTACGCTGGCCTGAGTTTCGTGGCCCCGCAAAAGGTACGCTTCAAATATCGGCTCGATGGCTTTGACCGTTCCTGGGTCGATGCGGGCACACGCCGTGTGGCCTATTACACCAATGTTCCTCCGGGTAAATACCGTTTCCAGGTCCTTGCCGCCAATAACGACGGGGTATGGAGTACAAGCTCCGCGTCGATCGCATTTCGGCTTGAGCCTTATTTTTACCAGACGTACTGGTTCTATCTCCTGTGCGCGATGCTGATTGTTTTCATAGGCTGGCTCGTCTATCGCTGGCGGGTCCAGCAGGTGGAGTCTCGTTTTAGCGCCGTGCTGGCGGAACGCACCCGCATCGCCCGAGAGATTCACGACACCCTTGCACAAGGCTTTGTTGGAATCTCGGTCCAGCTGGAATTGGTCTCGCAGATGCTTACCGCTTCCCCGCAATCTGTCCGTGGACAGCTGAATCAGACACGGAAGCTAGTGCGTGATAGCCTCTCCGAGGCCCGTCGTTCCATCTGGAACCTTCGCTCCAATGAGGCCGGGGTGATCGACTTTGCGGCCAGATTTTCAACTGCGATCAGAGGACGAACGGCCGGAATGCCGCTCGAGACGACTATTCAATTTACCGGAACGTATCGGTCGCTTCCAGAAGAAATCGAATCGGAGCTGCTCAAAATTGCGCTCGAAGCAGTTGCAAATGTCCTGCAGCATGCGGAAGCCACGCGCGTGGAAATCCAAATGCAATACGATGTTGCACGGCTGCACATGCTGATCGAAGACAACGGTGCCGGATTTGCGGCGGGCTTGGCAACATCCAGACCGGAAGGCCACTTTGGACTGATTGGAATGCGCGAAAGAGCAGAAGCGATCGGAGCGGTCTTTACTTTGAATAGCATTCCCGGAGCGGGCACCAGGATATCGGTGGAAGTGCCGGTCGAGTAACATAGGTGGGAAGCATCATGTTCCGCTCGATGGCTGTGGATATAGGTTCGCAAAAATGGGAAAGCCGATGCCTGACTC
>JGI20208J14878_1000401_pt1 | contig 9764 bp, 10 predicted proteins | sample NGESurF53shallow_FD_14878 | JGI IMG/M metagenome (IMG submission 14878)
GACGGCAGTGCCGGCGAGGCGCACCGCGGCAAGGCGGTCCGCGGCACCCTCGCGGTGCTGTCGGCCGAGGCGGCAGGCTCCCCGGCGTCCGACGGCATTCCCGGGGCACTCGCCGTGGAGTTCGTGCACAACTTCTCCTTGTTGCACGACGACGTCATGGACGGCGACACCGAGCGGCGGCATCGCTCGACCGCATGGACCGTCTTTGGCAGCTCGGCCGCGATCCTTGCCGGCGACGCCCTGCTTGCACTCGCGTTCGAGACGCTTCTCGATGTCGACCCTGTACGCGCCCAAGCCGCGCAACGGTCTCTTACGGCCGCGACTCAGCAACTCATCGTCGGCCAAGTCGGCGATTTGGAGTTCGAGCGACGACTCGACGTGACTCTGGACGAGTGCCTCGCCATGGCCGCAGGAAAGACCGCCTCACTCCTGGCGTGTTCGGCGTCGATCGGAGCGCACCTCGCAGGGGCAGCGGCCGAGGCCGTGGCGGCCCTCGAGGTGTTCGGCTACGAACTCGGGCTTGCGTTTCAGCTCGTCGACGACCTGCTCGGCATCTGGGGCGCGTCCGCCAGCACCGGAAAGCCCGTCGGCGCCGACCTGCGGGCTCGCAAGAACAGCCTGCCGGTCGTCGCGGCGATGAATTCCGGGACGGCGGCAGGTGAGGAATTGCGTAGCCTTTACGGATCCGGGGCACTGAACCCGGAGGCTGACGACGATGCGGTGGCACGGGCGACCGCTCTCGTCGACGAAGCGGGAGGCAGGGCTTGGGCCGTCGACGAATCGCAGCGCCGGCTGGAGCGCGCGTGCGAGGCGCTGACCGGAGCACCTCTCGACACCCGCACGACGCAATTGCTGATCCAGATCGCGCAGTATGTGACCGCCCGAGACCATTAGCTGAAGGAGGCCGAGCCGCGCATGTCGACCGGACCGCTCATCACGCCGACGTCCGGGGTCTCCGCTTCGGCTGAGGCCGCAATCGCAGCGACCAAAGCACCAGGACCGCCGCCCGCACAGACAGTGCTGCCGCGCTGGCTGGTCACCGCCGGCGCGTGGTCATGGCGACTGATCGCGCTCGGCATCGTCGGCTACTTCTTGTTGAAGTTCATCCTGCGAATTCAGGTGGTAGTCCTCCCCATCCTCGCGGCTCTCGTGTTCACGGCGCTGCTGCGACCGCTCATGATGTTCTTCCAGCGCCACGGCCTGTCGCGCCTTCTCTCGACGTGGGTGGCCTTCCTGATCGCGCTTCTGGTCATCCTCGGCATCGGCACGCTTGTCGTCTATCGGGCGACCGTCGAGTGGCACACGCTGGTGAAGGACCTGTCGGCGACCAGCGAGAAGGTTCGGCATTGGCTGTCGACGGGGCCATTGCACCTGAAGAACCAGAATCTCGCCGATCTTCAGCAGAAGGCCGTCGCCCAGCTCAATCAGCATCGCGGCGCGATCGTCAACACCGTGGTGAGCGGCGCGAGCGTGGCTGCGGAGTTTGCCGCCGGCCTCGTCTTGACGGCGTTCATTACCTTCTTCTTCCTCTACGACGGCGAGGGGATCTGGCGCTTCGTGACCGCGCCCTTCCGCTCCCGCACTGCCGAGCGGGTCGACCGGGCAGCGCTCGCCGCATGGACCACGTTGTCGGGCTACATCAGAGGCAGCGTGATCATCGCGACATTCCACGGACTGATCATGGGCATCACGTTGTCGATACTCGGCGTCCCGCTCGTCGCGCCGCTGACGTTGGTGGTGTTCATCACGAGCTTCGTGCCACTCATCGGAGTTCTCGTCGGTGGCGGGTTAGCAGTGTTCGTGACGATGGGCACGCAGGGAGTCACCCCTGGTCTGATCCTGCTGGGCGTCCTGGTTGTTGAACATCAACTCGAAGGGCATTTTCTCCAACCCATCATCATGGGTCGCTCAGTCTCGTTGCACCCACTCGCGATCGCCCTCACACTTACCGTCGGATCGATCCTCGAGGGCGTTGTCGGGGCGATCGTCGCCGTGCCTTTGGCGGCGATGTTGCACGCGGCGTGGCCGCACCTGCGGGAGTCCGAGCTCGTGGTTGCCCCCGACGAACCCGCACCACCGGGCCACGTCCTGGTCGATCACAAATCCTGAGCCAGAGCGCTCCNGCCGTTAGCTGGCGAAGGTGAGCTCGAACCAGACGGTCTTTCCTACGCCGGACGGCGAGACACCCCACCGGCTCGCAAGGTCGTCCATCATCATCAGTCCCCTGCCGGTGCCGGCCAATCCGGCCGGACGCCGAGGGGTCGGGAACGTCGGATTGCCATCGCTCACTTCGGCACGCAACATGTGCTCGTCGGTCACGAGCCTGACCTCGACATCGGTGCGGGCATGCACGATGGCGTTCGTCACGAGTTCGCTGACCAGCAGGCTGGCCGCGTCGACGACGTCGGATCGCTCAGCAGGCACTTCCGCGTGGGCCGCCAACTCGCCCCGGACCAGCCGCCGTGCCGCAGCAACGCTGGAGGCATCGCACGGGAGCACGGTCCTGACCTCCATGGGCAAAGGATACGAGTACGCCGGGCCGCACCACCGAGCGCTAGCCCGCGCCTCGCCGACCGGTCTGACAACCTTTGCCGGTCTGCCCACGTTCTTCAGGTCGGCCGGGTAAGGTCGGCCGGGTTCGCATCGATAGGAAGCAGGCAGCCCAGTGCCGCAAGTTCGCGCTCGACAGCGGCACCAGGTCGCCGCAACCGCGCTCGCGGTGAGCGCCGGTTTGCTGCTGACCGCATGCACCCAAGCCTCCGCGCGATCAGACAAAACGAGCGCATCGTCCGCTGCGCCGGATTCGCCAGCTGACTCGGCGGCAGCGGCATCCTCAGCGCAAGCACTCGCCTCATCGGCCTCCGCGGCGGCGCTGGCCGCCGGCGTCTCCGGTGCGACCGGCGCTAGCCCCGGGGTCAGTTCCGCTCCCCCTCCAGTGCTCAGCGGAATCGATCCACTGACGGGCTTGCCACCTACCAGTCCTGCTGCCGAGAAGCGGCCTGCGCTCGCGGTCAAGGTCGACAACGTCCAGGGTGCGTGGCCACAAGCGGGACTGAATCAAGCCGACATCGTCTACGACCTGCCCGTCGAGGGTGGGCTGACGCGGTTGCTCGCGATCTTTCACTCGGCGGACGTCCCGGTCATCGGCCCTATTCGGTCTGCCCGGCCAGTCGACGCCGACATCGTGCATCTGCTCGGACATTCCTACTTCGCGTTCTCGGGCGGGACGTCGTCAGACCTCGGTCCGATCAACGATCACTCCAACGCGACTCCGATGTGGTGGGACGTCACGCCGTCGCTGTTCGTGATTCGCCACGACCACGCCGTCCCGCATCAGGTATTTGGCACCACGGCGATGCTCTACGCAGGTGGCGAGGCACGCTCGCCGTCAACCACCCCGCCACCACCNATGTTCAGCTACCAGGTCGCCGTCCCGACGAACGCCGTGCCAGCAACCACGGTGACCGCGCAATACAGCGCGGCGACGGCCACGTGGACCTGGAACGGCACCCGGTACCTGCGTAACCAGAGTGGCCACGCCGATCTCTTGATCGACGGCAGCCAGGTGACGGCCACGAACGTCGTGGTGATGTCGGTCAGCGTGAAGAACACCAGCGCGCACGATTCGCACGGCACCGTCGTGCCGCTGCCAGTGGTGATCGGATCCGGGCAGGTGTGGGTGTTCCGCAACGGTGTCGTCGTTCACGGCACCTGGAGCCGACCCAACGAGAACTCACCGATGAAGCTCGCGACCACGACCGGGCAGGTCATCCCACTGATGCCGGGCCGTACCTGGGTCGAGGTATTGCCGAACTCGAGCCTGCCAAGGATCGGCTGAGTTCTCACCTCACTGAATCGCCGAAGTTCCTACGTCACTCTCGATCGCTGCGCTGCGAACTCGCGATACCGGCCCGAGGTCGTGAGGTCACGCAATCGGCGCATGGCCTCATGTACCTCAGCGAAGCTCGTGGTGAGTGCCGAAAGTCCGCAGCGGATGAGGTCTGGCTCGCGGTAGTCGGGCACGACGTGCTCCTCGATCAGAGCACGGCACAGCTGATACGCCGCGGAGTGCCGCAACGAGACATGTGCTCCGCGCACGCGTGCATCGCGCGGGCTAGCAAGTTCAAAGCCGAGGGGGACCAGCCAGGTATCGCAGAGCTCGATCAGATACGACGTAAGTGCAATGCCCTTAGCACGCAACGCGTCGATGCCGGCCGCAGCGAGCAACGTCACCCCAGCCTCGACAGAGGTGAGTCCGACGATGTTCGGCGTGCCGGTCGCGAACCGATCGATCGTCGGCGTCGGGTCGTACGCCGGACCCATCGCGAACTGATCGCGCTGACCGAACCAACCCCAGATCGGCTGCCGCAACGTTGCCTGCAATTCCCTTCGCACATAGAGAAACGCAGGCGAACCCGGGCCGCCGTCGAGGTACTTGTAGGTGCAGCCGACCGCGAGGTCGGCACCGTCGGCGTCGAGCGCGATCGGCACCGAACCGACCGAGTGGCAAAGGTCCCACAGCACGAGCGCACCGGCGTCGTGCGCAGCACGCGTGATGCCCGCCACGTCGCTGATCGCCGACGAGCGGTAGTCGACATGCGACAGGCACACGAGGGCGGTGTCAGATCCAAGATCTAGGTCGGACGCCGAACAGCCGGCGAGTGGATCAACGTCGACGTACTGCAGTTGCAGGCCCCGAGCCGACGCAAGACCTTCGAGCACGTACCTATCGGTCGGGAAGTTACCGGCCTCGGTGACGATCGTCGTGCGGCCGGGCCGCGCGTCCAGCGCCGCGGCAGCGAGCTTGTAGAGGTTGATCGTGGTGGAGTCGCACACGAGCACCTGGCCGGCGGAGGCGCCGAGAAGCTGTGCGCCGATGAGATCGCCCACGACTGCGGGCAACTCGATCCAGGGCGGACGGCCCAAAGGTGACGGCTCGCCCCACGATCCGACCCCAGCCGCCCACTCGCGGGCGACGAGATCGCTGATCGCGTCGAGTGCACCGACCGTGGGACGGCCAAGTGAGTTGCCGTCGAGGTAGATCAGCTCATCGGCGTCCGAGCCTGGGAAAGGCAGGAACTGGCGGCGAAAATCGCGGAGCGAATCGTTGTCGTCCAGGGCGTCTGCGTACGCGCGATCGGTGACGTCACGATTATCCGCGCTGTCCGGCATGAGCTCGGCCTACTCGGCGGGCTGGTCGCCGCCGGAAAGCACGTTCTCGTAAATGTCTTTGCACTCAGGACACACAGGGAAACGCTTGGGATCACGCGACGGGACCCACACCTTGCCGCACAAAGCCGTGATCGGCGTACCCATCACCGACGCCTCGACGATCTTGTCCTTGGGTGCGTAGTGGGCGAACCGCTCGTGATCGCCGTCGCCGTTCGACAGCCGCGGCACCGGTCGCGCATCGGTTTCCGGCATCGTCAAAGTGCCAAGGCCAGGCGTCTCGGTCTGGGGCAACTGCTCGACGTCACTCATACCGACAAGTCTAAACGAGCGGCCGCGCGTCAGTTGTTGGTCGGGTCTGCGGGCATCGTGTGCAACAGGGCGAGTTCGCCGCCTTGGCGGCGCAGGACGCGCGACCAGAGCGTCGCCGGGCTCGCGGTAAACGCATCGTCTGATTCGGCCGGGAGAACCAGCCAACCACCGAGGCGAAGCTCGTGTTCGAGCTGGCCTGGCCCCCACCCGGCATAGCCAGCGAAGACGCGCAGACCGTCGAGCTCATCGAGCAGATCGAAAGGTTCGTTTTCGAGATCGACGGCGCCGATCACGCCGGCGAGCGGGGTCCACCCTGGCAATGCGAGCGCCGCGGCAGAACCGGGCCCGCCCGTGCCATGACGTCGGATCCGGCCAAGGCACACGACGGCGTCCGGTGTAACCGGGCCACCGACGTGCACGACTGCGGGCTCGCTGAGGACGTCGGCCCAGCCCGGCATCCCCGGAAGCGGAACTGCGTCACGGGTTGCGACGTCACTCGGTCGGTTGAGTACCACTCCGAGAGCGCCCTCGTCGTCGTGGTCGAGGAGGAGGACGACGCTGCGGGCGAAGTTGGGATCGTCGAGCGTTGGCGCGGCAACCAGGAGCGCACCGGCAAGCGAGGCATCGACCATTTCTCCATCATGCCGACCACGTCGCGCTCGCGCACCTCGCCGAATCTTCCATGCTCGCTCGCCGCGCGGTGCCGTAACCGCGGCCACCAGCTCACGCCGATTCCGAGCGCGATGATGTGTCCCCACGACGTCATGTCAAGCCCGGTCGCGATCGGCCAACCAAGGTAGGCCCAACCAGCCGCAACGCCGATCGTGCGCACTCGTCTGGGCAGCAGCCCGGCAGCGGCTCCAAGCATCGCAGCGAGGCCATAACTGACACCGACATCGAGTCGCGAGGTCGCGGTCGCAGGCAACATCCCGTAGTGGACACCGACGGCAACCGAGCCTTCCGTCAGCAGCGTGGCACCCACGTGACCAGACGCGAAGATCGCGACGACCCAGCGAGTACCGATGCGCCGTTCCAGCACAGTGGCGACGATGCCAAGAACGAGCACGGCCAGAACCGCGTCGACGACGCCATCGACCCACAGCGCGCTGGTAGCAAGAACGAAGACTGGATGCTTCGACAAGTGGTCGACATCGGTACTCGAAAACCTCAAGACCGCGTCATGATCACGGGAGTCGAGCACGCTAAGCACGATGCTGCCAGCCGCCAGCAGTGCTACGTAGACGAACGCGAATGGCGTGGTGCGCCAGGTCGGCAGCACCTTTTGGATCGCCGGGTGAAGGGGTTGGAGCCGCGGGTGCAGGGCTCGGGACGGCGCCAACGTCGACAACGCCACCATTGCAACCTCCCCGACATGCCCACCACTTCGCAAAAAACAGTTAGTGCCCTACACGGCCCCAACCATGTCCAGCGCGACGGTCTTCCCGACTGGACCCTCATCTTGGCGAAACCGACCGACAATTTCGCGCGCAGGGCGCTAGCGGCGGCCGCGCACTGTGGCGAGCCGCTCGGCCCGCAGCGCGTCGATGTCTGCCTGGGCCCACGGGAGCAACGGCGAACCGACCGCCCAGGACAGCAGCAGATCGGCCAGTTCGGGATTGCGCGCCAGGCCCGGACCGTGCAGGTAGGTGCCAAGGATGTGCTCCTGGACCGCACCCTCAAAAGCACCACCGGCGTCACCGGTGCCATTACCGACGCCGACCTCGACTCGAGCCATCGGCTGGGCGTGAGGACCAAGGTGGGTCGCCCCCGCGTGATTCTCATAACCGGTCAGCGGCTGCTCGAGCCCGGGCGTGCTGGGCACAGCCAGGAGCTCTCCTACCGCCCGCTTCGGGAGCCGATCGGTCGTCACGTCGAGCAGGTCCACACCGGGCTCGGGCACGCCGTCTGATCCAGGAAAGACCGAACCAAGCAGTTGATAGCCAGCACACACGCCGAACACCACGGCGCCCTTGGCGGCAGCTCGACCCAGCCCACCGTCGGCACGCAAGGCTCGCGCAGCCGCGACCTGGGCGTCGTCCTCACCGCCACCGAGCACGTACAGATCGGCGCCGTCAGGCACCGGCTCTCCGGCGTCCAGTTCGATGGCTTCGACGGGCAACCCGCGTGCCTTCGCGCGCATCGCAAGAACCCGCAGGTTGCCACCGTCGCCGTAAGTACCGAGGAGCACCGGATAGATGGAGACGAGGCGAAGTCGCGAGTCAGCGGCCATCGTCGGCGCCTCCCCCGCGACGCAGCAACTCGCGGAACGCGGTGTATGTACCGACCGCATCGAGAGCGGGCCGGCCCGGCAGTCCGGCATCGAACGGCAAGCCGCCGGCAACCCAAGGATCGGCCATTGTCGTGTGCGACACGTCGGCGTACATCAGCCGGACGGCGAGGTCGTGCCGCCGGTCGCCGGTCGCGATGACGTCGCGATCCGCAAGCCGCTCGAACGGCACGTCCCAGAGCCACGACGGATCCTTGCCGTCGGCTGCACGCGCGTTGATGGCAATCACAACCGGCGCCGGCGCGGGTGCGAGCATGCCGAACATCTCCCCCCAACCGGCCGGGTTCTTTCCCAGCAGCAACCGCACCTGGCGGACACCAAGCGACACCGTTTGATACCGACCACCAACAGAGGCGACCGCTCGCATAGCGGGCAACGAAACCATCGGCGCTACACCGAGCAGGTCGGCAGCAACCACGGCCAACGCCGCGTTCGCCTGGTTCGCCGCGCCGGGCAACTGCAGGTCGAGCGGGTAACGCGCGCCGCCAGGCCCGACAAGTTCGCCCTCCTCCACGGACCAAGTGACTTCGGGCCGACCGAAACCACACGCAGTGCAAGCCCAGTTCGCGGCGGACGGGCGCCGAAGGATCGACCCACACGACGGACACACCGCAGAGTCGGCCGTCCAGCGCTGGCCAACGGCTACCCAGGTGACGTCGGGGATCACGCTCGCCGCCCAGACGACATGCGGGTCGTCAGCGTTGGCGACCGCAGAAAGTCCTTTCGTGGCAGCGAAAACGGTGCGCCACCGCCGCGCGACCATCGCTACCTCACCGACGCGGTCGAGTTGGTCACGAGTCAGGTTGCCCAGGACGAGCAACGGCTTTTCGGTCTGTCGCAGCAGGCTGGGTAGATAAGTCTCATCGGCTTCGAGCACGGCAAGTGCACCAGCCGGGACGCCGACGGGCGGGCGAGCGAGCGCCGCGACGAGTCCGGCCGGCATGTTCGCACCCGACGCGTTCGTCACCACCGGCCCGGCCGCGCGCAACGCGGCTGCGAGCAACTTGGTCGTCGTGGTCTTGCCGTTCGTAGCAGAGACGAAGACGACGCGGCGGTCCTTGACGAGCATCCGGAATGCGTCGGGACACGCGACTACCACAACGCGTCCACCGATCGCGACGCCGTCACCGCGGCGCAGAGACTTCGAAAGGCCGCTGGCGACGCGACCGAGACCAATCGCCGTCCGCAGTCGGAGGGAGCTCAGTTAACGGTCGCTTCGCTGTCGACGATTGCGGCCCTGTTGGCCTTGGCCTGTCGTCGCTCGATTCGGGCTGTGGTGTCAGCCATCGCATGCGTGACGCCGCCAAGAATCGCGCCGACCGCGACAACTCCGACGCCGATCCAGAACACCACGGGGTTCGCAGCGATCAAGCCGATGCCTGCGACCAGGAAGCCGACGCACACAAGGAACACCACGACCCACGACACCGGCCGCGCAGGGATGTGGCCGAAGTGCTCGTCGATACCGATGTCGTCCGGCGGCAGGTCAGGCATGGGCGCGATCGTACTTCATGGCCCCGGACTTCATGGGCGCGTGTCGACTTCGCCTTCGGGCTTGCCAGGCGCAGCGTTGGCGGGCCAGCCGAACGTGTCGCCGCGATGCCGCGGACGTTGCCCGAGCTGCACACCGGGTAGCAACTTGCCGGGTGGTTCGGCCGGCACCGGCACCGACGTGCTGACAGGCGGCGCCCCGGGGATGGCCGGGACGGCGCCTTCAGCTACGGCGGGCTCAAGCTCGGCGCGACCACCTGGCGGCAGCGGCTCTGCAGTTTCGCTCATGTCCGAACTATTTCAGCTGGCCCAGTCGAGCAGCGAGTCGGGCCGGTCGGGCTCCCGCAGTTTCGCGAGCGCCTCCTTCTCAATCTGCCGGATCCGCTCACGAGTGAGGCCCACGTCGCGGCCGATCTCGTCGAGCGTGTGCGGCCGGCCCTCGGCGAGCCCGAAGCGCAGCGCGAGCACCCGCGCCTCTCGCGGCTCGAGACCGGCAAGTGCACGG
>JGI20208J14878_1000403_pt1 | contig 9754 bp, 10 predicted proteins | sample NGESurF53shallow_FD_14878 | JGI IMG/M metagenome (IMG submission 14878)
CCGGACCGAGACCTTCGAGGGCGTGGCGCGGCTGCTGCGCGGCGGCGGCGCGGCGATCGAGAGCCGGCTGCGCCCGCCGCCCGCCGACGGACCGACGATGCGCGAGCGCGCCTTCGCCGCCCTGGCCGCCCGCGCCGCCATCGATCCCCCGGCGCGCGACCGCGATCCCGCCTTGCTCGCCGACGAAGCGGCCACCCTGCTCGATGTGCTCACCGACGCGGTGACCGGGGTGACCGAGGGCGGAGCGATCCATGAGCGGCTGGGCCGAAGCTGGGGCTGCGGCCAGGGCGGCTGCGATCTCATCCGCCGGATCCTCGTCCTGCTGGCCGACCACGAACTGAACGCCTCGACCTTCGCCGCCCGCGTCGCCGCCTCCACCGGCGCGTCCCTGGCCGCCGCCGCCCTGGCCGGCCTGGCGACCCTTTCGGGACCGCTGCATGGCGGCGTCGCCGGGCGGGTGAAGGCCCTCGCCTTCGAGGCCCGCCGTATCGGGGCGCGCGAGGCGGTCGCCGCCCGCCTCGCCCATTGGTCCTCCGCCCCCGGCTTCGGCCACCCGCTCTATCCGGACGGCGATCCAAGGGCGCGGGCGCTTTTCGAAAGCTTCGCGCCATCCGCGCCCCTGGAGTTGCTGGGCGCGACCGTCGAGGCCGCCACCGGCGAGCGCGCCACCGTCGATTTCGCCCTGGTCGCCATGGCCGAGGCCCTGGCCCTGCCGGACGACGCCCCCTTCGCCCTGTTCGCCGTCGCCCGCTGCGCCGGCTGGACCGCCCACGCCCTTGAACAGATCGCCACCGGCGCCCTCATCAGGCCCCGGGCGCGCTATGTGGGGGCGGCGGCGGAGGATTGAGGCGGGGCCGCGCTTCTCAGCCCCCCTCGCCCGTCGCCAGCCAGCGGGCGCAGTCCGGGCCCAGCTTTTCCACCGCCATGCGCTCGTAGGCGGCGTTCTCGTCAGCGGTGAGGACATCGCGCCAGCGGCCGTTGACGCCCTTGTTAATGAACGTCGCCGCGCCGCCGTCGAATATCGCGCCGCCCAGAGGGGCCACCTCGTCGGCGTGCGCCTTCATGTAGTCGAAGCCGCAGTGCCGGAGGATCGCCGACCACTCGGCCGGCGTGGGATCGATGCCCAGAAAGGCGGCGATCCGCTCGATCTCGCCGGACAGATCGGCGCGCAGATTGTTGAAATGGATAAGCTCGAGGTTGGGCAGCCGGCGAGCCGCCCACCAGCTGGCGATGTTTTCCCAAAACGGCCAGAACGGAAACCCGTCCTTCTCGAGCCAGGTCCGGAAATAGCGCCGCACATCGGGATCGGGAGGATCGATCGGCGGTCCGACGCGGCCCGGGGTGTCGTTCAGCAGCTCATACCAGAGGGCGTTGGCCGAGCGGTGGTGATGGTAGAGGCTCCAGAGGACGTCGCGACCGTCGCGGGCGACATAGAGGTAACGGGCCTTGGGCGAGAAGGCGAGCGCGTCGAGCGGCAGATGCGTCTTGACGACCCGGCGGTGGGTCTGGGCCTCCAGCGCGGCGAGTTTGACCGCCTTGGGCGGTACGCGCAGATCGACCCAGGGCGACATTTCATGGACCGGCCCCGGAACCTCGCCCCTGAACACCAGTTGAGCGACGATCTGCTGGACCCAGGTGGTGCCCGATTTGCCGTAGGTGCCGACCACGACGTCGTCGGCGCGGAACTTGAAATCGTTCCACACCGTGGAATCCATGTGGTGGTTCATGAGTTCGCGCGTCTTGCGCGGCCAGGCGATGTCGTCCGTCATTCACCCCTCCTCCCGCCATCGGAATTTGAAACGGTGACCCGAGAGGAAGATATGGCGGCGGCGCGCGGTCAATTGGTTTTTCTCGGTGCTATCTGGTCCTTGGCCCACCGCCGATCCACCAGCGCCCGCGGATCGCCCTTCACGCCGCGCTGGATCAGGGAGACGCCCTGCAGGGCGATCTGGCGGCCCAGAAGGAACCGCGATCGCCACGCGTAGCCGATGGCGTACTCGGAGCGGTCGGTGAGCGTTTCGCCGCCCTCCACGTAAGTCGTGACGACGACGACCGGCAAGCGGCCCTCGCCGCCGCCTTTAGCGTGCGTCCGATCCAGGACGCGGCCCAGTCCCGGCGCGATCCAGTCCGCTTCGATGCGCGGCTTGGCGGCGACGATATCCACCGGCGCCTCGCGCACCGCGGTCGGGAAGATGTAGCTCTGAGACTGGATCGCCTCATCGGGCCGCAGGGGACGAAGGGCGATCTCGCGGCCCTTGGCGTCGGCCGAGCCGACCATGACGAAGGCGGCCTGGGCCTGGGCCTGCGCCTGGACCTGGCCTTCGGCGACGGCGTGCTCGCGATGGGCGTCCCAATAGCTGAGGGCCGCGATCGCCACGGCCAGCAGGGCCGCCGCCTCGCCTATGGTCAGCCACGACAGGCCCCGTCGCCTGTGCCGATCGGGAGGCGCCGGCTCGCCCACGGCAGGCCCTCCCCTACCCTATCCTGGCCGCGCCGCCGCGGCGGCGAACATTTCGGCGTACTGGCCGCCCTTGCGGTAGCGGTAGAGATAGGTCGGAACGATCGGTTCGAGGGCGCTTGGCGCCACGCCGAGGTCCGCCAGTCCCGCCGCGCCCGCCGAGACGACATTGTCGGCGCGCAGCATTTCCACCTGGTCGGAGGTGATCGGCGGGGCGAACGGCAAGGCCGCCGCCATCAGGTCGCCGGCCAGGCCCAGCAGCCTGGCGATCGGGAAGGGCAGCGGGACAAGCAGGCGCGATCGGCCGATCTGGGCCAGCAGGAGCTCCATCAATGCCTTGAAGGTGTAGATCGTCGGGCCGCCCAGCTCGAACGCGCGCCCGGCGGCGCGCGGATCCTCCAGGGCCTGGCCGACGGCGGCGGCCACATCGCCCACGAACACCGGCTGGAACCGCGTCTCGCCCCCGCCGATCAGGGGCAGGGCCGGGGAAACCTGGGCCATGGCGGCGAAGCGGTTGAAAAAACGGTCGTCGGCTCCGAACACCACCGACGGGCGCAGGATCGCCGCCCCGGCAAGGACCTCCCGCGTCGCCGCCTCCCCGCCGGCCTTGGAGCGGGCGTATTTCGCCGCCGACCCGGCGTCGGCGCCCAGGGCCGAGATGTGAACGAAACGCGAGGCGCCGGCGGCCTTGGCGGCCAGGGCCACGGTGCGCGCGCCCTCGACGTGGAGGTCGGCGAACCGCTGATTTCCGCTTTCGTAAAGGACCGCGACGGCGTTGACGCAGGCCTCGGCGCCGTCCAGGGCGCGGGCGACCGAATCGGGGTCGCGGATGTTGGCCTGGACGACCTCGATCTGGCCCACGTCGCCCAGCATGCGCAGGCGATAGCCCCGCCCCGGATTGCGCGCCGCCACGCGGACGCGCTGGCCGCGCTTGGCCAGCACCCGCACGATCTGGGCGCCCACGAAGCCCGTCCCGCCGAACACCGTCACCAGAGACTTCATCGAGGGTCCTTAGCGCCGCGCCGCGTTTGGCGCCGGCCCTCCGTTAGACGAGGCGCCCCAGGGGCGCAACGTGGCGGCGGGACTTGAAGGCGCGACTTTAACGCGCCGGCCCGCTCCATTGACGATGATCGGGGGGCGCCCTATGCCCCCGCCTCGCGCGCTCGGGCCTCGAGAGTCCCGGCGGGCCCAGGTGGCGGAATTGGTAGACGCGCTGGCTTCAGGTGCCAGTGGCTTAACGGCCGTGAAGGTTCGAGTCCTTTCCTGGGCACCACCGATCCGCCGACGCGCGCCATGCCGGCGCGTCGACAACAACCAGCCGACTTCGCGTCATCGCGCCTTCGCGTGCATCAATCTTCCCCTTTGGATCAACTGTGACTCCGCGGAGGGTCCACGCGAAGCCGAGAAGGCGCGAAGGGAGGGCTTGACGGCTGAGGGTGCCGGGATCAGGTATTTCATTTGAGATACGGAGGAATTCATATGAGCACGATGCTCCACGTTCGCATGGACGATCAGGTCAAGGCGAAGGCCGTCGCCGCGCTGGACGCGATCGGGCTTTCCGCTTCCGACGCCGTGCGCCTGCTGTTTCACCGTATCGCCGCCGACCAGGCCTTTCCGCTGGAGCTAAAGGTCCCCAACGCCGAAACCCGCGGGGCGATGGAAGAGGCTCGGGAGATTTCGCGGGAAATGAGACGCACGGGCAAGGGCCGCTTCGCCAACGCCGAAGAAATGTTCGCGTCGCTTGAAAAAGCCAGCGTCGAATAGGCGCGGCCGGCGGGGATGTCCCGATCTCTGTTGAACTTTCGTGATCGGCGTTGCCTGGGTTGAGTGTTATGCGGCCTTGGAGGTCTCCTCAAGGGATGTCTGCTTGGCGTGATGGGCCAGCAGGGCGGCTCGGAGCGCGGGGAGTTGCTTGCAGGCCTTCAGCCGCCTGAAGCCCTTGGCGGCCTCCATCATGCCGGCGGCGGTCCATCGCAGGGCCATGCCGGCGTCGCGCCAGCGTTTGACGTTGCGGCAGACCTGGCGAATGGTTCCGTTCATGTTCTCGATGATGTTGGTGCAGGCCAGCGAGCGGCGCAACTCCAGGGGCAGGCCCAGCCTGGTCACGGTGATGATCTCCTCGATGCCCTCGAGGATGGAGGCGGCGACACCGGGCGCTTCCCGCTCAAGGCGGCGGGCGAGGTTTTCGATCAGCCGTCTGGCCTTGTCGGCGTCGTCCAACTCCCAGGCCTGGCGCAGCGCCCTCCTGACCTGGGCGTGAAGGGGCTTTGGCAGGCGCTCGACGATGTTGCGCGCCTTGTGGACCTGGCAGCGCTGGATCGCCGTCGTGCGGCCGAAGGTGGCGCGGATGGCCTTGGTCAGAGCCTTGGCGCCATCGACGATGAACAGGCGGCAGACAGTGGGATCGAGCCCGCGCCCGACCAGATTGTCCAACAATGCCTGGACGGTGGCGGCGTTCTCGGTCGCCCCCTCGACCACGCCCAGGGGATGTTTGGCGCCCTCGCCGTCGATGCCGACCGCGGCGATGAGGACCAGATCCTCTTCCACATGCAGCCCGTCGATCTGGATGGCCAGGAGATCGAGCTTGGACAGGTCCGAGGCCATCCACTCGGCCATGCGCTCGGCGGAGAGCTCGACGAAGCGCCGAGACACCGCCGACTTGGATCGCCCGTCGCCCTTGGCCGCCGGAACATCGCCCTCGGGCAGGCGAACGGCGCGGCCGAACTTGCGGGTCGTCACGTTGATCAGCATCAGGCTCATCGCCCATCGGCCCAGCCAATCGTCGGCCATGGCCGCCTCCCAGCTCGGCAGCGGAACTTCGACCCCGGCCCGCGCCCGGACGCGTGGCCGAGACACCCCAACCGTCCCCCCATGAAAGCCGAGCTTGCCCCGCGTCCGGCCCCAGCGATGGCCCGCCCGCTCCGGATCGCGGCGTGGGGCGGCCCGCACAGCCGCGCCGCGTCCTCCTCCAGCATGCCTTGCAACGTCGCGATGCCCGCCGTCAGGCAGAACCGCTCGAAGCTCGCTCCAACCTCTTGAAAGGCCTCTTCGACCAGAGCCGACGCATCGACGCCGGCCGCAACCGTGGTATTCCTCTTCATGGCGTTGCCTTTCTTTCGTGGAATCAGCACCCCGAGCCTACCGGCTCAAGGCGGGCAACGCCGACCCTCCCTTTTCAACATTCAGCGGGACATCCCCCGGCCGGCCGCCCCGCCCCTTTAGCTACGCGAAGGCCTTCCTAAAGGATTGGGAACGGCTTGAGCGGACGGGTCGCTTTGATATGCGCCGGATGAAGGCGGCGATGCTTCTGCTCATCGCCAACGACGGACCCTTGGGGGCGGAGTGGAAGGACCACCCTCTCACTGGCGATTGGGTCGATCATCGCGAGTGTCATGTCGGCGGCGACTTTCTTCTGGTCTATCGGCTCGACGATCCCGCCAATCCGAAAGCTGAGGTCATCTTCGTCCGCGCCGGGACTCACAGTGAGCTGTTCGACGAATGACCACCTCGCCCGTCCCGCCGAACACCGGCGCCAGAGCCTTCATCGAGAATCCTTGCGCCGCGCAGCGCTGGCTTCAGACGCCAGTGGCTTGACGGCCGTGAAGGGTCGAGTCCTTTTCTGGGCGCCGGCTCCTCAAAGATACCTGAAACTGCTGAATCCGTTGGCTTTTCAGTGGGTCGAAGGAGTTGACTTACCAAGTGACCCGCAACGATGTGGCCCCTCCCCGAGGTCCATGGCAGCGAAACGCACGCCCAAGCGGTCCTCCACATTCGGCTATAAGACTGCCATTTCCAGCGGCCAGAGGAAGCTAGGTCCCGCGCACGCCATCTAGCCGTTGGCCGTGATGATCGCTACCTTCGCGGCAACACGCCTGTTTCGAGGCGGCGAACTGTTACGGCGGGTCAATGGCCAAATCCCCAGTACCAATCGATCGAGCGACGATCCCGATGCATCTGTCGAAGCTCTTACTCGACAAGGACAACCCGCGCTTCGGGTTGGCAGGCAGTGACACCAATCAAGCGGAAATCCTCGACCGGATCGTCACCAAGTTCGGCGTCGAGGATGTTCTCAGTTCCCTCGCAGTGAACGGTTACTTCTCCGCCGAGCCCATTGTCTGCCGGAGCATCCAGGGCAGCGACCTAGCCACCGTGGCAGAAGGTAATCGGCGGTTGGCCGCCTGCCTGATCCTAACCGGAGACCAGCGTGCATCGCGCCACGACGGTCTGACGAAACACTTCCGCCCGATTTGGGAGACGCACGGGCGGCGACCGATCGATCCGGTTCCTTCGATCCTGTTCGGGCCGAATGACGATCAAAATGGCCTGTTGTCCTATTTGGGCGTTCGGCATATCGCCTCGGCTCAGCCGTGGGATTCGTACGCCAAGGCAGCTTGGGTTGCCCGTGTAGTGAGCGATGGAAAATTGGGCCTCAATGATGTCGCACTGATGATCGGCGATCAACATCGGACAGTAGTTAGACTCCTTGAAGGCTATTATTTTATCAATCAAATGGTCGAAAAAGGAGAATTTCGGCCGGAAGACAGTCAGCGAAAGGGACGTGGAAGTGTAACTGAATACCCGTTTTCATGGGTCTACACGCTGCTTGGCTACAATGCGACCCGAACATTTCTTCATCTTAAAGATCAAATATCCCCCAATCCACTCGCCCAGGATGACTTACGAAGAGGTGGTTTGGTGGTTCGTGCTATGTTCGGAGATCGGTCCAAAGGGCAAAGCGCGGCTATCTCAGATTCCCGGGAACTCGGGAACCTCGCCTCTGTCTTCTCCGACCCTGAAAAGGTCAGCTTGTTGGAGCAGGGAAAGTCAGTTCAGGAGATCGGACGCATTACACAGCCGTTGGATGAGCGGCTAAGGCAAGGTCTTGCCGACGTGCGCCAGATTCAAAGCGATCTCATCCGGGGATTGTCTGAACAGTCTGTCCCCCCGGAAATCGCCAGCCCGCTCATAGATCTGGCCCAGAAAAACCGAAGTTCTGCGGGCGATATCGTGAGACGCCTCAACGAAGCGGTCGCGGGCGAGCCGAACGATGGTTGATCTCTATTCTGGCCGTCGGTTCGACCAGAGGGTTAGCGGCGACGCAGATCAAGCTGAGTTTGCGGCGATCCTTCGAGGTGCCGCGGTTACCGACTCTGGCGTCTACGATGATCGGATCGCGGGTGCATTGGATGATTTTGACCACGAGACTGACGAGGCCGTGGGTTCCGATTGGCAACGCCGGGACCTTCAGGCGGATTCCGCTGTGGGGGGTGTGCAGGAGGAGCTAGATCGACGCTCGGAATTGCTGGGCGAGGCCTATCCTTTTCGACTGACCGGCAACCAGATCGTATATGAGGCGAGCGATACGAAGGTCTACGAATTCTGTTTGGCGGTTAGTATCCAAAAGGACCTTTCAAGCCTCCCATTTGCCGAGCTGACGCGCGTCTTTGAGCGCATCTCAGCTATTATCGTCGAGCGCTTCCTCGGAAACGGGTCGGGAAGTCTGCACACCGGGACTCCTCGCGATGACGATGTCGGCAAACGCTTCGATGCTGCCATGAAGACGCTGAATAGGAGGACGGGCGAATGGATATGGCATCCAGAAGATGACCTCCCGAACGAGGTCGCGATGAACGGTGACGAAGGCATGGATTTCGTCGTTTGGAAGCGATTGGGGGACAGCCGGCAGGGGCAGTTATTCCTCACAGGTCAATGCGCATGTGGCGACGACTGGGATGAAAAATTTAATGATTTGGATTTTGATCGTCTGGAAAAGTGGTTTCACCCCATGGCGCGTGTGCGACCCACCAGGGCGTTTACGACGCCACATTTTCTGGTCGAGGGCAACCTGATTGAAGCGCAACGCCGGGCAGGTCTGGTCTTCGACCGAGCAAGGCTAACGCTCATTAGCGCTCCGCCGCCTCCCTATCCTGCGCTTGCCGCGTGGCGAGACAGGCTCGGAACTCTAACTCAGTTGGTCGTCAAATAGCCGCTCCGGGCTGGGCACCCTGCGGATTTGCCCTATAGGCATTAAAATAAAGGGGTACCGCAAACGGTCATGCCAAAGGCGGTTTCGTTGTTCTCGGGATGCGGTGGAAGTGACGCCGGGCTTGCTGCGGCCGGTTTCGACGTCGTCATGGCGAACGACGTGATGCCCTACGCAAAAGCCGTTTATGAGGCCAACCTTCCTGAAACGGATTATGTGCTTGGTGATGTCCAGCTGCTCCGATCGTTCCCTGACGCGGACCTTCTTGTGGGGTGCTATCCCTGCCAAGGCTTCAGCGTCGGCGGCGTTCGTGATCCCGGTCGGAAAGTGAATTACCTCTACCGGGAGTTTGATCGGGCGCTGCGTCAGATCAGACCGAAAGCCTTTATCGTCGAGAATGTTGCCGGGATGAGCCGAGGCAATTTCCGGCACCTCTTCCGCAATCAGACCACGCGCTTTCGGATGGCGGGCTATCGCGTTGCATGCGACATTCTGGATGCCCGTGATTGTGGCGTGCCGCAGGAACGAGCGCGGCTATTTTTCGTAGGCATCAGAAGCGATCTTGGCATACGCTACGAATTTCCGCCTCCCACGCATCGGCGAACACCCGAGGAAGGATCTCCTCACCTACCGCTCTGCCCCACGCTTAGGGATGCTATCGGCGATATGCCGAAGTGGCCGAAGGGCGAATTCGATGAGCAGCCTTTCCATTGGTATTACCTGTCGCGCAACCGCCGCCGAGATTGGCACGAGCATAGCCGGACCATCGTGGCAAATAGCCGACACGTGTCGCTGCACCCGGCGAGCCCTAGGCTGCTCCGAATTTCAACAGATGAGTGGCGGTTCGAGACCAACGATCCTGCGCGACGCCTTTCCTACCGCGAGGCTGCGCGCATCCAAGGCTTTCGCCAGGGGTTGAGATTTCCGGACAGCGCGGGATTGAAGCTAAGATACAGGGTCATTGGAAACGCCGTCCCGCCGCCTGTGTTTCAGGCTGTAGCGCAGGCGCTACCGGATATCTGGTAATTTTCAAATGATGAGTTGGCTGCCACCAGGAGCCCAGTAGTCGGGCTTGCAATGGACCGGGCTCCTGGACCTCGCAACCCCAAATAGCCAAACACCTTCCACCCAAGCTCGAACAACTCTTTCGCGTTGACGCGGTCCGCGATGGCACGAGGTGTGGCTAAGCGAGCGCGACAGAAATGGAGCCCGGCCGGGAAGCCGGCGGCCAAATTTCCACCCCCGCTTGTTCCCGCCCACCCAAGCCCCTAAATCCCCGCACACGCGAACCGGGTCTTAAGACCCTGAGGCGC
>JGI20208J14878_1000405_pt1 | contig 9704 bp, 6 predicted proteins | sample NGESurF53shallow_FD_14878 | JGI IMG/M metagenome (IMG submission 14878)
ATCATGCTCGGACGCGCCCCCAGGTCGTACAGCGCATACAGTCCCACCACCGCGAAGCAGGCCGCAGGAACGACGAACGAGATCGCCGGGCTCGTCGCGTCCACAATCTTGCCCTGCACCAATGGCATGATCGCGCCGCCCACGATCGCCATTACGAGGCCGGCAGCTCCGAACTTCGTCGCCGGTCCGAGCCCCTCCAGAGCGATGCCGTAAATCGTCGGGAACATCAGGGACAGGCAGAAGGACACCGCAACGAGCGCGATCACCCCGGCCAGATTCGGACTCAACATCGCGAACGCGCACAACAGCACGGCGAGGAAGGCGAGCACCGCCATCACCTTGGCGGCGCGGATGCGACCGATGACCCAGGTCATCAGGAACCGCGACCCGAGGAAGACCAGCAGGCTGAACTGCAGGTAGATTGCGCCCTTCTGGAGGCTCCCGCCCAGGGCCTGACCCACGTACAGGATCAGGTAGGTCCAGGTGCACACCTGGGCCCCCACGTTCGCGAATTGGGCGACGACGCCGAAGCGGTAGCGCCTGTTCCGCCAGAGGACACGGAATAGGCCTCTTGTGCTCCCCGGGTATGGGCCGACGGCGTCGGGGAACTCCTCGACGAGCGGCGGCACCTTCTTGATTGCGATGGCGATCGCGATCGCGAGCAGGACCAGGGCGAGGCCCAGATAGGGCCCCATCACTGCCCCGAGCTCACCCGCCCGGATCGTGTGCAGCTGGGCCAGGCTCAGCGACGAGACGTCGACCGGGTCGGAGAGGTGGGGCAGGATCAGCGTCGCGGCCAGCAGCACGCCGATGTTCGTGCCCACCGGATTGAACGCCTGGGCGAGGTTCAGCCGGCGCGTCGCCGTGGCTTGCGGGCCGAGCGACATAACGAACGGGTTGGCCGACGTTTCCAGCAGCGAGCAGCCTGCCGCCAGCGTGAACAAGGCCGCGAGGAACGCCCCATAGGCCATGATCTTGCTCGCCGGGTAGAAGAAGAATGCCCCCAGTGCCGCGAGCAGAAGCCCGGTGAGAATGCCCGCCTTATAGCCGAAGCGCTGGTTGATGAACGCCGCCGGCAGCGCGAGCAGGAAGTAGGCGCCGAAGTACGCGAGCTGTACGAGCGAGGCTTCGAACGTGCTCATCTCGAAGATGCGCTTGAATCCAGCTACCATCGGCGTGGTCATGTCCGCCGCGACGCCCCAGGCGGTGAAGCAGCAGGCGAGGGCGATGAACAGCACCACCATGCCCTTGCCGATCAGGGGCCGGCTCTGCGCGGGGTGCTCGGCAGCGGAACTCGCGGCTGCTGTGCTCACGGATCTCCCCTCGAGTGGATCCCGGCGCCGGCGATGCCTTCGAAGGTGCGCCCGCCGCCTGGTGGCACCGGGCCGGACTCCATACCGCCGCCCTGTCCGACCTCGACGCGCTCCGCGAGTCTCATCTGACGTGCGGCGGTGTTCCAGCGGCGCTCGCGGGCAGCGCCGGATCCCCATCCGCACACCGTGCAGGCAGGCTGGAACGCGGAGCGGGCGAACTCCGGCGCGAACCGATGTGGATCAGAGCTCATCACGACAATCGTAGCGGTCGGGCACGTACTCGCCCAGACCCTCCTTCCAGTGCGCGGTGGCCGGCGCGAGCCCAGCGCGGCCGAACCCGTCAGGCGCCGGATAGGCGTAGAAGGCCGCCTTGCCGTACTTCGGGTCCCCCGGGGCCACCAGCCCACCGCGACCTCCTGGGAGTCCATCGCGTTGCGCATGATGAAGTCGTCAGACGGCGGATTGGCCGGCGCACCGGAGAACAGGCTCACCGCCAGAGCGAACGACCCCACCACGCGTTGACCGGGGTCGAGCGCCCCCGATACGGAGCGCGGTAATCCGCCAGCACGAGCGCGGCGCCGGTGGCGGCAGTGAAGTAGGAAGCGGGCCGCTACTGGAACACTCAGTGGCGATAGCGAGCCGCGGACCCGCGAGGATAACGCCATCCAGCGGTCGGATGCACCTGAGGTAAGGAACCTCTCACCAGGAGCGAAGTGTCCGGGATGGCAGTTAGGTCGAACAGTTCGAGCCGCCGCTCAGGCGTAGCTACGTATCCGGCGAGCATTGAGGACAACAGCCGGATCCGGCCTGAAAAGTGGTGGTACAGACCCTCCTCCGGTGTTTCCGGTGGCCCGGGGAGTCCGCAGGGCGCCTCGGTGGCGCCGCGCTGGGCCTGGCGCTGGAGGGCCCGGTCTTCAGGCGGTGCGGCCCCGCCTGGCGCGGTCCAGGACCCGGTAGAGGTGCGGCCGGAATACGGCAGAAACGGGCCGTGTAGCCCGGAACCCTGCTCTGAGCTGGGGACTGTGACCTTGGTCAGTGTCGGCGGTGGGGGTCGCGCCGAGCCTGCCAGCGGGTGAGGGCGTCGGGTGCCGCTCCGTGTCCGAGCAGAAGTCCCCGCGTAGGCCGGTCGTGCTCTCGGGTTGGAACGAATCCGCGCATCTGGGCCGGAGCGCCGCCCAGCGCCCGCGACGTGCTCGGGTTCGTTCCTTTGCGACAGCGCCGATGTCGACGGCCGGCGCGGCTGCTCTCGTGGGGGAGCAACGGTCATCGCCGCTAGCTGGGCGCGCGTTCTTCGGAGAGCGAGCATGAGCCGGCACGGGTTGCGCGGTCGCCTGAGCGGGGTGATCGACTGGACACAGGCCTCCATCGGTACGCACTCAGTGGATCTGGGACACATGCGCTGGAACCTCGCGATCAACTACGGCATCGAAGCTTGCGACGAATTCCTCGCGCGCTATGTGCGAGAACCGTCCGCGTCGCATCTCAGGCACGTGGCCCGGCTGCGAGAGCTGCGTCGACCTCGGCTCGAGTCGGCGGGTTGGCACCCGGCCGGGAGCATGTGATCGCGGCTATCAGAGCCGCTGCATCGACGACGCTGCCGAGCGTCGCCTCGTCGATCGCCGCCAGCGCCTCGCGGCGCGCGCCGCCGACCAGGTCGGCACGGTGCAGCCCGTCGAGCAGACCGGCGGTGAAGGAGTCACCCGCGCCGACCGTGTCCACGAGATCGATCGGCACCGCGCCTCGGCGCAGCTCCAGGCCCGCCGAGACGGCGTAGAGGCCTGAGCCACCGCGGGTCACGACAACCAGAGCGGGCCCCGAGGCGAGCCAGCTCTGCGCGACGTCCTCGTAGCGCCGGTCGGGGTAGAGCCAGCGAACGTCGTCGTCGCTGGCCTTGACGACATCGGACAGTGCGACGAGACGCTCGATGTCCGGTCGGACCCGCACCGCGTCGCGGAGCAGCTCGGGCCGGATGTTGGGGTCGTATGAGACGGTCACCCGACCCCGCTTGTGCTCACGCTCCACAAGGTCGACGACGTTCGCTTTGCCGGGCGGGAGGACCGTCGCCAACGAACCGGTGTGCAGACAGCGTGTCTCAACCGGGAGGGGCGCCAGCTCCCCCACATCCCAGTCGATCCGGAAGTCGTAGGACGCGATCCCCGCGGCGAGGGCCGCGATCGCCAGGCTGGTCTTCGCGTCCTCATCAGTGCCTCCGTCGACCCGGACGCCGCTGGCTTCAAGGCGCGCCAAGATCATCTCTCCGAAGGCATCCCGCCCCAGACGCGTCTTGAGCGTCACGGCGACGTCCAGCCGCGCCAGACCAAGCGCGACGTTTGCCGGGCTGCCACCCGGATGTGCGGTAAATGTCCGATCGCCGCGCTGCCCGACCAGATCTACGAGCGCCTCTCCAACGACAACGAACATCCCTTCACCTCACTTGACGAGATGGCCGGACTCCCGCGTGCCGCCGCACGGGACGAGCCCGGGCGGGGCCACGCTCGCGCATCATAGTGTCGCTCCGCACCGTCCGGCAACGAGATTCAGATTCAGTGGTGGACCCGGCGGGTAAGAAGGGGCCGTGAGGGATCAGGACCGCCCGCTCTTCCTCGTAGTCACGATCAAGCCTCGACTGGACCGGCTCGAGGAAGCCGAGGCGCAGCTGCAGTCGATGCGTCGGAAGGCCCTCACCGAGCCGGGGTGCATCTTCATGCACCTCGTGCAGCCTCAGGACGACCCGGATACCTGGGTGATGCTCGAGATGTTCCGCTCTCGCGCGGCCTGGGACGAGCACATGCGCCAGCCCTACAACACCGAGGGAAACATCATCCTCGAGGATCTGCTGCGCGAGCCCTCAGACCTGCGCCTGTTCGACGAGAAGTAGGTCCGACGCGGCGGGGCCGGCGCATCAACCCCGGGTGCCGGTAAGGAAGCTGCCAGGAAGCGCAAACGGGCGGTGTTCCCGCTGGCAGAGACCATCGAGGAAGCCGTGAACGGGCGTCAGCGTGGTGCCGGTTTTGATCGATGGCGGCACCTCGGAGTAATCGACAAAGCAGCGAGTCGGGTGATACCGGACGCGCGGCCTACCCGAAACAGCCGAAGTGCCGTTGCCGTTCGCCGATGCGGAACTCTCCGATCCAAGTGGCGGCTGGTGGTTCTTTCCTTACCGGCAGGCCCGTAATCCGGGGGTCTTGAAGGGCACTCCCCGATGCTGTCCTGGGCCGCAAGGGAGCCCGCTGCTCACGAGCGGTCTGCCGTCCCTTGCAGAACGGGGCGTCAGCGGTGCTGGCCGAGCAGCAACTGGTCGCCGGGCAGGCGGTGGAGGCCTATCCGTTGCCCGCGCTGGCGGCATGGTCCAAGCTGGTCCATCCCCGGAGGAGCTCGCCCCGGCCCCCGGGCCTCAGGCGGCAAGCTGCTGCAAGAAGTCGAGGACTCCGGCCGGCCCCTCGATGATGAGGTCGGCCTCGGCGAGCAGCTGAGGCGGAGCTTCCTCGGAGCGCACCGCCACCCGCAGCCCTTTGTGACCTTGGCCCGCGAGCTGGGCTACCGCGGAGAAGGCGGGCAGGTCGCCGAGATTCTCGCCGACGACCACCAGGTCGCGGGCGCCGGACTCGGCGACGACCCGGCGGACCGCGTCGCCTTTGTCGCGGCGCACTGGCGGCCGCAGCTCCCAGACCAGCTTCCCCGGGATGACCTCGAGGGCGTACTGCCCGGCGATTTTCCGGGCGGCCTGGTCGATCGGGCTGGCCCACTGGCCGGGGTCGGCGAGCCGGCGGGNGTGGACGGCGACCGCGTACTCCTTTTATCCTCCAGCCAGGCGCCGCTGTCGCGCACGGCCGGGGCGTTTCGCAGCGCCTTGCCGGCGGCCAGAACTGCCGGCCGCGCCGCCTTCAGGCGCGGGTCCACCCGGAGCTGCCCTTCGCGGATCTCGTGCAGCCCGGACAGACCTAGGTAGCGGACGCCGCGCGCCGCGGCGTGCTCAGCCAGGTATGCGGCCGGACGGCCCGAGACGAGAGCGACGGCGGCGAACCGCTCCGCCAGCGGGCCGAGCAGCTCGGCGATGCCGGGCAGCGGCCGGGCCGCCTGCGGGTCCTCGACGATGGGGCTGAGGGTACCGTCGAAGTCCAGGCACAGGGCGACCTTTTGCGCCCGCTCCACCAGCCGTGCCGCCTGCTCGGGGACCGAGGTGCCGGCGCTCATGGCGTCCGCCCCAGCGAGACTTCGCGCTCCTGGCCGGGGGCCAGCTCGACGGTCTGGTCGCGGACGAGGACGCTGATGGGTGCGGCGACGCCGGGTCGGGAGCCGAGCCGCATGTGGTCCGGGGCAAGGGCGACGTCAATGCGGTGGCCGCGGTAGTGAACACTGAACTTGAGCTGCTTCACCTCCGGCGGCAGCGCCGGGTCGAAGCGGAGCACCGGCCCGCGGGCCCGCATCCCGGTCAGGCACCGCAGCACGATGTCCACCGTCCCGGCCATCGCCCCGAGGTGCACGCCCTCGGCGGTGGTCCCGCCCTGAACGTCAGCGACGTCGCTCTGCAGCGCCTGCTGCAGGAACCGCCAGGCCTCCTCGGGCTGGTAACGGGCCAGGACCCAGGCGGTGACCACGCCGCTGAGCGTGGAGCCGTGCGAGGTACGCTCGAGGTGATGGGTGACGGTGCGGGCGAGCTGGTCGGTGCTCATCTCGTAGCCGAGGTTGCGCAGCAACTCGCGCAGCTCGTCCCGGGAGAGCAGGAACAGCAGCATCAGCATGTCGGCCTGCTTGGCTAGCTTGTAGCGGTCGGCGCTGTCGCCCTCGGCCTCCAGTAGCCGGTCCAGCCGCTGGATGTTCCCGTAGCGCTCCCGGTAGCCCTCCCAGTCGAACTCCAGCAGGTCCTCATAGCCCTCGAACTGGGTCAGCACCCCGTCGGCGTGGAAAACGACCTTCATCTTGCGGGTGATGTCGCGCCAGCGGTCCAGTTCCTCGTCGCGGATCATCAGCTCCTCGACCAGTTCCTGCCGGTAGTGCGCCGGCAGGACCTCCAGCGCCTCGAGCGCCCGCTGCAGCACCCAGACCGCCATCACGTTGGTATAGGTGTTGTTGCGCAGCCCCGGCTCGCCGGAGTCCGGGTAGGCCTCGTGGTACTCGTCGGGACCCATCACGCCAAGGATCTCGTAGCGGCCCAGCTCCGAGTTGTAGGTGGCGACGCTGGCCCAGAAGCGGGCGATCTCGACCAGCAGCTCGGCGCCGGTGAAGCGCAGGAACGCGGTGCTCCCGGTCACCATGTAGTGCTGCCAGACGTTGTAGGCGATGGCGATGTTGACGTGCCGCTGGTTGCGCGAATGGTCGGGCAGCCAGCGCCCCGACTTCGGGTTGAGGTGGACCTCCTGGGTCTCCTCGCCTCCGTTGGAGCCGCTCTGCCAGGGGAACATCGCGCCGTCGTACCCGGCCGCCCGGGCTGCCGCGCGGGCCGCCCCGAGCCGCGCGTGACGGTACTCCAGCAGCGCGCTGGCCAGGATCGGCCGTTCGAAGTTCAGGAACGGGAAGATGAACATCTCATCCCAGAATATGTGGCCGCGGTAGGCTTCACCGTGCCAGCCGCGCGCCGGGACGCCGACATCCAAGTGCGGCGTGTGGGGTGAGACCGTCTGCAGCAGATGGAAGATGTGCAGGTGCAGGACGGTCTCGGTCCACTCGTTGGCGCTGTCCAGCTCGATGTTGAACCGGTTCCACAAGCTGTTCCACGCGCCCTCATGGCGAGTCAGCAACCCGTGAGAGTCCCCGGCGCCGGCCACCGTGAGCCGGGCGTCGTCGCGGCTCTCCGAGATCGCCCGGTCCCTGGAGGTGTACAGCGCTACGACCTTCTCCACGGTCGCGGGGTGCCCTTCCTCCAGCTCGAAGCTCAGCTCGTGGGCGACGAACCCGGGTTCCTCGGCCAGCCGGCGGTCAGCCTCGACCGTTCGCCCCTCGCTGAGAAGCCTGGTGCGCGCCGCCAGGGCGACCCGCACGTGTGACTGGAGGGTCTCAACCTGCAGATCGATCGTTTCCGCGTCGACCTGGGCCTGACCCAGCACCCGTAGGTGGCGGGGGTTCAGGTCGCGGTAGCGCTTGACGCCGGCGTTCACGACCCGCCCGTCCAGCCCGGAGGAGACCTCCAGCGTCCCCGACCAGTTCTCCGCCGTGAACGTGGTATCCAGGCCAGCGAGATGCTCATCCTTCATGCTGACGAAGCGACGCTGCGTTACCGTGGTGCGGCGGCCCCCGGCGTCCTGCCACACCAGGTGCCGGGTGAGCGTTCCCCGGCGCATGTCTAGCTCCAGGCGGTGCTCGCGGACGTCGGCCCGCTGCGCGTCGAACCACTCCCCGCCAGCGACCCGGAAGCGCAGCGGGAGCCAGTTGGGGACGTTGACCAGGTCCTCGTTCTCGACCGTCCGCCCCGCGATCTCGGTCTGCGCCCGGTCGTACAGCCCGGCGACGTAGGTGCCCGGGTAGTTGACGCCGTCGGCTTCGGCCTCCGGCAGGGCGCCACGGGTCACGAAGTAGCCGTTGCCTAGCGCGCACAGCGCCTCACGCAGCCCTTGACGGGCAGGGTCGAAGCTGTCGTAAACGAGCGTCCAGACGCTGGGCGGGCGCTGCGTGCGCCGCCGCCGGATCTCCTTGGCCGCCCGCCGCTCCTCCAGGCGTCCCTCGGCCAGAGCCCGCAGGGAAACGTCGTCCAGCGTGGTCACCACCAGGTCTGCGCCCGCCTCGAGCAGCAGATCGCGGTCGCCCAGCCGGGCCACGCCGAGCCCGGCCATTTCGGCCGCCTTAGCGGCCTGGATGCCGCTGGTCGCGTCCTCGGCCACGAAGCAGTCGCCTGGGCTGACGCCCAGCTCCTGCGCGGCGGTCAGGAAAATCGTCGGATCGGGCTTACCCCTAGGAAAGTCGCGACCGGAGATGTCGGCGTCGAACAGCTCGGCCAGCGTCATCCCCGGACCGATGAAGTCGTAGTCCAGCCGCTGCTCGGCGGCGAAGAGGTCCAGGCGGATCCGCTCCAGGAACAGCTTGGCATTCTTAGACGACGACGCCGCCGCGACTCGGATGCCGCTGGCCTTCACCGCCAGGATGAACCGCAGCGCATCCGGGAAGGCGGAGAAGCGGCCTTTTTCGATCAGCCCGACGACGTGTTCCTGCTTGGCGGCCGCGTACTGCTCGATCCGGGCGTCGATGTTGGGCACACCGAAGTACTCCATCGCCGCCCGGGCGCCGGCCATCCGCGGCATCCCCGCCATGACCTGCTGGTACACCCCTGGGGTGAAGCGCTCAGGGGCCCAGGTCGTCTGATCCCGGATCTGCCGCCACTCGCCCTCCATCAGCGCCCTGAACGACTCCCGCCAGGCCAGCTCATGCGGCGAATCAACCAGGACACCATCAACGTCGAAGATCGCACCCTGAAACGCCATCATGGTCTCCCGTCCGCGGTCCGCCGCCGGGCCGGGGGGCGCGCGTGACCCGGACCTACCTGAGAGCGCCGGATGGGGGCCACCGATTCCATCGCTGATCTCCTTCTCTTTGGCCACCTACGTCCCGCGGCTCAGGTAGCAGCCGAGGCGGGCGGGCGTCGGCGGTGCGGTCATCGGGTTGTTCTTGCGAGTCGCGTTCGGCTCTGACCCGCAGGCGGTAGTACTCCACCTCACGGTTCGCCGTTCCGGGGTCTATCCCAGCAGCGGCCCATCGTGCCGACACCCCTCCGCCGCTGTTGCACCGTTGTCAGAACATGCTCTGACTTTTCACCCTTCTCCCGGCCGGTGATGGTGTCAACTCTCGGGACCGGAGGGCATCGGGGGGAAGTGCTGACCTGGCCCGCCTCGATGTGAACCGCTCGCTGCTGGATGAGCGCCGCGTACTGCTCGACCCGGCAGCCCGGGCGATCCGGACGCTGGATGGTGTCATCTCGGCGCCCGGTGACTCGCTACCGCCAACGGACGTTCATTTGTCCCAGCAGAGGCCCGCGGCCTTCACGCGAACGGCGACCGCTGCGTTGACCCGCCGACGAGTCTAACCACGGGCGACCCGAACAGGACATCGACCACGGGCGGCCGCTGCTCGGGCCCGGGCTCTATCGGCTCGGCGATCTGAACCGGCTCCGGATCCGGCGACCCGCGATCCCGCCTACACCCAGGAGGTGCCCGGATGCCGTTTCCCGGCCAGAAGGCAGCCGAGCGGCGCGTACGGCAGGCCGAAGGCATCGCCGCCGCTCGCCGCCGCCAGACCGAAGGCCGCATGGCCAAGGTGCTCCTCGTGTCTGAGCGTCAAGCTGGCGAGGTCGTACAGGGCATCGCCCTGGCCCGCCTCGGACCAGTCGATCACGCCGGTGATCTCGTCACCGTCGACGAACACGTGAGCGACCTGCAGGTCGCCGTGCGCGAACACCGGTGTCCA
>JGI20208J14878_1000406_pt1 | contig 9683 bp, 9 predicted proteins | sample NGESurF53shallow_FD_14878 | JGI IMG/M metagenome (IMG submission 14878)
TGGGATGAGGTAATCCATGAGCGAGCTCGAGAGGCAGTTGCCGTCTTCGTCGAACGCAATCATCTCCATGAGCGCCATGCCGACGCCGTCCGTGAGGCCGCCGTGGATCTGGCCCTCGATGATCATCGGGTTGATCCGCGTGCCACAGTCATCGACTGCGACGAAGCTGCGCACCTTTACCTGCGCGGTGCCGGGATCGATGTCGACGACACAGATGTAGGCGCCGAACGGGTACGTCAGGTTCGACGGGTTGTAGCAGATCTGTGCTTCCAGCCCGCCTTCGACGCCTTCGGGAAGGTCGCCTGCACCGTGCGCCCGCATGGCGATGGCCTGGATCGTGACCGACTTCGACGGGTCGCCCTTGACGTGGAACGAGCCCTTCTCCCATTCGAGGTCGGCGACGGAGACCTCAAGCATTCCTGATGCAATGATCTGCGCCTTGTCGCGCACCTTGCGCGCAACGAGTGCGGCCGCCGCACCCGACACCGGCGTGGAACGACTGCCGTAGGTTCCGAGGCCGAACGGTGTGTTGTCGGTGTCGCCGTTGACGACCTGAATGTCTGCTGGCGGAATGCCAATCTCTTCGGCGACGATCTGCGCGTACGTCGTCTCGTGGCCTTGGCCTTGGCTCATGCACGAGACCCGAAGTACCGCCTTGCCGGTCGGGTGGATTCGTAGCTCTGAGCCGTCAGCCATGCCGAGGCCGAGAATGTCCATGTCCTTGCGCGGACCAGCCCCCACGGCCTCGGTGAAGAACGACACGCCGATGCCCATCAGTTCGCCGCGCTCACGCTTTTCCGCTTGCTCTTTGCGCAAGTCCGCGTATCCCGCCATCTCCATCGCCAGCCGCATGGCGGGCTCGTAGTTGCCTGAGTCATAGACCCAGCCGGTCTTGGTCGTGTACGGGAACTGATCTGGCTGGATGAAGTTCTTCAGCCGCAACTCTGCGGGGTCCATCTTGAGCTCGTACGCGAGGCAGTCGACGATCCGCTCGACGAGGTAGACGGCCTCGGTGATGCGGAAGGAGCATGCGTACGCAACTCCACCAGGCGCCTTGTTCGTATACACCGCGGTCATCTTGCAAAACGCGGCTTCAAGGTCATAGCTGCCGGTGAAAACTCCGAAGAATCCTGCCGGGTACTTGATCGGAGCGGCGGTGCCGTTGAACGCACCGTGGTCGGCAAGCACGTTGGTGCGAATGGCGAGGATCTTGCCTTCCTTGGTCGCGGCGATCTCGCCGCGCATGATGTAGTCGCGCGCAAACCCTGTGCTCACGAGGTTTTCTGAGCGATCTTCCATCCATTTCACCGGCTTACCGACAACAAGCGACGCGACGATGGCGCAGACGTAGCCGGGGTAGATCGGCACCTTGTTGCCGAAGCCGCCGCCGATGTCAGGGGCAATCACCCGAATCTTGTGCTCAGGCAGGCCCGATACGAGCGCGTAGACAGTGCGGTGCGCGTGCGGTGCCTGACTCGTCGTCCAGAGGGTAAGTTTGCCTGCGACGCGCTCGTAATCGGCTACGCAGCCGCAGGTCTCCATTGGTGCCGGATGCACGCGCGGGTAGACGATGTCCTCACTGACGACGACGTCGGCCTTCGCAAAGACCGCCTCCGTTGCTGCTTCGTCACCGGTTTGCCAGTCGAAGCAATGGTTGTCTTTCTTGCCTTCGAGATCGTCGCGGATCAATGGCGCTCCGGGGGCAAGTGCCTGTCGCGCATCCATCACCGGCGTCAGGATTTCCCATTCCACTTCGATGAGTTCGAGCGCGTCGCGTGCGGCGTAGCGGTCTTCTGCGACGACGAACGCGACCTCTTGACCTTGGAACCGGGCCTTGTCCGTCACAAGGACGGCCTGCACGTCATTCGACAGCGTTGGCATCCACGCCAGGCCCTTTTCGGCCAGCATGGCTCCTGTCACGACGGCCTTGACCTTCGGGTGCGCTGCGGCCGCGGTGGTGTCGATACTCACCAAGCGGGCATGGGCCGCAGGTGCGCGCAAGATCGCGAGGTGCAACATGCCAGGGAGCTGGATGTCGTCGACGTAGTGACCCATCCCGCGAATGAAGCGAGGGTCCTCCTTGCGGAGCATGCGGCCGTAGCCGACCGGCTTCTCGTCGTTGTTGACGAATCCGGCTGGACGATCTTCGACAGCCGTCATGATGCACTCCCTGCGGTGACCGAGACGCCGGCCGCCTCGGGGGTGGCGTTTGCGGCAGCCTCAGTGGCCGCTGCCCATTTGATCGATCGCACGATCGTCGTGTAGCCGGTACACCGGCAGATCTGGCCTGAGATGGCCTCGCGGATCTCGCCGTCGGATGGGTCGGGATTTCGATCGAGCAATGCGCGTGCCGTCATCATCATGCCGGGAGTGCAGAAGCCGCATTGGAGGCCGTGGCACTCCATGAACCCTTGTTGTACCGGGTCGAGCACGCCATCTTGTTCGAGACCTTCGACCGTGCGTACCTCGTGACCGCCGGCCATGGCGGCGAGCACGGTGCACGATTTCACCGGCTCGTTATCGAGCCACACGACGCAGGTACCGCAGTTGCTGGTGTCGCAGCCCCAGTGCGTCCCGGTCAGTTGCAGTTGGTCGCGCAGGAAGTGGACCAGCAGCGTGCGGCCCTCGATTTCTTCGGTGACCGGCGTGCCGTTGACCGTCATCGACACTTGCATGTCTCAGACCTCTGTTCCGTTGATGCGGGCCACGGCGCGGCGAAGAGCCCGCCGGGTGAGCTCATTTGCGAGGTGCCGCTTGTATTCGACGCTGCCCCGAAGGTCTGTCGATGGGCTGCAGCTCTCGGCAGCGATCGCACCTGCCGCTGCGTACACGTCTTCGGAGGGCGCCTTGCCGCGCAGTGCCTCTGAAATTGCGGGAATCCCTGTGGTGTTCGGCCCGACCGCGGCGAGTCCGACGCGTGCGTCGGTGATCACGCCGTCGGTGATCCACACCGCGGCGCCGCAGGAAACCACCGCCCAGTCGCCTGCGCGCCGCTCGACTTTCTCGTATGCGCTCGAACCACCTGGCCTGATCGGAATCCGGATCTCGACGAGGATCTCGCCGTCGCCGACGGCGGTCTCGTACGGGCCGCGATAGAACTCGGCCATCGTCACGACCCGCTGGCCGGAGCTGCCCTGGATGACGCAACTCGCATCGAGGGTGGTGCAGACGGCCGAGAGGTCTTCGGACGGGTCGGCCTGGCACAGCGAGCCACCGATCGTCCCTCTGTTGCGGACCACCGGGTCGGCAATCACGCGCTCGGCGTCGCGGAAGATCGGAAACGTCACGCCTAGGGCGTCGGACTCGAGAAGTTCACGATGTCGGGTCAGAGCGCCGACCCGAATTTGCGTTGGCTCGACCGTGATGTAGCCGAGTTCGCCGCGTAGATCGTTGATGTCAATCAGATATTCGAAGTTGGCGAGCCGCAGCTTCATCATCGGCAGGAGGCTGTGGCCGCCGGCGACCAGCCGGGCGGAACTCCCTAGCCGTTCCATCAATCCGATGGCGTCCTTGACGGTGGTTGCTCGCTGGTATTCGAACGGTGCAGGTACCTGCATGGTGACTCCTCGCCTCGTCCTACCGGCAGTATCCGTGGCCCGACGGCAACGTTGTCAACGCCCACCTAAGGGAATGCTTAGGTCGCTGGACACCCGCCGAGCGCGAGCGCACGATGCGGTGGTGAAGGAGATCCTCGGCGATGTCGACCGGTGGCGCCGGCAGGGTCGGCGCGTGGCTTTGGCGCGGGTCATTGACGTCGAGGGTTCGGGTCCTCGCGAGCCGGGCGCCACGATGGCGGTGTCCGAGAACGGCGAGGTCGCGGGCTCCGTTTCGGGCGGTTGCGTCGAGGGCGCGGTGATGGAAGCCGCGCTGGACAGTCTCGCTACGGGCGATCGTGGGCTGCTCACGTTTGGATATTCCGACGCAGATGCGTTTGCTGTCGGGCTGACCTGCGGTGGCACGGTTCACCTGTACGTCGAACCCCTCGAGTGGACACCCGACGTCGAAGGCGCACTCGTCGCAGCGCTGATGGCAGACGAGCCGGTCGCACTTGCCACCATCGTCGCCGGGCGTGACGTTGGCGCAAAGTTGCTGTACCGCCCAGGCACGCCATTGATCGGTTCACTCGGGACGGCGGAACTTGACGCAGTCGTTGGCCGCGACGCAGCAGGTGAGCTTGCCGCCGGATCAAGTCGGTTGCGGCACTACGGCGGTCGCGGTGAGATCGGCCGCGACGAGGTCTCGGTCTTCATCGAGTCGTTCGTCGCACCCGCCCGCATGATCATCTTCGGCGCCGTCGATTTCACGGCGGCGCTGGTGCGGACCGCGCGGGTGATGGGCTTTCGGGTAACGGTGTGCGACGCACGTCCGGCCTTCGCGACGAACGCTCGTTTCCCGCTCGCGGACGAGGTAGTCGTCGATTGGCCCGACCGCTATCTCAAGGGCCTGACCCATGCACTTACTTCGCGTGACGCGGTCTGCGTGCTCACGCATGATTCGAAGTTCGACGTCCCGGCTATCGTCGCGGCGCTTGACACTGCCGTCGGATATCTCGGCGCGCTCGGGAGCCGGCGCACACACGTCGATCGCCTCGCCCGCCTGCGCGAGGCAGGTGTCGGTGAGGGCGCCCTCGCTCGATTGCACGCACCGATTGGGCTCGACCTCGGCGCTCGTACNCCTGAAGAAACGGCGATATCAATCTGCGCCGAAATCATCTCGGTGCGGACCGGCCGCACCGATATCCGGCCCCTCACCGACACCGAACGCCCAATCCACGACGTCCTCGTCGGGACGACGGCGATGGGTGGTGTCGGGACGACGGCGATGGGTGGTGTCGGGACGACGGCGATGGGTGGTGTCGGGAGGACGGCGATGGGTGACGTCGGAACGCCGACGCTTACAAGGGTAGTGTGACCGTGTCCTGCTGCCTGATTGTGATGATCGTGGGTCGGCGGCTCGCGCGGCGCGCGGTCGTGGTCGGCGCGCGGTTCCGGCGGCAAGTGCGTGCAGCGTGAGTGTCGACTGGGCGCGCGTATTGACGCGCTGGCAGACCGACGGCGTATCGGTGTTCGGTATCGCGCTCGAGGTCGCGGTGGTAGCGGCCTACTGCTACGGCGTGGCCAGGGTTCGCTCGAACGGGCGCACGTGGCCAGCATTTCGCACGTTCAGTTTCGTGCTCGGTGTCGCCTCGCTTGCACTCGTGCTGCAGTCGGGCTTTGCGGCCTATGACGACGACCTGCTCTGGGTGCACATGACACAGCACCTGGTGCTGATGATGGTGGCGGCGCCACTCTTCGCTCTGGGAGCGCCGGTACGGCTCTGCTTCGCTGCGGGATCAGGATCCGTTCGGCGCTTTGTCGCAGAGGTTCTGCACGATCCGAGCATGCGACTGGTCACCGGTACGGCAGCGGCGGTCCTGCTTCCGCTGGATTATTTTGGATCCATGGCGGTCTATTTGCTCACGCCGCTTTACCGGCTCTCAGAGGTCAACCAGGGGTTCCACGAGTTCGTGCACGTGTACTTCTTGGCCTGCGGACTCATGTTTTGGGTTCCGATGCTCGGCCAAGGTCCGGTTGCGTGGCGGCCGACCTTGCAGCTAAAGCTCGCACTCGTGAGCGCAGGAGTGCCGATCTACATTGCGATCTCGGCCGCAATGTTCGCTGAGGGCAGCTTCATGAGTCCCGCCCACAGCTTGGCTGACATTCATCGCGGCGCGGTAGCCATGCTCGTCGGCGGTGTGGTCTTGACGCTCGCGGGCGATGCGCTCGTTCTGTGGTGTGAGCGGCGGCGGACGAGCGCGATTCGCCAGCGCGCGAGCGACCGACTTGTGCTGGTGTCGACGTCGTGACTTTCCAGCCGTTGGATCAACTGGGCCGGCCGGTGCGCGACCTTCGGCTCTCGGTGACCGACAAATGCAATTTTCGCTGCATCTACTGCATGCCGCGTGAAGCGTTCGGGCCGAACCATGCGTTCCTCGCCCGTGCCGAGATTTTGACATATGAGGAATTCGCTCGCCTGGTGTCGGTTTTCGCGCAACTCGGCGTCACCAAGGTGCGACTGACTGGCGGCGAGCCGCTGCTACGCAAGGATCTCGAGACACTGATCTCAATGGTGGCCGCGGCGCCAGGAATCACCGACGTTGCGCTGACCACGAACGGCTCACTGCTCGCGACGCGGGCAGCGTCGTTACGTGCAGCTGGACTCGACCGCGTCACCGTCAGCCTCGACAGCATCGATCCAGCGATGTTCGCGGCGATGGCCGACACCCGTCTGGCGCTGGCGACAGTGCTTGACGGGATTCAAGCCGCCGTCGCCGCTGGCCTAGCGCCCGTCAAACTCAATGCAGTCATACGACGCGGTCGCAACGACGAGGGAGTACTCGAGCTTGCGGAATTCGCCCGCACGAATGGATATGTTCTGCGATTCATCGAGTACATGGATGTCGGTGACACCAACAACTGGGTACTCGACGACGTGGTTCCATCGGCGGAGGTCATCGCTCGCGTCGGTGCGGCGTTCCCGCTCGAGCCGATGCCGGGGGTCCGGCGCGGTGAAGTTGCCAAGCGCTGGCGCTATGTCGATGGTGGCGGTGAGATCGGGGTGATCTCGTCTGTCACGCAACCGTTCTGCACCGACTGCACCCGGGCGCGAGTCACGTCGACAGGTGAGTTGTTCACCTGCCTGTTTGGGTCAGGCAAGCTCGACCTGCGAGCGATGATGCGCGGGGGCGCAACGGACGACGAGCTGCGGATGGCGATTTCTAGCGTGTGGTCAGGTCGGCGCGACCGCTATTCGGAGGTGATGCGCGGTGTCGGGAGCAATGAACCGCGCGCCGAAATGTCGTACCTCGGCGGCTGATCGAGCGCGTTACTCGGGCGTGCCATCCACGCGGCCTTCAGTCACGCCGTCCACCTCGGGCATTTGCTCGACCCGGGAGTCGTGGTTCTCGTCTTCACCAGGCAGGGTGTGCACCCCCTCGACCACGCTGCCCTCTTCGGCATTCGCGATGGCGGCCTCGATGTTTGGTCCACCGCGCGTCTCATCCGGCGAGCCGAGCGTTTCGTTTTCGGCAGACATAGTGCCTCCTAAGTGGGACCGCTTCCACCAGGGTTCTCCCGCAACAAACCTCTGCTGAAACCTCAGCCGCCAGCCATCGCGCCCACGATCAAGAGCGGTTCGGCGCCGAGCGCGACGGCATCCGGTAAAGCCGCGTCGGGTGCGGCGTGCGACAGGTCTTCTTCGCACGCGAAGAAGCGCACAAACGGGCGCCGCTCATGCGTGGTTTGATGGCGCACCGTCCCGCACAGCATGGGGTAAGCGGCCTCGAGAGCGTCCAGCACGGCGCGTTGGGTGACCAGCCCCTCGACGTCCAACTGCACCTCGCCGTCGACCCGAGCGAGTGCTCGCAGATGAGCCGGGAGCACGACACGGATCACGGCAATGTCTGAACTTCGACCGAGAGCACCGCGGGAAGATCGCGAACGATCGGCGACCAGGTGTCGCCACCGCTATTTGAGCCGTAGACCTGGCCGCCGGTGGTGCCGAAGTAAACGCCGCACTCGTCGAGGGAGTCGACCGCCATCGCGTCGCGCAAGACGTTGACGTAGCAGTCGCGCTGGGGGAGACCGTTGGTGAGTGGTTCCCAGTCGTTGCCGCCGGTGCGACTGCGGTAGACCCGCAGCTGACCATCGAGTGGGAAGTGCTCGGAGTCACTCTTGATCGGAACGACGTAGATCGTCTCTGGCTCGTGGGCATGGACGTCGATCGCGAAGCCGAAGTCGGTGGGTAGGTTGTCGCCGACGTCTTGCCACGAGTCTCCGGCGTCGTCAGTGCGCATGACGTCCCAGTGCTTTTGCATGAACAGGGTTTCCGGTCGCGCCGGATGCATCGCGAGGCTGTGCACGCAGTGCCCGACCTCGGCATCGCCGTCGGGGATGCCTTCTGAGTGCAGGCCCTTGTTCACCGGCTGCCACGTTTCGCCTGCGTCGTCAGTGCGAAAGACGCCAGCCGCGGAAATAGCGACGAACATTCGCTGATCGCGCGTCGGATCCAACACGATGGTGTGCAGGCACATCCCGCCCGCACCCGGTTGCCAGTCGGGGCCTGTCTTGTGCTGCCGCAGCGACGCGAGTTCGTGCCAGTTTGAGCCACCGTCCGTTGACTTGAACAGTGCCGCATCTTGCACGCCGGCGTACACGGTGTCGGGATCGGTCCGCGATGGTTCCAGATGCCAGACGCGGGTGAACTCCCAAGGTCGCTGCGTGCCGTCGTACCACTGGTGGGTGCCGACGACACCGTCATAGCTGAACTGGTTGCCCACCGGCGTCCAGCTCGCGCCACCGTCATCGGATCGCTGGATGAGCTGGCCGAACCAACCGCTGGATTGCGACGCGTAGAGCCGATTTGGATCAGCGGCGGACCCGGCGACGTGGTAGATCTCCCACCCAGGGAAGTGTGGGCCGCTCACGTCCCAGGTTGTTCGACCACCGTCCGACGTCAATACGAAGGCTCCCTTGCGGGTGCCGACCAAGACACGAACACCGCTCATCGCGACCTCCACTAGTGCCGCGTCGACGGCGGCTCGTCAGTAAGACGAATCGTAGGCAGCAAAGTCATCGGTCGAAATAGCAACGAGCTAGGGGCGGTAGGGCGGCGCGACTCCCCAGCCCCAGCGCGGCACCGGCGCGTGCAAAGTCGGCTGCGCGTCGGCTTGGGAGTTGGCGACAGCCAGCCGGGTACCCCATTCGAGATAGCCAACCAGTGCGGCACGGAACTCGGGATCGGCCGGCAGTTCCGCGTCGTCGGCGGCCTGGCTCATCGTGGTGGCAAAGCGCAACCGTTGGGCCGCAGTGATGCCGAGTCCGCGGTGGTGGGCGAGCATCCGCTCGTAGCCGCCTAACCGCTTGGTGTATTCGGCGGGGCCGCCGAATACTTCGCCCCACCACAGGCTCACGTGATCGCGGTGCTCTGCACTAACGCCGCCGGGGAAGAAGGGGCTGAGTAGCTCGTCGCCCTCGACGCGGTCGTAGAACGCGTTAATCAGCCGGCGGATCGCAGCATCGCCGCCTGCCCACTCGAACAACGTAGGCAGCGTCTCGTCGGAGGTCATGATTACATACTTACACGTGCGCGAGGCCGATGTCACCCGCGATTCGGGCGCCTTTGCGTCAGATTCCGTTGCCCGCAGCCGATCGGGTGCAGACGACAGTTGTCGTCACGGCTCCTGGAAGGCACTGCCATGGGTAGCCCAGACCCGCTAGCCAAGACTGTTACCCGGCCGCGCAGCCTGCGCCGCGAGTGGTCGCGAGCGTTCGTGATCATGCTCGTGCTCTTACTGGTGTCTGCGATCGCCGCCATCCTTGGTGTGCGCGGGCTCGTTGATCAAGTCCGGGGGACGGCACGGCAGTTGCACGTCGAGTCGGTGACGAGCGCGACGCTCACCAGTGAGGTTGTCGCGCATGAAGAAGTTGGGCACAAGTTGCTCAGCAACGAACCCGTCGACCGCCTTGCGTACGTTCAGCAGCAGCAAGAGATCTCGGCACTGTTTGACCACGCTCGATCCCTGTTTCCCGCCAACAACGGGACGCGGGCAACTGTTATCAAGGCGGCGCTGTTGTGGCAAAGCGGCCTGACGACCTACGGCTTGTGGAGCACCGAGGTCGGCAACCTGCATGGGGACCACTCGG